>Ga0172371_10009731_pt1 | contig 13151 bp, 14 predicted proteins | sample Lak12m_FD_114543 | JGI IMG/M metagenome (GOLD analysis project Ga0172371, IMG submission 114543) | Freshwater microbial communities from Kabuno Bay, South-Kivu, Congo - kab_022012_12m | ecosystem: Environmental > Aquatic > Freshwater > Lake | place: Democratic Republic of the Congo: South-Kivu... | reverse complement strand
TCCCGCTGCATTCCTGTAGACCCCTTCGCTCCACCCGCGTTAACGGGCTTCGTCGCTACTATGGGTCTATCCGACTCCCATGACGCCGTCTGGACTGCCTTGTCTTTCTGGGACTTGGCCGCCCATACTCTATCGAGAACGTCATGGGTCTCCCGAGTTCCTGGCCTATCCGTTTGATACCTCGCCACGGTCTCAGACCCCGCCAGTCTCGCCCCGCCTTGCCTGACGGCGAGGAGAGTATTGCCTGCGGCTTCATGAACAGCATCGGCATCTGGGATGACAGGTGTTTCGGGGCTCAATCCCTTCACTTGCGTTGTGGCTCGGTAACTCGCTCCCGCTGGCTTCATAGCTTCGGTTACCCTCACTATGCAGCGTTCACTATTGAGGCGGCTGCCAGCCTTCCTCAAGCCGGACTCTCACCGACTGGATACTCCAGACTTTTCTCGGCGCACTCATGTTTCCTCCCTACTGCTGAACTACACCCCGTACCCTTGCGGGCTATACACGGACTACTCCAAGTCCTCTTCCTTTGCGTCGCGGCGGAGCATCTCGAGCTCCGCGACCTCGTGTTTGAGCAACTCGTAGACGTTGTAGACAATCGGGCAGTGGGGCAGGTTCCAGAGCGCCATCATTGAGCGGGTTGCGAAGTCCGGTTTGTGCAGGAACGGAAACTCGGCGCAGGATTCGGGCCGGACGTGGTAGTGGCGGCACAGCTTGCCGTCAAGAAACGGACAGGGCTTCTGTTTGATGAGGAACCGATCCGGCTCGTCGGTCTTGTCCAGGTAGCCCCGCTCGAACTGGTCGGGCGTGATGCCCTCGGCGCGCGCCAGCCGGACGATGTCATCCTGGCCCAGTGCCGCCGGCAGCTCCTGGCAGCAGTTCGCGCACTGCCGGCAGTCTATCTTCGACGCGACGTATGCATCAAGCCGATGGACAATCGCATCTATCTCTTCTGCCTCGATGTCGCAGTCCCGGATGTGCATCCGGAATGCCAGGTTCTCGTCCTTCTTCTGCTCGGCCAGCTCCCTGATTCGTTCGAGGTTAGTCTCAAACATGGCGCTTCGCCTTGGCCCAATGATACGCCAGTCCTCCAGAACGTCAAGGCGTTCTTGAGTAATGACGAAGCCCGAATGACAAAGAGTGATTCTTCCGGATTTGGGTTTCGGATTTCGAGCTTGCCGTCCGTGGCGCGCCCTTCTTGACTTAGGGCGGCACGCTGGCACGATTGACCATGGCCCGTGTCGTTTCCATCATCAATCCGGTCGCGGGCAAAGCCCAGGGCGCAAAACTCCGCGCGCGGGCGGTCGAGGAGTTGATGCGGGTGTTCCCCGACAGTCTTTTCCTCTATACGAATGGAGCGGGCCACGCGACGGAGCTGGCACGAGACGCCAGGGACGCGGAACTCATCGTCGCGGTCGGCGGTGACGGGACGGTCCGCGAAGTCATCTCCGGCCTGATGACCGCGAATTCGGAAGCAACCACAAAGGCACAAAGACACGAAAAGCTAGGCGTCGAACCTGGAGCCGAGAATGACCCGGGAGCAGGCTTGGTGTCTTCGTGTCTTGGTGGTAGAACTCCGGTTCTTGCCGTGGTCCCGGTTGGGTCGTGCAACGACCTGCCGAGGAACGTCGGTATTCCATCAGAGGTGATGGAGGCCTGCCGCGTCGCCAGGGCGGGTGACACGCGTCCAATCGATGTGGTCCGAGTCGATATGTCGGACCACGGCAACACACAGCAGATCTACTTCGCGAACGCGGCCGGCTTCGGCTTCGACGCCCAGGTTACGACTGAGGCCCAGAAGTCAAAGCACCTGCGCGGGATGCTGCTGTACCTGGTGGCGATTATCCGGACGCTGAGTCACCTCGAGTGCCCGCTGGTCCGGATTCGGGCGGGTGAGTTGAGCTCCGGGCTCGCTGCTTCGCAGTACACGGCCGAGCGGCGCGTCCTGATGGTCGCCGCTGCCAACGGTCAGTACTACGGAGGCGGGTTGAAGGTAGCGCCGGATGCCCGGCCTGACGACGGCCTCCTCGACGTCTGCATCGGTTGGGAGATGGGATGGTGGTCGACGCTGAAGAAGCTCCCGCGCTTCGTTGCCGGCACTCACGTCACGCTGAAGGAAGTGAAGATGCTCCGCGGCCCGGAGCTGGAACTCGAGTTCCTTGAGCCGGTCCAGGTCGAGCTCGACGGCGACGTGCTCTCCCCTCAGCCCTTCCGGCGCTTCCGTCTAACCGTCCTGCCCAAGGCCATCAACCTTCGCGTCACCTGACGCAGCCGCTGGTCGTCTCCGGAGAAGGCCCTGATTCCGAAATTGATGACCACGAAGACACGAAGACGGAGTGAAACAAACTTCCGGTATTCCGCACCCGTTCGTTTCGTGTGCTTCGTGCTTTCGTGGCTTCAGTATCGGTTCTGGGGGAAGGTCGCCACGTTGACACGGCGGCCATCCAGGCATAGACTACACGCGTAGCTAGAAGCCTGAGGCGACGACACGTGAACGTCGCGGGAGGTACAGATGTATCGAAGTTCTCTTGGACTATCTCTCCTATTGCCTGCTGCCCTGGCACTGGTTGCGGCGTTTTCGTGCACGAAGAAGAAACACGCGGCCGACGTTCCGACCGTGCCAACCGGGCGCGATTCGTGTTTCGTCGACACCCTCTACACCTACAAGGTAATCGTGACCGATCCCGACGGCGACAGCGTGGCCGTCCGTTTCGACTGGGGCGATTCCACCGTGTCGGATTGGTCAGACTTCTCGACCAGCGGAGACACGGCCGCGCTCGCTCACGCCTGGTCCAATACGGGCACCTACGAAGTCCGCGCACAGGCACGGGACAGGGGACTTGAGAACTCCGCTTGGTCCGCAGCGCTTGAGGTGGAGGTATTCGTGGCGCGCCCGGCCCCGGATGCGCCGGCAAAGCCGGATGGACCGGCCAAGGGCGTGCAGAATACCTCGTACACGTACCGCACCGTTGCGTTCCATCCCGACGACATGGACCTGGCCATCAGGTTCGCGTGGGGCGACGGCGACACGTCCGATTGGAGCGGCTTCGTCGCCCCCGGGGAGTCGGTGTCGGCGAGCCACACATGGCCCAGCACCAATACCTATGTGGTCACGGCGCAGGCCAAGGACACCGGCAACGCCACGTCCAAATGGTCGGCCCCGCAGGAAGTCAGGATCTGGCCGCCCGATACCATGGAGCTGTGGCGCTACAAGCTGATTGCCATCGAGCAGAATGCCTTCTACTCGTCGCCGGCTATCGGTTCGAACGGGGCCATCGTTGCGGGTTCACCGGATGGCTCGCTCTATGCGGTGAATGCTGATGGGACACTCAGGTGGAAGTACACGACTGGCGATAGAATCTGGTCCTCCCCGGCTATCGCCCCCGACGGCACAATCTACGTCGGTTCATACGACGACACGCTGTACGCCGTCAACTCCGACGGCACTCTCCGTTGGCGCTACCCGACGGGTGGTTCGATACATTCATCGCCTGCCATCGGTGCCGATGGCATCATCTACTTCGGCTCGCTTGACCATTGGTTCTATGCCATCAACCCTGACGGCAACCAGAAATGGAGAATCCTCTCCGGGAAGGCCGGCCGCTCCTCCCCTGCCATCGCCGCCGACAGCGCAGTCTATGTCGGGGCAGACGATGACAACATCTATGCCGTAATGCCCAACGGTACTGCGGAATGGGAATACAAGACCGACGGCACCATCCACGCTTCGCCTTCGTTGGGTGCTGACGGCACAGTGTATTGCGGCTCGGACGACGGCTGTCTCTACGCTCTGAACCCCGATGGTTCGCTCCGGTGGAAGTTCGCCAGCGACAGCGTTGTCCTGGGCGCCGCCTCAATCGCATCTGATGGCACGATCTACTTCGGGTCGGACGACGGCAACCTCTATGCCCTGAATCCCAATGGTACGCTCAAGTGGAAGTACTCAACCGGTGGCGGCGTTGACGCTGCGCCGGCAATCGCCGCGGACGGGACGATCTACTTCGGGTCGAACGACAACAGCGTATACGCACTGAATCCTGGCGGTACGGCCAAGTGGCAGTTCGAGAGCGACGGCGCCGTCCAGTCATCCCCGACCATCGGCCCGGATGGAAAGGTCTATTTCACCAGCAAGGACGGCTACCTGTACGCGCTCAAAGGCACGAGTCCTCTGGCCGGCTCGCCCTGGCCCAAGTTCCACCACGACCTCAAGAACACAGGCCGCGGCGGCGGAAAGCGGTAGAATCCACCGGCGGACGTACGGCGGTAGCCCCGGGCGGACCGGAGCCATAACTCACGAGTAGCTGACCGTCGCTCGACCTTGGCGAGAACGTGCGACCGGTACGTTGTGGCTCTAGCGTGCTATCTGTGATGGGCCGGACGGTAGCTAGATCTGGAAACCTCGGCGACGCAGTCAGGACGTGGACCGGTCGTAGTAGTCGACGCGGCCGATGCCGAAGGGGAACGTCGCGACGAGCCTGTGTTCCTCGTCCGGCTCGATCCTGAGCAGGGTCACGGCGTCAACTACGCCGAGGGAACGACCGATGCGGTTGGCTTCGGCCAGGGCATATGCACGCTGGCGGGCGTCAGTCACACGGCCGAGCCAGACCTGCGGTTCGTAGGCCAGGGCGCCGTCCAGCAGGGACAGCGGCTCGGAACCGGTCATGGCAGCGTGGAGCGTGGTGAGTTCATCACGACCCTCTTCAATTTCGAAGAAGAGCGACTCGCCCCGCTCGATGCAGTGAGAGAAGGAAATGGCGAGCGGATGGAGATTGCGTCGGATTCTGCCGACGTGGTCGGAGACGCCTTGGATTTCGTCGAAGGTTGCGGGCGTGAACGGAAGCACAACCGGAATGTGTGGTCTGACACGGTAGTACCAAGTCGGAAACTGCTCTCTCAGTTCCTGAATCTGCGCCTCGCTGTCCAGTTTCGGGAAGGCCACGACGCAGTACTGGGCCGCCTTCACACTGCAATTCTAGCAATCTCATACGGTTCTGGCAATAGCGGAATAGGCAACGGTCCCCGGGAGTAGATAGAACTGAACGAGAACAGGATTCGCACCCACCAGTTGCATGATCGCCTCCTTAGGTCTGCGACGACGAACCAGGTCCGGCTGCACCACCCCCGCCGCTGCAGCCGGACCTTTCCTGATTGACACCCGGAAACGCTACCGCATAATCACTCCCGGATGAGAATTCCATGGATTCGCTTCGCCATTGTGCTGGGTCTTGCCGCTTGCGCGATACACACCGAAACTCAGCCGCCGGTTCGAATCGTACCGGTAGGCCGACTGGTGGTAGCCGAGGACGGCAGCACGCCGTTCGCGACGATCTCGGCTGCGCTCGACTCGGCCCGAGACGGAGACACCGTGTTCGTGATGCCGGGCGAGTACCATGAGGTCGTCAAAGTCGTGACGCGGCAACGCCTCACGCTGCTCGGTGCCGACCCGGCCGCGACCGTTGTCGACGCTGAAGGGATGTATGCGGCAATCGAGTTGCGCACCGACAGCAACCGGGTCTCCGGGTTCACGGTACGCGGCGCTGATTCGCACGGGATATGGGTGAGAGACGGACAACAATTCATCGACCACTGCCTCATCATCGGCAACGGTGACCGCGGCATCTATCTGAGTTCCTTCGCCGGACGTGCCTTCGCGAGCATCACGCACTGCACGGTTGCGGACAACGGTGAGGTTGGCGTCCACGCGGCAAGGGACGACTCAAACACGGTGATCACCGACTGCATCATCGCGTTCAACCAACGCGGACTGGTGACCGACCAACCCGAGGGCAACCTCGTCGTGCGGCGGAATTGTCTGTTCGGCAACGGAGTTGACTATGACCGCGTGACGCCCGGCGATAGCAGCATTCTCTTGGACGCGCGCTTCGTCGACCGAAAGAACGGCGATTTCCGGCTGCAAAGAGGTTCGCCCTGCATCGGCAGCGGTGAGGGCGGCGCGAACATCGGCGCATTCTAACTAACTGTCACTGCGTGCGTTAGATTGAATCGAAGCTCTATCTGTACAGAAAACTTGGAGCGGGCGCAGCGACGAGGGGGGTATGACAAGGTAACCCATAGTGTTTCAATGACCTAGACCTGTGGACAACTCAGACGCAGCAACCTCGGATTCGGCCCACTTGTGTAAGTCTTTTACTTTCAAGTAGTAACAACCACAAATACCTCGCTTGACAAGACCGCCTGGGGGTCTTATCCTGATTCGGCAGTGCATTCTATCTTGGATGCACATTCTGCTGCCACTAGCGAATCAGAGAAGCCGGCCGATAGATGGATCCCGACCGGTTAGGCTAGAGGTTATTTCGCGGCATATACGAGGAACCATCGCCCTCCTTTGGAAGCGCCCCGGCCCGAGCCGGGGCGCTGGCTTTGGGGCATCACAATTGTGGTTGCCGCGCGGCAAGAACGAAGGCCGGCCACTGGTTCAGGACATCCAGTACCAAGCAGAAACGCCGCGACAGACGAACTGCCGCGGCGTGAGCCAGCTGAGGATCAGAAGGAGACCAACGCAGGTCGGCGCAGCAATGAATTGACGCAGCTGTTCGGATCGCAGCCGTGATGGGTGTGGCACGGCCGGTCCGGTGCTGAGGCAAACTGCACGGGAACCAGATGGCTGCTCGCCACGCCGACCTCGTTGACACGAAAACTCCGAGCCGACAGGACGAAGATGGTGGAATCACGCTGCGGAAGGAGCTCCACGACAGGCGTGCGCCGGCTCGGAGGCAAACCGCAGCCCATGCTCGAATCGCGGAGGCGTGACGACCGAGCGCCGCAGTCATGGCCGTTATCGAGGAGCGCGTGTGTTTCCATGTTCGTCGTCTATTGCTCTGCAGAATACGTGCCAACGTGCCAAGAAAGACTAAAAACATAAGTCGTTTATTTTCAAATACTAATGATAGTCAACCTTCAGCAGCGACGTTGCGACATTGTGACTGGGCTGGCAAGAATCTCTGCATATTACTTATCTACGTGTCTTATGTGATGCGACAAACAACTACCGTCGCATATCGGCTGTCAGTTGTTTTCTGAGTCAATCCATCTCTTGCTGCGCGCGCTGGCCCGGCATGTGGAGCTGTGCAAGCAATCGGACACCGCCCCAGCTGCGGATGGACCACCCAGCCCTCGCCGATGTTCGCGCGGCTTGACCAATACGCCCGGACTCGTATACTCAGTCCATGAAGGGTATCAGGCTCGAGCCGGCCCGCAGCCTGCTTGGTAACTTCACCCATAAGGAGTTGTCACGGCTGGCGAAGCACGGACAGCTCAAAGTCGCTCTGCCGCGCAGCCGCGCAGCCCTCGCCGATCTCATTACCCGACATCTGGATCTCGATGAGATTGTCGAGGAACTGCGCCACGTCTTTCCCGTTCGGGGCGGTACGAAAGCGCAGGCACGTGGAACGCCCAGGCTCGACCAGCTTCCGCCGCTCCACGGCAGCGCCACGGTCCAGGTCTATTCCCGTTCCCGCCCGCAACTCGGCCGAGCTCTACTCGTCCGCGGCAAGGACTGTATCGCACTGAGCTCCAACAGCACACCGCTGTTTCTCGAGAATCGCTGGCCGGTGCTCGTGCGCGAGACCGGTGTTGTGCCGCACACGCGGCTCTACGCCGCTTTTGTTCGACCCGGGCGCGTCCACCCTTCGGCCGAGGTACCGCCGCCCAAGACCAGACCCTATCTCTTGGACGAAGGTGAGTATCAACTCCGCAATGCTCGCCTCCGTTTCGAATTCGCCCACGCCGGCCCGATATCCTTCAAGGTGACGTTCCTGCGCGAGCGTCCGACGACCGGCCGGTCCGAATACCTGTTCGAGCCCATCGTCTAGCCATTTCCGAATTGCGATTGCCGATTGGCGATTGTCCGTTCGGACTTCTGCATTCTGCGCTCTGCATTCTGACTTCTACGTTCGTCCGCTAATGCTCGGGCTATTCGTCCTCGCCATCGCTCCGGCCGTCGCGCTCTTCCTTTTCTTCTATCTCCGCGACAAGTACCGAAGAGAACCGATCGGCGTCATGCTGGTGACCTTCATCCTCGGCGCCGTCTCTCTGGTGCCCGCCGCCATTACGTCGCTGTCGCTTCAGAAGCTGACCGGCTGGCGGTCAAGCACACCCAGCCTGTTTCACGCGTTCCTCGGCGCGATGGTCATCGTCGGGCTGGTCGAGGAGGGGGCCAAATTCCTGGTCGTCCGGTTCTACGCCTATCACCGGCCCGAGTTCGATGAACCCTATGACGGGATAATGTACTCGGTCATGGCTGCGCTCGGCTTCGCCACGCTTGAAAACGTCATCTACATCTTCTCGAACGGCGCCGGTACGGGCGTAGTCCGCGCGCTGCTGGCGATGCCCAGCCACGCCTTCGATGGCGTGCTGATGGGCTATTTCCTCGGCGAGGCCAAGTTCGCCCGCAACGACCGGATCGGCAACTGGCTGTCCGCGCTCGGCTTTGGATTGGCGGTCGTCGCCCACGGGCTGTACGATTTCATCGTCTTCGCGCTCGACAAGCGGCCGCTGATGGTGCTGAGCCTGCTCACGATGGCAGTTCTCTTCTGGGTGATCTTCTTCAAGGCCACGCGAAAGCTCTCGGAGCAGTCGCCCTACAAGCACCCGCAGCTTGCTTCACTCCACCGCAGCTCCGTCGGCTCGGAGGCCGACGGTTCAGACCCGGCTAGCCCGGCTGCCCCGCCCGGGCAAACTCCTCGATAGCCGCGTCCGAAAGCGGGTGGTTGCCGAGACTCAGCAGCACGTCCAACGGCAATGTCAGGTGTGTCGCGCCGGCAAGCGTGGCTTGCGTTGCCTCTTCGGCCGACTTGATGCTCGCGGCCAGAATCTCGACGCTCCGGCCGGCGGTCTTCAGAACCGCGGCCATCTCTGCGACCAGCTTGCATCCGTCGCCCAGTAGCCGTGTCGCACGGTTCACGTATGGAATCACGTAGCTCGCGCCCGCCTCGCAGGCGACAAGCGTCTGGTGCCCGCTGTAGACGGCGGTTGCTGCGCACGGAATGTCGCGTGAAAGCCCGGCCATCAGAACCATGTTCTCGGTCGTCGCCGGTATCTTGAGCACGACCTTCTCCCGGCAGATGTCGAAGAACTCCCTGCCTTCGCGCTCCCGTTCATCAAGCGTCTTCGCGGTGACCTGGTAGAATACGGGCCCGGGCGAGATTCGGGCGATGCGATCGATGACGGCCTTAGGCGCGTCCTTGACCTTCGCCATGATGGTCGGGTTCGTGGTCACGCCCGATAGAAACCCGAGCTCCACTGCCTTCTGAACTTCCTCAATCCTCGCGCTATCCAGGAAAAGTCCCATCTGCTCTCCTCTGCTAGTCCATCGGCACCCGAAACACTGCGTAGTCGCTCATTTGCGTGTCAACGTAGGCAAGGCACCGCCCCTGTTGATACCAGACCCCGAGTCGTCCGAATCTCCCCGGCACCGTCAGTGTTCGCGTGTCCCCGTTCAGCGTCACCGCAAGCGCCGCGCAGGAACCAATCTGGTACATCTTGCCGCCCTTATTCTCCGTCACACCGGGTGACGCAACCAGTACGACCGTGTCTCCCATCCAGAACATGTTATCGATGTAGTCCGACACCAGACTGCGGGGCGGCGCGACCTTCTTGGCGTCTCGTGTTAGAACTCGAAGCAGTAGGGAATCGGGAGCACTCTCGCCGACTCGGTACAAGACTGCGACAAGGCCCCCATCAGCCGACAGGGCGATTGAGCGAGCACGGACGGACGACGCCATCGCCGCATCGAAGCCCAGAACCTTGTTCTCGCCGGTGACCAAGTCATGCAGACCAACGGAGTCACGAGTGACAACGGCAACCGTGCGCCCATCTTGGGAGATAGCGGCAATACGGGAAGCAGCGCCGAAAAGGCTGTCTCGCCATCGAATTCTGGCCCTGCGATCGAAGACTAGAACTCCGCTCCGAGAAACGGCTGCCACCAACGTATCCCCCGAAGCCGTCGCGGTCCACGCAGAAACGCGAGGAAGCGCTCCGACGACTTCACCCTCATCATTCAGCAGTTGGGTTGAATCCGATTCGCTGACGCCTTCCGACCACGGATGCCGGTGTGCAATTGTGTCCTTTCCCGAGATGTCTCTGAACCACAGATTGAAGCGAGGATAGACTGCTCCATCGAAGAGCTTTCGCCCGTATCGGTCATAGGCGGTACCTCCACCAACTCGGCGATATACGATAGAGTAGTCTCCGGCCTCAGTGACATTGATGTTGCTGACTTGCTGAATCCGTATCCCCTGCCATGAGTCTGGGTAGACATGGCGCACGAATTCGGTACCCGAATCGGTCAGGAACGCAGCCGCCAGACGTGTCCATCCAGAGCCGCTGCACTCCTCGCCAACTCGGACGCGAACCGGCCGGAATCTCGTGTACTCGCTTCGATGCTGCCATAGCCACCGGTCGTATTCCCTTACTGAACTGGTCTCGAACAGCGGCTTGATTGTGTCACTTGCGGTCGCGAGAGATGATAGAACAACGACCAGCAGCAGAATCTGTCTCATGATCTCTCACGTCCTCTCGCGAACTCCTCCACAACCTTGCGCCTCGGCATGGACGGCTCGGCGCCCATGATGGTGCAAGCGAGAGCACCGCAGGCGTTGGCAAACCGAACCGAATCCTGAAGGCTTGCGCCTTCGGCAATCCTCACCGCCAGCCCGGCCCGGAACGCGTCACCCGCGCCGGTCGTATCGACGACGTTCACCTTGTGTGCCGGGAACCGGCTCAGCGCCGCGCGGTCCACGGAGAGTGCTCCTTGCTCGCCCAGCGAGATCACAGCGCCCCGCCGGGTTTCGGGCAGCAGCACCGCAGCCGCTTCCTCCGGCGTCATCCTGCCGGTTAGCATGTGGGCTTCTATCTCGTTCGGCACAATGTAGTCTATCGGCGCAGAGAACCGCTCAAAGCCGTGCTCCACCGGTGCCGGGTCAAGCAGTACCAACGTCTCATGCTTGCGTCCCATCTCAGCGGCTCTTCTGGATGCGGTCACGGGAATCTCGAACTGAAGCATCAGGATGTCGGCCGCCGCAATCTGCTCCTCTGCTGCTACGATGTCATCCGGGGTCACGCACATGTTGGCCCGCGGTGCGGCGATGATGCTGTTCTGCCCTTTCTCGTCCACGACCGGTGTGGCGATTGCGGTCCCCGCCTCAGGGTCACGCGTCACATGGCTTGAGTCGATTCCCTCCTGCGCCAGCTTGGCCAGGAACATGTCACCGAACGGGTCGCTTCCGACCCTGCCGACGATGGCGACGTCTGCGCCGAGTCGCCTCGCCCCGACCGCCTGGTTGAGACCCTTGCCTCCCAGGAACATGCCGAAGCCGTCGGCCAGCATCGTCTCGCCCGGCCCGGGCCGGCGCTTCACCCTGAACACCAGGTCAACGACGAAACTCCCGGCAACGCAGACGCGCGGCCGCCCGCTTTTCATGACGTCGAAAGAATACCGGGAATCAGGCGAACATCAATCGGCCCTTTCCGTATCCCTGAACAGCGCAGACATGACCACCGTGGCGATGCTGACGATGAGTGCGCCCCAGAACGCAGCCCAGAACCCGTGCACGTAGAAGTCGACGTGGAACCAATGGACGGCCACGGACGACGAAAGCCACAGCGTCAGAGCATTGATGACGAGTGTGAACAGGCCGAGTGTCAGAATGATGAGGCCGCAGGAAAGTAGCCTGAGCAGCGGGCGGATGAGCGCATTGACCAGTCCCAGAATCACGGCCATCACCGCGTAAACCCACCAGGCGTTGGGCGCGACCTTGATGCCCGGCACGATCCATGCGGCAAGGAACAGGGCGAGCGCCGCAATCAACCAGCGGATGAGCAGTTTCATGTTCCATCCATTGCCATTGAATCAGATCAGCCCAGCCGCACGAACGGCTGAGCTGACGTAAACTTGTGGCCTCCGACTGCCACTATGCTCCTCACACTCGGCCGACCAACAGCGGCCGATGTGTCCGGTCGGCTCGGCTAGAAGCCGCGAACGCGGGCCCGGAACAGCCGGGCCTCTTCGGCATCGGTAGCGAGTATGTCCGCGAACCGCTCGGCCTTGGCGCGACGCAGGCAGTAGTTGCCGTTGGTGACAACCAGCCGGCCCGCGATCGCCCAGTCTTTCATCAGGTCCCGGTCTTTCCTGAGCTCGACGTACATGCTGTCTTCACTCAGCGGCTTCAACGTATCCGGGTTGAGCGCGAAGACGGCAAGAACAAGCGGCTCCGACCTCAGCATTATCCGCAGCCCGGGCGGTGTATCGAGTTTCTTCTCGATGATATCCACGCCGGTGACATTGCGGGGGTCGAGCACCTGCTGCATGTCCATCTCCGGCTCGAATCCGAGCCGGGCAGCAATGACGCCGATACCGACGTTCTGCACCTCGGTACTCTGATCACCTGGCTTGGGCGAACGGAGCATCCGGATACGGAACGTCGAAACCTCCTGGGCCAGCACCATCTCGCGGAACGCGCACCACGTCATGATCGCGGCGAGTCCGTTGCCGCGCAGCCTCTCGCGCACACCGACGTCCGTCAGGATGACGCCTTTGTCAGGCGGGTTGCGTTCGATTGACAGCTCACCGCAGCGCTCCTTGCCCTCGGTCAGGACGAGCTCTGCCGTCGTGCGCTGGACGTCGGTCGTGAGGCCGAATTCCTGGCCGGCCAGCTTGCCGTCAACCAGCTTGATTGTGTCGTGGTCCAGCCAGCGAAAACGGGGTCCGATGCGACGCGGCCGCCATATGGTCGTCGTCGAATCGCTCGAGCGTGTCAGCGCATCGGCCACGCTGGTGTCAGTCGATCTGTTTGTAGCCATGGCTCAGCTCTCATCCGCCGAGCCGCGGTGCATGAAATTGGTCACACCCATCCCCAATCTGCGCCCCGCGGGCGCATAGTCCTAAGCTAAAGAGCATCTGCTTCAGCCGGTCTTCCCGTCTTGCTTTTGCCCGGCCAATCGTAGGCCGACGCACCACCCAGTACGCGACCCGAAGCTAGATTATTCTAGACACCCCGGGGTCGTAGTCAACAGATTCTTTTCACGACCCACGAGCCACTTACCGCCCTTCTGCACTGCGACAGGTGCGGCGTGTCGCACCGACGCCGGCAGCGAAGTGTCGTTTTCAGTCGACATTAGCCTCAGTCGCCTCT
>Ga0172371_10009729_pt1 | contig 13152 bp, 13 predicted proteins | sample Lak12m_FD_114543 | JGI IMG/M metagenome (GOLD analysis project Ga0172371, IMG submission 114543) | Freshwater microbial communities from Kabuno Bay, South-Kivu, Congo - kab_022012_12m | ecosystem: Environmental > Aquatic > Freshwater > Lake | place: Democratic Republic of the Congo: South-Kivu... | reverse complement strand
TTGTGACCTCTGGGGTCCTTGATGCAGTCCAGATGTTTGCGGAAGGGTGAATGGGGAGAAGGCCGCATGGTGTAACCTCCTAAAAATTATAGTTTCTTAGGTGGTTAGCACAAAACCTGGTAACAGTCTAGATTTATTTAACTATTTCAACAACTTATTTTTATCGAACTAATTTACTGTAATCTCAGCCAGTTGGACCAGATCAGCTAAGCGTGGCGCACGACTAGGACAGCATATTTCATACCAAGGATACATGCGATTGCCCTGCTGATAGTGCCGGTTGAGTTGGGTTTTCAGGGAGTTTAGCTTTATGATGTAGCGGTTGGAGGCGTCGGCCTGGATGAGGCGGGAGTCCATGAAGATCTTGGCGCCGTCCACCAGCCCGGCGGCCATGCACTGGCAGACAATCCTCTCAAAGAAGTGCTTAAAGGCAGCCGTTCCCCCAGCGGCTTCTGGCCTTGCTCAGGACGCGATGACCAGGGATATCATCATCGAGATCGAAATCGATAAACCAGAGCCAGTCAAGCGGCTCGGGCAGGGTGGCCATGAGTTCCCGCTCGGCGCGGACATTGTAGAACACCAGCAGTCGCATCAACTTGAGAATGACCGGCGGGGGTACGGAAACATGGCCGTTGACCCCATCAAAGGGCTAACCTCTTGATAAATAATATCAAAATCCACCAGTTGCTTAACCTGGCGCAGGGGGTGGTCAGGGCGCAACCGCCGCGCCAGACACAAGCCTGGATAGAACATGTTAAGTTGTCGGCCCTTGGCCTGTTGCCCCATCATCGCAAGACCCTGCCGCGGTTGAAGATGATGGGACATCTTAGCAAATTTATCAATAATTACAAGCAATTAATGATATAGTCCCGGCCCCGAACATGATTTCGGCATTTAAAAACCAGCTCCATGGCCCGATTTGGGCAACAGCCCGTGAAGCCAGGGAACGAGTAAAAAAGCACAGGCGAGACGCCTGTGCCACTGATTCTTATATTTATGATGGCAACTTGGTATTATTCAATCCTTCACCGTTATGGACAATGCGGTATTGATAACCTTGAGAGGGTGGCAGATGATAACTGTCGGCGTCTGGAGAGGGAATAATGCGAAAGGCGGGATGCGCCACGCTTTCCAGCCCTACAGCTCTGACCTCAAAGGGGAATTTGCCCCTGGTAAAGAAGATCAAGCGGGCCTGAAGGGGTCAATCCAGTTTCACGAACCAGCCTTTACCCTGTACCGAAAACCAAAGGCAGGGCCGCAAGTTGGCCCTGCCTCAGCTTTCTCTGGTTAATACGCAGGTTATCGTTTGCGGATGAGCCTCAGGGGCCTTAAGGCCCCCAGCCCCAGGAGGCCGGAGCCCAGGAGCCAGATGGCGCCGGGAACGGGCACCGGGTTGGTGAGATAATGAATCTCGTTAATATAAAGCTGGACGCCGGAAGGCCCGTCCACAAAGGTGTCGGTCAGGAAGCCGTTGGTGATGCTGCGGCCGCTGTTGCCGAGGACGATGGCCCCGTCGGTGCTGGGGAAGGTTGCGGCCACCGTGGCCCCGCTAACCCCCATGGAATAAGTGCCCCATCCGGGATTAGTGAGATAAACCGGGTTTTGGAGCCAGAATTCCAAAGGCGGGAAGGCGACCTGGACCGGACTCTCATTTAAACTACCTGTCCAGGCGGCGCCAAAGAGGCCCGCATAAGTATTATTTATGGACCAATCGGTATAGATGGACCGACCGCCCTCGGCGACGAAGGCCCCCAGGGCGGTGATGCCGTCGGCGTAAGTAGATGACTGGTAATCCTGCACCATGAAAATCCCCAGGTCGTAGGCCCCCGAGGCGATCTGAGTGGCGAAGTCACTGGAGCTGGTGACGGTGGTGACGCTGTAGCCCGCCCCCAGGCCGCCCAGGGCCTCGCCCATGCGATCGGTGCCCACCGAGTAATCATTGAAATACAGGATATCCGTGGCGGCCTGGGCCGGGCCCAGCAATGCCGCCAGCATCATCACAGCCAGGAAAATCTTCATCAACGTCCGCATAAATTTCTCCTTTGGAAAATAGATTTTGCCTCGCCTCAATTACTTGATCCCCGGATCGTCCCGAGCCTGCCCCTAAAACAAAAAAAACCGAACTGCCCCTCATTCAGGCAACCCGGCTGTCTCTGGCAAGGTCTGCGAGACCCGTGGCTTTCCGCCCCCGCCTCGCGGCGGGTTTGGCTCTTTCTGAGTGTAACCATTTAACCTCGGGCATAATCACTTGTCAAGAACAATATAATAAATTTGATTAAAAATTTAGGCTGAGGAAAGAGCTCTAAAATCAGGATTAATTTTCTTCTGAGGCATTGCCGTTCCGGTCCCGGTCCAGATTAAAGAGCCGCCGCACCAGGTTCAGTTCCTGGTGGGGGTTTTTGGGCCGGCGGTTGCGTTTCAGGAAGATGATGGGGTCGTGGAGGAGTTTCCGGGTGATGGAGGCGGTGAGCACCTCCAGGGCCTGGCGCTGCGCCGGCGTCAGGGGGCCCAACTGGTTCAGGGTCTTTTTCAACTCCGCCTGGCAGATGGCCTCGGCCTTGTCCCTGAGGTCGATGATGGTGGGGTAGACCGCCAAAGTTTCCAGCCAGTTAAGGAACTTCAGGGTCTCGGCGGCCACCAGGCGCTCCGCCTTGGTGGCCTCGTGGCGGCGGCGCTCCCAACCCTGTTCCACCACCTCCTTTAAATCGTCGATGTTGTAGAGGTAGACGTTGTCCAGGTCGTTGATGCCGGGGTCCAGGTCCCGGGGCACGGCGATGTCGATGAGGAACAGGGGCCGCTGCTTGCGCCGCCGCATCACCCCCTTGACCTGATCCCGGCTGATGAGGAAATCCCCGGCCCCGGTGGAGCTGATGAGGATATCCACCGTCAAGAGCTGGTCCGGGAGCTCTTCCAGGGAGACCGCCTCGCCGCCGAAGCGCCGGGCCAGCCGGACGCCCCGCTCCAGGGTGCGGTTGGCCACGGTGATCTTGCCGGCCCCCTGGCCCTTGAGGTGCTCCAGGGCCAGCTCCGCCATCTCCCCGGCCCCCAGGAGCAGGACGTTTTTCCCGGCCAGGTCGCCGAAGATCTTTTTGGCCAGGGTGACCGCGGCGTAGCTGACGCTCACGGCGTGGTCGCCGATGCCGGTTTCGCCCCGCACCCGCTTGGCCACGGAAAAGGCCTTGTGGACCAGGCGGTTGAGGATGGGGCCGGTGGCGCGGTGCTCCACGGCGTCCCGGTAGGCCTGTTTCACCTGGCCCAGGATTTGGGGCTCGCCCACCACCAGGGAATCCAGGCTGGAGGCCACCCGGAAGAAGTGCTGCACCGCGGCTTGGTCCCGGTGGATATAGAAGGACTCGTCCAGGTCAGTGGGGGCGACCTCCGGGTGCCGGGCGAAAAACTCCCGGATTTGGGCCGCGGCCTCCTCCGGGGCCTCGGTGACGCACATCAACTCCACCCGGTTGCAGGTGGTGTAGAGCAGGCTCTCGGAGATTTGGGGCCAGGTCTGCAGGTGGTCGTAGGCCGCGCCCACGTCCGGGATGAGGCAGGCCAGCTTCTCCCGGAGGGCCACCGGCGCGGTCTGGTGATTGACGCCGCAGAGCAGGAGGTTCATGGCTTTTGAATAAACCCGGCGAAGCTGTGGTAGCCCGTGAGCCACAGGTTGGCGCCCACAAAGGTGCACACCAGCACCAGGAACCCGCAGATGGCCAGGAGGGCCGCCCGCCGGCCACGCCAGCCCACCGCCAGGCGCTCGTGGAGGAGTACCGCGTAGATGAGCCAGGCGATGAGGGTCAGGATTTCCTTGGGGTCCCAACTGAAGAAGCGCCCCAGGGCATGCTGGGCATAGAGGGAGCCGGTGATGATGCCCCCGGTGAGCAGGGGGAAGCCGATGGTCAGGCACCAGTAATTTAGGGTGTCCAGTTGCGACAGCGACGGCAGCCGCCGATAAAAAAAGCCGAACTGCTTGCCTTTGATCTGCCGCTCCTGGATCAGGTAGAGGACGCCCCCCAGGCCGGCCAGGGCCAGGGCGGCATAGCCCGTCAGGGTGAGGCAGATGTGCGCCGTGAGCCAGAAACCCTGGAGGAGGGGCGAGACCGGGCCGGACACCGGGGGCAGGAGCAGCGCCCCGGACACCATCAGGGCGGCCAGGGGCGCCACCAGAACCCCCAGGACCTTGATGGGATAACGCCAGATCAGGAGCAGAAAGGCCGCCGCCAGGGCCCAGCCTAACAGCAGCAAGGCCTCCCCGAAGGTGGCCGCGACCAGGGAGCCCGCGAAGATAGCCCGCTGGATGAGGGCCAGGGTGTGGACCGCCAGGCCCCCGGCCATGACCCAGGCGCCGGCGCGGTGGTAAGTCTCCCGCTGGGCCAGGAAGTATGCCAGCCAGAGGCCGGTGGCGCCGAAGTAGGCCGCCAGGGCGAGATAGAGGAACAGGTGGTTCATATCATTTGGGCTTGATGATGGAGTCTAGCCAGTTGTCCAGTTGGGAAGATTTCCAACTGAACACCGACAAGATATTGGAGAAATCGTCGGTCCACAAGGCCTCTCCGGGACGGCCCGGCAAGCTCTGCCATTGCGGGTTCCGGGCCAGACCCCCGAGATCCTCCGGCCGGCGGGCCATCACCGCCCAGGCGGAGGGCGACTTTTTTGCCCGGCGTTCCGCGTCCGTCAGTTTCAGATCGGTCCTGGTCAGGGAGAGCAGCCCCGCATCCCGGGCCAGGTTCCCCAACACCGGCCTCATATCCAGGTAGCGATTGCTGATATGGAAAGCCAGAATCCCGTCCGGCTTGAGCTTGGCGAGATACAGGCTTAAGGCCTCCCGGGTGACCAGGTGGAGGGGGATGGCATCGGAACTGAAGGCATCCAGGATTATCATATCATAACCTGAATCGGGAGCGCTTTTCAGGGAAAGGCGGGCGTCCCCCAAGATCACCCTCACCGGGGCCGGGCAGTCCGCCAGATAGGTAAAGTATCGGGGGGCCCGGGCGATCCGTTCCATGGCGGGATCGATTTCGTAAAAGGTAAAATGCTGCCCCGCCTGGGCATAAGCGGCGATGCTGCCGGTGCCCAGGCCGACGACGGCCACTGCCTTTGCGGCCTTGGGGTTTGAGCTCAGGGCGAAAATCTGACCCAGGGGCCCGCCGCGGTGATAGTAGCTCAAGGGCTCCCGTCGCCGCGCCGGGTCCAGACTTTGAACCCCGTGGACCGTGGAGCCGTGGGTCAGGATGTGGTATTGCCCGGCGGCGTCGGCGTGCACCTTGGCAACCCCAAAGAAGTTGCGTTCCCGGAGCAGCACCCGGTCCGGCTGCACCACGAAGCCCAGGCCGGCAATCATCAGGACGCCCACCCCCAGACCGAACCGCCAGGGTCGGAAGCGGAAACTGTATAAACCGACCCCGGCCAGACACGCCGTGGCCAGGATCGTGGCGATTTTCAGCTTTTCCGGCGCCGCCTGGAAAACCCAGCCCATTAGCGCCAGAAATACTCCCAGGGCCAGGGGGAGGAGCAAATCCCGGGCCGGTTCGCCGGACTTCCGGCCTGCCGGGCTGAGGGTGGGCCGGAGCAGGCAGGCCACCACGATCACCAGGGGATACTCGATCACGGCATTGAAGAGGACCGGGGCCAGCAGGGCGTTGAAGATGCCCCCCAACACCCCGCCCAGCGAGATCCAGAGATAAAATTCCGTGAGCTGCGCCGCCGGGGGGCGGGAAGCCATCAACTCCCCGTGGCACACCATGGCGATGCTAAAGAAGGCCAGCAGGTGGAGCGGCAGGCTCTGCCAAACCGGCCCTTTTAACCCGACAAAGAAGATCGCGGCCAAAGGAATGACCAGGAAAGGCTCCAGAAACACCATGGTTCGGTGGGGGATGAGGGGCCGGCGGGCGAACACCAGGACAAAGGTGAGCAGATAAAGGATCAGGGGGATGATCCACAGAAGCGGCGCCGAGGCGATATCGGTGGACAGATAGGTGGTGACTCCCAACAGGAGGCTGGAAGGAGCGAAAGCCAGCAGGACCCACCAGAGGCGCTGGCTGAACGTCAAAGGGCTGGCCGTCGGGGCCGGGGCCTCGTTGCCTGGGGGGAAGTCCATCGGGGCCGGGGCGGTCGCCGGGGGCAGCGGGGCGCCGGCCCGCCACAAAATCACCCCGCATAGGGACATCAGGGCCAGGAGCAGGACGTAGCCCCCGGCCCAGACCCAGGACTGGTGCTTAAGGCGCAGGTAAGGTTCGATGAGGGTGGGATAGGCCACCAGGGCCAGCAGGCTGCCCAGATTGGAAGCGCCGTAGAGGAAATAGGGGTCGTGGGCGGCGGCATGGCCCGAGTGGACAAACCACTTCTGGAGCAAAGGGGCGGTAGTGGAGACTACGAAAAAGGGCAGGCCCACGGACAGCAACAGGAGCAGGAGAAGCCAGGCCACGGGATTGGCCGCGGCCGGGGGAGTCCAGCCCTGAAAAATGCCGATGGGCAGGGTAAACAGGATCAGGAGCAGCACCCCCAGGTGAAAGGCGGCCTGGCGGCGCACTCCCAGCCACTGGGGGGCCAGGTGGGCATAGAGATATCCCGCCAGGAGCGCCCCTTGGTAGAACAACAGGCAGGTGTTCCACACCGCCGGGGTGCCCCCCAGCAAGGGGAGGACCATCTTGGCGAACATGGGTTCCACCATGAACAACAAGGCGGCGCTGAGGAACATGGCGAGGGTGAACAGGACCAGCAAGGGAATTCTTCCTTAAGGCCTAGTGCTTAGTTGCATAAATAACCGCTGGATAAAACAAGCATGGCAGCCATAACAGGGTATTTTACAGTCCCCCATCTTTATAAGCGTTAGATTAATGCAATCAACCACTAGCGCCTCGATCTAAACCGGGGTTGGCCCGTGCGCTCCTGGGCCTTCAGCCTTCCGGCTCGCCGAAGGCCTGGGACACCAGTTTTCCCAGGACCGGGGTGCTTAAGACCGAACCCAGCACCTCGTGGAGCAGCTTAAGCACCCGGGCCCGGTCCCCCTGGGCCACCGCCTCCCGCAGGGGGCTCTGCACCAGGCGGTGGAAGAGGGGGCCGTTGTCGGGATGGGCCCGCCGCTCCGTCAACAGCCGGGTCCGGACCCGTTTGAGCAGATCCAGATAGGGGCCGTATTCCGGACCGAAATGCTGCTGGAGCTCCTCCCGCAACCGGCGGGCCAGGGCCGGGCTGGCGCCGCCGGTGCTGATGGCCAGGGTCAGATCGCCCCGGCGTACCTGGGCCGGGACGATGAAGGTGCAATGCTCGGGCTCGTCCGCCACATTGACCCAGATGGCCCGGGCCTGGGCCGCGGCGCTCACCCGGGCGTTGACCTCCGGGTCGTCGGTGGCGGCCATCACCAGGGCCATGCCCTCCACCTGGGCCGGGGTGAAGGCCACCGGGAGATGCCGGATTTTTCCCCGGGCGGCCAGGGCCGCCAACCCGGGGGTCAGGGCGGGGCTGACCACGGTCACCCGGGCCCCGGCGGCCAGGAGGTCGCGGACCTTGCGCTCCCCCACCGCCCCCCCGCCCACCACCAGGCAGGGCTGGTCTTCAATGACGGCAAAAATCGGGTAAGTCTTCATAGGGAAAAAGGGGGGGCGCTTGCCCAGGGGAGAAATTCCGGCCATGGGCCGGATAATTATCTGCATTGATAGAATTTACCAAGCCTGGGGGCGGTATGCAAGGGGAATGCCATGGAGCGCCGGGGGCAAATCTCCCCCCCGGGCCTTTGGCATTGACAGGAACCCAAAATCTTGGTTAGATACTAGGGCAGAGGATGGCCGGCCCAGGGTGGATTCAGGGCCGGGGCCCTGACTATGAACCTGATTCGCCTGCTTGCCATCTGGCTGACCCTGGGGGCCGTCGTCCTCCCGGGTCCCTGGCCGCCGCCCGGTTGGGGGGGAGAAGCCGCCATGAACCTGACTCCGGCTGACAAACAGCTCTTACTGCAAGTGGCCCGAAGCAGCATCGAGGTCCAGCTCACCGGGAAACCGGCGGCGCCGGCGAAGACCCCGTCACCCGGGTTGCAGGAACTGCGGGGGGCGTTTGTCTCCCTCCACCGCCAGGGGCAGCTCCGGGGCTGCATCGGCTATATTGAGGCGCATAAACCTCTGCTGCAAACGGTGCGGGAAATGGCGCCAGCCGCGGCCTTTCAAGATCCCCGCTTTCGGCCTCTGCAAGCCGGTGAGCTGGCCGACCTGGAGATCGAGATCTCGGTGCTCTCTCCCCTGCGTCTCATCAAGAGCCCCGACGAGATTGAAGTGGGCCAACACGGCCTCTATATCGTCCGGGGGATGCACCGGGGCCTGCTCCTGCCCCAGGTGGCCACCCAATATCACTGGGACCGCCAGACCTTTCTGGAGCAGACCTGCTGCAAGGCGGGCTTGCCCTCGGACGCCTGGAAGGATCCCAACACCCAAATCTACACTTTCAGCGCGGAGATCTTTGCCGATCACCCCCGCCCTTAAACCGTGGCAGCTTTGCGGGAGGAGCCCTGAATCTCCATGACTCCCAATGAAACTCAAGAGCCGGCCCAGTTTCCGGCGCCGGCGCCGGCGCCGCCCCCTCGGGGCTTGCCGGCTTTGATGATGCGTCACCGCTTTCTGGTCGCCTCCCTGGTAGTGGTGCTGTTTTTAGGTTCGCTGTTTGCCTGGGGAGCCTGGCGCCGCGGCTCGGCCCCGCCGGAGCCGCCGGAATCTCATGCGGCCGCAGCCCCTCACGGCGCACCGGCCCCGACGGCTCCGAAAGAACCGGAACTGAAACCCCTGGTGCCAGTGCCGCCCAGTCACAAGGAAGCCAAGGAACCGTCCATGGTCCCAGCCGCGCCCCACCCCGCCGGGCCGAGCCACGCCCCGCCGGCCGCCCCGGCCCTGGTGCCCCCGGCCCAGGAACCGGTCAAAGGCGAGGTCTTTACCCTGGCCTTGATCAAGATCATGGACAACCAGGTCAATCAGACCTGGTTCGGGTGGCGGCCCAATACCATCGCCTTCGGCAAGCTGGGCCTCACCGACAATGTCAACAACATCCAGTTGGGGGTCCTGGAAGTGGCCCGGCGCACCGTGGTGGTGCTCAACGAGCACATGACCCGGTTCGCCACCACCGAGGCCTATAACCTCCGGGTCAACGAGGCCATGAACTTTTTCATGGTCAGCCCGGATAAGTACTGGTTCCCCTCGGCCTCCGGCAAGTACCGGGAAGCCATGCAGGACCTGGGGAATTATATCGAGGACTTAAAGGTGGGCCGGGCTCGCTTCTATTCACGGGTGGATTACCTCATCGCCCTGCTGGGCAACTACAAAGACTTGCTGGGGAGCAGCTTTCACAACCTCCTCAAGGATACGGAAGCCGACGGCCAAGTCGTCTCCTGGTTCATGGTGGACGACTACTTCTATTATTCCCAGGGGATTGCCCTGGCCATGGCCGAGATGCTGGAGGCCATCACCAAGGAATTCCACCAGGAGCTCCAGAAGAAAAACTCCCACAAATTGATGGAGGACGCCATTCATGCCCTGCACGCCGCCTCCCACCTGCATCCCTGGGTGGTGACCAACGGCGCCAAAGACGGCATCCTGGCCAATCACCGGGCCAACATGTCCACCTATATCGGGGAAGCCGAGCACGTCATCTCCACCCTGACGACCCAGTTGGCCACCAATTAGTGCCGGAAAGGGGCCAGGCCTGCGGTTCAAGTCTAATACCAAGTTGACGTCAAAAAGGTAACAATCGGTGGCACATCGCGGCCTTTAGGCCGCAACCAAAACCGTTGATCATGGCAACCGTTCGGAAAGTCCCCCTTTGACAAAGGGGGATTTATAACGGATTACAAAATCCCCCCCCCTTTTGACAAAGGGGGGGAGTTTTACGCAGCTTACGGATGGAAACAAACTAAGAAAATTTACCTCATTACTCATGGCCGTAGGGCGGGAAAGCGAAGCGCATCCCGCCTTTCGCATTGTGGAGCCGGCCCCGCAGTTCCGCTTGAGGCGGGAATTTCGTTGAAATTCCCGCCGCTTTGTTTTATGGTGGGCTGACGAAGGCGCAAGGAGGTTCTCCATGCTGGTCGGCCAAATCATGAGCAAGAAGATCATCACCATTTCTTCCGACAGGCGCGTGGGTCAAGCCTTAAAAATCATGCAGAAGCAACAGATCCGCCACCTGCCGGTCATGGAGCAAAACCGCATGGTGGGGTGGATCACCTCCCGGGACCTGCGGGAGGTCATCCTGGCCTCCATGTTGGAAGACATCAAGGTGGGGGACGTGATGGTCCAGGCCCCCTTGAGCGTCACCCCCGACACCGAGGTGGAGGAGGCGGCCCGCTTGATTTTTGAACATAGAATCGGCGGCATGCCCGTGATGGAAGGCGATAAGCTGGTGGGGGTCATCACCATGCTGGACCTGATCTCCGCCTTCATCACCATGCTGGGCCTGCTCAAGAGCAGTTCTCGCCTGGACCTCCTCCTGGAAAATCAACCCGAGGCCCTGGACGCCGCCACCCGCCTCATCAAAGAAGCGGGGGGCAAGGTCATCAACGTGGCCCTGGGCCCCACCCAGGCTGATAAACGGCCTTACTATTTCCGCCTGGAAAAAGTCAATCTGGAACCCATCGTCAACGTCCTCAAGCAACAGGGCTACGCGGTCCTGGACGTCATTCCCTGAGGCGGGCCAGATGTTGGGTGGGCACTGCCCACCATAAACCGGTGAGAAGCGATAGTTTGGCGGCCAGGGCCGCTCTCCATCAACCCAGGCCGGCCCGGTGTCAGGCGAGAAAGAAAAGAATTTTATTGGATGCCGGCTTGCGGTTCCCGGGGGGGGCGGATAAACTTTTTTGATCGAGGATAAGGTTCCGGCCCGGCGATGCAGTTCTTCCCGGCTTGCTTGGCCCGATAGTGGGCCTTATCGGCGGCCTGGATCAGGCCGTCCATGGTCATCTCCGGCTCCAGCCCCGCCACCCCGATACTCACCGTAACCTTGAGGCCTAGTTCCAGGGGGTTCATGGGGGACTGGGCAATGGCGCGGCGCAATCTTTCGGCCAACACCATGGCCTGCTCCGCCGACGTCTGGCAAAGCAGCAAAACAAACTCATCGCCGCCGTAACGACAGAGCAAGTCGGCCTGCCGGGTCTCCTGCTTCAAGATCGTCGCCACCTGCCGCATGATTTTATCACCCTTCAAATGCCCCAGGGTATCGTTGACCTGCTTGAAATCATCGAGGTCCAGGAACAGCAGACTGAGAGAAGTCTTGTAGCGGCGGCTCTTCTCCACCTCATAATGGAGCGCTTCTTTGAAATAGCCGTGATTATACAGGCCGGTCAAGGTATCCCGGATGGCCATGCTTCTCACCTGGTCAAAGAGGACCAGGTTCTTGATGCCGGCCTCCCCCTGGAGTATGAAGATGCGGAAAAGTTCGGCTTCCTCGGGGGTGAACGGCTCCTGCCGCCCGGTCCCCGCCATGAGGGTGAGATGGCCGACTTCGACTCTCTGCCACAGCATGGCTGGGAGCGGCGTCCCGGCGGGAGGGGTTGGGGCGTCCGGCGCCAATTGACCTTTCAGGATTTCCAGAAAGATCTGATAACCGGCCTCCGGGACGTCCGGGGTGCGCCGATAGGCCTCTAAAGGCAGCTCAGGTTCTTTGCCATGGAGCTCCAACCCCAAGAGTTCCAGGGAGAGGCTGTCCCAAATGAGATTTACCAGCCCCTGGACCAGTTGGTCCCAAGTGAGGGGTCCGGCCAGGGTCTCGGCGATTTGCCTCACCTGGGCCAGTTCCTGGGTCCTTCTTTGGGCCAGCTCCTTCTGAGCTCTGGTGATGTTGGCCATCAGTTCCCGGTTTTCCCGGGCCAGGCGGCGCCGTTCCAGGGCCCGGCTGACCAGGGCCTGAAGGTCGGCCAGGCGCAGGTCCGATTTCAGCAGATAGTCATAGGCCCCCAGGCGCAAGGCCTGCACCGCGCTTTCCAGGCCGGCATGGCCGGTGAAGAGGACAACTTCGGTATCCGGGGTATGCGCCTTGATCTGGGAGAGGAGGTCCAGGCCGGTGCAGTCGGGAAGCATCAGGTCCAGGAGGGCCAGGGTGAACTCCTGGCCTTCCAGGGCCGCCATGGCCTCACTACCGCTGCCCACCGCAGTCACGACATACCCCTGGTCGGCCAGAAACTCCTTGAGCATGGCCAGGAGGTCGCGATCATCATCCGCCAGCAATATGGGTTCTCCGCTCATCAGTGCCAGCCCTCTGCGGAAAGCACGGTGTCCTGGTGAAAGTTGTCATCGTCCATCTGGGGGAAGTCCAGGTTGTAGTGGAGTCCCCGGCTTTCTTTGCGCCTCCTGGCCATGCGGATGATGAGGTCGGCCACCGTGGCGATATTGCGCAACTCCAGGAGATCGCTGGTGATGATGAAGTTCCAGTAGTACTCCTGGATTTCCTGCTGGATTAATTCGATCCGGTGTATGGCCCGGAGCAGGCGCCGGTCGGTGCGGACGATGCCCACGTAGTTCCACATGAAGCGCCGGATTTCGTCCCAGTTGTGGGACACCACCACGGCCTCTTCGCTGTCGGTGGCCCCGAAGGGATTCCATTCCGGCGCCGGCGATGCGGGTTTGGCCAACAGATCGCCCAGGGTTTCCCGGGCGACTTGGGCCGCCTGGTGGGAAAAGACCAGGGCCTCCAATAGCGAGTTGCTGGCCAGGCGGTTGGCGCCGTGGAGGCCGGTCATGGAGACTTCCCCCACCGCGAAGAGGCTGGAGATGGTGGTGCGGCCCCAGGCATCCGTCACCACCCCGCCGCACATGTAGTGGGCCGCGGGCACCACCGGGATGGGCTCCTGGGTGATATCCACGCCGAACTTCAGGCATTCCTGATAGATATTGGGGAAGCGGCGCCGGACGAAATCCGCCGGCTTGCGGCTGATGTCCAGGTAGACACAGTCGGCCCCGGTCTTTTTCATCTCCAGGTCGATGGCCCGGGCCACCGTGTCCCGGGGGGCCAGGTCTTTCAAGGGGTGGTACTTTTCCATGAAGGCGCGGCCGGCGTGGTCGATGAGCACGGCCCCCTCGCCCCGGAGGGCCTCGGAGATGAGAAAATTCTTGGCCGCCATGTGATAGAGGCAGGTGGGGTGGAACTGGACGAATTCCATGTTGCCGATCCAGGCCCCGGCCCGGTAGGCCATGG
>Ga0172371_10009728_pt1 | contig 13153 bp, 15 predicted proteins | sample Lak12m_FD_114543 | JGI IMG/M metagenome (GOLD analysis project Ga0172371, IMG submission 114543) | Freshwater microbial communities from Kabuno Bay, South-Kivu, Congo - kab_022012_12m | ecosystem: Environmental > Aquatic > Freshwater > Lake | place: Democratic Republic of the Congo: South-Kivu... | reverse complement strand
GTGTTGAGCGTGTAGGTTACGGAACCGGCCAGCAAGAGGGCCGGCACAAAAGCGAGAAGAACCAGAGCTCTCTTCAAGAAGCCTCCAAAAACGGTTGTTGCCAGGTCAATAGTGTTCTATATACACCCCTGCCCGGTGCAAGAACAGCCGTCGCGACCTCCGGTATTCGTCTCGGCCGCACTCCTCGTGTTGCTGTGTCTTAGTGGTAAGACTCCGCCTCGTCCATTTTGCAGCTTGACCTTTGCACTTATGCCCCGCGGCCCTCTGCCCGCGCGAGGGCTTAAGCAGCTAGGCTGTCTTGTGCGCGTGCGCCGGCGAGTCCATCTCGGCCAGGAGCCGATGGGCCTGGTAGAAGAGTACGGAACCGGTCATGTTCAGATGGCCGAAGAGATAGGTCATCGGATTCAGGCCGTGCACCCTGACCGGCGCGGCGGTGCGCGGAGCCTGCGGGTCGTATTCGGCGACCATCGTCTCGTACGCGGCGGCGGTCTTGTCCACCACCTGGTTCCAGTCCATGTGCGCGACGCGTTCCCTTGCCTGCCGGCTGAGCTGGTCGTACTCGGACTGGGGCAGGTTGCACACCTGCTCGACTGAGCGTGCGAACTCCTCGGGCGATGCGTCGCGAGGCAGAGAACGGCCGACCCGCTCATCGACCAGTTCGTCGATGGTCTCATTGGCGAGGCCGACGACCGGTCTGCCCGAGGCGAGCGCCTCGATGACGGTGAGCGACTGGACCTCGAGTCGCGAGGCCGAAACGAACGCGTGGCAGCGTGCCAGGCAGGCGGGGATGGCGGATTGGTCCTGCTGGCCGAGAAACTCGACGTTCAATCCATGCGCGGATGCGTAGCTGCGGAGCTCGCGCTCGTAGTCCGGGACCAGGGCCTTGCCGACCAAGAGCAGCCGATAACTGGCGGGCAGATGCTCGAGCGCCTTCAACAGGAAGAGCTGGTTCTTCCGCTCCGAAAGAAAGCCGATGAAACCGAGGTTGCGCACGCTACTGCCCATGGCGGCGACCGGGCAGGAGCGGAAGCGTGCGAGGTCCCGGCCGTTCGGTATGCGGAAAACCCGCGCCCATACCCGGTAGCCGCGCAGCCCGTCAACCACCGAATCATTGATGGCGATGATGCCGTCGCAGTCCCGCAGGAAGCGGCTGACGTACGAGCGCACCGCTGGCCGGACCAGCCACCTGGCCCTGAAGACGGAACGGTCGCCCGCCCCGAATTCGAGAATCCGGTCGGGCAACCAGTGCAGTGTCGTGACGAACGGTATTCGACGCCTGAGGGCGTAATACTGGGCGACGGCTCCGAGCATCACCGGGTCGTGGCTATGGACGATGTCGGGTCGGAACTCGTCGAGCCACGCGGCAACCTGGTCGTACGTTGCATGATGGAGAGCCGGGTAGTAGACCTGGTCGGGTCCGGCGCTGGCAACGGTCAGCACCCTCATCCCGCTGCTCCTTGTCGTCAGCTCGGTTCGCTCGCCGGGGCAGAGCAGCAGGACCTCGCCGCGCCCGCTCAACTGCTGCGCCAGCTCGTGGGCCACCGTTCCGACCCCGCCGCCGAAGCTCTCCGGGAACATCGTGGCGACGACGACCCGCCTGGCAGTTCGGTTCGAGCTAATCTCCCGGTCCATTTCCGCGTTTCTACGGCCAGAACGTGGCCGAGGCGATAATGATCACGGCAACGACCACGAGGATTATGAGGCAGCCGGTCTTGTTGTCGGGTAGCTGGTCCACCCAGTTCCAGTCCATGGTATCCATGCGGACGCCGCCGGCCTGGCCGGCAGTCAGGCTGACCGGAAGCTCGCGCTGCCCCGGCGCGTCTGTCCGGGCGACGTCGATTCCGGCCCGGTAATCGGCCTCATCGGTGGCCAAATGTGAGGAAGACGGCCGGGTGACCGGCGCTGAGCATCCGGCAAGCAGAACGGCCGCAAACAGAAACCGTACAAGCATGGCAGAATCCTTCGCCGACAATATAGCTTCCTGCCCGCCCCAGTCAACCCCTTACTACCTCCCCGAATCCGATATTGAACCACAGAGCACACAGAGATTTGGAGGGTACCGGTCCGGAGTGACCACTTCACCTAACTCTGTGCTCTCTTCCGCCTCTGTGGTTAATCCTATGTCGGTTCTGGGGTACCTTTTCGCCTCAAGCCCTGCGTCTGGCGCACTGCATTCTTGCCCGGCGCGCATTCTGGCGCACCAGAATCTGATGCTTGACTTTGGTGCATCCGGGTCTATCTTCTTGCTGAGACAGCTATGAGAACGACACTCGACATCCCGGAAGAGCTCCTGCGCGACGTTGCCGCCATCCTCAAAACGAAGAAGCGGAACGAGGCGGTGAGGCTGGCCCTGAGCGACTTCGTCAGCCGCAACCGCAGGAAGGCGCTGCTGGCGATGAAGGGCAGTCTTGATATCGAGGACGTGAGCCCTTACCTCGAGCGCGCGGAACTTGAGGAGGCTCATGTCGCTGACCGTCCCCGCACCGCCCGCCGGCGAGACAAGGTTTGATGGTAGCTGGTCTGCGCCTTTCTGAACTCTGGATTCTGGACTATCCGAGCCCCTGCCGTGTTGATCCGTGTCCATCAGTGGTCCCAGCTCCGGAATTCTCCAGTGCGCCTTCCTATAGCCGAATCCGACTAATGCCAGGCACGTTGGTGTCTTTGTGTCTTGGTGGTAGAATCCGTGTCCGCCCGTGGTCCCGTGTCTGATCTCGCGGGTCGCGTCCTCGTCGACACCTCGGTCTGGGTCGATTTCCTCAGAGGCGGCCGCGGCGCGGCCGCCGTCGAGGAACTGATTCGTTCCGGCCGAGCCGTAGCCTGCGGTATCGTCCTGGCGGAACTGCTGGCCGGCGTGAGGCGGGCCGGGCAGCGGGACCAGCTCGCCGATGCGCTTCAAGGACTCGACTACATCGAAGTGAGGGAGCAGACCTGGCGGCGGACAGGCGAACTCGCGGCAGAGCTCCGAAGCAAGGGACGCACGCTCCCGATGAGCGACCTGATTGTGGCCGCTCTTGCGCTTGAGCACGACCTCGCCGTACTCGCGGCCGACAATCACTTTCGTCTCATCCCCGGCCTTCTTCTCCACCCCGCCTGACCCGACGCAGTCCGCCAGTAGCGCGCTCTCGGTATCTTTCGTTTCGCTCGACCACTGGATCACATGACCACTGGACCACTGCTGTTCTGGCTTCTCGCTTCTGCCTTCTAGCATCTACCTTCTGCCATCCAGCTTCTTCTTGGATCTCTGCATTCTGGTCTCTGGTTTCCGATTTCTGGTCTATCCGAATCCACCGTCTTGGCTTTTGGCCTTTGGCTTCTGCCTTCTGACTTGACTCTGCGTTCTAGCTTCTCGCGTCTGACATCTAGCTTCGTTCTGGCCCAGCCCTGTTCGTGCCTTTATGGCTTCGTGGTAAACACCCGCACCCTCCATTCTGCATTTTAGCCTTTGCATTCTGCATTGCCTCCACGTCTATCCGCATCCATCCGTAGTCCGCCCTTCCGCTCCGGATTCTCATTTTGCACTTTGCCTTTTGCATTTTGACCTGCCTCCCTGCCCGCATCCAGCCGTGTCTGCTCCGCGCCGGGCAGGTTTGACACGTGCCGGGCGCTGACTATGCTTGGCCATGAAGGTGCGGCCAATCCGGCCCGAAGAACTCGACGGCTGCTGCGCCGTCGGCGGCGGCGAGGGCATGGCCGAAACGGTGCGGAAACTCTGGCAGGAGGGGAACAGCTCGCCGGACCTCTGCTTCATGGCCGAGCGCGAAGGCAAGCCGGTCGGCTGGGTCTTCTTCTTCCATCCCCATTCCACGTCGACCAACTTCTATCTGTCCCGGCTGTACATCGACGGTTCGGTCGACTACTTCGAGATTGGCCGCGCCCTGCTTGGGCTTGCCGCCGACACGGCGAAGAAAGCCGGAGCGGCCGACACCGGCTACGCCATCTATGATATCTACGACCCGGCCCCGGCGCGGACCCGGCAACTGCTCGAGGCGTCCGGATTCAGGCCAATCCAGGTGAAGCGGCGCTACGTCTGGAAAGACTCGGGCACAGCGGTCGCGGTCCCGAGCCGGCTCATTTTCCACTCGCTCTCAGCGGTCGGCGAACCAGCCTACATCAAGGCGCTCGGGCGGGTCACGGAGGCGACGCTCGACCGCGAAGACCAGGCCGACATCGCCCGGTTCGGACTCGACGCGGCCGGCCCCAAGTACTTCGCGCTGCTCCGCGGCATCGAGTTCCTCCCGGACGAATGGCAGCTCGCCTCTCTGCCGGACGGCAGGCTCTGCGGCCTGGTCGTGCCGCAGGCAATCGATATCGACAACGAAGGCACCATCAACTACATCGGCGTCGTACCGGAACTCCGCGGCTCAGGCTACGGCTTCGACCTGCTGCTCAAAGGCACGGCCCGGCTCCAGCGCCGCGGGCTCAGGAAAGTCATTGCGGAAACCGACGTCGAAAACCGCCCGCTCCACGCCCATCTCGAACGGGCCGGCCACGTCCACAAAGGCACGCTCACCAACCTCCGCCTCCTCCTGCCATAGCAGTCCGAACATCCTCTGGTCTCTGGTTTCCAGTTTCTGGTTTCAGGTTCCGAATCTGCGTTCATCTGCGTTCATCGGCGGTTTCGATTCTGGTTTAAGGTTTCCAGTTTCTGGTTTCTAGTTTCAGACTTCCATCCATCCTGTCCCTTCCACTCCGTTTCTTGTCTTTCGTGTTTTCGTGGCTCCCAGTTCCCCGCAAATCTGGTCTCTGGTTTCTGGACTCTGTGCTGTCCGACAGGGGCCGCCGAGGTCAACTCTGGACTATCCGTTCCTTGTCCGCCCATCCGTGTTCATCTGTGTTCATCCGTGGTTTCAGAACTGGTTTCCAGTTTCTGGTTTCAGGTTCCGAATCTGCGTTCATCTGCGTTCATCGGCGGTTTCGGCTCTGGTTTGAGGTTTCCAGTTTCTGGTTTCTGGACTCTGAATTCTGAACTATCCGAATCAGTCGTTCTGCCCTGCATCGTATCTCTCATTGCAGCCGTGAGCGTGTCGTGCAGTGTGTCCTGCATCGTGTCTTCGACTGTGTCCTTCACCGTATCTTGAACTGGACCTCAAACTGAATCCTTCACTGCTCCCGTCATTCGACCTCGCATCGCTCATCCCATTTCTTCGCACATCGTTCCTCACAATGAACCTCACATTGGACCTCTCATCGTTCCGTTCATCGCAGGTTTCAAAGTACCGCTCATTGTTCCTTCGGATTGATTCTGCATGTTATCCCACAAGGCAGCCCCCTAAGCGACCCCTACCCTTGCTTCTCGGCTCTTGCCGCTACTCATAAGCAGCCGATAACGCTCGCTTTATTCCCGCTTTGGCATGCTCCGACGACCGCCACCCTTTGTATTCCTCTTCCGTGGCCTCCAACATCTGATTCCATCTGCCCGTAACTCCTTATGTCCCAGTGACTTCCAGCTCGCTCGGCGATTTCGGCTTCCGCTTCCTGGTCTCTGAATCCTGAACTATCCTGCTTCCCAATCTTGACCGCCAGGCCGTTCGCGTCCTCGTCCGCTTGGACTCTCTCCATTTCTCCCCGGAAACTCCGAATTCTGCACGCTGGTCTCTGGATTCTGAATTATCACCTTCTATAGGTATGCTACTTCTATAGTGTAGACGATTTGTCGATCCGCGGGCATGATCCCGCGTGCTCGGAATCGTGGTTGTCGAATCGCTGTACTATCGCGAGCAGTTTGACGACTGGCTTGCTGGTGGATATATGCGGGTCGGGTCTTCAGTCTGCCGGTGGAGTGCTCACAACTCCAACTACGGCTTCGGCTGGGATATTGAACCCGTCGATGAAGAATGGGGCTGGTCTAGGTTGTCAGAAGTAGAAGCCGGACAGGCCGTGGCCGCCATCCAGCACGTCCTGAAGATACACAGATATGAGTACGAGTTCTGAGCAGTGCGCCAAGGGTTGCAGGGCGCGACGGCGGGAGCCGGAGTTACTCTTTTTGCAGCAGTAGAACTGCTTCTTCGCGGATGTTACCGGAGCTGGTCTTCTGGAGTTTGCGGTCAACCCGTTCGTACCTGACCAGGCCGACGTGTGCGGCAAGCTCCTCGATGACATTATCGTTGGGAATCTGGCGATAACCCGTACCAATCATGAAGTTGTTCCGCCCTATCACGACTGCGGCTTTGCCACCGGGCCGAAGCACCCGATGCATCTCAGCGAGGGTCTGGTTCATGTCGTCGAAGAACTTGAAGCAACGGTATGCTTCCTTCTCTCGTCCTCCGTCCATCAGCATGCGTACAGACCTGTCTGCCAGCTCAGAGATCCGAACCGGGTTCCCTTCCTCGGCGCTCTCTCGCATACGGGCCTCAACCTTATCTCGGCGGTAGTTCACCCTCGGGTTGCCCATCATGCTCATTTCTAGGTTCTCCATGTTTCCCGCGAGCTCAAGCAGGACGAGCTGAGGAAAGTCGTTCTTGATGTAGTCGAGGGCAACGGAGTATGGAGGTGAGTTGACTATGGCATCCACTGTCTCGTCGCCAACGCTCTTCATGTGCCGTGTGTCTTCGACTAGCGACCTGGAATTCGACGTTGGGATGCGAAGCACGCGATTGAGTTCCTGGAAAATAAGCACGCGGCGGTACAGGTCCCATGCACGGTCCTCAAGCGCGTCGATGAACGCCGCCGAAGTTCTACGGGTAAGGTCGCTGATGGTCCCGCTTACTGCGAGGAGCAGGAAATCGTGAATCGGGTCGCCCTGCTTTCCCGGTAGGAGCTTCCTCGCGATGCCGAGAGCGGGCTTGAGGACTCGGAAGTCGGACATGTACTTCTCAAGCCGCACTTCGTCAACCGATTGGAGCTCGGCCTCAGCCGCAGTCTCCCTGGCGAAAAGCGTGCCTTGCGCGCGAAAGTCACCGAGGTAGGTGTCAATCGCCTTCTGCAACTCCCGAGCCGGCACGAAAAGGCACTCGGACTTCACCTTGGCCATCAGCGCCGAGAGCGGGTTGATTTCCACGCCAATGCTGCTGAGGCCCATGAATGATGCTTCCACGAGCAGCGTCCCGCTGCCAGCAAAGTTGTCCAACGCCGTTCCGCTGTCTTGAGGCAGAACCATGTTCAGCAGAGCGCGGGCCATCTTGGGGTGGAACTTGCCCTTGTAGGGGTGCATGTAGTGCGTGAGATAAAGCGAGGGTTCTTCGCGGATCGCGAAGTAGTCCTCTAGCCGCTTACCGACACTCAAGGTCGAGGATGCGGGAATCCGGTACAGCCCATCGGTCGTGTAATGGAGAAGTGCCTGTACATTAGCCTGGACTTCTCGCTCGTTCCGGCTGAGCTTCGATATGTACTCCGACTTCTCCAAGAAGTACTGATTCGTCACGATGCGCAGCAGGACATGGCCGTCCGCCTCGTATGGGATGACGTTCACTCCAAGGCTGCCGTCCGGGAAAACGCGCCTCGCGAACCCGGCAGCGTTGCTCGCCCGTTCCACAACATATATTTCTCTCGTGTACGCCAGTCGCCGTGCCAGCTTTGTCACAAGGGCCGGTTCATCCGTCTCGACGCGATAGCCTTGAATCTTGCCGTAAGGAAGCTCATAGGTAGCCGCATCCTGAAGCCTCGGCTCCTCGGTACTAACGAAAGAGCACAGCGGTTCCTTCGCGAACTCGTCCACGAAGTTGCGGACCGGTTCAGGAGCAGAGCCCGCGAGGCTTTCTATCTCTAGTCGAGCGAAATCATCGGCCTCGTGGCCGCTCTTGATGCTATTGGATAACTTAAAGTAGGCGAGCAAGCGCTGCTAAACTACAAGACAGGGCAGCGAAGTCAAGCAGCTAGTTTCCAGATTCTAGTGCCTTGGATTGACGCAAATACGCGCTTTGGCTCGGGACAGCTCGGTTCGCGTCCGAAGCAATAAGTACGTGACCGGCATCCAACATCCGGCCCGCTTGGCCTTTGCCACGCCGACATCCGTTGCATCACCCCGGTTGATCTCCTCGCATGCCAATCCAAGCGCCAGCATAGTCGCGCCGATCTTCAGTGGTAATGAGATCTCGCCGAGATCCTTGAATTTGATATTGACGGATTGCGTGTCACAGGTTGAGCTTGGGAAGAACCTGTCTACAAGCGCCACGATGGTCGCAATCACCGAGTCGGGTCCGGCTCCATTTCTTGCAGCCACTAGCTGTCTCTGCAATTCTGTCGCGTTATCTAGCACTCCGTGGAACGCCCTCACGGCAGCCAACGTGAACTCCACGACGATGCTGACGCGCGCTTGGTCGGGTCCCGCCCATGCAAGAAGCCAGTCTATTACCTCAAAATGCTCTGCGACCCTCGCGGTCCCTAGCGTGTTGCTATCCGCGGTTTTCAGGAGGGCCCCGTACCAATCCGCGGTGTGAAAATGGACGTACGCCTTCCTGTCGATGGACTTGTCTTGGAAGTGCATCCGGCAGATGCCGTCTTTTCGGTTGGTTAACACGGAACAGCCTGGTACTGCGCAGGTCACAGAGGCCCCATCTTCGTTGAGCCGGCGCGTGGGGTGCTTGTGTCTCTTCGTCCCTTGGTTCGAGAGCAAGACCCGGTAACCTTGACACGCAGTCACATCGCGGTTGTAGACTTCGCTTGGCGGCGTGAGGCGGAGGCGTTCCTTGCGTGATGTCATCACAGCGTTACTCCGTAAGTCCAACCAATCCGCCGGTCATGGCGATGACCTCTGATGGTGAGGCGGCAGACGTACCGTAGCTGAAGCCTCCCAGTAGGTCGCCAAGACGAACATCATCGGTCGCCAGCCCCACTACGCGTGTGAGCGTAAGAAGGGTGTTGATTCTCCCGGTGCTGCCCAGCCAACCAGCATCTCCGGTTTGGACCTTGCTGTAGTAGTACTTGGAGTCCTCGTTCCAGGCCAGGATGTCGCAATATCGCAGGAATCCTTCAAGCGTCAACTCGCCAATCTTCGGGATTGCGCAGGACAGTTCACTAAGTACCACACTGTCGGGCGAGTAGATGTAGAGTGGCGGCAGTCTGCCATTGGCAGGCCGGACTCGAACGTTCCTGGACAGAGACGGAGGAGGCCTTCGCAGCCGGGCGACGCTCGGTGCCATCAGTCTGTGATCCAACATGAAAGCCAGCCGGTAGACCGTAGCCGCAAATGCACGGACGTGAGGTAGCGATCTCTTCCGCGCAACCCTCAGCGTGTCGTATGTCTTTCCAAAGATGTCTGTGAAGCCCAGGTCGGCAGCCTGAGCGCCCGAGGGCTTCGTCAGGATAGGGAGAAACGGGGACACGTTACTTTTCTCAATCTGAAGCGCGTCAAGGGCATCGGGTCCAGATCCGAAGCGTGTTGCAGAGGTGGCTTGGGGATCTAATAGTGCCCAACAAGGTAGAAGCCGAGGCGGAAGAATCGGCTCTGCTCGTATCGGTCACATACACGATCCGCCATACCCAGGCGCAGAGGACGGCTGAGTTTGTGAAGCGACTGCGAGGCCAGTGGCGAAGCTACCGATTCTCGGGCCCTCGAAGTAACGGGAGAAACGGGGACACGTTACTTTTCTCAATCTGAAGCGCGTCAAGGGCATCGGGTCCAGATCCGAAGCGTGTTGCAGAGGTGGCTTGGGGAGTTCGGGGGACACAATAAGAGATTCTGTGCGCGTCAAGGGAGTGGTGACTTCGTCACAGTCCAGGCACCAAGCTCAAGCCAAGCCGGCCTGTGGCTCTCGCCAGTGGCTGACCGCCCGCCCATTTGACACGCCCGCCCGCGAACCATTTGCCCGTTGGCAGCGTCTTACTGGTTGAGAGCACGGTAGCTCGGTATCGATAAACGGCTCGGTCATAAGACATCGTCGTGATACTGGGTTGCACGTGACTCTCTTCTTGCCGGGCCCTTTGGGGCCTGCCGTCGAATTCCGCCACGCCCATTTGACCCGCCCGCCGACTCATTCAAGATTCCAGATTTGAGATTGTAGGTTGGCGCGGCGGCTAGCCATTTCCGATTCCGGGCTGATGCGTGTAGATCAGGGGCGGCGTCGGGCGGGCTAGGAGCGGGGACGGTCGGCTGCGGTCGTTGCGGCCTCGGTCGCGGGGATGTGGATGACGCCGAGCAGGCCGTCGACCGACAGGTCTTCGTCGATCTCCGGCCAGTGGATGCCGCAGCCTGAGGGCGAGAGCTCGAAGTTGTCCCGCTGCGCCTGGGTTGCCCGGGCGAGCCGTTTGGACATCTTCGCGACGTCGAACCGGCACTGCCGGCCGTCGACGACCATCGTCAGTGTCGTTCCGGTCATCCTGGCGTCGCTAATCTCGTGTGCCCTATTCATCCTTCAGTTCCTGGAAGCGGTTCCATTCGGCCACGACATAGTCGAAGTGCTGGAAGATGATGCTCCGTACCGTTCTGCGGTCGGCCGGGCTCATGCCGTAGGCGTAGGCCTCGGTTAGCTCGAACGCTTCGACATCGAGCCAGTACTTCGCCTCGGCGTCGGCCTTGCTGCAGTGGATGTGGATTGGTTCGTTCCGCTCGTTCGAGTAGAAGAAGAACCGCCAGCCGAGTATCAGGAGTATTGTCGGCATCTGCTGGAGGACATCTCCATCAGGTCATGGAGTAGCAGGAGACTACTGGACATGAGGCAGTCGACCGCTGTGCTTGGCGTCGCGCGATTCTCGGACGAGGAAGTCCAGTCTGCCGGCGGCCGAGTCGGCTTCGATCTGCCGGTCCCAGGCTTGCCAGTCCCGCTCCAGAAACCAGCGACGGAACTCGCCGTAGTCCTGTTCGGACAGTCGCTCGACCTCGGTCTCGAGTTCTGCCAGCCGGTTTGCGGTTCTCACGCGTGACATCTCTGCTAGTCTAGCCGCATGTCAGCCCGAGTCAACGCGGTCGAGGCATCATGCCACAGCCCCGCGGCCAGCACGAGCGGGCTGACGGCCGACGGCCCGCGGGCATTACAGATTGCAGGCTGTTGATTGCAGGTTGACGTGGTTGCGGTCGGTTTGACATCCGTTCACGCGAGTCCTATAATCCGGCCAAGATCCAGAGCAGGAAAGGGAGGATGTCCAATGCGCTTGAGAGGTCGCACGTCCGCGTTCGGCCTGGCGGTTGTTCTCGCGACAGCCACGGCCATGGCCGATACCGTGGTCACGGCCCGCGAGGTGATTGCCGGTTCCATCCAGACTGCTGACAGCAGCTTCGTTCGTTTGAAGATGCCGGGAGGCGGCATCAGGATGCTGGTCACGAGCGATGTGTATGAGTTGCGTTTCTCCGACCCCGGCCGCATCGAGGATTTCTCGATCCTGCTGCCAAAAGTGAAGGTAGTGCTGGATTCGGGCCAGCCGATTGCGTTCCGGGCGCAAGGGACCTCGGGGTTGGAGCCACAGCCGGTTGACAGCGTGGGCGCGGCCCGGCGCAGAGAGCTCGAGCGCGAGGGGTTCTCCCGCGGGATTCTTTCGGCACCATTGCAGGCGGTGGCCGCGTCCGGTGGGGGCTGCGGCCTGGCAGCGTTGGGTGGCTGGTTGCTCCCCGCCTCGGCAATCCCGGCGGCCGCCGGCTGCGGGTCAGCCGGGTGTCTAGGCGGGCTGTGCGTGGGGCGTATGCGGCCCAGTCCACCGGCGGCTGACACAGCCGCGAGCAGGGCGTACATGCGAGGATACAACCGCGGTATTGCGGTCTCATCTGCGTACGGTCTGCTCATGGGTGCACTAACGGTCGGCCTGGTAACCTATGTCGTGGCATTTTCGGCGAGTGAGACCGGGCGATGACAGCCGCGGCTGGCGGGACCCCGGAGCGGTGGCCGAGCGACAGCAGAGCGATGAGAAGGGAGTACCGTGTTTGAAGCAGCCCGACATGTTATTGTAGTTCTGGCGGCGGCGGCAACCCTGGGCGCGGCGTGCAGCAGCCCGTCTCCCAGGTTCACGCCGACCGGGGAGGAATACGCGATGCGGAAACATCTGCCCGGCGAGATTGCGGTCTACGTTTCGCCTGATGCGCCGGAACGGCCGCACCGCGTCATTGGCGCCATCTTCGTACCCAACATGTGCCGCATCGATACGACGCGCGAGGCGCGGCTGGAGGAGCTCCGCAGACAGGCGGCAAAGGTGGGCGCAGACGGCGTGATGAATGTCGTTTTCCCGACCGAGGAAGGAAAGACGACGACCTTGTTGTTCAGCTGCGGGTGTGCGTCGCCCTACTCCCGGAAGGACAGTACCTACACCAAATACGAAGCCCGGGCCGATGCGTTTGTCTGGGAGGAGTAAGCACCATGCGTGCCTGGGCAGAGGCTTGCACACAACCAACCACCGTACTCCCCAAATCCCGCCCGGCGGTTCATTGATTCCAGACTGACGATTGTAGATTGACGCGGCTGCGGTCGGTTTGACATCCGCTCCCGCGAGTCCTAGAATCCGGCCAAGATCCAGAGCAGGAAGGGGAGGATGTCCAATGCGCTTGAGAGGTCGCACGTTCGCGTTCGGTCTGGCGGTTGTTCTCGCGGCCGCCACGGCCCTGGCCGATACCGTGGTCACGGCCCGCGAGGTGGTTGCCGGTTCCATCGAGACGGCTGACAGCAGTCTCGTGCGGCTGAAGCTGCCGGGACACGCTGTCCGGATGTTCGCGACGAGCGAGGTGTACGAGCTGCGTTTGTCCGACCCCGCGCGCGTCGCGGAGTTTTCGGGCCGGCTGCCCATGCTCAGTGTGGCGCCGGACTCGGGCCAGCCGGTTCCGGCCAACGAGGTCAGACTGGAGGCGCTCCGGCCGCGAGCGCCGGTCGCCATGCTAACTGAAGTGCAGAAGAGATCTCTCGAACACGCGGGGTACAAACGGGGCATGTCTTCGGCAGTTTTTCAGGTGCCGCTGGCGGCCGGCGGCGGCGTCGGCCTCACATCGCTTGGTGGCTGCCTTTTCTGGGGTCCGGGAGTGGTACCGATCGCTCTAGGTGCGGGTACGGCCGGTTGCCTGGGAGGGGCCTGCGTGGGAGCGATGCGGCCGCAGCCGCCGGCCGGCGACACGCTCGCGGCCAAGGCTTACTGCGCGGGTATTCCCGAGGGCTCACGCTATCCAGCGCCTGCGGTATCGGTGCCGGCGCTCTGGCAGTGGCTGTGCCTCTTCTCTTCGTCTTGATTGCGGCAGCGGAGAACGGGTACTAGCCGGCGCGGGGGCATTGCAGATTGTAGATTGTAGACTGGCGCGGCCGCTTCG
>Ga0172371_10009727_pt1 | contig 13153 bp, 12 predicted proteins | sample Lak12m_FD_114543 | JGI IMG/M metagenome (GOLD analysis project Ga0172371, IMG submission 114543) | Freshwater microbial communities from Kabuno Bay, South-Kivu, Congo - kab_022012_12m | ecosystem: Environmental > Aquatic > Freshwater > Lake | place: Democratic Republic of the Congo: South-Kivu... | reverse complement strand
GTTTCAGGATGATTACTTTTTCGTGAGCCTGGTAGTTTTTACGATGTTTGCGCATGATGAATTCCTCCGTTTTTGTACTCTAACTCAAACGTTTGAATTCTCCAATTCACGCTGAACCAAAACTGATGCAAATCGTATACAATCGCGGTACACCCACGAACATTAACATGAATTTGATCAACGCTTAGACTCCTTTACGGCTCCTCATGCAGCATATCAATATCAGACAGGAGGAGCACTTGTCTACAATACCAACATCTTATGCAAAAACCCATTATACCTTCAATACATTTAACGGTATCAGCCAAAAGGTGAGCTATCCGGCCTCATTTGTTGCGTTTCAATAAATTTATTACCTCATAACATAAAACCAGCAGTAACCGCATCATTATAAAACATCTTTACCGTATCAAGCGAGTAGCTATCAAGATCATAATCAACCAGAGATAATTTTTTCAAAATATCGTTAGTGACGGTAATCACGTGACAACCAACATCATTTGCATGGAAAATATTCAGCAGTTCACGGGGGCTTGCCCAAATCAATTCAGCGGCAGGTGAATGCTTAAGCTCTGCAACAGCCTCAGCCATCATAGGCACAGGATCACGACCCGTATCAGCAATTCGGCCAGCAAATACAGAAACATAACTCGGGACATCAGGTTCTAAAGCAGCAACAACATCACGCACTTGAGTCAGGGTCATAAGTGCAGTTACATTCAATTTAACTTTTTGACCAGCCAATTTGTTAACAAGATTATAGCATGGTTCCTTGCGAGTATTGGTCACCGGAATTTTCACATAAACATTATCACCCCATCCGGCAATTTCCATTGCCTGACGCTCCATTTCAGCAAAATCATCAGAGAAAACTTCAAATGAAATAGGTTTATCAATTATATGTGTAAGAATATCTTTACAAAAGGTGCGATAATCAGTAATGCCTACTTTTTTCATCAAGGTAGGATTCGTCGTTAATCCCTTGATATAGGGTTTTTCATACATTTCAAGCATGGTGTTTTTATCAGCACCATCTGCAAATATCTTGACCTTTAACGTTTCAATTTTTTTCATAGGGAGGTTCACCTAAAATAATTGTTGCAGCCTCTTTTAACGACTTTACACTAAAGGTGAACGATTCCGGCTGTCGTTCATCATAACCGGAATCAATAAAAATTGTTTGACAACCAGCTCGCTCACCAGCTTCGGTATCCCGCCAGCGGTCACCAACCATATAACTCTGACCGAGATCAATACCATGCTTTAGTGCTGCTGCAATCAGTGCTCCAGGCATTGGCTTGCGACAGTCACAGCCATATCCTCCATCATGATAACAAGTCCGAAATTCATCAATAGGCAAGCAAACTCCCAAATAGTGATTAATCTCCTCAACAACAGCCATTGTGGTAATCCCGCGGGCAACATCAGGCTGATTTGTCACAACAATAAGCATATAACCTGCATCGTGAAGCGCAGCCAACCCGTCTTCTACACCCGGAAGTATTTCAACCTCGCTGATATTAGCCGGGGGAAATGGCTTCCCATCACGAACTACAGCACGATTAATCACACCATCCCGATCAAGAAAAACGGCCCTTCGCATTTATTTAACTGTTGACTCCCACTTGGTCTGATTGACCTTGAGTTTTGGATGTGATACAAGCAGATGCCAGAGCACTGCCTGAAAAGCCTCTGAATGTGGTGTTATATTGTCAGGGTTTACTGTTGGCACAATGACACATGCATCAGCCACCTGTGCAGTATAACCGCCATTGCGCCCAACCACTCCTGTCACCTTTGCCCCAATAGCTTTAGCATATTTGAGGGCTTCAACCAAATTCGGACTGATATTTTTTTCAAGATTACCCCCGCCAACAGAAAAAATAAAAATCAGATCTCTGGAAGAAAGTTTGCTTATTTGCAGCCACCCCGTAAAAATAGTCGCCCAACCCTCATCATTTGTACGCGCAGTCAACTCAGAAACATTATCTGTAGGCGCATAGGATTCAATCCCGACAATCTTTCGGAAATCATTCACTGCATGAGAGCAATTACCAGCACTGCCTCCAACACCCAAAAAGAAAATCCGTCCACCCTCCATTTTCACTGTTACCAACAGATCAACTATTTTCTCTATAGAGGTAACATCAATGTTACGAATAATTTCTATTGCTTCGTTCAAATGCTGCTGTGAATAACTCATCTTAGATCTTTATTTTTAAAATAATTAACAGTCTCTTGCAGACCTTTCAACGAACCAATCTCATAAAAGCGCTCGTATACCTCATAACCAGCCAGATTACCCTGCACCGAAAGGTTGTGATAAATGTCAGCCAGATCAAACGGCTCATTGAGTGACTTACTGCTTAGAAATTCAGCAGACATGACCCCTAAGCCATAGTCTATATATGCCATTTCCGGTGTTGGCTCTCGCTTATTATACTCCAGGACGAATCCATCCCGAAACAAGACATTACTCTTATCCCACAAGTCGGCGTTGCGGAGTACGGACATCAATGCCGGTTTACCACTCTTAAAAAAAGCCTCTTCTACCTGCCTGAAATCGATAGGCAAATACGAGTCCCCATAAAAAACAAAAAAGACCTTCCCCAACAATGGGATCGCCTGTCTCAAGGCACCACCGGTACCCATTAACTGCTCACCATCCGATGAATAAACAACATTCAAGCCAAAAGAAGAACCATCACCCACCAGCGCTTTAACTTGTTCACCAAGATAACCAATACACAGTACAACATCAGTTACACCTTGCCGATGAAGGTATTCAAGTTGACGAACAATAAACGGCTCTCCTGCCACATCAACGAGAGACTTTGGAATTAAATGAGTAATGGGACGCAGCCGGGTTGCCAGTCCACCCGCAAGAATTGCGACTGTGAGCATCAGGAAGACATCACCACCTTGCAGCCTTCAAAGTCAAAACGAAAACGCACCTCCTCCAAACCTGCGGAAGTCATTGCAGAGCGCAATTTACTTCTATCATAAGCCATAAACATCAAAAAACCTCCGCCTCCGGCTCCAACAAGCTTTCCTCCAATAGCCCCATTGTTCATCCCCAACGCATACCATTCATCAATTTGAGGAGTACTCATACCTCCCGAACGACGCTTCTTGTGCTGCCAATGCTCGTGCATTAACTCTCCGAAAAGAGTAGTATTTCCGTTTTCCAGTGATTCTTTGCTCCGATAACCTAAATCCTTTACATAGTGAAGGTTATTGAGCATCTCTTCATCATTTTGCTGAGAACGCACCTGCTGATCTTTCAATATTCCGCTGGCACTTCGTGAAAAACCAGTAAAAAACAAAAGGAGGTTATCCTCAAGGCCAAGCAAGGTATCCATACTGATATTCAGGGGCACAGCCGTTACTTTGTCATCTTTATGAAAAGTAAAACAAGTAATACCTCCAATTGCTGCTATGTACTGATCTTGCTTGCCAATTGGCTCACCAAGTCGATCGATTTCAATGTGGCAGGCCAACTCTGCCAGCTCTTCCTGATGCAGATGGCGCTTGCGGTGAGTATAAAGTGCTTTCAACAGAGCCGTAGTAAAGCTCCCGGAAGAACCCAGCCCCGTGCCTGCTGGAATATCCGCAAGAGTTGTTATTTCCACCTGAGGAGTTCTGAATCCAAGCATATCAAGTGCTTCACGAATAATAGGATGCTGAACATCAACTATCCTGGCAACATGCTCAAGTTGTGAATACTTAAGATAGATCCCTTCTGTAAAAGGTCGCAGGACAGTAACATAAACGTATTTTTCAATTGCAGCCGACACAAGAAAGCCCTCATGATCGCGATAGTAAGAGGGGAGATCAGTCCCGCCACCACCCAATGTAATGCGCAAAGGACTACGCGCAATGATCATAACCTGACTCCTTATAAATTTGCTGAACTATCTTGAGCGATTCATAAGCATCCTTTAAACCTGCCAAGGGCGTGCGATTCAAACGTATATCTTCATAAAATTCAGCCATCTCAACCGACCATGAATCATCTCCCATAGGGTATTCCCATGAAGTGGTTTCCGGCGGTCCCATCTCCGGAAGCATCTTGTAGTAGGTCAAGCGTTCCAGACCATAACTACCGCCAAGACCTGAAATATCAAGCTTGCCTGCCCTGCCATAAATCTCCATCGAGAACATATTCTTCCACTCGGTACAGGAAGCGTGAAGAAAAGCAACCTGCTGCTTCTCTGTTTTAAGCATCATAAAGCCGTTATCATCAACCGGCATATCCCAGTAATAGGTATGAGCAAAACCCTGTACTACGACAAACTCTCCGAGAAACCAGCGAGAAAGATCAATCAAATGTGCACCCTGATCTATCAATTCACCACCTCCGGAAAGCTCAGGATTTCCTCTCCACTCCTTTTCGTAACCAATCCGGGCACCGTGACCATATCGAGCCCGGATAAACATCAGCTCACCTAACTCTCCAGAATCAACAATTTCCTTTGCTTTGCGCAATGCACGGTGATAACGATGGTTGAACCCTACATGGACCTTGACTCCATACCGTTCAGTGGCCAGAATAACAGGCTGAAGCTCAATGGCAGAACGTGCTGCGGGCTTTTCTACCAGAACATGCTTGCCTGCATTGACAGCAGCAAGGGTAATCTCTGCCAGCGAATTATGCAAAGTAGCAATAACTACGACATCAACTTCCGGCAACTCAATCAAATCAGACCAGTTATAAAAAGCCCTGGCACCAAAGACGTTTGCAAGATTTTCAGCACGGGTCATCTCAATATCGGCACAAGCCACCAATCGCCCACCGTTTCCCAAAGCCTTTGCTCGCTTGTGACCAATCATACCACAACCAACAATCCCGACCCCATAGATTTTATAAATGCTACTCATTTATCTCCCCAGATAAATCCTCTATCCCGTCCAACAATACGGCGCAAAGTATAAACATCGCTTGAAGATAAGTCATCCAAATGCTCAGGCCAGTGTTCCCAGTCATCCCATAAAGCGCTGATGAGCTTTCCAGAAATACCTTTACTGTTATCGGAAGCAAGAAACAGAGCCAAATCAGCCACATTCTCCATCATAGCCCCGCCTTCCGCAAAGACTTTTTTGGCAAAAGTAAACTCGCGCTCACCCACATAATCGGCACCTTTTTCAAAAATTTCACCAAGTAAAGCTGTTTTCATCGCTCCAGGGGCAATACAATTGACCCGAACGCCAAAAAGTTTCGTCTCTTCTGCAAGAGTCTCACTAAATCTTACCAATCCAGCCTTTGCTGTAGCATAAGCACTGAAATTAGGCCTTGGTACTGTCGCACCTCCACCGGACAGATTGATGATCGAACCCCCTCCCTTCTCCTTCATCAAAGGGACAAATACACGACATAAAAATACCGGTGCAAGCAAATTAACTTGCATTGACTGCTGCCAAAAGGAAAAATCGTTTTCCCACAAAGCCCCCATTGGGCCATGTATAGCAGCATTATTAATCAATACATCAAGATGCGAAAAAGATGCTTGAACTTTCGTCGACAGTTCTGAAACTTGATCTTGATCACCCAGATCACAAACCAATCGGATAATCTTATTTCCCTTGTTTTCAGGAAGTGTACTGACTAAATTTTTCAATCCTAGTTCACTGCGAGCTACCAGACAAAGGTTATATCCTGCGCCCCAAAATCGTCGAGTAAGAACTTCTCCTAAGCCTTTGGATGCCCCTGTGATAAGGCAAGTTTTATTAGTCATCAATTGCTATTCCATAAGGTTGTTTTGATACTTTGTAACGAGCATCAACGCACTTGCCAATAAAAAACCAAGGTAGTATGTCAATTAATTTGCTTTGATTCTTGATTCGAAGCGTTTTGCACACCTTATATTTGATAATATCGACAAACCCATTAAGTGATCTTAATTCTTGAGGCAAAAAGCCTGCCATTGTCATGCATCTTGCTAAAGTGTCGGGTTCATAAAAAGAAACATGCACATCAGGGCACTTGGTATAGCCCCAATCGAGCAGTTTGCATCGCCAAGGTCGCGCATTTCCGGTGGTTATAAACAAAATCCCCCCTTCTTTTAAAAGCTTGCGCATTTTTAGCAAGGCATCAAGCGGTCTGGGAATATGTTCAAGAACCTCAATAGCACTAATAAAATCAAAACTTCCAGCATAATTGTCCAGCTCACTCGAGTGGAGTATGGGAACATCGAATGATCGACCCAGATCGGATGCCCAACCCTCTTCGAATCCAGTCGCATCGATACCTGCATTAATAGCATATCTGACGACCCCACCTGTCCCGCAACCGTAGTCTAACCATCGACCACCGTTTGGACATAGTTCATTGAAAAGTGTCTGAATTCCTTTCCACTCATAATTCCTAATGGTTTTTGAAGTGTTCTGAATCTCATAGGCATAATCAACCATGGGATCAGCACCAGAACCACAGTAATATTCTTCATTGTAAATATTCTCAAAATCCGTCCTATAATTTTCCACGTAAGAAAACCGACAAGAATCACAATGTCTAATTAAGAATTCACGCTGATCCAGCACCCCTACTTTGCTGCCCAAAAGCGATGTTGGATTTGAGCAAACAGGGCAAATGTGTCCGCTATTCACCCTCGCTCCTCAAACACCCATTCATTCGCCTGCAAAAAACCTATAGTCCTGATCACCCCTTCTTTAATGCTAACTCTCGGCGTCCAACCTAACGATTGAATCTTTGTTGTATCAAGAAAAATAAAGGGATTATCCCCTATCCAACCCCGGTCACCACCTGAATATTGCAGTTCAGGCTTAACGCCAAGCACTTCGCACATCCAGCCGATAGAGTCATTCACTTTGCAATACCCATCAACACCAAGGTTGAAAATATTAACCTTGTCAACAGCCTTCTCCATGGATATCAGGATTGCATCAATACAATCCTGAACATAAAGATATGATTTACGCTGTTTACCATTGCCAAGCACCGGAAGGGATGAAGGGTCATCCTTCAATTGTTTATAAAAGTCAAAAACATGCCCATGGGTATAACGCTCTCCAAGTATAGAAACAAAGCGATAAATCCAGGACTGAAACCCAAAACCTTCACAGTAAGCTGCAATCAATCCCTCGCAGGAAACCTTTGAAGCACCATAAAGTGATGTTTGAACAGGAAAGGGTCCATCTTCAGGCGTAGGAATAACTGGCGACTCACCATAGACCGAACCAGTAGAAGAAAATGCGATTTTCTTAATCCCGTTTGCACGCATAGCCTCAAGAACATTATAGGTAGCGATAGTATTCTGCTCAAGATCCTTTCGGGGGTGCTCAGTTCCGAAACGGACATCTGCATTGGCAGCAAGATGAAAAACCGCCTCATTACCGGCAAATGCATGTGTTAACGCATCCAAATTCAAGAGATCAATTCGAATAAATCTAAATTGTGGCTGCGTAAATGCTACGTCAAGAAACCTCCGCTGGCCTGTAGAAAAATTATCTATACCAGTTACGTTATGACCATTAGCCAGCAGACGATCAACCAGATTACTGCCAATAAAACCAGCACAACCGGTTACCACATAAAAACTCATACATTCTCCTTGATTTTAATGAATCCAATATCTTGACAGAGAATAGTTTAGCAACGGCTTAAAAACAATTACGATACCGACCCATATATATAATGAAAACTAAAATCTTTCAATAAAAACACTGCATCAATATCCCTTGACTAGTGAAATAGTTACACGAACTTTTCTGGCAAAATTGAAGAACAATCTATAAACTTGCATATTTTATCTCATTATGACTCCGCTATGAATTATTTTTTAGCTGCATACTTCAAGCTTTTTATGGTAGTGTTAACATCATTTACAATAGTCTGTAAAGTCGGTTCTGTCTCGGTAAGCATGGCAATGATTTGATATCTCAATTGTTTTAAACTTACTTTTATAACATTCCAAAAGCCAAAATGCGTAAATAAACCCCAAATCTTTGACGGAGTTGAATGAATTATCAACAAAGCCACCCGTTGTAACTTTATGAGATCAGACGGCATCATTCCACTGACTTCCATAACACCACCGGCATAACGAGAGTATTTAGTAAAATCGACATCCAACAATCTTAACCCATGCATATTACGCTCAGCAAATAATGCCAGCTCAGTTCCAGGATAAGGTATTGCAATGGCCATAGGCGCGTAACGAACTTCAGGTATAGAACGGACAAACCACGCTGTCTTTAGTATACTTTGTCGTGTATCACCAGGGTTCCCCATCATTGTTCCGCACATTGTGGAAATGTTTAATTCCCCGCATAATCGAAATGCATCACGCATATCCTGAGTTGTGACCTTTTTTTTCATCAGAGCAAGTACATGTTCATCTGCACTCTCAACACCAAAGCCCAGTCGAACTAACCCTGCCTTTTTAAGCAGAAACAGCAATTCTTTATCAACTAAATTCGCCCTGGTCTGACCCTCCCAGGTAACTTGCACATTCCGATCAATAATTAAATGGCAAATATCTTCTATTAACTTTCGATTTAGTGTCAATGTCGAATCAAGCGTCATAAAATGATTAATGCCAAACTGCTCTTTGACTAACATCATCTCATCCACTACACTTTCAGGCGACCTCTTACGTATTTGTGAACCGGTATTAAGGGGTTCTGAACAAAAAACACATTTAAACGGACAACCTCTTGTCAGCTCAATTGTTGCAACCGGAATAGCCCCTTTGCCCGGAACCTCAAACACATAGTTTTTTGGGTCTACTTTATGACGAAGAGGTAAGGGCAAAGAATCTAAATTCGTTACAAAAGCCCTTTTTTTATTTACCACTATCCTTTGATCGTCAGGATTTCTCCAAATCAATCCATCAATACGAGTAAAGTCTGTACTTCCCGCTTCCAAAGCATCCATAAGTTCAACCATAGTAGAGTGCCCTTCTTGCACCACCAGGAAGTCAAACTCAGGATAAAATGCATTCTCCTTTAAAGCATTAATATGGGGCCCACCAACGACGATTGGAGTATTGAAATGATGTCGCAATGCCGCAGCATAATCCCGTACAATGTGAAATACTGGTGTGCTCGCAGTGATCCCGATAATATCAGGATCAAAATCAGCCACGCATCGAATCAAATCATCGAAAGTCAGGTTTTCCACCTCCACATCGATTAACTCGGTCGTATGCCCTGCGTTTTCAACTGAAGCTGCAATACACATCAGACCTAATGGCGGGTATACAGCAAACCGTTTAGCAACACTCTTGTATTCTTGAGCAGATGCATTCGACCATGGAGTCTGGATCAACACAAGTTTCATGTATACAAACCTTAACAATTACATTGAGGAACTGAGCCTGATGACGTTACTAAACAGGTAGTTGAAAACCTGCGCATAAGACGGGGGAAATGAGAGGTTTGGAAAAACAGCAGACACTCGTTAGCGACCCTTCACCTCAACATTCACGATCAAAGCAAAATGAAAAATGTCAAGGAACGCGAGAGTACCTGCATCTCACTTATTCTTTAAAATTAATTTTGCGATCAACTATGTACATTGGTCGCTGCTTGACTTCATCATAAATTCGCCCAACATATTCGCCAATCAGACCGAGACCAATTAACTCTACGCCAGAAAAAAAACTTATCAACAAGACCGTTGTAGAAAGCCCAGGCGTTATTTCCATGCCTATAATTTTTTGAATGATATACCAAATACCAAGCAAAAAACTTAACCCTGCCAATACAGCACCAGCTATTGACATCAAAAACAAGGGCCGTGAACTAAAACTGATCAAGCCATTCAAACCTATGTTGAACGAACCAGTAAGACGATTATAGTTACCCTTACCAGCAAAACGTTCATCACGGTCATACTCAATAAATGTCTGTTTAAAACCCACATAAGCAACCAAACCACGCAAAAATCCGTGAGTCTCATTCAAGCTGCGCAGCTCCTCAAGCACGCGTCGCGTCATGATACGAAAATCACCTGTATTGCGGGGAATCTTAACATCACTTAGTTTATTGATGAGAAAATATCCAAAGTGAGAAATAACGCGCTTGCTCAGAGTTTCACCCTTACGAGAACGTCGTTGTGCATAAACCACCTCATAGCCCTCTTTAAGCTTGGCATACATCTGCTCAATAAGCTCAGGCTGATCCTGAAGATCAACATCTATCACAACACAAGTCTCACCGGTACAAGAGAGAATTCCTGCAATCGTTGCAGCAGGCTGACCAAATCGCCGGGAGAATACCATTAACTTAATGTTGCTGTTACGATTGATTTCTTCAAGAATGATTGCCTCCGTTCTATCTGGAGATGGGTCAAGTGTAAAGATAATTTCGTAACTGACACACATTTTAGCCAAAATCGCTTCCGTCCGTAGCAAAAAGGGACGGATATTGACCTCTTCCTTATAAACAGGAACGACAACTGAGATATTTGGATTACCTTTCGGTGGCGAAGAAATAGCGACTGTAGGCATAGTCTTAATAATTTCAATAATAAAAATCCTTTATTCGCGAGGAATCCCTGGAATACTCTACCTACTAATCACAATACAACTTCATTGCAAAATCAGCATAAGCCCTATTGACAGCCTACACAAACTTTTTACTCAATATCCATAGCCCAAGAGTACATTCAACCCAAGGAATTACTTCAACAAGATATCGGGATTCCAAATAGCCGATAGAGACGAAAAAAGCAAGCCGGATGACCATGACCAAAGAAGATGCTAATATAAGTACCTTATGATCAGAGGGGTAAGGTGTCAATGCCTTGCTGATCATGCTCTTATATACTACGCCTAAAAACAGCATGAGAAATGAGGCAAAAAAAAGGCCTCTGTAGAGAAAAAGCACCAATTTTCCGAAAATTGCTGCTTTATGGTTTGAAAGAAGTGCATTAAGACGAGTGATGTTTAAACTGTTCACTGCTTGTAATGCGGCACTTCGATTAAAATTATAACCGACTTCCAGGGGTAACCCCCAGGAGGAAAAGGGATTGAAAAGAAGGTTATACGACTTTTTAGTGATGAGTTCTGCTTGTGTCAGTAACCCTGAATTGGCACGTTTTTGATCGGCAAGTTTTTGAAATCGGGCATCGACGAATTCTGCCATTTTCCGGCTTTCATCAATTGAACGATATGCTATAAGTTCTTGCGCTTGTCTCGATTCGGCTTCAGTAAGAAATTTTGATACGTGATATTTGGTGTACTTAGGATAGTAAAATTCAGCGTCTGCCCTTTCGTATTCGTTGACAGCCCAGGTGTTTACCCATGCATAATAACCTTTTATCGGAAAATGGGTGGCGGTTTCATTAATGCTAAGGGGTGGCTTGCCAATAAAAACATTTCTGACCATCCATGCCGTCACGGGTAAGGAGGTCAAGAGAGTGACCAGTACTATTTGCTTGATTGCATCGCTTTTTGTTTTGTAAATAGTTAATGATACGGGAAGCAGGGCTATTGCCAATAAAACCGTATCAGGGCGAATATAGATAGAGGTGGCCAATGCTAAAGCGAGGGGATATATCCTGAGTTTTTTTTGTGCCAAAGAGTTTATTATTTCGGCCAAAAACCATGTTGAAGCCGTGATTGCAAGTGACTCTGTCAAAGGAAATCGTGACCATCCCACTGTCAGGGGTGAAAGGGCAAAGAGTATCCCTGCACTGGTGACAAGGTTAATGTTACCGGTTAACTTCAAAAGAGAGGTCAACAGCCAATAAAGAGCAAGAATGTAAAGGATGAGTTGCGCCCAGAGAACTGTAAAGACAGATTTACCAAAAAGTAACCATAACAATGCTATAAAGGCGGGGAAACCCGGATAGTAACTACCAGATGAGGGCACTATCACGCTGGAGCCTGGATCTGAGAGCGAGAAACCGTTACCCTGAAGAATATTGACTGCAAATCTTTCGTAGTTTGGCCAGTCACCTCCGTTGCTTTGGGCATTGGTGATGAAAAAAGCTCGAACAATAAAGGCAAGAAGCAGTACCAAGGAAAAACAGAGATATTTTTTTCGACTGTTTAGTTTATTCATATGTTTTTTGATTACGGGGTTCATCAGCTTATTTGTCGGTTAAAGGATTCACAACCAACCCCTCATCCAATTATATGCTATAGCTGCATATTCGTAGATGATAATACGGATCTGATCAACACTTGAACTCCATTGCGGAGTAGCAGGAGGAGTATCAATAACAGGAGGAGTATAAACCGATATTTCCGGTGATTGTTTTCTCCATGTCCAGAGGGCGCGGCGTCCATGATATGGGGCGGTCAAAAAGAGGATGGAGTGTGCGCCTTGCTGCGTTAACTGCTTAGTGACCAAATGAACATTTTCTGCGGTGCTTGTTGGATATTTATTGAGTATATGGATTGCGGAAGGCGCAACACCTTTATCTTCAAGATAGAGCCTGATAACATCTACTTCCGAGATGTCCTGATCCCTCCCTGAAGAAAGGTAAATGCTTGGTGCATAACCCTGCTTGTAGAAGTGTACTGCATCCAGAGCCCTTCTCTGATAACTGTCATTGCGATAAGATGTTTCTCCATTACCACTAAATACTACTATAGCGTCTGTTTTACGTGGCCAGTGCCGGACGACAAGTTGATCGCCAACAAACCACACCAAGGGAGTATTAAAAATAAGCAGATAGAGAACTAAAAATGCTGCTGTGACAGTAACCCACCGGGTTCGGGAACGTTTGTAATATTTGGCTAAACTTTCTTTCCATGAGACGGTTTGCTGGGACTTTAAAAGAAGTTGCCTCTCAATCACCTCCATAATCCCTGTAAAACGCTTTTCCCAAGTGTTCTCTCTGGCCGCGTTGATACGTTTTTCCTTCATGTCAGATGAACAAAGCTCCCGGTTGTCGAGTGCATGCCGAACATTGGCTATAAAATCTGCACTGTCTTGAGCAATTAAAACTGTATCGGGAAACTGTTCCGCAAATCCACGAACTTCGCGCATATTGGTTGAGACTACAGGAACTCCCATTGCAAGATATTCGTTAAGCTTGCAAGAGTATACGCTATCAGTAAATTCATTGACAACATAGGGAATAAGAGCTACGTCGAAACTGTTGATATAGGCAGGAATCAGGTCATGTGGGCGCTCACCAAGCAGAATAATATTGGATAAGTCTTTAAGTATCGAGAGG
>Ga0172371_10009726_pt1 | contig 13154 bp, 8 predicted proteins | sample Lak12m_FD_114543 | JGI IMG/M metagenome (GOLD analysis project Ga0172371, IMG submission 114543) | Freshwater microbial communities from Kabuno Bay, South-Kivu, Congo - kab_022012_12m | ecosystem: Environmental > Aquatic > Freshwater > Lake | place: Democratic Republic of the Congo: South-Kivu... | reverse complement strand
CCGGCCATCGTCATCCGAGGCAAACAGGTCGTTCGTCAGTCCCTTGCGGTTCCGGGTGACGGCCAGCCATTTGCCGTTGCCGAGGTGGAGGATATCGCACTCGCAGAAGCGGTTTTCGGCGATCAGCGTCAGTTCCGGCCAGGTATGGCCGTCATCGTAACTGCGCGCGACGTGGACGCTGCGCCCTGTGTAAACGCCCTGGCAGAGTGATCCATCTGCAGCCACGGCAATGTTACCGAACGGCACCAGCTCGCAATCGTCCGTATAAGGCCTGGGCGGCAGGATGTTTTCTTTGACTTCCCAAGTCCGCCCGCCGTCCTTGGAGCGGCTTAAGAGCGCCGGCAGGACTTGGCATTCATGGAACGGCTTTGGCGGGCCCATGCCGCGCTTGGGGCGGTCGGACCAGCCCGAGCACATGATCAGCAGGTCGCCGTTTTTGGCGAGCCCCCCGCCGACGTTCATCCGGTTCTGCCCGGGCTCATGCTTTGCCGGCGTGCCGCGGTAGGCCCAGGTTTTTCCGCCGTCCGCGCTGCCCCAGCACTCGGCGTCGCCCTCCCATTTGCCGTGGCAGGGCTGGTTGAAAATCGCGGCGACGATATCGCCGTTCGGCATCAGGGTCAGGTTGGGCCACGCGCAGCGGTCATCAATGACGATGTAATTTTCAAGATTGATCATTTATTGTTTTCCTTATTATTCCGCATATGGTTTCAGGTCGGGATTGGCTTCCCGGACGGCTTTCCATGCCGCTTCCTGGAGTTTCCTGGCATCATCCTCGGCGATATCCTTGGGATGAACCAACCCGACGGGGCTGCATCCGGTCAGGGCGGCATAAATGCAGCATGCGACCAGTTGTTTGCCTTTCACCGAGTAATGCACGTAGTCGGCGTAAAAAGCATCGATTTGTTCCAGGGTTGCATTCGGTCCCAAATAAATCATCATGGCCAGGACGACCGGCGCCAGGGTGGCATTTACCGCCTGTTTCAAGGCCATGTTGTCATCGTGAAATTTGCGGAATCCCTCCGGATAGGGCTGGGCTTTTGCCACCGGGCTTTCGTAGAACACGGGCTTCACGTTTTTGCTTTTTGCGTAGTCGCTGAAAAGCCTCCCGTATTTCATCAGGTCCTCGGATTTCATGTTGTAAAAAGTTTCCAGGACCACGCCGTCCCAGGGAACCGAGGCAATTCTTTCGCGGGCGGTGCCGCGCCCGTCGCCGTCGTTCCAGAAGACGTCAATCTTGGTGCCGCCGCGGACATAATTGGCGCTCCTGATCCGCGGAGTCCCGGCCGGGGCCGAGGCGGAGAGATCTTCAACCTCGAACGGCATCCAGGCGCGCACGGTCATGCTGGAGCCGATGAAGAGCACGGTAAGGGTTTTCTCCTTGTCATCGGAAGGCGTCATTTTCCGCAGGCGCAGGGTGGCCTCACGCCCGGGAAAAAAAGGATCCCAGTTGCTGTCATGGGCCTGGCGCGCGCCGGCGCCGGGCATGGCCAGGACTTTTTGAAGTTCGGTTTTGGCATGCTCAAAATCGCCGGCGTCATAATAGCTCAAGCCGATCTGGAACTGGATAAGGGCCTTTTCGGCGTCGCTGGCGCCCTCGATGGCCAGGGCCTTGGTGAATTCATCCCGGGCCTCGGCATATTTGCCCTCCAGCATGCAGGTTGTCCCGATGGATATCTGCGTCGCCGGCTTCTCGGCGGTCGGCAGCTCCCTGGAGGCAATAATTTCCTTCATCACCGCGCGGGCTTCGGAATATTTTTTCAGGCCCATCAGGGCCTTAACGAGGCCTTTGCGGGCGGACAGTTTCTGCTCGGGCGTAATTTCAGCCATGGCCAGGGCATTGGTGAAGGCGTCCCTCGCCTGCGGCAGCACCCAGGGGTAGGCCAGGTAGGTGTGGCCGTATAAGAGGTTGGCCTGGATCATGGTCTGGCCTGAGATGCCCTTCAAGGCGCGGGCCTTGTCGATGGAGGCAATCCCTTCCTGGATTTTTTTTTCATTGATGAAGGCCGAGCCGATTTTTACCAGGGCCTGCCCGGCTTGGTCCGGGGTAATGCCCTCAATGGCCAGCGCCTTTTCAAACTCGGCCCGCGCCTCGGCGTTTTTCTTTTCGGCCTCGTAGGCCAGGCCAATGCCGGTCCGGGCCTCGAATTTTTCGGGGCCGGTCTTTGCATTGTTCAGCACGGATTCAAAATCCTGGCGGGCTTCCGTGATTTTTCCATCCTTGAGCTTTGACCGGGCCTGCTGCATGGCGTCATCGGCCTGGGCCTGCGCGGTGCAAGCCAGAAGCGCGGCCATGCAGGCGGGGAGGAATGTGGAGATAATTGCCGCCGGACAGGTGATTTTCACTCGTTATTCTCCTTTGAATTGACGCTCTTGCCTTATTGCTTCAATATAACTGCGTCCCCGGAGCAGAAATCCTTGCTGCGTTTCCCGGCCAGCTTTTCAATGGCGGCGGAAAGGTCAATGCGCTCTGGGGCCCGGTCATCGCCGTTCAATTTCATAAGGTAAAGACGCGCAAAGCGGAATTCTTTTGCGCCATCAGCGCCGTGCGTTGTTACCAGCAACAACCCGGGAGTAATCCATTCAACATAGCTATGGCGCACTTCACGCACTGACTTGAAACGCTCGTCGTCGATTGCATAATCCAGCGGGCTTGCAGAGGACGGCAAATCACGCGGGGCCTGCCAGTTTGTGCCGGAGCGGCGGATGATGACAATATGCCCATCCCGCGAGCGCGTGCAGGCGACGGCCTGGCCATCCGGGCTTACGGCCGCATGGCCGCAGCCGTCAAAGCCGGTTAGCGCCTGCGCCGGTCCGCCTTCGGCCGGCACCAGGGCAATCCCGGCGCCCTGGGGGCTGTCCTTGCGGTGAAACACCACCGCGGAATTATCGGGCAGGGGCGCGGGGTCTTCAACCAGCTCTTTGCCGGAGCTCCGGTCGGCAATCAGCCGCGGCTCACCCAGCTGGAGAAATCCGTCGCTGCCGGCGGCCTGGACCGGCGCCCTGAGCAGCTGGTTGTCCCCGCGCAGCTGTGGGGAATAATAAAGGAACTTGCCGGCGGGATCAAAAGCCGGGAAGCGGGCGCTTTTTACCAGCAGCTGTTCCTTGTTACGGGCCAGGTCGTATTGCCAGAGATCATGCCTTCCGGGAGCCCCGGGCCGGACAGAAGTCGTGAGGTCATAAACAACAAAACGTCCGTCCGGCGAAAGCGCCGGGAACCATTCCGGTCCCGGTCGGGTTGTCAGCTTCCGCAAGTCCGAGGCTTTCCCGGTTTCCAGGTTAAAATCCACCCGGTACAAGTCTGCGCCGCTTGGATCCTCGCGATGGCATCCTCCCTCGCTTTCCATGTTGGATGCAAAGACAATCCTGATTATTTTCGGCTCATTGGCATTGGCAACGGCAGTGGTTGACGGTGCGGGCCGGGAAACAGCCGGGGCGGCGGATAAAGATTCCTTGAGCCGGACCGGTTTCACCGTCCAGAGCTGGCCCTGGGTATAGCACACGGGCTGGGGAACTTTAGGTTTGAACACGGCTGTTAAGAGGTCGGCGTAGGGCGGGAACAGTTGCGAGGGAGGAACGCGCACGGAATCGTTTGGTCCTGCAAGGAGCGCCGCAGCCATGGCGTAAAGGAATTCGCCGCCATTCAAAGTATTACCTTCAACGGTCAAACGCGCGGGAATAAACCGGTCGCCGGATGCGCGGTCCATGGATTCCAGCATCGTCCGAGCCGTTATCCGGATCGCGGCCGCCGGAAGCGTGGTTTCCTGGCGAAGGAGCGGTGACCCATCTTCGGCGATTGGGCCGTAGAGCGCGTGGAGTTCCACGGTGTCGGGAAGCTTGCCGGAGGCGTCCCGCTGGACGAGAGCCCGGGCCAGGCATTCGAACGCGTCGGCGAGGGAGAACACGCGGTTTTCGGCGGTCAGCAGGTCCGGCGCGCGTCCCTGCCAGTTTAGGGTGATCGCGCGGGCCAGGGCGGACTGGTCGGCCGCCGTCGGGCGGTAGCCCTTTTCCGGTTCAAACTGGTCTACCAGCGTGTCGCCAGTCACCCAGCCGCTACCCGTGTTTTCCGGAAAGAAATGCTCGTTGAGATACTGCACTGTCTCCATGGTTTCTTCCTCGACAATTTTACTGAAGCCCATGAGAAGCAGACGGGGCCGGCTCCGGTCGAGTTTTTCGAGATTACGGCGGACCGGGCCGAGGTGATGGCCGGTTTCGCCGTTCTCATCGCCCTTGCAGTGGAGGCGGCCCATGTACCAGAATATGCTCTCGTCATCGCCGGCAATGCGCATTATCTGGTCGGCCGCTTCGCCTATTCGGAAAATCTTGAGCGCGTGCAGGGCGACCGGAACTGCCGGCTGGTCCAGGCCGAACTTGCTCATGCGGCGGAAGGCGTAGCCTTCCGGGGCGCTTTCAAGTGAATGGCTGGTCATGAAAGAGACATCCTTGCCGAATGCCTGTTGGACAAGTTTCAGGCCGCCGACGCGGGAGCGGTCCGTGGCGGATGGCTGGCGGCGGTCAATCATGTGCGTAGCCTCGTCGATTTGGTAGGGGCGCGCGAATGAATAGCGCTCCTCGACCAGCTTTACGGCAGTATCCCAGTCCTTCCCGGTGGTCAGGGACCACTGGCCCCGGTAGCCCTGGGCCTCTTTCAGCGTGTATATTTCGCCAAGGAGTTCGGAGGCCACGGGGTAGGGTCCGTGGGTTTCCTCGCCGTGGTATCCGAGCGGCAGGTTCCATTCCCGGATCTGTTTTATCAGGGAGGGATCCTCTTCCTGGAGGCGTTCGACCAGTATGCCGTCAAAAAAAAGCGTGCCGGGAATCTTAGCCTTGATAAAAAATTCACCCGTTTTGCGGACTTCGTCGGCCCCGGGATAATAGCCGCCCGGCCCGTTGTAATGGTGCGTGAATGCCAGTATGAAAACCGGCCGGCGGGCGCCGGTTGAAGATGGGCGCCGGGAAGGTTCAGCACCACGGTCGGCTCGGTTACCCGCAGGCCGTTGTGAGGCTGAGTGAGAGGCCTGCAGTTTCTCGATGGCGGCGCGGATCAGCTGGTCGGCTTTGTCTTTATCCCGGCTGCGCATGGCAGAGGCTGACTGCCTGGCCAGGGCTTCGGCTTCTCTCGTATCTAAGCCTGAGCTCTTTGCCTGCTGGAGAAGGTTCTGGTAACGCTGGAGGATGGATTGCCCCGCGCGTTCGCCGACCGGGCGCTGGCCGGGTTCCTGGGCGCATGCCGGCGGAAAGAAAATGGACAGGACAAGGAAACAGGAGCATATCAATGCAATTGTTTTCATTATTTCCTCGATACTATATTTGCCGGGCAGGAATTGCTGTCTACATAAAGGATACCCGGAAATTTTAGAAGTATGGATGCAGGCAGGTCCGCCGTTGGTTTTTTGAGCGCGAAAAGTCTTTCCATGATCTGCCGCTTCAGGCCGAGGGGCACGATCGTGAATATGTTCTTTGCCGACATCAGGCACGGGATGGTCATGGTAATCCCTTTAGATGGTATATAACCGAGCGCCTTGAAATTCGGGTCTTTCTCCAGCTGGCGTTTGGACTGTTCTGCAAGATTGACAACCTTGACAAGATCCTTATCTTCAAAATCGGTGTCAAAAGGCTCGTTCAGGGCCAGGTGGCCTGAAGTGCCGATTCCCTGGCAGAGAATATCCAAAGATCCCTCCTCGCGTATGATTTTTTCAAAGCGCCCGGCTTCCTCATCGGGATCCGGGGCGTTGTACCTGACAAGATGGACCCGCTTCGGGCGGACCTTGTCATACAGTTGTTTCCTGGTTTGATAGCCGCAGGTGAATTTGTCCGGCACCCGCGTGTCATAAAAATCATCAACGTTGAAGCAGGTAATTTTCTGCCAGTCGATATTCTTTTCCTTTGCCAGGGCGTCGAGGTAGGTCATCTGGCTTTCGCCGGCCGCGAAGGCGATCCTTATTTCATCCTGCCTGGCCAGCAGCTCCCTGATCTTGCCGGCGACATCAGCGGCCGCTTTGCTGCCAAGCTCAAACTCGTCCCTGCAGATAATAACTGTTGTTTTTCCATAGCGCATAAATACATTTATTTATCATACAGCCGCACCTTATTCAAGGCGGCCGAACATGATGCGCTCCTTGCTCCCCTGGGTCACGGTTAGATAAATGTTTCCTTCGTATTCCCGGAAGACCGGATACTGGAACGATTGATCCGTCTCGAACCGGTATTTGCGTTCCCAGCTCAGGCCGTCGCGCGAGACGTCCACGTTGAACACCGAGCGGGGCACGCCCCTGACGCGCGCGGTTTCCTGCCAGCCCATGTAATAAACGCCATGGAACAAGTCGAAGGTGGCCTTGGAATTGGTTCCGCAGGTAACGCATGCCCAATGCTCGTGCGGCGACCAGCGGATCCCATCCGGACTTTTGCTGAACATGTAATTGCGGTCGCCGTTTTCCCGGCGGGATATGGCGCACAGTGTGCCGTCGGGCAGGCGGATGACGGCGGATTCGGAGAGGAAAGCTTCCTGCGGCTCGAAATAATTGCCGAGCACCGTGAACTGGCCGAGCTCTTCATCAAGCACCGCCCAGGCGTTCAATCCGCAGCGGAAATTGTTGAGCACGGCGTGATAGCGGCCGCCGATCTTTTTAAATGAATCAATCAGGAAGAGGCAGCAGTCTGTCTGCGGCCGGGCAAAGCCCGAGGCGGCGGCCTGGCGGTAAAAGTGGCCGGGTTGCATGGGGAAGACGCCCAGTGCCGTTTTTATCTTTGCCCGGTAAATGCTGTCGTCGAATGTCCCGCGAGCCAGGTCATAATCCAAGAGCCAGACCTGGGACTCACGCGCGCCCGGCTGCTCGCTGGTGAAGAAGCAGCGCAGGGTCCGCTCATCTTTCCTCAGGATTCGCGGTACGAAGCAGGCGCCGGGCGGCAGAGTTTCGTTGGCGTATTTTTTCCCGGAAGAGGCGAAGGTGACGGTTTTTTCGACCCGGCCGGTTGCCGCCTCAACGATCGAGAGGGCGTTGTAAACAAAGGGCCAGCCGGGCGATTCGCCGGGCTGGATGTCATTGGCCATGTAGACAATGTATGCCTTGCCGTCGAGGATTATGAAATCGGAATCATGCGCACCCCTGACCTCCGGCAGGCAAATGTTTACGAGGCCGGCCATCACGCGGTCGCCTGCTTGCCTTGAGTTCCAGCCTTCCGGAAGAAGAGTTGCGGAATTCATTCCTGGTGATTTCTTCATTATTCTTAAGCCTCCTGCAGGACTTTTTTACGGGAGCCAGGTCAGTACATAGTCCTTGAGTTTCCGGGGCGGCCTGTTCCGGCAGCAGCACATATTGGAATTCGCCGGCATAACGACATGATATGTGGTTCCCGCATGGTATAATTGTCAAATATTTATAGCGGCCTTTACACGGCAATGTTGTCGTTTATATTCAGTCCCATTTCCATGATGAGCCCGGCGCGGCCCTTTTCGTAGCCAAGGCACGGGTTCAGATTCTTACCGCAGCCGTCGCGCCAGACCGATAGCCCGGCGATGCCATAATCCAAGGCGCAGATACCCGCTGTTTTCCGGATGCGCCGGAAAATATGCCGATATAGGTCTTTAGCCTTCATGGTTGCGCCGTAGGTCAGCCCCAAGGCCTGGAGGATGTTCAAGTCCTTCATCTCGTTGTAAAGCCCGCCGGAATTTATGCCGCCGCACACGCAGGCGTTCAGTTTGGCCACGCGGCTCGGGCACGAGGCGCACATCATCCAGTCCGCGCCCCGGACAACCTGGATGGGCGTATCGGGTTTTTTCAGGATATGCTGGATCATCTCCGGCAGGTTATCCGGATCGTAAGGCGGCCGGACGCCGCCGCCGTACTGGGCGACGGCGCAAAGTAGGATATGCGGGCGGATTTTTATTGTTTTTGCCCTGAGCATGTCTTCCAGGGAGGCTTTCTTGTCCCGCTTCATCTCTGCCTTGCTCCTGGGCGGAATGATCGCGTTGATGCCTCTGGCGCGGTTTTTCTCATAGCGCCCGCTCGCGGCATGTTGGCAGCCCTTCCAGGCCGGGGCGGTGACGGTTTGATAGGCGCATATTCCTGCCACGGAAGGTATCGCCTTGAGCATCCGGGCCAGGGCCACCCTTGCGGGGAGGATTGATCCAGGCGCAAGATCCATCCGCAGGAGGATATCCATGTCCCGCTTGCGGTTGAACTCATGGCTCGCGGGTGTGTCAGCCCCGGCGCCGGGGGACTGGTAGGCGAACTGGTCGTCCAGGTTGCAGCGCAGCGCCAGGGGTAAATCCGGGTTTTTCCTGATTTTGGCGGCGATTTTATTAATGCCGGCTTTGGCCGGACAGCTGCCCTTGCCGGATGAGCAGGCCAGGCAGAGAAGCTGGTAGGGTCTGGCGGTTAACACGGCATGATGTTTTCGTCGTGTCATGATTTACTCTTTCATTTTCCGGCCGATTTAGCACTTAACGTTTCATTCAGCTTTGCGATAAAACCAGATAGCTGCGCTGCGCTTCGGCAACTCAAATGTAAAACCTTCTTTTGATAATAGCACGCCGGTCATTTCTTTTTTTATGGCGGTCTCCGGATTTTCGAAAAGGTAAACGGAATCCGGCAAAAGTGCCCGGGGGCGGACAACAAGAGTTTCTTTATTGCATTTTAGCAGGCGGATACCCTGGATAAATCCGCAACCTTTTTCCGGGCAGTCGAACTGCAGCGCCACCCATTTTTCCGGCGAGCGGTGAACAGGCGTGAGCGGATAATAATCGCCTGCCAGCATCATGGCCGCAGCCTTGCGCCAGAGGGCAATCATTTTATTCAAGAGATCAAAATCGTAGTCGTTGCAGCTTATATCGACGGCGGGGATTAGCATAGGTGCCATGGCGCAGTGGCAGCCGAAGCTTTCAATGTGGCGGTCATAGCGCGCGGGACCATCCAGGTCCCAGGAGCGGGTGTCTTCCTTGAAGTAAGGCAGCCACTCGAACATGACGTGGTGGAAGGCAAGCTTAATGTGGGATATCCCGTAGCCGTAATCGGAATAATGCAGCGGCACGGAACGGCGAATGGTCTCAAGGTCGTTGCGCCGCCCGCCGGCTGCGCACGCGTCGATCCACAAGCCCGGATTCCGCGCCAGCAAATCATCCCAGTATTGAAGATAACCTTGGACGTGAAGATTTTCATTCATGCCCTGCCTGTCAGCGGCCTCGTTTTTACGCCAGTGGTCCAGCGGATTGAAGTTATGGTCCTGCCGGTAAATCCTGATCCCGTTATCCCTGATCAGCTTGCAGACGTGGTCGGTAAGCCATCGGCGGCATTCGGGGTTGCCGAGGTTGAGCAATATCTCTTCCTGCTCGGGAGGCCGGATGCCTTCCTTGGTCCTGGTCCTGGTGAACCAGTCCGGGTCCCTGAGCAGCCATTCCGGGTGCTCCCTGTGAAGAGCGCTTCCAACGGTTACTCTTTCCGGCTCAAACCAGAGCAGCAGGTCAATGCCATTGCGAGCGGCGCAAGCTGATACCGCTTGCAGTCCACTGGGGAATCTTCCAGGATCGGGATCCCAGGTGCCGGTGTTCCACCAGCGTCTTTTATGATCCTTGGTATAGCAGGGATACCACCCGGCGTCGATCCACCAGGTATCAACTGGAATCCCGCGCTCAATCCATTTATTGATGAAGCGCACCTGGTTTTCTTCCGTGGCGGCGGTGAATTCCTCGCCCTCATCAGTTCCATGCCCCACGAAGCGCGGGGAAAGCGCGTGGCCATCCGACCTTGGCAGTATGTGGGCAAAATACCAGCGCCGCCATAGGTTCACGGCCCGTGCGCTGTCGCCTTGCCATGACATGATCGTGATGCGCGGGGTGCGGATCTTTTCGCCCGGCATGAGCCGGAGGCGGGTTTTTTCCTGGCCGGTCCTGACGCGCACTCCGTCTTCTGAAGCCGCGAACGAAGCCGACCACTGCGCCGGCCAGCCGATGGCCAGGGCAAGACCGCCTTCTTGAAACAGGAGGCGGAAGTAAGGAAAGGCGCCGTTGCAAGGTCGCCCGCCCGCGGGGGCGAAGCAGAGCGGGCTGCCGCCGGCCAGCCGCGATTCTTGAAACGTAAAGCCCGCTTCTTTTCCGCCGTCGCCGTTGCAGTGCCAAAGGGCCGGCGAAGCTCCAGGGAAAGTTCCATCAAGCGCAAGGAGATCGCTGATCACCGGTGTCGGCTGTTTGCCTTTATTTGTGAACCATGCCGTCCATTCCACGACCGGGAAGTCGAAATATTCCAGGCACTCAACCCGGATGTTCAGGCCGGTGCAGGGCTCATAGCCTTCAAAAACCTTTTCGAGGATATTTGCGTTGATGCGGCGGACCGTTGCCGCCGGCTGCCATGCATCCGGGATCCCGGCTATCGGTTTGCCGTCGAGGCTGAAAGAAACCGGCAGGGCCGACGGAGTGTTTATAAACCGTCCGGCCCACTTGCGGCTGAAGGCCATGTCGCCGGGTTGTGTCGCACTGTTAATGCATATCATTGGAGGCATTATTTTTCAGCAAGCTTAATATCCAAGCCGGCATCTAACCCGGTCTGGCCTTGTTTTTTCCAATCCCGACTCTCTTCGAGGTCGGGAAGCGAAATGCGCCCTGCGACCATGCCGTCCAATCCGTCAGCTGACAAGAATTGGACGTAAGAAGATTTTATTTTAACAGAACGATCATAATATATCAATAAGTTGCATGTAAGTTTTACTTTGAATCAGGGGGTATGATATTAATGGATTTCTGATGTGTATGGTTGCGTCCATGCCGTCTGGACTTTCGGGTAGAAATGGGTTTTAATGAGACCCGGGCGGTCGGATTCAATGCGCGCCCGCACATAAAGATCTTCAGGCAGGAGCTTGTAGTCCGCCTCGGTGCCCGCGACGGTTTTAACCACGCGGCCGATATCATCCGAATAAATCTGGATCGTGCGTGGCGGCCGCCTCTTCTCGGCTGGGATGTTAATTTCGGCCATGCCCTGGTCAAAATTCTTCCTGGTTGTTATGAAGTGAATGGTGTATTTGGCGTTTTCTTCCGCATTGACCCTGACGCGCAGAGTCCGTTCCGCAGGCATAAAGGATATGTCTTCCAGCAGCACGCCGCAGGTGGCATAAAAATCGCCCTTGTGCATAGAGGCAATGATGTCTTCCGGTGTCAGTGCCTTTGCCCGCACCATTATCCATGCGGTTCCGGGGCCGTATTTACTCACGGTTGAAGTTTGCGGATAATTATGGGCGTCGTCCGAGCCGATTCCATAAAGCGTTGATTTTCCCCGGATGAGGCGGAAGGCATTGGCGATATCCCAGAATTTTTCCAGGGTATATCCGGGCGCCTGTGGCCATGGGGGGAATTCGGACCCGTTGTTGCAGATTTCGAAAAATCTTATGTCGGGCTGGTCAATAAGCTCCCGGGGCCTGATGTTGTAATATGTCCAGAACGGATGGTTGAGAACCAACAGGCAGGGCCTTTTCAGCTTGGACGCGGCCTGGCTTGCCTCGGAGATATTGATGGTGAGCAGGCTGTTCAGTGACATGGCAGGGTCCTGAATGCGCCTAATCTTGCCGCAGCCGCTGACGCAGGGAAGCAGCTCCGGCGCATTGATATAATTCAAGTGAACCTGGAGCCCGTTAAGTTCCTGGGTCAACTCAATCCCGGGCATAAGGATAAAGCTTCCCGGTTTCTCGAACCTGGCCTTGATCTCCGGAAAAGTTTTGAGCCGGACGGTTGTGTTTGAGCCGGAGGTACGGCTTTCAACCCAGTTGGTTGTGAAGTCTCTAACATAAGCTTCAAGCACAGTCGGGGTGATTTTTCTTGTTTTCGGGTCGTTAACCTCGATGACCTCGCGCCAAGCCTCTCTGTCTTCGTGCAGGATATTGTGATCGGTAATGCACAGGAAGTGGAAGCCGCGCTTCAGGTAGGACTCAATCGCCTGTTCCGGGAACCCCCTTCCGTCCGACCAGTAGGTGTGGGCATGCAGCTGGCCGCGGAACCACCGCGGGTTTTCTGCGGCCGGTGTGACCCGTGCGGGTGTCAGCAGCCAGCAAACACATGCAAAGATGTAATAATATTTCAATCTTCGGATGTTCATTAACAAGCGATGAATGCTTTGAATCCTGCAAAACAACTTCTGGAATCAATTATTTTTCGGTTTCGGCCAGCAAAGCCGCGATGGCCGGCGCCAGGCATTCGGAGGCGACCTTGTTGCCCTCGTCCGTAACGTGGACTGAATCCGGCATGATAAGTTTATCGACCAGGGCCGGATCGCTCTTGAGCTTTTCCTTAAAATATTTATGAAGGTCACAAATCGGAAGGTTATATTTTTTGGCGAGGTTGCGTGTTTGTTCGCAGATGTTGGCGTCCATGTATTCATCCAGCCCGCCCTTGTCGGCGAATTTTTGCCCCCAGAAGTGGGTGTTTTTGAACGGGGTGCTCGTGACCAGCAGGATCCTGGCGCGGGACTTTTCCCGGATTGCCAGGATGATTTTTTCCAGCCACTCCCGGTACTCTTCGGGGGTATGCAGCCCCGTATCGTTCAGGCCGAAGGAGATCGTGACCACGTCGGGATTGTGCGCAAAGACTGATTTCTGGAGCCGCCCGTATCCTCCCCTGGCCGTATCGCTGCCCACGCCGGAATTGACGACCACCGCCTGCAGCTTATTTTGCGCCAGGTACGCCTGCACCAATTCCGTGAGCTTGGCCCCGGACTTGTTGCGGGTGCACAGCGTGGTCGAATCGCCAAGCATGACCACGACGCTGTTTGTTTCTCCAGCCGGAAGAGCAGTTGGAGTGCCGAGCAAAAGAATAAATACTATCAGTTTGAACATACCCTGAATTCCTGTTATTCGCGCCATAATATATCTGCCTTTGCTTGCGGAGCGATGATTTTATTTATCCCAATTAAATACCCAGATATTCTTTCTTCCGTTTCCAGTAATAAACGAAAGATTCATAAGGGACATCGTGGGGAATGGCGTGGTCCAGGTGCGGGATATAGCCTCCTTTTTCGGCCACGGGCATCTTTGCCTTTAACTCCCTGTCAATGGCGTCATGGTCCTTGGCCAGTGCCCGCTTGTCTATTCCGCCGGTCATCAGCAGGTCATGGCCGTATTCCCGCCGGAGTTTGGCCACGTCCATGCCCGCCGCGACTTCCATGGGGTAGATGCCGTTG
>Ga0172371_10009724_pt1 | contig 13155 bp, 9 predicted proteins | sample Lak12m_FD_114543 | JGI IMG/M metagenome (GOLD analysis project Ga0172371, IMG submission 114543) | Freshwater microbial communities from Kabuno Bay, South-Kivu, Congo - kab_022012_12m | ecosystem: Environmental > Aquatic > Freshwater > Lake | place: Democratic Republic of the Congo: South-Kivu... | reverse complement strand
GCAGCTCCCGGCGTGGGGAAGGGCTGGGTAGACGTTGAATACGCCACGCCGAACCTTCGCGGCACCGGGTTGGCAACAGGGCACAACAGCGGGGCTCCGGAACTGCAGATCCGGCTCGATCTTGATGGGTCATACGTTCTCTATCTTGCCCTCGGGAGCAGCGACGGGATCAGAGCCTGGCTTGACGGGGAGCGGTGTTTCCGGGAGTTCTCCACAGCGCACGGCTGGAGCCTGCAGGAGGTGCGTATGCACGCTGCCGACCTGACAGGCAGGACACTGCATATTGAGCCCATTCCCTCGTCTGCCTTCGGTCACCACGACACCCACTGCTTCCTTGGGTATATCCGTGCCAAGGCCGAGGATCACAGCCCGAAAAAGAGCGCCCGGAACCTGATTGCCACCAATGACGGCTACAGCTGGATTGCCCTGGACGGGATGAAGGACGTGCGGGATGTGACCAAGATGTTCCAGCCCTACCGCGACAGTGATTTCCTCCGGATGCTGTGGAATCCGATGGGTGCCGACGTGACGGGCGATCACCTGACGAAGGTCGGAACAACAGCTCCCTTCGCCACCACACATGCCTATCGCCGTTGCGACTGGCAGTTCATGCAGACATCGAAGCGTATCCTGAAGGGTGGGGGCGATATCCTGAAAGAAGCCGTGGCGGCGGCGCGGGACGTGGGGATGGAGATCCACTTCTACATCCGTCCCGAGGCCTTCTTTGCGCCGTTCCCCTTCGACGGGGTGTTCACTTCTAAGTTCCTTGTGCGTAATCCCAGGTTGCGGTGCCGGGACGAGAATGGGAACGAGATCATGCGGATGAGTTACGCATTCCCGAAGGTACAGGACCACATGCTTGACTACTTCCGTGAACTGCTTGATTACGGCCCTGACGGTATATGTTTCGCTTTCAACCGCAGCCTTCCGCTGATGATCTGCGAGAAGCCTGTGCTCGACCTGTTCCGCAGGAAACATGGTCGCCTCCCGCGATTGCCGGAAGAGAACGAAAGCCGCGAGATGCTGGCTGTCCGTCATGAAATACTGGCTGATTTCATCGGGCGTGTTCATGCATTGCTCGTTGAACGGGGGAAGGTGTTCTCGTGCATAGCCGAGCTTGATAATGACCGTAACCTGCGGATGGGATTGGATGTTTCGCTGCTCGTGGAGCGCGGGTATGTTGAGTCTGTCTGCGTTGCCGGGTCCGGCTCTCCCTTCTGGGAGAAGCTCAGGGACGGCAGGAAGACGAAGGTCTACTCCACTATCCACTACCAGTATGCAGAAGGCACCTCTGCGCCGGACCCTTTTGATCACAAGTGCCAGGCGGCAGCATGCAAACGGCAGCTTGACGCCGGTTACGCCGGCACGTGGTACTGGGATGCCGACAGCATGCACATGAACCCCTACAACTGGCATGTTCTGCGGCATGGCGGCTCGCGGGAATTCCTCGACCGGGTGCTGGCCGGCGACCCGGCAGTACAACCTGTTTTTGAAAAGATCACCGAGGTCCGTGGCGTTCGCCGCGACCGCTACGATCCAATGATGAGCTACTGACGTATCGCGTCCTGATTCGTACGCAGTGATGCTGCCGAACATTGGCTTGCGCTTGCGGCAAGGGGCCGGTATCATGTATATGAAGTAGTCAGTAATCGCTCTTCCATTGGTTCATCGGCGCCCGGGGATAATGCTCCTGCATATGCCTTCTGGTTACGGCAAACCCTCGGGGAGAGGAACAGGAGTCTGTTCAGGAATCGCCGCACTGTCCCGAAATGTTCGTGGCTGGCGGTAGCATCCTGCACGAAGTGACTCTTGAACGGCCGTAATGGTGGCCAGTTGGAGAAATCCGGTGCAATTCGATGAATTCGGTCTGAATCCGCAACTCTTTAAGAACATCCAGGCAATGGGTTATGAAACTCCCACGCCGATCCAGGAACAGGCGATACCGCCTATCCTGCACGGCAAGGACGTTGTCGCCCTGGCGCAGACGGGAACCGGCAAGACAGCCGCATTCATGCTCCCGCTGCTGCAGCGACTCATGCAGGGCCCACGGCACGTGCTCCGGGCACTGGTGGTATGTCCCACCCGGGAATTGGCCGAACAAACATACCAGGCAGGGGGCGAACTGGGAGCCGGCACGAACCTTCACGCCGTTACAATCTACGGCGGCGTCGGGATGGGTCCACAAGTCTCGGCGCTGCGGCGTGGTGCGGAAATCGCCATAGCCTGTCCGGGTCGACTGCTGGACCACGTCCGGCAAAGGACCATCAGGCTGGACGCCGTGGAATATCTTGTGCTGGACGAGGCCGACCGAATGTTCGACATGGGATTCCTTCCGGATGTCCGGCAGATCCTGCAGGCACTGCCGTCTCGCCGCCAGACGGTGCTGTGTTCGGCAACGATGCCGGTAGAAATCCGCAAACTGGCGCACGAAGTCATTCGGGATCCTGTCACCCTGCAGGTCGCCCATTCTCGGCCCGCGGCGACGGTATCGCACGCCCTGTATCCCGTGCCGCAGCACCTCAAGGCTGGCTTGCTGCTCGCGATACTCGAGCAGATTGACCGTGACTCGGTCCTGGTGTTCACGAGGACAAAGCATCGTGCCAGCCGTCTGGCCGAACAGCTCAACCGGGCGGGCCATAGGGCCACGAGCATGCAGGGCAACCTGTCCCAGCGCCAGCGGACCGTGGCCATGGACGGATTTCGCCGGGGACACTTCAGGATCATGGTGGCCACCGACCTCGCCGCGCGGGGCATAGACGTATCCAGCATATCGCACGTGATCAACTTCGACATGCCGCATACGGAGGATGACTACACGCACCGGATCGGCAGGACGGGGCGGGCCGCCAAGACCGGTGATGCGTTTACCCTGATAACACCCGAGGATGAGGCGATAGTGCGACGCATCGAACGGGTGCTTGGCGCCAGAATCGAGCGCCGCAAGGTGGAGGGTTTTGACTATTACGTCAATCCGTCCCCACAGGCTCAGCACCACACTAGAGGTCCCGGGGGACACGGGCATGGAGGCCGTAGTGGTGGATCCTACGGATCAAGCCGGCCTCACTCGCGCTACGGTGGCAGTCGCCCGGGAATGCACCGTTCGCGCGACGGAAACCGGTAGTCCTGCCAGTCGTTTCCGGCCCGCGAATGGCATGTCCGATTCTATGTTGACTTTGCCGTCCGTCGGCCTGATTGTCCGTCCCCCAACGATCGTTGGGGCCTGTTTTCCTGCCTCCACGACCATGGGAATCCAGGGTGTTTTGTTGGGAAAGACGAGAGACATACGATGACCACAAGTGCTGCCGAAGAAACGGTGAAGACACCACGCGTAATTAACAGGGTGCGAAGCTTCAAGGACGAAAAGACCGGGCGGGAAATCCGCCAACTCACGGATTTCGAGCATGGTGCGAGCCTCGGCTATTTCCGGATGTTCCGGCAACTTCCTGACGGACGAATGCTCGCCTGGGCCCGGCACGAGGATGGCCATGGGATTGTCCTGGACCCGGAAACCGGCGACATAGAGCTGCTGCCGCAGTCATTCTATGCGCTGAAGTTCCGCGAGAAGGACGGCCGCGCATGGTTCCTTCGCGGCGGAAATGATCCATCGAAGCGCAAGGGGCCGCGGCGGGGGACCGGACGACAGCTCTGGCAGATTGACCTGCCGAACGGCCAGCCGGAGTTCGTGAATGATATTCCTGACGAGTTGCAGGGGGATATCGAAGACGTCACCAACGATGGACGACACATCATCTCATGTCATAATGAGCAGGACCTGACGGGGTACCCGATTCCGACGACAAAGGATGTTGAATGCATCAACCACTATTTCTCACGTCCGAGACATGGCGCCATATGGGTATGCAACCTTGAGACCGGTGCCATCACAAAGATCCATGAGACACAGGGAATGTGTCCAAGTCACCTCGATACGTCTCCGGCGGACCCGACATTGCTCCGGCTCTGTCATGATATGCCCGAGACACGTGGACAACGGGTATGGACCATCAGGATTGATGGCAGCCAGTTGACGCCGATCCGTCCGCAGGTGAGGGGAGAGATGGTAACGCATGAGTTCTGGTGGTCGGATCCGAATTTCATCGGATATACGTATCAGGACAGGCGGAACGATCCGACGGTCAATACCCATCATTGGGGGGAATACTCCCTGGCCGACACTCGTCTCGGTATCGCGGACCTGACTGGAAAGGAAATCTATCTTTCCGATCCGATCGACAGCTACCACAGTCACCTCTACCGGTCGCAGGACGGCAAGCTGATTTCCGGCGAGGGTACGGAGAGCAACAGCTTTGTCTGTGCCGCGGCGTTCTCGATGAAATCAACACGGCTGGAGATGGTGCACCTGGCCGCGATTCACACGACCTATGTGCCATTCCGCGGACAGGGCGTGGACTGCAATTTCTCTGCCGACGGCAAGTGGCTTATCTACGCCGACAAGCTCTACGGGCAGGACAAGCCGCACCAGTTGTTCTCGGTGAAGGTGGATCTCTAGCCCGGCCAACGCAACTGCAGCCATGTAGCCGGCCTCGGCGAGGCCGGTCCGGGGCCGGGGTCAACGACCCCGGCTACAACTCACGTCTCTGCTTTGTTCGAATTGTGGCCGGCCCCGGGGGGACAGATTCCATGGTCATCACTGCTACCGGTGCTAATACCGGTGTTCAGTTCCGCACTTGGATGACCTTTTCCGTCTCGATGGACTCAATGGCGGCGGCGAGGACTTTCTGGGCTGCAAGGCCATCCGCGCCTGATCCGTCGATTTCCGAAGGCCTGGCGCCGGCTGAAACCTGCTCCACGAACCTGTTGATCCTGTTGCGAAACGTGTCTTCGAAATCTCGCATTCCGCCGAACACAGGGTTCGTATAGACTGTCTTCTCCAGGTTCCCTGCAGGGTAGAGCGTCACTTCGCGGAACATGTCCTCGATCACGAAGCGACCACCGGTCCCGGCGACTTCACAGCGTTCCATCGGATGACCGCGCTCGATGTCGTAACTGCCTGTCAGTGACCCCACCACGCCGTTTCTGAAGCGCAGGTTGAACTGGGCAGTGGTCCATATCTTCCGACCGGGGGCTTTTGTGGCAAAACAGTGAACTGCCTCCACATCGCCGCAGAAGTGGCGCATGACGTCCACGGAATGGGGATGGAGCGCCTTGATATGGAACCAGGGCGAACTCTCGTTCGGGTTCTTTATCCAGATGCTCATGTTGATAAACAGAAGGTGTCCAAGGCGGCCTTCGTCCTGCCATTTCTTTGCCAGTTGCGCGGCGGGGGTAAAACGGTGGTTCATGTCGATCCCGAAGCAGCGGTTCTTTACGCGTGCCTTGGTGACCATCTCTTCGGCCTTTGCGATATCGTTGCAGATCGGCTTTTCGCACAACACGTGGCACCCGGCCTCCAGCGCCTGCATGGTAGGCTCGTAGTGATCGCTGCCATACTCATACCCACCAGTGGCAACGCTGCAGATATCGGGCTTCTCCGCCGCCAGCATCGACGGAACATCATAGAAAGCAGGGACGCCGAAGGCGGCAGCGGCTGCATCTGCCCTGTCCTTCCGTATGTCGCATACGCCTGTCAGCCGGACCTGCTGGTTGTCCTTGTAGATTCGGGCGTGACGATTGCCTATTGGGCCCATCCCGATGACGCATACCTTGAGCATGACTCACGTTCCTTTTGGCTTGCCGGACGGTCTTGCCGGGTGCGCGGCGTTGGTGTACGCGGCTGTACCGGCGGGTATTTCGTAACCGTATTTCTTCATCGCCGGGGCGAAGAAGTCAAAGTAATTGGTGCCGACGTCGGTCTTCCATCGACCAACGGCGTCCGGACGCACGGGTATACGCGCGAGCGGGATGCCGAGAAACTTCTCCAGGCGTTTCAGTGTGGCTTCCTGTTTCAAGACGAAGTCCTCGAATCGAACCTCGATCCAGTTCTTTGCCTTCGGGGTAGCACGGACAAGGTCGTACTGGTATCGCCAGGAAATTGCGCGGATAAACCTTATATCATCGGTTTCCGGACCCGGTATGGCGAACTGCTTCATGTTATCGGTGACGTGCCCACCGGTGATGCAGTCCCTGGGATTGCGTATCCAGAAGATATACTTGATGTCCGGGAACATGCGCAGGATCCATGGATAGACCAGGGTTGTTTCCGGGATCTTCCAGCCTTTGTTCGGGGATCTGCTATCCAGGACGGTGTGGAGGTACGACTCGATCAGCTTCTTGAACTCACCCGGGATCGGCACGGTGTGCAGGCGGCTGAAGTCCCACTTCAGGCCGCCTTTCCACTCCACGTACCGGGCTATTACCCGGCAGGACTCATACATTTCCTCGGGCGGCAGCAGGTCGCCCGAGCCGTTGAGCGGTTCGCCCACGTAGACGCCACTTGCCGAAAGCGTGTGGGACATGGCCCGCGTGCCCGAGTGGCCACGCCCGATGACTGTCGCAATCATGGTTTCTCCTACAGCTTGTTTGCGCCGCGCTGGGTCTTCAGTTCCTTGGCCTGCAGTCCTTTCGCGGCCTTCGGAGAGCCGATGTGCATGGCGTCGTAGGCCTGTTTTGAGCTCTTGAACGGGCCGCATCCCTTGCCGTGCCAGTTCAGGTTCGTGAATATCGGACCACGGCGGCCTGTTTCCTTTTCGCGGCGCGCGATATGAGCCTGCATGCGCGCCTCGAGCATCTTCACGATGGCCGGTTCAGCCTTTGCCACGTTGTTGTACTCGCCCGGGTCCTTGACCAGGTTGTAGAGCTCAACTTCCGGCTTGAAATGGAAATCCGGCTCCAGCGCATGGATGAGTTTCCATTCGGGAGTGCGCCACCCGTGTTTGCGCATCCACGTGCACTCGGTGATGTAGAACTCGGGCTCCGGGGTGCGATCACCACCTGCCATCAGGGGCAGGAGGGTCCGTCCGTCGGCGCGTTTCACCGGCTTGATGCCCATGATGTCAAGGATCGTGGGCGCGATGTCCTTTGTCTGGCAGATGTCCTTGAAGCGCCTTCCTGCCGGGATCCTGCCGGGGCAGACAAATGCCAGCGGTACATGCAGGGTGCACTCGTACAGGCCATGGTGGTCGTAGTAGCAGTCATGGTCATGGAGGGTTTCACCGTGGTCTGAGGTGAAAACTATCAGCGTATCTTCCATCAGCCCCAGTGTCTCAACCTTGGTGAGTATGTTGGCGATGCAGGCGTCCATGTAGGCCAGGGCGCCGTCGTACTGGGCGATGATGTATTCCTTGTCCGTGCAGTCGGGAGGGAACCAGCTGGCGAAGTAGTCGCAGAACGGTTTGAAGTCGTAAACCGGCTTCAGGGACTTGTTTCGGGGGTCCAGTTCGTTCCCGCCGTAGAATATCCGTTCGAATGGACGCGGAGGAAGGTAAGGGCTGTGCGGGTCCATATGACGCAGGAAGAGGAAGAAGGGCTTTTTCTCCGACGAGAGCCGTTCGAGTTCCGGTATCGTAACGGTGTTCAGGTTCTCTGCCTTGTGGCTGCGCCCGGCCTCCCAGGAACCCCAGCCTTCGAAATCGATATACTTCTGGAAGCCGCGCGATGCCGGGTTCCCGCTGAAACCGACGCAGGTGGTGCTATAGCCGTTCTTGCCGAGCAGTTCGGCCATTGTCACCAGGTGCTTCGCAAGGCCGCCCTCGTGACGGAGGGCAACGACATCCATGCCGAAGCAGTCCATTCCCGTGAACATCGATGTATAGCCCGGGGTGGTCGGTATGTGCGGGCTGAATGTGTTCTCAAACGCCGACCCCTGCGCTATGAACTTGTCCATGTTCGGGGTTGTGAGCCTGTTGTAGCCGTAGAGGCTCATGTGGTCGGCGCGGAGGCTGTCCATACCTACGAGGAGCAGATTCATCTTCCGTTTCATGTCATTCCCTTTCCTGTTCTGTTGTCAGACCGAGATGCGTTTCCCCTGAGATGACGAGTCGTAGCATGCCAGTATGAGACGCAGGACATCGCGTCCCTCTTCTGCTGTTCCTATCGGCGGGCGCCTGCCGTGCAGGAATTCGGCCAGCGGTTCTGACAATGCCTGTATGCGGTTCCACTGCCCGCGGACAGGGGGAAGGGCGCTGGCAACCCACTTCGGCTCACTGTCAAGGCGCCACTTGAGCTGGATCGCCCCGTCGGGCCAGGGGAGCTCACAGCTTGGCCCGTCGCCGTGATTGAGGATGATGATCCCGTTCTCGCACTGGATTTCCGCGCAGTTCTCGCCTCCGCTGGCGGCGAACGAACAGACGATCTCGGCAAATGCCCCGTCCTTGTAGCGGAAGACGGCGATCGCATGATCGTTGGGGATGCGCGGATTCCGCAGGGTTCCAAGCTCTGTCATGACGCTGCAGGGCTTTCCGAGCATCCAGTACATGAAGTCCACGGCATGCGCAGCATCGTCCGCAAAGATGTCTCGATTCATTGCCGCGCTGACGTGCCAGGTCTTGTCGAAATCTTTCCACTTGTGCGTGGAAAGACAGTGCCTGCGACGAAGCATCGTTACGTGTCCGAAGCTGCCGTCGGCGAGCAGTTGCTTCATTTCACAGTTCTGCGGGTCAACGCGCATCTGCCAGGCAAGGGTGAAGCGGATACCCGAGCGTTTCACCGCAGACACGATCCTGTCTGCCTCTTCCGTTGTCAGGCAGAGAGGCTTCTGCAGGATAACGGTCTTGCCGGCGGCCGCCGCCATCTCAACAAGGCCCGCATGCAGAGCCGTCTCGGAGGCAATCATGACGGCATCGACGTCATCCCGTGCAAGCAGCTGTTTCTCGGATGAGCACGGTACCAGTCCGTAGGAGTCGGCGGCAGCCTTCAGCCTGTCCGCCTGGTGGTCCCACCCGGCAGTGACCTTGACGCCCATTGCCGGCTCTTCACGCCAGCGGCCGCAGTAGGCGTTCACGTGCCCGTGGGCGAAGCCGAGCACACCGACTCTGATTTCGGACGTCATGTCTTCTCAGCGTGCGCCAAGTTGCTTCAGGCATGCGTTCATGTAGCCGTAGCTCTCGGCGGCGATGACATCGCGGCGCGGTAGTTCGTAGTTGCCGGCGCCTATCACTTCGAGGCAGACGGGACCGTTGTACTTTGCCTGGGCCATGGCCTTGAAATAGCCGAACAGATTGATGTCGCCGCGCCCGCAGGCCTGGTCACGAGGTTCGCCCGGGCTGGGGCCGCGGCCTTTGCAGTCCCTGATATGGATATGGCGCATGCGGCTTATCACGGCGGGCAGGGCTTCGGCCGGGTCCTCGCCTGCACGGTAGATATGGCTGGGATCCATATCTACTCCGAAGGATTTGGCCGTGATCTTCTGCATGGCGCGCAGCGTAGTTGGAGTATTGTAGATGCTTCCGCCGACGTGTGCCTTGCAGCATAGGGTCACCTTGAACGTTGCTGCGAGTTCGGCCATTTTCGCGATGTGGTCGGTCTGGCGCAGGAAGTCCTCCTCCACGTTCGACTTGCCGCCGGGCCCGACGTTGACGATGGGGATGCCGATGCCGGCCGCGGCTTCGAAAGCTTTCATCAACCTGGTTTCGTCCAGAGATGCCACCTCGGTGCTCAGCAGTGCCAGCTTGTGTTCGGCAGCGAGGCCCTTGATTGCGTCTGCCTGCGACTTCCATTTATCGAGTTCAAGGTGCTCGCACATTCCCTGTATGGCGGAGATCTCGATTCCGTCATAGCCGGCCCACGCGATGTGCTGCATGGCCGTGGCAAGGTCGTGTCCCTGGAAGAGGACAGTATTTACGCCCAGTTTGATCATGGTGTTCTTCCTTTCGTGCTGTCAGATGCGTTCGACTTTTGGGTCGCCGTGGATTGTCGGCAGCGGATGCGGCCTCACCAGCGCCCCGCCGTTTTCGTATGACTCGATAACGGCCCAGATGTATTCGAGCGTCGCAAGCGCGTCTCGACCCGACGAGCGGAGATGCTCGCGAGGTGTCTTGTTTGTGACGTCTTCCAGGTACGCGTGGATTCGCTTCGGGAACGTGGCGCCGAAGTCCTTGATGCCCGTGTCAAGTACCTCGGGCGTGGGGCCCTGGCCAAGTCCGAACGTCTGGCCGGGCTTGACGCACGGCCAATAGGTCAGGCGCTCAACGCAGTTTTCGATGCAGAAGGTGCCCTTGCTGCCGGCCACCTCGAAACTCCACCAGCCGCCGAGGCCCCACACCGCGTCGCCGCGCTGGCTGAGCAGGTAGCCGGTTGTGCCGTTGGCGAACTGGCAATGCACGCTGTTCACCGAGACCAGCAGGTCTCCCTTGTTCTTGCGGAAGCCGGGCTTCGTGGCGAATGCCTGGATATGGGTGATGTCGCCACAGAAGTAGCGCATGACGCTGAAGGGGTGGGTGAGGAATGCCTTCATGTGAGCATACGGCTGGTTGAAGCGAGGCGACTTGTTGAAGCTGTATGTTTCCTCGCCGCCATTGAACCCGACCTTGAACAGGGCGTACACGAGTTCGCCCATCATTCCGTCATCCATGTACTTTTTCGCCCGTTCCGCGGTCTGGGTGAAGTAGTGGTTGAGGTTGCATCCGAGGTAGAGTTTCTTTTCGGCCGCGTAGCGTACCATCTCGCGGGCTTCGCCGATGTCGTTGGAAAGGGGCTTCTCGCAGAGAACGTGCTTGCCCGCGACCATGGCTTCCATGGCGGGTTCGAAGTGCCAGCTGCCGTTCTCGTACCCACCGGTGGTCACGTCGACCACATCCAGGTCCTCGTTGGCCAGCATGTCCTTCAGGCTGTAGTAGGCCTTCACCCTGTGAGTCTTTGCGGCGGCGTCGGCCTTCTCCTTGACGACGTCACACACAGCCATGAGTTTTGCCAGTGGATCCTGCTTGTGGCTCTGCGCATGCGTGTTCCCGATGCCGCCCATACCGACTACGCCGACCCGGAGTGTTCTGGATGATTCTGACTTTGCTGTCACGTTGGTCTCCATTCGATAGATGCGTGTGTTTTCGGCCTGCCTGCAATGTCAATACGCACAAAGTTAACGCCATTGAGCATCAAAACCTTGATAAAACCGTCAAATACCAGCACAATCCTGTCATGTCATTTCGAATCAAGGCCTCGGCGGTCTTCTCAGACCGGTCGTTCCCGCTCGCGTGTTACCGGCACGAGTCGCATGCAGCCTGCCGGCTGCACAACCATGAATTCTATGAGCTGGTGGTTGTACTCGCGGGGCATGGGGAACATGTGACTGAGAAGGAAGAGTACCGGATCGAGGGTGGGGACGTGTTTGTAGTGCGGGGCGACATGGCGCACGGGTATGCCGACACCGAGCGGATGACTCTTGTGAACATCCTTTTTGACCCGCGGCGTCTTTCGTTGCCGATGGCGGAATTACGCGACTTGCCAGGCTACCATGTACTGTTCCGTATTGAACCGAGAATGCGTGAATATGACAGATTCCGCAGCCGCCTCAGGTTGTCGGAGGAGGAGCTGGCGGAGGCTGCGGGTCTGATTTACCGGCTGCAGCAGGAACTGGAGCGAAAACGGCCGGGGTATCGTTTCATGGCAAGCGCGCAGTTGATGAACCTGATCGGCTTCCTGTCCCGCTGTCATGCCCACACGACCGAGCCGGCAAAGCGACCGTTGATGAGAATGGGCGAAGTGTTGAGTTTCATCGAGCGACGCTACCGGGAGCCGGTCACGGTACGGCAGTTGACCAGGGTTGCCGGCATGTCGGAGAGCACGCTGATGCGGACGTTCCGGCGCGTGATGGGGCGTTCGCCGATAGACCATGTCATTCACGTCCGCGTCAACAAGGCGGCTGAGCTGCTGAAGGCCGGCGGCGTAAGAGTGACCGAAGCAGCATTCTCGTGCGGTTTCACTGACAGCAACTACTTCTCCCGTCAGTTCCGGAGGGTCATGGGCCATTCGCCGAGCGAATTCAGGAAGATGAACTCGCAGTCGGCCAGGAGATAGATCCGGCTCTTCGCCTGATCAGGGCTTTTTGTCGGAGTGATCTCCCTTGAGCGCGCCTTTGCCTTCTTCGATGCTGAGTCGCAACGGATCCGTTTTGCTGTTCTGTCGGCGTTGTTCAGGATCTTCTGAGTCCGGACCATGCGACAATGTGGCCGGAGGGTGCACGAGCATGAAGTCCACGAGTCGTTCGGCATCCTGTTGGCTCATCTTAGCCTCGGTCCGGTATTGTCTTACCAGTTGGGAGCGGATCTTGAGCAGGTACTCAGAAGACACGCCGTCACGCTCCAACGCACCAAGAAGCTCCTGGTTGGCAGGGGAGCCTGCCAAGGTCTTGTAGTGGGTTGTGATCTCCTTCTTGACCGCCTCCTCCTTCCTCGATTTCTCAATCTGAAGGTTCATCATGTCCTGTTTGTGCTGCCGGTCAATTTCGTCCATCTTCTGCCAATAGGAGTCCATCTCCCCTGCAAGGATTGCGCCCCATTTCATGAGATGGCCGAAGTCCTGACTGGAGGGCACCTTGGTCTCGGCAGCAGTCCGGGTGTTTGCTCCTTGTTCTGCCACGGTGCGGACCCAGAACCCGTCCACCCTGGAAGGGGCCGGTTTCTGGCCGACCAGCGCCATGGGTGGCGAGATGACGGTGTTCCATGCGTAGCCGCATGCGGGTACCGCGATGGTGTTAACGGCGAGATGCCATGTGCCGACCACGGCGGAGTTGAGAATGTGGAATGATGGGACAATCGCGCCGCCGTACACGATGCCCGCAGAAGTGCCGATGAGTCCAACCGGGATCCGGACAACGTTATCGGCAACAGATGCGAGGAAAGCCCAGGGATAGGCCATCCACCACCCGAAAACTCGCTTTTCAACCCGGCGACTGGCAGCTCTGAAATGATCTCCCCAGGCACGCGGTATGCCTTCCAGTGTGTAGTCCAGGAAGACATCGTCGAATGCCCAGTTGAAGGCATCATTCATGCCGCGGCCAAGATCCTGATACTTCTCGGCACCGAAATACGCGCCGAAACTCTCACCGGCATCCTTCAGCGACTCCCATGCGTATCTTGACGGCGGTACATATCCCGGAACGATCCACACGTCGTAGGTCTGACCGGCAGAATCATCTATGCTGCCACGCCAGATGAGCTGGCCCTTCTGGCCCAGGGAGAGGAAGTAGCCCGGATCATCAGCCAGTGCGGCTGACGAGAAGGCGAGAAACCCGATAGCAAGACAAGTCCGGCAGAACGTTCT
>Ga0172371_10009722_pt1 | contig 13157 bp, 20 predicted proteins | sample Lak12m_FD_114543 | JGI IMG/M metagenome (GOLD analysis project Ga0172371, IMG submission 114543) | Freshwater microbial communities from Kabuno Bay, South-Kivu, Congo - kab_022012_12m | ecosystem: Environmental > Aquatic > Freshwater > Lake | place: Democratic Republic of the Congo: South-Kivu... | reverse complement strand
TTTTTAATAACCTAACTATAATAATCCGATTATTTTACTACACAAAGCACGATTCTGCCACAAAAAACCCTTTGAAATAACTTCAAAGGGTTACATTACTTAACAAAATAACAAGTAAATCGGATAAACAAAAAACAATAGTGCCAGAATCTCACAACCAACAACCATCCAAAAAGCCAATTTAGGTTTAATTTTTAAACCGTTTGGATATCCTTGAGCTCTTAAAACAAAGGAGAGACCGATGTACTCAAATATTACTGCCAATGCCAATGAAAGCCAGGGAGAAAACATTTACGCCACCTCCGATTGTTAAAGTATAACCTGTAATATATCAGATTTATGCCTAACTGTAAAGATTATGATCCAATCATAAACTCAACAACATCTCCATCTATCATTTGATACTCTTTTCCCTCAAAACGTACCCATCCTTTTTCAGCAGCCAACTTCCAACCTCCGGCCTCAACAAACTTATCATAATCACAAATTTTTGCTTTAATAAACTTTTTTTCAAAATCGGTATGTATCACAGATGCAGCCTGAGGTGCTTTTGTTCCTTCTGTTATTGTCCATGCCCGACTCTCCATCTCCCCCGTTGTTAAAAATGATATCAATCCTAACTCAAAATAGGCTTTTTTTATCAATAAATCAAGGCCAGATTCTTTTATTCCCAGCTCGGCCATATAAGCTTTAGCGTCCAACTCATCCAAACTTGACAACTCTGACTCAACTTTGGCACATATATACAAATCATTCCCGATTTGTTCTTTAAGTCGCGAATCGGACTCGGAAACATTAAACACCTTAATCTCCTTTTTTGCCGTCAATAAAAACAAGTCTTTGGCTAACTCCCAATCTTCATCCGTAATAAGCAAGTCTCTGGCTGATTTACCGTTATTTAAACCGTTAAATAATTTTTCTACGACACTTTTCTTTTTCTCCATTCCTTTGGCTTTGATATCTTTGCTTTCCAAACTTTTGCCAATCGTTTCCAAATCTTTTAAAATAAGTTCGGTTTCTATTACGTTGTAATCAGTCAAAGGATCAACCGATCCTTCTTTAACAATTTCTGAGTCTTCAAAATCACGTAAAACCTGCAAAATTACATCAACTTCCCTTATGTGAGTCAAAAATTTATTTCCCAAACCGGCGCCTGTAGCCGCTCCGGCTACTAATCCGGCAATATCCACAAACTCAACCGTTGCGGGAACAATTTTTCCACTATTACTAATCTTAGCCAAAACTGAAAGACGCTCATCGGGTACTTCCACAACTCCAACATTTGGTTCAATTGTTGCAAAGGGATAATTGGCAACTAATGCCTGTTGACGTTTCAAAAGCGCATTAAAAAGCGTGGACTTTCCCACGTTTGGTAAACCAACAATCCCAACTTTAAGTGACATCGCCTCATTTTATCATTCACATTAAATTAATACATAAAAAAATACCTTCCTTAATTCGGAAGGTATATTCAACTTTTTAATAAACAAGGTCCGGCCTTTCAATTACTTTTAATGCTTCTCGTAAATCACAAAGAAAAACCGTGGCTTTGTCTTCATCCTCTTTAGTGTTTTTAACAGTAATTATGGTTAGTAAAGCTCCTTGAGGATCATGGTACATTGGCTCAATTAAACATTTCTTCGTTTCTATGCAATCTTCCATACGAGACTCAATTCTATATAACAAGTCTCGGGTATTTATGCTAATTTTGTGTTCAACTCCGCTCTTAAAGAGCAAGGTTAACTCATTTTTACCCACGTACAACACACTTCCAAGATCATTATCCATAAAGACAGCTTCGCTCACAACAACACCTCCATTTAAAAGTTATCGGATATCGGAGATTCTACCACAAAAGCCTTTTTTTGGCTCTTTTCCAGCATTTAATTTCACTTTCCCTCGCCAAAGCTTCACTTTTATTAGCCACCTCTTCCACGTATCTCAGTATCACCGGACGCCTTCCTCTTGTGTATTTTGCCCCCTTACCTGCATTATGCATAGCTACACGACGATCAACCTCATCACTAATCCCCGTGTAAAAAGTTCCATCACTACACTCCACTATATAAACAAACCATTCTTTCATTTAGATACAATCTTCAGCCTCGGAGCGGACAGAGTTATGGTGCCATTCGTGGTCTTTCCTTCTATATAGTACTGATTTTGACCTCGCCATATGGACATTACTCTTGAGTAAAAACTTTTTTTAACAGAAGTACTTGAAGAATACTCGCTAAAATCAACCGCTCGGTGATTTGTGGAATCGTATAGTCTTACCGATCCCGCTCCTTCAAGCCAACCCTGCCAAGATACTTCTACTGTCTTTCCATACAAAGAAGTGTCAAAAGAAAAATCGGTTCCTTCTATTTTTGTCCAATCATAGTTTGTAATATCTCCACCCGATAAAGAAACAAATGCCTCACTCGGCTTTTTTACTGTTGCTGCTATTAATCCGGCATTTTTTTCCAATAAATAAACTCTATTCTCTAGAGACTTTACTCGCTCTTCAACTGTTTTGGTGGTGGTTTCCGCTAATACAGCAGGTCTTTTTTCACTTGATAAATTCCATACTTGCCAACCGGCTAAAGAAAAGACTATCAACAATATCAATACACTCACTTTTTTGAATGCCATAAATCAGTCTAGCACAATCAATTTTTTCTCACCTTTGCTCCATCGGCAAAATCTTCAACCAGATAACCCATTGATTGTATTTCATCTCGTATTTTGTCCGAAGCTTCCCAATTTTTATTTTTTCTTTCCTCTTCTCTTTTTTTCAACAAATCCATTATTTCCTTTGGCATATCCAACAACTCTTCTTGACCTAAATTTAATCCTAGAACCGAGTCCATTGTTACAATCAAGTTCTTTTTGGCCAAATCCGAAATATCGCTTTTCATCATTTCCCAAACAACCGAAAGCGCCAACGAAGTATTAAGGTCATCCTCAATTGCCTTCACAAACTTTTCCAAATAACTTTTCCCCTCTTCAGACCATCCATCGGATCTTATTGGAACGTCGGCAAGATCAATAACCATTTTGTTTAATTTCGTCAAAGCTATTTTTGCTGCTGTCAAACCTTCCAAAGTAAAATTCATTTGTTTTCTATAATGAGTCGTCAAAAAGTAATAACGTAACATCAATGGTGAAAATCCTTTTTCCGTCAAATCGGAAAGTTTATACATATTCCCCAAACTCTTGCTCATTTTTTTACCGTCAACCATCAAAAACGCAGTGTGAATCCAATACTTCACAAAAGGTTTTTTGCCTGTAGCAGCCTCACTTTGGGCAATCTCGTTTGGATGATGAATTGAAAGATGATCCTCTCCACCCGTATGAATATCAAATTGATCACCAAGATACTTCATGCTCATCGCACTACACTCAATATGCCATCCCGGAAAACCATCTCCCCAAGGACTACTCCAATGCATTACATGATCAGCATATTTCCCCACTCTCTTAAACCACAAAACAAAATCGGCCGGATGTTTTTTGTATTTTCCTGTTTCTACTTCTTCACGAGCTCCTATAGTTTTTTCTTCAAACGATTGATTAAACATCTTGCCATAGTCTTCAAACTTTGTAACATCAAAATAAACCGCTTCTTCTGTGTCATAACCATATCCCTTGGCAATAATTTTCTCTATCAATGCGATTTGGTCGGCAATATGATCGGTAGCTTTGCAAACAATTGTTGGAGGTAGAACATTTAACTCATTCATTACCTTATTAAAGTATTCTGTATATTCCTGCGCCACCTCCCAAACACTTTTTCCTGTTGCCGAAGCCCCTTTTTCCATTTTATCTTCCCCTTCGTCACTATCGGAAACCAAGTGGCCCACATCCGTTACATTTTGTACATGTTTTACTTTTAATTCCTCAAGAATATCCAGAGTTCTTTTTAAAATATCGTCGGTAACATATTTACGTCCATGTCCAATATGAGTAAAGCTGTAAACTGTTGGACCACAAGCATACATCCCAACCTCACCTTTATGAATCGGAATAAAATTTTCTTGTTTTTTGGATAAACTGTTATACAGTGTTAGCATAAACCAATTCTATCCCACTTTTAATTTGACAGCACAACAAAAAACTGTCATAAATAAAGATATGGACGATGGTGCCAATTTAAATGTGGTAGAAAAAAAAGAAAATTTAGTAAGTCATAATAAATGTCTTTTTTCGATTCTTTCCTTTTTTCTTGGGATTGCTTTTATTTGTTTAATTGCCTACATCGTTATTTTTAAAATCGTTTTATCAAACAACGAATCTCTCATCCTATCAAACAACTCCATTACAGTTACCGCACCACAAAAACTTAAACCAACACCAACTCCTAACCCAATCATAAAAGGAGTAGAAACCTACACGATAAGTCAGGGAAAAACAAACGGCCCAAAAATGACCAAGGCGGTAATTGATCCACACGATCCGAATATTGGCGTTACTCAAAAGTTCACTCTTTTTGTCAATCACACCAAGCCAGTAACAATAGCAAAGATTACTCTTATCTCAGACAACAAAACCAAAACCTACAATTTAAAGCTTTCAGAAGGGACTCCTTTAAACGGACAATGGTCCGGATCGTGGAAAATAGATGACACTCACAACCAAATATATTCTTTTGGTATTGAAATCGGAGACGGAACATATACTAGTAAAAATACAATTACCATCAGATGAAAAAAATTGGAATCTCACTTGCACTATTATTTTTCTTGATATTATTCAACAAACCCGCATACGGAGCGGCCTGTTCTCTTCCTGCGTCGGGAAACTATACAGTTTCATCGCCCTGCGACATTGCCGCAACAAATAAAACAAACGGACTTGACGAGTGTAATAACAATGAACTTTCCACAACCAATACCGCAATTTTAACTGTGGGAGCTGACGTTGCTATCACAACTTTGGCTGGATCAACTATTGTTACCGGTTCTCTTGTTTTGGAAGAAGGTGCAGTTATAAATTTAGGAACCGGCGCTCAGATAAAAATCGGTACACCTCTATATATGCAAGACATCGATGCAGACGGCTACCTTACAAGTCTTACTGAATTTACTACGTCAACCGCATCCGGGCTAAGACGAAGGTGCTTGGCAAAATCCTTAGCCACAATAGATTGTGACTCAGATTCATTTTCGTCAAACAATTCTTGTTTTGGTCACAACAATATTGCTATTGCAAACGCAGGGACCACTTTAACAGACTACGATATTGTATTTTCACTTGATACAGCGACTCCAATTGGGGCAACAGCCATGACCGCTGACTGCGGAGATATCCGCATCAAAGACTCCGATAATGTTACCGGTCTTACCTACTGGATTGAGTCCGGCTGTAATACCGCCAACACTCAAATTTGGGTTAGAGTACCTTCCATCCCCAATGGTTCAAAAACCATCAACCTTGATTACGATGGATCAACAACAACCAACGGTTTCGAGTCATGGGCAGGAAACTTTACTCTTCTTGCCAGTGCCGCCTGTCCAACAGGCTGGACACGAAATACCAGTTTTGACAGTAAATTCCCTTATGGAAACGCAACTACTTATGGCAATACCGGAGGAACAGATTCACATACACACGATACATGGTCGGGAAACACAGATGCCGTAAATCAAGGAAACAAAAGCTGTAAAGGAGGCACTGTTGGTGTTACCAAAGGCTCACACACCCATACGGTAAGCGTTTCACACAGTACCGATACCGCTCTTCCCCCATACTTAACTATGGTTTACTGCTATAACTCAAATCTGCAAATTAAATCCGGTCTTATTTCAATGTATGATCCATCTGTTCCAACCGGTTGGACTAGATTTTCCACTCTTGATGGCTATTTCACTTATGGAGGTAGCTCTTACAGTGCTACTCCGGGAGGCAGCGCTACCCATACTCATACAGCTACAACCGGAGCAACCGGAGCGACCAATACTCCCTGCACAAGTGGCACAAATTTAACCGGAGTTTCGGTAACCACTCATGGAGCAGGTGCAGGAAACACAACCGGTGAGGGCAGTTCATTACCGGCTTATTACGACCTTCTCTTCGGTCAGGCGGACTCGGATTCATCTACCGCTCAAGGTGGCATGATCACCATAACCAGTGCCCTCCCTCCTCTTGGATGGACACAGTACTCAAATCTTGACAACAAGTTCCCCAGAGGTGCATCAACCGTGGGAGGTACCGGTGATGGCTCTCATACTCATGATGTTGTCGCCTGGACAGCACAAGGAAACACTAGAAACGTCAACGCAGGATCAAACGCCGGTCGTCAAACTGCCCATTCACATTCCGTTACCTATACCACAGCGTCAACTACCAATCTTCCTCCATACTACACCGCAATCTTCGCCCAAAGAAAAACCCCATCCGTAACAGTGACCGTTGAATAATATCTATTTACCGATTGAATATCCTCTACTCCACTATTCTTCCTTTTTCTGTTGTTGTCTGCGATCTATTTATAATTTTACTTACCCAAGAATCATGTTTCTCTTTTTGAAATATATTTTCTTGTTTTGATTTATTTGATTCTGCATTTTTTTCTTCGGCAATTTTCCTTTCCTGTTCTTTCTTATACTGAACATATCTTGCCAATTCACCCCTTACCTCTTCAAATCTTCGTTTTTCCGCCAATTTTCTTTGCTCGGTTGAGCTTATTGTTGTCTGGTCTTTTTGAGCTTTTTCATCGCTATTTTTATCGGTATTTTGATTTGAAGATCCGGATGCAATTTGTTCAATTGAATCTTTTGCAATATCGGTTATTGCACCAACCGTTCCCTTCACGGTACTTTGTCCGATCTCAAACAAATTGTCGGCAATATTTTGACCTACCTGATTTAAAACACTGGGCATTATCTTCATTTAACCATAAAAATACCCCCAAATATTGGGGGTAAATAACCTATCTTTTTTTTGAATAACGCATTGAACGGTGATTTCCGTTACTACGGTGCATATATCCGCGATAAAAACCTACAATATACTCAGGTGTATTGTCGGGAAAAGCCATTAACTCAAAATCCTTGTACATCGCACAAACCGTAGAATTATGAATCTGTGCCTCGTGAATCATATAAATCGCTAACTCAGTCAAATTTGTATTTTCGGGCTGATATAAAAACAAATATCCATTTTGCTGAACAAGGTTCACACCGGAAACACCCATCAATACCTCCTTTGTTAGATAAATGTACCCTATAATTATATCATACTAATAGAAAATTTTTCTACATCTCGCTTCTACCCTCCAGTGCCCTAAGTAAAGTCTGACCGTCCGCGTACTCCACATCTGCTCCTGTCGGCAAACCTCTTCCTATCCGGGTAATTTTTAATTTTTTGTCCATCCCCATATCTTTTATTTTCTGGGTAATATACATCGCGGTTGCTTCCCCTTCCATATTGGGATTGGTGGCAATAATAAGCTCTCCAATCTCTTGTGTTTTTATTCTTCCCAACAACTGAGGAATTCTTAAATCGTTTGGGCCAATATTAGCCAAAGGATTTATCACTCCTCCAAGAACGTGATATACACCCTTATAGCCATCCGCTCTTTCAAACGCCAAAAGGTCAAGCGAGTTCTCCACCACACAAACCTGAGATCTATCCCGATTCTCATCCTGACAAACCGGACAAAACTTTTCCTCCCCTACGTTAAAACAAAGCTCACACAATTTGGTATCTTTTTTTAAATTTTCCAAAGCTTCTCCAAATTTCAATAATTTTTCCTGAGGAACATTTAAAAGATAATATGCCAAACGAGCAGCCGACTTGGGTCCAACCCCGGGCAAAGACTCAAACGCATCAATAACTTTCTGAACCGGACGTATGCTTCGCATAACTACATGCCTTTAGGCATATTGGCCAACACTTTAGATAAATCACCCATAGAGTCTTTCATTTCTTCGGCAGAATATTTTTGTGCTTTGGTTATTGCCTCATTGATAACTTTAACCGCCTTATTCATATTCTCTCCGTCAATATACAATTCTTTAAGTTTACCGTCACCCGAAACAATTGCTTTCACACCGTTTTCTTCAACTTCTGTTTTGTGATTTTGGATTTTCTTCTGCAAAATAGCCAACTTGGCAATAGCGGCACCTTGCGAACCAAACTGTTTTATTCCATTAAACATTTTTCTATATTAACTTTTAACAAGAACTATTATAACAACTAGCTCTAAACAATATACTCTAAATGATGTTTTTCAAGCAATAGTCCGTAGTCTACTCCTTTTTCGGCAGGATTACGCAAAGTGCGTATGGCAGGTGTCCATGTACTCAGTGGACCATACGCACTGCGTACCAAGAAATTTTCTCGCAGGGAAAATATTCTGTCTGTCCGAAAAAGTGTGTAGACGAAAGGACCGTGAGAAAAACATACGGAAGAAACAAAAAAATCAACATTATCCTCCAAAGATCTTCTCCGCAGCTCCAATAATTCCCCTATCCTCAACCTCATCAGAATTTATTGGTTCAACATTGATATCTTGAGGCTCCGGGACGGTTCGGGGAGGTTCTTTTTCTCCCAAAACACATCTAAAGGTCATTGGTCCCCAAATTTTTGTCATCTGTTCCTCAATTAATTTCTTTTTTACATCTCTCTCCAAAATATCTTGATAAAATCTGGACGTTACCGATAAAGTCAAAGATTTTCCTTTAACATCAACCGGAGACACCAATCGCAACATTCCCGCCAAAGAGCTACAGCTTGTTGACATTACATTTAGAAAATCCATCCATTCCGTTTTTATTCTATCAATACTAACCAAAGGCCCATCATAATTTTGTACAACAACATTATCCTTATCTTTTTCAATTACACCCTCTATCGCACTTTCCAGACTAACGTTTTTTATTTCATCAATCTCTTCTTTTGATTGGGCAGGCGTTTCAACTTTTGGGACGGTTGCCCCTCCGCTTTCATCAACTGCTAAACTCAATAAAGCAATTTCCAAAGGTAATAACGGCAATGGAGACACCTTTAATTTGTCGGTAGCTTCTATTAATTCATCTATCAATTTCAATTCATCAACAACCGACTCCCCTCTTTCCAAACCGTTTTCAAATAACGTTTTTACCTCTAACAATAAAGATTGTGCCAGTACTTGTGCTTTTATTCCTCCTTTTTCCATTTCACCAAAAATTTTCACTATTTTTCCCGGTTCTCGTTTTTTTGCTGCCTCCAACAGTTTTTTTATTGATACTTTTCCAACAATACCCAAAACCTCCAAAACCAGCTCGGCATCAATCGTTTTGTCATAGGCAGCCAACTGTTCCAACAATTTATGACCTTCACGGAAACTTCCATCTGTAGCTTCGGCAATTTCATTTATCGCCTCTTCATCCACATCCAACTTTTCCCCTTTTACCGCTTTCATTAAAGATCCAATTATTTCTTTGTTGGTTGCTTTCGTAAAGTTCACTCTGGCACACCTGCTTATTATCGTTTCCGGCACTTTTTGAGCTTCTGTTGTACACAAAATAAAAATTGCGTGTTTGGGAGGTTCCTCTAAGGTCTTTAAAAGTGCATTAAATCCCTGTGTTGTAACCATATGTACTTCATCAATGATATAGACCTTTTTGGGTAACTGTACTGGCGCCAAACGTATCTTCTCCCGAAGATCACGTATATCATCCACCAATCCGCTTGAGGCAGCATCAATTTCTATTACATCAACACTATTTCCTCTCTGAAGTGATACGCACGAATTACACTCTCCACAGGGCTCAGAGAAATTATCTTTTTTTTCCTGATTTTTATCGCAGTTTACAATCTGAGCTAAAATTCGCGCTGTGCTTGTTTTTCCCGAACCACGAGGGCCGACAAATAAATAAGCATGAGACACTTTTCCGCTTTTAAGGGTAGATTCCAAAGACTCACGCACCGACACAAGGTCCAGTTCGGAAATTTTCTTTGGTCTGTATTTTTGATAAAAGCTCACGGTAGCTAATAACTTATGATGTCCCCCTCACTCGTGTCAACTACCAATAACCACATCATAATCACTCAGTTTTTTTCGATACTATATCAATTTTCACTTTTCAGGACCCTCTTAAAAAATTATAAAATTTGCTCAATAAATCAAAATAGAGTCCCTCATCACTATTAATTACATTTTGACAATAAAATGGCTCCTTTTGGGGAGCCATAGTTGTTATATATTATCTCTATTTATTAGTATCAATCTCATCAGTCTATCGTTTTTAAACATTTTCCTTAAGATCAAAACTTGTCTTTCGGAAATAAACGAAACCTTCGGTTCATCTTTCAAATCAAACGACAGGCTTCTACTTGGAGATAATAATATCTTTATCAAAGTTCCATCAACAATAACTTCCTCAGATTTTAAACAACGACTCTCCAACACTCTCGGAAGATTATCGTATTTGGAATGAAAAGATATAATATCAAAAGTTTTGCCACTCAACATTTTTACAATTTCTTCCATCTTACCTTTTAAACAAGTCAAATCTTCTCTTAAACCAAAATTATCATCCATCTCAACCTTTCCTTTTGATATGTTGAAAGCTTAAAGAACAACTCGTATTATATCGCAAAGTGCCGCTTTCGTTCTATTTAATCGTGATGAATCCCCAATAAATGTAGCAAACCATGACAAGCCAAAAACTCAATTTCCTCGTCTATTATTCTATTCCACTGAATTGCTTGACGTTTTGCCTGAGGATAACAGATAACAATATCGCCAAGATTTAAACCGTCAAAATCACCCGGCATTTCTTGTCCCTCCTCTAAAGGAAACGATAGTACATCTGTCACCTTTTCTTCTCCAAAATACTTTTTTTCCAATTCTTTTATCTTTCTCTCACCCACTACCGATAAAGAGATTTTTACTTCTCCTTTTGTTATCTCTTGCTCTTTAAGAGTTCTAACAATAGCTTCTTTAACTTTTTTTCTATCAAAAGGATACCTGCTATCAGCCGAAATATCTAATACTAGCTTTACCATATTACTGGTATTTTGCCATCACAATCTTATTAATTATTCCACCATCGGCCTTTCCCTTTAGTTTTCCCATCACAGCTCCCATCAAACGTCCTCCGGTTAAACCTGTTTCAGAGGCAATCTTGGCCACTTCTGTCTCAATCTCTTCCTCACTCATCAAAGTTGGTAAATATTTTTCAATCAATGCCAGTTCAAATTTTTCCTGATCTGCGCGAACCTTTTCACCCACTTTTTCATAAATTTCAATTGAATCCTTGCGTTTTTTGGCTTCCTTACTCAACACACGAACAACTACCTCATCCGGCAAATCCTCAGTTTTGCTTTCTACTTTTGCATAAGAAAGCTCCGACAGAATTAAACGTAGTGCTTCCAGTGTACGTCTATCCCCTGCCTTTTGAGCAGTAACCGACTCGGACTTTAGCTGTGCATAAAGCATGATAGTTTGTTACTTGGTAATTCCGGCTGCGCGTTTGTTTCGACGACGAATTCTTGCAGAAGCTTTTCTAAGTTCTATCATCTTAATATTACGTACAGTTGACGGTTTTTGATATCCTGTCATTCCCAAAGATTTAACCCTCTCCAATCCGGAGTCTTCATAAGTTAACTTTTTAAACTCACTAATAAGCTGTTGAGTGGTTTGTCCTTGTTTTTTTCTTGCAACGAGTGCCATAAATAAATGCACCTACCTTTCTTTTTTGTTGTTTTTGTTATTTGTCTAATTATGTTGCTCCACCCGGTTCGGTCTTTGTACCGCCCAAGATATGGATGTGTTCATGTTCAAAATGGTTATATCCCGCTCCGTTATTGACTAACTTATACCCGGTTTTATCCAAGCCAAGCAGGGTAACCACCTCAAAAACGACTGGCATTATTTTACCCCAGAACATACCACTTTGGGAAGTGGCAACTTCAACCTTTTTTACATGATGCTTCGGCATAACAAGCACGTGGACCGGAGCAACCGGATACTTATTTTTTATAACCAAAAACTCCTTGTTTTCCCAGACAATCTCGCTTGGTTCGGTCTTTTCCACAATCCTACAGAATAAACAATTTTTATCTTTCATAACTAATGATAAACCAATTAGCGAAACAGTTTTATTACATCTTTAATTGTAATCAAAACCATCAAACCTAAAAGAAATATCATCCCCATAGTATTTATATAACCTTCAACTTTATTTTTTTTAACCTTACCAATAATCTTTTCAATACCCAAAAATGCAATCCTTCCTCCATCCAAAGCGGGAAACGGCATAATATTTAAAATAGCCAAATTTATAGATAAAATTCCCATAAACTGTAGCACTGCCACCCAACCAATTTTATAAACCTCTATACTGACCTGATAAATTCCAATCGGACCGGAAACATCTTTGGGCAATCCTTTTCCGGTAACTAAATCGTACAAAACAATCCCCAAATTTATCGCAATCTCTTTTCCCCATCCCCATGCTTCTTCCAAACCGACTATCATTCCTCTAAAGGGAGTTTGCCACCATGGATATTTTTTCATTTCTATACTACTCAAAGCCACACCCAAAGCCCCTTGACCTTCCGGTGGTATAGCGCGTGGTGTAATCTTTATGGTTTTTTCAACTCCCTCTTTACTTTCCAAAACAATTCCAATCTCTTTACCTTTCAAACTATCAACTTTTGTAACAAATTCATCAATTCCCAAAAATGAAATGTCATTTTTTTCATAAACAATCTTTTTCACCGTACTGTTAATTTCAATTCCTGCTTTTTCTGCCGGAGAATCATTAGCAACCTCCACAATCATCACCTTGTCAGTTTTTGTGGGTATTCCTAGATATGAATAAACTACGCTAAACACCACCACACCCAAAAGAAAATTCATAAACACTCCGGCTAAAAGCACAACCGCTCTTTGCCATATTGGTTTGTTAAAAAACGCTTCAGGAGAACCGGCTTGTTCCGGATTTTCCATATCCTCACCATATAGTTTTACAAATCCCCCAAGTGGCAACCAGTTTAAACTAAAAAGTGTCCCGCGACGAACAAAAAGTCTTTTTGCTCTTGGAGGTAAGCCAATTCCAAACTCCTCTACTCTCATCTTGAACTGTTTTGCCATAAAGAAATGGCCTAACTCGTGAATCAAAATCAAAATGGAAAGCATCAATATAAAAACAATAAACTGCATTACTCTATTTTATATTCAA
>Ga0172371_10009718_pt1 | contig 13161 bp, 14 predicted proteins | sample Lak12m_FD_114543 | JGI IMG/M metagenome (GOLD analysis project Ga0172371, IMG submission 114543) | Freshwater microbial communities from Kabuno Bay, South-Kivu, Congo - kab_022012_12m | ecosystem: Environmental > Aquatic > Freshwater > Lake | place: Democratic Republic of the Congo: South-Kivu... | reverse complement strand
TGAGGGGCCTTGCATTCACGGCGCCCTTCGGAGTACAGTTGCCGGACTACGGATACCGGCAACCTTGCCGGCGTATTTACTTCACGGAAACTTACAGGGAAAAGATCATGAGAAAGATGGAACGGGCCTTGATCAGCCTTACGGACAAATCCGGGATCGAAGACTTTGCCAGGGAGCTCGCGGGGCTTGGGATCGAAATCCTCTCCACCGGCGGCACGGCGAAGAAGATGCGCGACTACGGGATCAAGGTCAAGGATGTCGCCGAATTCACCGGCTTTCCCGAGATGCTCGGCGGCCGGGTCAAGACCTTGCATCCCATGGTGCATGGCGGGATTCTCGCCCAGAAGGGCAACCCGGATCATCTCCGGCAGATGGCCGAGCACGGGCTCAAGCCCATTGATCTGGTGGCGGTCAACCTCTACGCCTTCGAAAAGACGGTGGCCAACCCGGCCTGCACCCTGGCCGAGGCCATCGAGAACATTGACATCGGCGGGCCGACCATGCTCCGCTCCAGCGCCAAGAATTTCCAGGATGTCACGGTGATCGTTGACCCGGCCGACTACCCCCAGGTGCTCTCCGAGATCAAGGCCACCGGCAACACCACGCTTAAGACCCGTTTCCGCCTGGCGGTCAAGGTTTTTGCCCTGACCGGCAGCTACGACACCGCCATCGTCAACTGGCTGAAGACGGTGGATGTTGACGCCGACCCCTATTTTGCATAGGTGGCGGCCATGAAGCTCGGCGTGCTCCTTTCCGGCTCGGGCCGGACCCTGGACAACTTTCATGAGCGTATTTCCGCCGGAACCATGCCGGGGAGCATCGAGGTGGTCATCGCCAATGTTCCCGAGGCGCTGGGGCTCTGCAAGGCGAAAAATTACGGCTACCCGGCCTTTCACGCCAAGGACAACGCCGAGACCAACGCCATCCTCGCCGATCATGGGGTGGAGCTGGTCCTGCTCGCCGGCTACCTCAAGCTCTATCAGCCACCGGAGTATTTGCAGAGGGCGGTGCTCAATATCCATCCCTCGCTGATCCCCTCTTTTTGCGGGGCAGGGATGTACGGCATGAAGGTGCACCGGGCGGTGAAGGCCCGGGGGGTAAGGGTGAGCGGCTGCACCGTCCATTTCGCCAACGAGGTTTACGACGAGGGGCCGATCGTGGTCCAGAAATGCGTGCCCATCGAGGCGGCCGACAGCCCGGAGGATATCGCGGCCCGGGTTTTTGCCGCCGAATGCGAGGCCTACCCGGAGGCGGTCAACCTGGTGAGCGAACTGGGGATTGATCATTTCTGGCCTATGCGGCCCTGATTTCATCCTGGAGAGATAGCAATGGAAAAACAGCTCATGTCGGCCGAAGACATTGAGCGGTCCTTAAGCCGGATCGCCCTGCAGATCGTGGAAAACAACCATGGGGTCGCCAAACTGGCGATCATCGGCATCCACACCGGCGGGGTCTATCTGGCCGACCGGCTGCAAAAGCTCATCCAGGAGCGGGAGAAGATGAGCCTGCCCACCGGCACCCTCGACATTACCCTGTACAGGGACGACTGGAGCCTGGCGAGCCAGAACCCGGTGGTCAAGAAAACCAGCATCAATTTTCCGGTGGAGGGGATGGTGGTGGTTCTGGTTGACGATGTGATCTTCACCGGCCGCACCATCCGGGCCGCGATGGATGCCCTGATGGACATCGGCCGGCCGCAGTGCATCCAGCTTGCCGCCCTCGTTGATCGCGGCGGCCGGGAGCTGCCCATCCAGCCCGATTATGTGGGAATGGATCTTCAGGTGAAGGCCGATGAGCATGTTTTCGTGCGCTTGGCCGAGAAGGCCGGGGTGGACGAGATCGTGCTGGCCCGGGAAGACTGATCCTTTAGTGGCCATGCTCGGCAGCGGCGACGCGGCAGCCTGATGTTCCCTCTTAGGGATGACATTCCATCCCGGCGATTTCCCGCGGTAAATCTCTGGCTGATCATCGTCAACATCCTGAGCTTCATCTACCAGTTGAGCCTGGGGCCGGGGCAGGAGCGTTTCATCCTCGCCCATGGCTTCATCCCGGCCGCCTTCAGCCTGCCGGCTCTCTTCACCTCGATGTTTATCCATGGCGATCTTTTCCATATCGCCGCCAATCTTTGGATGCTCTGGGTTTTCGGCGACAATGTCGAAGACCGGATGGGGCATGGCCGCTATCTTGTTTTTTATCTCCTTTGCGGGGTGGGCGCGGCCATGGCTCAGTACTTTGCCAACCCCATGGCCCAGGTCCCGATGATCGGGGCGAGCGGGGCCATCTCCGGGGTGCTGGGCGCCTATTTCTTCCTTTACCCCAGGGCCAGGATTCTTACCTTTGTCCCGATTTTCATCTTTTTTTATCTGGTGGAGATTCCGGCGTATTTTTTCATCGGCTTCTGGTTTGTCATGCAGTTTCTCCAAGGCACGGCCCAGCATCTCGCCAGCGGCGGGGCGGCGGAGGGCGGGGTCGCCTGGTGGGCCCATGTGGGCGGTTTCCTCACCGGGGTGCTCTTGTTGTATTTTTTCAAGCAGGGAAAGGGAAGAGGGTAGTTTGCTTTACAGCCCGGCTTTCTTCGCTTCCACGAAATGGGCCGCGGCCAGAGCCGCGGTGCAGCCGTCGCCAGCGGCGGTGACGATCTGGCGGGCGTATTTTTCTTTGAGATCGCCGATGGCGAAAATGCCGGGGATGCTGGTTTCGCATTTGTCGTCGGTGACTACATAACCATTGGCGTTCATCCTGGTCCCGGCCGGGACCAGGGCGTTGTTCGGCTCAAAGCCGATAAAAATGAAGACCCCGTCGGTGGCAATGCTGCCGGTCGCGCCGCTGACCGTGTCCATGGTGAGCACCCGGTTCACCCCCTGGTCATCGGCCTGGATTTCGTTGAGCACCGTGTTCCAGCGCACCGTTATCCGCTCTTCCCCCAGGACCCGTTTTTGCAAAATCATCCCGCCTCGGAAGGCATCCCGCCGATGGAGGATATGGACCCTGGCCGTAAGCTTGGCCAGATACAGCGACTCTTCCAGGGCGCTGTCTCCGCCTCCTACCACGACCACGGTTTTGCCCCGGAAGAAAAAGCCGTCGCACACCGCGCAGTAGGAAACTCCCCGGCCGTAGTAGCGGTCTTCCCCGGTGATTTCCAGTTTTTTAGGGCTGCCGCCGGTGGCGAGAATCAGGGCGTGGCCGGCTAGAATCTCGCCGTTTTCCAATCTGACCCGGTGGCAATCGAGCCCTGGTTCGATTGCCGCCACCTCCCGGTTCAAGGGTACGAGGCCGTAGGCTGCGGCATGCCTGGCAAAGTTTTCGGAGAGGGCCGCGCCGCTGATCAGCTCGGTGCCGGGCCAGTTTTCCACCTCGCCGGTGTTGTTCATCTGCCCGCCGGGGATGGCTTTTTCGATGAGCAGGGTGTCGAGGGCGGCCCGGCGGGCATAGATGCCGGCGGTGCAGCCGCCGGGGCCGCCGCCGATGATGATCAGGTCGTGGATGTGGGGGGCGTTCATTCCTCTGGTCCTCCGTTGTTGATTTTTCCCGGACCTGTTATGGTCAGCGCCTTATTCCCCCGCGGTATCCTGCGGTAGAGCATGGAGTGTTTGCTATATGGAGAAAAAACTCGAACTCGTTTACCCATGTGCCTGGGTTTACAAAATTATCGGCCGGAACGAAGCCGGGCTGCGCGCCGCCGTCACCCAGGTGCTCGGCGCCAGGGAGTGCCTGGTGGTTCCATCCCGGACGAGCAGCGGCGGCAAGTACCTTTGCCTCGATGTGGAGCTGGTGGTGGCGAGCGCCGAGGAACGGGCGGCCGCCTTCCACGCCTTTAAGGCGCATCCGGAAGTCATGCTGGTGCTTTGAAGATTAGGGCTTATCCCCAATAATTTTTTGGCGCTCGCATCCGGCTTACTCCTCCACCTCGAAGCCGATGGCGGTGATGGCTTTCTTGATCTCCGCCAAGGGAGTTTCCCGGTCCTGGTTGAAGCTGGCTTCGCCTGCTTCCAGGGAAATGCTCACCCCGCTGATTCCGGGGATGGCGTTGAGCGCGCTGGTCACCGCGGCCACGCAGTGCCCGCAGCGCATTCCTTTGATTTTGACGACCGTCATGGCAGTTTCCTCAGAATGTTTTTGTCCGGCTACTTGTTAAGTATTACATTAAAGACTATTCTTTCTGGCGATGCAAGAGCATCCCCTGCTTTTGTCGTCTATTTATTCATTTACCACGGCAGGGTTAAGTATGGCAAACGGGGTGAAAAAAGAGAGGTTGCCCATCCGGGGCATGAGCTGCGCGGCTTGCGCGGCCCGGATCGAAAAGGTCCTTACCGCCCTGGCGGGGATTAACCGGGCTTCGGTCAATCTGGCGGCCGAGAGCATGGAGCTTGACTGGGACGATGCCCGGATCAGCCTGGATGAGATAGCGGCCGTGGTCAAGGGCCTTGGTTTCGAGTTGCTCAGGCCGCAGGCCGGCAACACCCTGCGCCTGGCCATTGGCGGGATGAGCTGCGCGGCCTGCGCGGCCAGGATCGAAAAGGTGTTGGGCGGGATGGCCGGGGTGAGCTCGGCCGGGGTCAACCTGGCCGCGGAAACCGGGCTTGTGGCTTTCGATCCGGGCAAGGTCAGCCAGCGGGCCATCCGCGAGGCCATTGCCCGCCTGGGTTTCACCGTCAAGCCAGCCTCGGCCGGGGGGCGGTCCGAATTCGACCGGCAGCAGGAAGAGGCCGGCGCCCGGCTTGCGGACATGCAGCGGCGGCTCATCCCGGCCTTTGTCTTTGCCGGGCTGTTGCTTGTCCTGGCCATGGGCGAGATGATGGGGCTTCCGCTCCCCGTCTGGCTTAATCCCCACCAGACGCCGCTAAACTTCGCCCTGGCTCAGCTCTTTCTCGTCCTGCCGGTGCTCTGGTCGGGCCGCAATTTTTATCTGCACGGCTTTCCCGCCCTGTTTCGCCGCGCCCCCAACATGGATTCCCTGATCGCCATCGGCACCGGGGCCGCCTTTGTTTACAGCGCCTGGAATCTCATCGAGATCGCTCTCGGCCAGGAGGTCATGGCCAGGGTCATGGACCTTTATTTCGAGTCGGCCGGGGTGCTCATCGCCCTGGTCTCTTTGGGCAAGTACCTGGAGGCCCGGGCCAAGTTCCGCACCTCCGACGCCATCCGCCAGCTCATGGAGCTTTCCCCGGATCAGGCCACCCTGTTGCGGGATGGCGCACAGGTGACGATTCCGGTCGAGGAGATCGAGCCCGGCGACCTTTTGCTGGTCAAACCCGGCGAACGCATCCCGGTTGACGGTCTGGTGCTGGCCGGCCGTTCCAGCGTGGACGAGGCGATGCTCACCGGCGAATCCATGCCGGTGGGGAAAAAGGAGGGCGACCGGGTGGTGGGCGCCACCCTGAACAAGAACGGGGCCCTGACCGTTCGCGCGGAAAAGGTCGGGCAGGACACCATGCTCGCCCGGATCATCCGCCTGGTCCGCGAGGCACAGGGCTCCAAGGCCCCGATCGCCAACCTCGCTGATCGGGTCAGTCTCTATTTCGTGCCCACGGTCATGGTCATCGCCATGCTTTCCGGGCTGACCTGGTTCGCTTTCGCCCAGGTCGAGTTCAGCTTTGCCCTGCGCATTTTTGTCGCCGTGCTGGTCATCGCCTGCCCCTGCGCCATGGGGCTGGCCACCCCGATCTCGATCATGGTCGGCACCGGGCGCGGAGCCCAGCTCGGGGTTCTGATCAAAAGCGGCGCAGCCCTTGAGATGGCGGAGAAAGTGGGGGCGGTGATCTTTGACAAGACCGGGACCCTGACCTACGGCCGGCCGGAACTCACCGATCTGGCCGGGCTTGATCCGGGGATGGGCGAGGAACGGATTCTGGCCCTGATGGCCGGGGCGGAGAGCGGCTCCGAGCATCCCCTGGCCGAGGCGGTGGTCAAGGCGGCCCGGGAGAGGGGACTCGCCCTGCCGCAGCTCGCCTCTTTCGAGGCCGTAACCGGCCGGGGGATCCGGGCCGAGGTGAACGGACAGGCGGTGCTCGTCGGCAACCGGGAGTTCATGGTCGAGTCCGGGGTGGTGGTTTCCGAAACCGCGGAGGGAAAGGCGGTCGGGTGGGCCTCGGACGGGAAAACCGCGCTTTATTGCGCCGCCGCAGGGAGGCTTGTCGCCCTTTTTGCCATCGCCGACCGGATTAAACCCGAGGCCCCGGCCATTGTCACGGCCTTGCGGCGCATGGGGATCGAGGTTTTCATGCTCACCGGCGACCACGAGGCCACGGCCCGGGCTATCGCGGCCCAGGCCGGGATCAGCGAGGTCATCGCCCAGGTCATGCCCGACAGCAAAGCGGAGAAGGTGGCGACCCTCCAGGACCGGGGCCTTAAGGTGGCCATGGTCGGCGACGGGATCAACGACGCCCCGGCCCTGGCCCGAGCCGAGGTGGGAATCGCCATGGGCACCGGCATTGATGTGGCCATCGAATCCGGCGACATCGTCCTGCTGCGGGGAGACCTTGGCGGCCTGCTTACCGCGCTGTCCCTAAGCCGGGCCACCATGGCCAATATCCGCCAGAATCTCTTCTGGGCCTTCATCTACAATATCATCGGCATTCCGGTGGCCGCCGGCCTGCTTTATCTTTTCGGCGGTCCGAGCCTCAATCCCATGATCGCCGGGGGAGCCATGGCCTTAAGCTCGGTGTCGGTGGTGACCAATGCCCTGCGCTTGCGTTTTTTCCGGCCAATGAAAGGGGCAGAGTGCTGAGTGCAGAGTGCTGAGGAGGCCCCCTCCTCGCACACGCTACGGATTCAGGCGTTGTAGGAGCGAGCTTGCTCGCGAAACGGCGCCCCTCCTCGCCGCGCACGGACTCATGAGGATGAAAAAATGGGAAATGACAGCATCTCCTTGACAATTATGATGAATCCTGCATAGATGTTGCTATGGTTGCCAACTTTTCCGACAGCGGACAGGGGATATCGTTATGAAAAAGAAAATAGCCGTGGGCTTTGCCGTCGTTTCGTTGAACATTGTTTTTGGCGCAGGGAACATCCTGGCGGACAACGCCGTCAACCATGAGGTCAGGAAAAGAGACACTCTTTGGGGGATAAGCGGCGATTATCTAACCGAGCCGCGTCTCTGGCCAAAAGTCTGGAAATTTAATCCGCGCATCGCCAATCCGCATTTGATCTATCCCGGCCAGGTCGTCAGGGTTCCCGGGGTGGAGATCACCCATGTTTATGCCACGCCGGTAAATACCGAGGCGGTCATGGCTGCTTCCGATGATTCGCCTCTGGCCAGGGCCGGGAGAAGTTCGACCTCCGGGCCTCTGCCGGTGTTCAGGCCCACCGTTGCCCAGCTTCCGGCCGCTGATCAGGCCCAGGACGGGCAGTCGGTTATGCCGGCAAAGCATTACGACCTTGGCGTCGGCATGCTGACCAGCGTCATTCCGGGGGAAGGGCGGGTATTGCAGACCAGGCAGGGATGGCACAGCGCCGGCCTGGGCGAGGCCATCCTGATCTCCGCGCCCGGCGCCGTGGTTGGCCGGCAGTTCGGGGTGTACCGCGATCTTGGGGAGGTCAAACCCCTTGCTTACTTTGGTGAAAGCCCCGGACATCTGCTGGCTGAGGTGGCCGTTGTCGAGATTGTCGCTTCCAGCGATGGAAAGCCGGAGGCCGTTGTCCGGCGGGCTTCCGGCGAGCTGAGGGATGGCGATGTGCTGGGTCCGGTGCCGGAGCGGATCGCCGTTGCTCCCAGAATCGAGCAAACCGGGGCCAAGGCGCGCGGGGAGGTGGTGGCTGTTCATTCCATGCGCGGTCTCGCCGGGCCCGATGATATCGTTTATCTGAATATCGGGGCCAGGCATGGGTTGGCGCCCGGAGATATTCTCCCGGTGGCCGGGATTGAACAGGACGGAACCAGGCCCGCGGGGGAAATCATGGTGCTTAAGGTTGCGGCTGATACCGCTGCCGCAGTGGTAACCGGCCGGAGCAGCCATGATGTCCGCCGGGGGGATATGGTCGGGGCGATTTTGTAGTTAAGTCCGGAAAGGTTATTGAATGCCGGTTTTTTCTTTGATTCTGCCCGCCGCGTTAAGGATGCGGTGGGCGGTTTCTTCCTTGCTCATCAAGGGAACATCTTCTTTTGTCCCGTCGCGGTCAAGGATGGTTACCTGATTTGTCTCCGCGGCAAACCCGGTTTCCGTGCCTCCAATGTCATTGATCACGATCAGGTCGAGATTCTTTCCCCTTAGTTTTCTTTCCCCTTCCGCAAGATGATCCCGGCTTTCCGCGGCAAACCCCACGAGTATGGGGAAGCATGCCGTTTCTTTTTTCATCTCTCCCAGTTCTTTCAGGATATCGGGATTGGCGGCCAGGCTTAAGTTTAGCGCGCTCTGACCCTTCTTCACCTTGTGAATGCTGCGTTCCGCGGGCCGGTAATCGGAAACCGCGGCGGTTTTGATCAGCATTGTCATCCCGGCCAGGTTGGCCATGACCGCATCCCGCATTTCCAGAGCAGTGGTGATTTCTATCCTCTTGACCCCGGGCGGGCAGGCGAGGTCTGCCCGCCCGCTTACCAGAGTGACCTCCGCCCCCCGTTGCCGGGCTGCGGCAGCCAGGGCATAGCCCATCCTGCCGGTGGAAGGGTTGCTCAAGAATCGTACCGGATCGAAATGCTCCCTGGTGGGTCCGGCGGTGATCAGCACTTTTTCCCCGGCAAAATCCTGGGGCGCAAGAGCCCCAAGGATGGCCTGCCGGGCGCATTCCCACTCGATCAGGCGGCCCGGGCCCTCGTCGCCGCAGGCCATTTTCCCGCAGTCCGGATCGAGCACCCGGTAGCCGTATCCTTTGACGGTGCTAAGATTGGCCTGGGTAGCCGGATGGAGAAACATGCTGCTGTTCATGGCCGGGCAAAGGAGAACCGGCCCGGTGAAGGCCAGGGCCACGGTGGCCAGAAGATCGTCGGCCAGGCCATGGGCCAGACGGGCGATGGTCTGGGCCGAGGCCGGGGCGATGAGCAGCAGGTCATGCTCTTTCCCGAGATTGATGTGGGGAATGGTTTCCGGGGCCTGTTCGCTGAACATCCCGGTGTGCACCGGGTTGCCGGAAAGGGCGGCCATGGTCAGGGGGCTGATGAAGCGGCAGGCCGCCTCGGTCATCAGCACCGTGACCTTCGCGCCTTCCCGGCCCAGTGCGCGCACCCAGTCTGCCGCCTTGTAGGCCGCGATGCTGCCGGTGATCCCCAGAAGGATTTTTTTGTCAGCCAGATAGGGCATGCGTCGTCCTGGTTACAGGGGAGAGCCGAAGGGGTTGACCGGAGTTTTGCTGCCCAGGCTGCCTGCGGAGGTGTCTTCCGCCATGTAAATGGAGACATCGGTTTTAAAAAGCAGCTTATCCTCCGACAGAAGGATGGTGCAGGTTTTGTTCTGTTTGGTAAAGGCGAGGAGGATGTTTTTGTATTTGGCCGAGCCCGCGAGTTTCCAGCCGTTTCTGACCATGCTGTTGGTAAAGAAATCGGCCAGGGAGGCGATCTCCACCCGGCCGGAGTATTGCAACACCCCTCCGGCAAAGGAGTCGGTCCGCACCAGCATGCTCCTTTCCCGGTCCCAGGTAAGCTCGCTGGGGATGACCACATCGGTGAATTCATGGGCCCGGTAAGGCTGGGTGTTGAGCGATGAGGCCTCATCGTCGCCGCCCATTCCGAGGGAAGCGCAACCGCTCAGGGCAGACAGACTGAGCAGGGCAAAAATAACGGCGACGAAAAGGGAGGGAAATGGTTTCCGCTTGGCTGACATGGCTGGACTCCTTGTTAACGATAATAATGAGGAACGATTTCCGGCAGGGAAGGGGCTAAACTTAAGCTTTATCATGCTTGGCCGCGATTATAACTCCTTGAGGATGAATTCGGCCAGCGGTTTTCGGTTCGATTTCTGATCGCGCCTTTCCGGATGCCCCAAAGCGATGACCGCCATCAGTTCGAGATTGTCCTCAAGATCAAGAATCCGGCGGACCTGATCCCGGTTTTTCAGAATTTGCCCAAGCCAGACCGCGCCCAGGTCCAAGGCCTCGGCGGCAAGCAGCATGTTCTGGATACAGGCCCCGGCCGCTTGGGCGTCTTTCAGCTCGTCGTACATGGCCTTCCGGTCGAGAAACACCGCGATCAGGGCCGGAGCGGCAAGGACGATGTGGCGGTAGCTGGTTTGCTCGGCCAGGAGGTTCTTTGTCTCTTCCCCGGTCACGAGCACGAAACGCCAGGGCTGGTTGTTGAGCCCGGACGGGGCCCAGATTCCGGCCTGGACGATTTCGTGGAGGATGGCCGGTTCAACCGGCCGGCTGGTAAAGTTTCTGATGCTGCGCCGTTCTTTGATCGCGGCAAGCATCGGATTGTTCGTCATGTTTTTTTGTCGCAGTATGGGATTCAGCATTAAATTTTCCCGAAAAGATAGCCGGTTGCTTGCGGCCTTGTCAAAAGTTTTCCCCCGAGGCTGGCGCATCGGCCTGCTTTGGGCTACAATCCGGGCGGCTTCCATGCCCAGTAGCAGGATGTTGAAAAACTCGTTTTTCAACATCCTGCTAGGAGAAAGCAATGCGCGAAGAAAAAAATGCCGATGACTGGCCGGTGGCCGATGATGGCCTGGTCCTGGTTGATACCCATTGCCACCTCGATTTCCCCGATTATCAGGATGATTTGGCCGAGGTGCTGATCCGGGCTCGCCGGGCCGGGGTCGGGCGGATCGTCACCGTGGGGATTGATTTGCCCACCTCCGGAGCCGCCGTGGCCCTGGCCGAAGGGAATCCCGCTCTCTTTGCCACGGTGGGAGTGCATCCCCACCATGTCAGTGAGATTGCGGCCGGAGATTATGACCGTTTGCGGGCTCTGGCCGCAAACCCCAGGGTAGTGGCCTATGGCGAGATCGGCCTTGATTATGTGAAGGAGTATTCGCCGAGGGGTATGCAGCGGGAGCATTTTGCCCGTCAGGTGGAGTTGGGTCAAAGCCTGGGGCTGCCGCTGGTCATCCATGATCGCGAGGCCCATGCCGATACCCTGGCTGTTTTGCGTGCGGCTATGCCCCTTGCGGCCGGCGGGGTAATGCACTGCTTTTCCGGCGATGCCGCTTTTGCCGAGGAGGTGCTTGCCCTGGGTTTTTACATCTCCATCCCCGGGGTGGTGACCTTTGCCAAGGCCCAGGCCATGCAGGAGGCGGTGCGGGTGACCCCGCTCGCGCGGCTGCTTCTTGAAACCGATGGCCCTTTTCTCGCCCCGGTGCCGAGGCGGGGCAAGCGCAACGAACCGGCCTTGCTTCTGCACACGGCCCGCAAGGTGGCGGAGCTGAAAGCGGTCAGCCTGGCCGAACTGGCCCGGGCCACCACCGCCAACGCGGAAAGGCTGTTTGGCTTCAAGGAGGTTTTGGCATGAGCATTGCTGAAAACCTGGCCCGGATTCAGGAACGGATGGCGGCGGCGGCCCGGCGGGCCGGACGCGATCCGGCGGCGGTTCGTTTGGTCGCGGTCTCGAAGAAAGTCCCGGTGGAAAGGATCGCCGAGGCGGCGGCAGCCGGGCAAAAGTTGTTCGGGGAAAACTATCTCCAGGAGGCCAGGGAAAAGATCGTCTTGCTGCCTTCTGAACTGAGCTGGCATTTTATCGGGCATTTGCAAAGCAACAAGGCGGGTGAGGCAGCCGGGCTTTTCGCCATGCTCGAAACGGTGGACAGCCTCAAACTGGCCGGAATTCTCAATCGGCAGGCCGAGGCCATCGGAAAGAAGCTGCCGGTGCTGGTCCAGGTCAATGTGGGGCGGGAAGCGCGGAAGTCCGGGGTTCTGCCGGAGGCCGCCGAGGAATTGCTCCGGGGGATCGCGGCGTTTCCTCATCTCGATTTGCGGGGCTTGATGACCATGCCCCCGTTTTTCGATCAGCCCGAAGCGTCCCGGCCGTTTTTCCGCGAGCTGCGGCGGCTGGGCGAGGCGATGTGCGCCAGAGGGATACTCGGAGTCAATGGCCCGGTGGAGCTGTCCATGGGGATGTCCGGAGATTTCGAGGCGGCCATTGAGGAGGGCGCCACCCTGGTGCGGGTAGGCACCGCCCTGTTCGGGGAACGGTAAGCGATCACAGGGCGCCACATGTTGCGGCGATCGGTCCGGCTCACGTACCTGATGTGCGCATCGCCGTCTAAGCTTATAGCTGAGCTGTGCAGCTTGTCTGCCCAAGCGAAACTTATACCCTTTGGGTGCGCCGCAACCTGCGGCACCATGTGTCCGCTTGTTCCGTGGCTTTTCCCATGTTAGCGTACCCGGTGATCTCTTACGGGGAACGAGGATAGCATTCCATGCTGTCGGCGGCGGGGGATTTGCCCTTCAGCATTGTGCGCTTATGGCTTTTATCCACTCCCTGGTTTCCGCGGCTATGTCCGCGGCGCAGGTCAGGGCGGTGACCACCGCGATCCTGCGGGCGTTAAGGGCGGTCAGCTCCGGGATGTGTTCTTTCTTGATCCCGCCCATTACCGTAAAGGGGAGGGGGCTGCGGGCGCTGAAGCGTTTTATCGCTTCTGGTCCCAGGAATTCGCTAAGGCCGGCTTTGGTTCCGGTGGGATAGAGCGGGCCGATGTTGAAGTAGGAAGCTCCCCTGGTTTCGGCCGTGGCTGCCTGTTTCTCGGTGTTGCATGACAGGCCGATGATGAGTGCCGGGGCCAGGGCCCGGACCTCGGCCGCCGGCAGGTCGCTGTTGCCGAGATGGACCCCGTCGGCTCCGCTCAACAGAGCGATATCCACCCGGTCGTTGACGATGAACAGGGCCCCGGCGGCCAGGGTTTTTTCACGGAAAATCTTCGCTTTTTCCAGTAATCGCCGCCCGTCCGATTCCTTGTCCCGGAGCTGGACGATCTTTGCCCCCCCGGTCAGCACCGCTTCGAGCCATTCGATATCACTCCGGCCCATGGCCAGTTTTTCGCAGGAAACCGGGTACAGGGTGACTTCCTCGATGAACTTCCTGAGCCTTTGCCGGTATAATCCAGTAGGTTCCGCCGTCTCCACAAACATCCTCCGGGGCATCCGCCCCCGGTTCTTACTTGTTGAAAAAAAAAGGTGCGCAAGTATATTAAGCGATCCGTGATGATCTTTCATCATGGTTGTTGAGGAAAACACCGGCGGAGTCAACCGCCGTACAGCAGAAGGTTAGGTTATGGGCAACATGGTGATTGGCGAGGA
>Ga0172371_10009717_pt1 | contig 13162 bp, 12 predicted proteins | sample Lak12m_FD_114543 | JGI IMG/M metagenome (GOLD analysis project Ga0172371, IMG submission 114543) | Freshwater microbial communities from Kabuno Bay, South-Kivu, Congo - kab_022012_12m | ecosystem: Environmental > Aquatic > Freshwater > Lake | place: Democratic Republic of the Congo: South-Kivu... | reverse complement strand
TTGGAAATGAGTCCGCCTGGAGTGGGATTTTCGGTGGAAAGGGGAGAGGTCATCGCACGTGAGAACGCTTACGAGCTGATAGTCTGACTTTCTTGGCTTATTTACCAGCGTCCCCGGTCACCCTCTTGGCTGCCGTTTTTTCACTTTCGCGCTGGGCCAGTTGGCTTCGCGCGGTCTCAACCGCGCTCCGCGCCTGTCTCAACTGTGCCTCGGCCTGCCGATGTTGCGCCTCAAGGACCTCGGTATCCATCACGGCCAATACCTCTCCGGCTCTGACGAAGTCGCCCTCCCGCGCCATAAGTTCCTTCACCCGTCCAGCCGTCTTGGCCGCAATGTCGATTTCCACCGCCTCGATGCGGCCGTTGGCGCCGGCAAAACCCTTAAGGGCATCTTCCCCGGCAAATTTCTGCCACACGACCACAGCCAGCACACATAGAATCAGCGCCCCTGCGACTCTGATCCACCATTTCTTCTGTTGTTGGGTCATGGCGCCCTTTCCACCGCTTCATGGCGCATGCAACGCCGTTCGCCCTACTGCGTCTTGTGCGCAGTTCCGCCCCCAAGGGCTGCATAGAGGGTTACACTGCTGGACAGGAGCGACCGTCGGGCCTGCACGAGTGCCTGTTCGGCCACAAACCGGTCGCGCTCGGCATCGAGCAGCTCAAGGAATGGCGCTACTCCTCTCTGATAACGCAACCCGGCCAGACGTGCCCGTTCTTTTTGGGCCGCTACGGTTGCCTGTTGAGCAGCGACCTGCTCGGCGAGCCAGCGACGGTCGGCCAGGGCGTCAGCTACCTCTCGAAAGGCCCCCTGAATGATTCGTTCATACTCTGCTACAGCCAGATTGCGCCGTGCCTCCGACACGTCGAGGTTGGCCAGATTGCGGCCGCCCTCGAAAATCGGCAGCGTCAGAGTCGGGGCAAAGCTCCAGGCAGCGCTCCCCGCGCCAAACAGACCGCTCAATTCCGCGCTGGCAGTGCCCAGGCCCCCGGTCAGCGCAATGCGCGGGAAAAAGGCGGCACGGGCCGCCCCGATATTGGCATTGGCCGCCTTCAGCCGATGCTCGGCCGCAAGTATATCCGGACGGTTCAGGAGCAGGTCCGAGGGGAGTCCTATAGATATGTCCCGCACAAAACCGGGTTCAATCTGCGACAGAGGCTCGGTTCCCACATCGACGACCGGTATGCCGACCAGAAGCGTCAACGCATTGCGGTTTTGATCCCGCTGGCGCTGCAATACAGGGAGATCGGCCCGGGCCTGATTCAACAATGTTTCAGCCTCGACCGCATCCAGCTTGGACGCAGTTCCCATCTCATATCGCCGCTTCGTGATGCGATAGGACTCCTCACGAGTGGCAAGGGTGTGCTGTGCAATGTCCACTCGCTCGTCCAATTCCCGTTCACGAAGGTAGGCATTGGCGACCTCTCCTATCAGGCTGATGACCACAGCGCGCTGAGTTTCTTCAGTTGCAAGGTAGGATTCGAGGGCTGCCTCAGTGAGGCTGCGCACCCGACCCCAGAAATCCAGTTCCCAGGCGCTGAGACTCAGGGTAGCGGTATACTCCCCTGAGGTTATAGAGCTTCCGGTTCCTGACAGATCGGCGGGAACCCGCGATCGACCGGCTGTAGCGTCGCCGCTGATGTTGGGCAACTGGTCCGCGCGCTGGATCCCGTATAGACCGCGTGCCTCCTTCACCCGCTCCATCGCAATCCGCAGATCGCGGTTGTTCTCAAGGGCCTGGGCGATCAGTTCCTGGAGCCTGACGTCCGTGAAGAATTCGCGCCAGCCAAGCTGGTCAACACCCAGAATGGCCTGCGTCGTTGCGACAGTCCCTCCCGGGTAAACCGCCGCCGTTGGTAGGCCAGGCCGCTCATAGGAAGGGGCCATGGAACACCCGGCCAAGACCGTAATAATCATTCCAAGTAAGATGTTTCGCGGGTTCATTCTTTATGCCTCAAATATTTTGTCATCGCGCTTGTTTCCTTTGCGATTGCAGGTGGATACGCCCATCAAATATCGATAGGGGCTCAATCATCACTTCCACCCGCAGGCTTCTGCCGCCGGCGGGGTCAGCAGGCGCAGGGTGTCCTGAAGATAATCCTGCAACATGGAGCTGATCGGCATCTCGCCGGTTGTCTCCTTTAGCGCAGCAGCGACGCTCTTCTGCCACATCGAAACACCCTCCTGCAGGGCCGTGGCGAAGGCCATCTGACTGCGGATGGTCGCTTCGGCGAAGGGCCGCACGGCGTGGGTCTGCTACTGCAGGGCTTTCCAGGGCGAGTCGCTGGCTACAGCATCCAGCCCCTTCCTGTCCCGGGCGTCGAGTCACCGGGCGCCGCCGGCCCGAATGAGTCGTGGGTCGCGCCTGCGCCGCCCGTGCCTACATCTTTAGTGACCCAAAGGAATGTCTTGCCAGGCTGATTAGTTCAGCAGCCTGGCTTATTTGAACTTAGATGTCGCCTTGCGGAAGGCAGGTTGACTTCAGCCCAGGCCTTTCCTGCGCCTGTCTTCAGGTCTTCCCATGCCTCATCGCCGGCGGTCTTCAGCTCGTGCAACTTTGTCCTGACCTCATCTTGCTTGTGCTGCAAGGTATCGATGGTTTTATAGTATTCGATCTTCGCTTCGGCCTCGGCCTTGTCAGCCCTTGCCTTGAGCAGATCGATCTGCGCGTTCCATTCATCCAACTGAGCATCGAGCTTCTGTTCGTACGCTTTTCGTTTGTCCCTCGTAGCAACCTCCTTCGTCAATTTGTTGTTGTTACTGTTGCTTCTTGAACTCTTTTACTCCGAAGACCTCATGCCTTTCGGAGTCCTGGTTGTTCGGGTCAACGACGGCGCCGTGCTCTATCCGGGAAAGGATAACGGTCGCCTACTTCACGATCAGATCATTCTTTACGGATTTGACCCCAGTGGCACTATTGGCGATTTGACACGCTTTGTCGACCGCCTGTTGAGAATTTACGAAGCCGCTCAGTTGAACGATGCCCTTGCGGGTTTCGACACCGATCTGGAATGACTTGAGAAAGTCATCCCCTGCAAGCAGAGATTTGACCTTGGTCGTAATGACCGAATCGTCGACGTATTCACCTGGAGTTGTCTGTTTGAATGTCGATCCACAGGCCGAAAAGGCGGCGATCAGCATAAGAAGCACTAAACAGTGGATAACGATGTTTCTCTTTTTCATAGCTGTTACTCCTCTCTGTGAGTTTGTGGTGGAATGGTTAGTACAGAGCCAAATAGCTACAAGGGTCTCCGCCCCCGAATGACTCTGACCAGCACGATGATGATGGCAATGACCAGCAGGATGGTAATAAAATAACCCATCGTATAGCTGCTCACCAGTCCCAGCATCCACAGAATTACCAGTACAACAGCAATCGTCTACAGCATTTGATCCTCCTTTCTGATTGCTCGATATACATTAGTAGTAATAATAATTTACGTTCATTTACCTTCATAATTGTAAAAGCTATGTCTATCCTCGGCATAAGAATGCGGCTCCACTACGGCGCAACCCAATTCCAGAGTATCTAAGCCGTGATGAGCGTCTCTGGCAGCGTCTCCTATTTGGCGTGAGTCCGTCAAGATAACGCCTCGTAAACACAAAACTATCCAGTTGCATCAAAATTCATATCCGATTCCCATGAGAATGACATCTGTGTCGCGATTGTAGCGGGAAACGGTACGATTCCATGAGAGTCTCACTAACCAGCTATTTTTAAATCGATAGCTGATCGTGGGCGTTATAATACCCAAAACTGTTTCGTCGTCGTTTTGACCGGCTTCGTTTGAATACCGGGTTCTTAAGGCCACATAAACTCCCAATCCGATGCCGAGGCTGAGGCGGCGATCAAAAAACGATTTTGTCGGCCACAATTGTGTCGTCAGACCGCTTCGCCGGAGCAACTCCATGTTGCCCTCATAGAGCCAGCCGACTGTCCAATCGAGATACGGAAATATTCCACGCCGGTATTCAACGCCTGTTGCCATACCCGTTCTTGATTCTTTGCTGCCGTTGATCATCGAGCCGCCCAATAAAAGGGTAATTTCATTATAAGTGCGCTTTTCAGTGTCAGATTCTGGTTCCGCAGAAAAGCCTGAATTCAATTGGGCTGATGCGTCAAGCTGATATCCGATTCCCAACAGGATCGAGGCCGTATTGATATTGCTGTCGGCAATTACGTAATTGCCCCGCAATTGGACCAGCCATCCTCTCTTGGTATGCCAGGTGGCAGCCAAACTTCCGATGCCTGCCCAGCCTCTGTGAATGTCTTTGTATTGCCGCCCGCCGCTTTGCTCCGTGTCGAAAAAGAGATAAGGACCCACGCCCGCGGAAAAGCTTAGAGAGTCGTTTAACAAACGGGTACGCCCCCAGAACTGACATGTGGGTCCATCGCGGTGGTGCCCGTCCAAATGTCCTTCGTTGAGCCATGAAACGCTGTAGGCAAAATGTTCGGAAAGACTCTCTTCATAAGATAATTGCCAGGCCGCGGTGCCTTTTTCCGATGAATTCACCAAACCTCCGAAAGCGAATATCTCCTGACCTGCGGCCGATGGGTCTGTAACACAACTCCCTGCAAAAACAAAAACCATGCCGAACAGGACCTTTGTAACTCGAACATTCATACCTGTTTCCCCACAAAGTCTTTTTTCCTTGTCGGACGTCACTTTTTTTGCAACGTGCGGCTTAGCATTCATCCTTTGGAAATGTTTGCCCACTCTGTCTTGGAGAGGTTTTATCCTCGCGCTTGATTCCCTGCTTTTTACCGCGATGTCGCTGCTTTTATTTCCCCTCGGGCACCGTGGCGAAGGGCTTTTTATTGAACAGATTTCTGAATGTTTTCAGTGACATCTTGGTTTAAAAAACATGAATAGAGTCAAGATCTTGTGATAATCCTCAAGAGAATCTCGCTTTCAAAATCCAGGGAGGCCTTCGGGTCCCCCAGGGTATGGTTCAAGAGCCGTTTTATCCCCGATAACGAGCGGCCGGCTTGTTGCGCAAACTCCCGGGCCTTGCTCAAGGCCCTCTCTTTGAGCTTATCTGCCGGAACGACCTCATCCAGTATTCCGAGGCTCAAGGCCTCTTTCGCAGGGATATCTTGACCGGAAAGGAGGATCTTAGAGGCCTTTCGCAACCCCACCATTTTGGAAAGGAAAAAGGCGACCCCGCCCTTGGGGACCAATCCTAATTCCAGGTGTGCAAATCTGAAAACCGCTTTTTCTGAAACAATCAGGTAATCGCAGGCAAGATTTATACTGAAGAGCATGGGGATAACATCTCCGGCCGCGACGTGGATGACGATCTTTTCCGAGTTCACGATGCTCAAGATGAACTGATTGATGGCATTGAACATCCTGTGGAACACTGTTATATCCAGACCAGGATCCGATGATCGGCTGTAAAACTCAAAATAGTCGTCATGCCAGGCGTGATAGGGGCATTCAATGATGATGACTTTGATTGCATCACTGTTGGAAACAAAGTCAAAATAATCGAAGAGTTTGCCTTTGGCGTCCCACTTGGTTAACCTGGTTAGTTGCAGGAAGAGTTTTTCTTTAAGACTGAGAACAGCTATTTCATCAATTTTTTCCGCTGAAAAAAAATCGGTTTGCTGATCAAAGGCCTCTTTTCTCTTCATTTCAGGCCCTCCTTTCCTGATCCTGCTGGATGGATGGCTGGATTGAGTGGGCTCAGTAGCAACGACAGATTTCTCTTCATATCATCGGTCCCCTGATGGATTTACGTCGGCTGTCTTGGCTGATTCACGCTTCCTGTCTTTGCCAAATATCTTGTAGATCAACACATAAAATAGCGGCGCAAACAAGGTCACCAGGAAGGTGGCCGTAATCACTCCGCCCAGCACACCGGTGCCGATGGCATTCTCTGCCCCGGCCCCTGCGCCGGAGGTCAGGGCAAGGGGGAGCACCCCAAAGCCGAATGCGAGGGAGGTCATGACAATCGGACGGAAGCGCAGCTTCGCTCCCTCCAGGGTGGCTTCGATCAGTCCCATGCCTTTTTCCAGACCGGTCTTGGCGAACTGGACGATCAGGATGGCGTTCTTGGTGGCCAGGCCCAGTGTGGTCAGGAGCCCGATCTGGAAGTAGACATCATTGGGCAATCCCCGAAGGGTCGAGCCAATCACGCCCCCGATTGCCCCCAGGGGGAGGGTCAGCAGGATCGAGATGGGGATGGGCCAGCTCTCATACAATGCCGCCAGGCACAGAAAGATCACGAAAACAGAAAATGCGTACAGCAGGGGCGCCTGAGATCCGGCCATCCGTTCCTGGTACGACAGGCCGGTCCAGTCAAACCCGATCCCCTTGGGAAGTTTCTTGACAAACCCTTCCATGGCCTGCATGGCCTCTCCGGAGCTCTTCTCGGGCGCTGATTCGCCCAGGATGTTGATGGAAGGGAAGGCGTTGAAGCGCTCCAGCTTGGGAGAGCCGGAGGTCCAGTGACCTGAGGCAAAAGAGGAAAAGGGAACCATTTTCCCCGCCGTATTCCGCACATAAAGTCTTTGCAGATCCTTGGGCAACATGCGGAAGGGGGCGTCCGCCTGTACGTACACCCGTTTGACGCGGCCGGCCTGAATAAAGTCGTTGACATAGGCGCTGCCGAAGGCCGCGGAGATGGTATTGTGGATGGAGGTGATGGGCGCCCCCAACGCCCCGGACTTCTCCCAATCCACATCCACCCGGTATTCGGGTACATCTTCCAGCCCGTTGGGCCGGACCTTGGTCAATGCCGGATCCTGTGACGCCATGCCAAGGAGCTGGTTGCGGCCCGCCATCAGTTCGGCGTGTCCCAAACCGCCGCGGTCCAGCAATTGAAAATCAAATCCCTTGGCCTGGCCCAGTTCGATCACCGCCGGGGGCGCAAATGCAAATGCCATTGCCTTGCGGATCCGGGAAAATTCGCCCATGGCCCTTCCGGCCACGGCGCCCACCTTCAATTCCGGCCTGTCCCGGAGTCCCCAGTCCTTCAGCTTGACAAATGCCATGCCCGCGTTCTGTCCGCGCCCGGAGAAGTTGGTGCCGGAAATTGTCATGCACGATTCCACTGCGTCTTTCTCGCGCTCCAGGAAATAGTCTCGCACCCCCTCCATGATCCTTTTGGTCTGCTGAAGGCTTGAGTTGGCCGGAAGCAAGACCTGCACCATCAGGATCCCCTGATCCTCATCCGGGAGATAGGCGGTGGGCATGCGGTGGAACAGAAATCCCAATGCTGCCACGATCAGGAGATAGATGATCAGATAGCGCAGCCTTCTTGTAAGAGAATGACGGACCAGTCGTACATAAAAGTCCCTGATTCCGAAGAACATGCGATCAAACCATCTGAAAAACGGGCGCAGGAAAAAGACCGCATGATCGGCTGATTCATGCCCTGCGGCCACGGGTTTGAGAAGTGATGCGCAGAGGACCGGCGTCAGGACCAGGGCCACCACCACCGACAGGAGCATGGCCGCGATGACGGTCACCGAAAACTGGCGATAGATGACCCCGGTTGAACCCGGGAAAAGCGCCATTGGGCCGAAGACCGCCGAGAGCACGAGCCCGATGCCCACAAGGGCGCTGGTGATCTGACCCATGGACTTGCGGGTGGACTCCTTCGGCGGGAGGCCTTCTTCACTCATAATCCGCTCCACGTTCTCCACCACCACGATGGCGTCATCCACCAGAAGACCGATCGCCAGCACCATGGCGAACATGGTCAGCATGTTGATGGAGAACCCGAACAACCCCAGCACCCCGAATGTCCCGAGGATGACCACCGGCACCGCAATGGTCGGTATCAGGGTGGCCCGCATGTTTCCCATGAACAGATACATCACCAGGAAAACCAGCAGGATTGCCTCGAAGAGCGTCTTGATCACCTCTTCGATCGCGACCTTGACAAAGGGCGTGGTGTCGTAAGGGTAAACGATCCGCATGCCGGCAGGAAAAAAATGGCTCATCTCTTCCAGCTTTTCCCTGATGGCATTGGCCGTATCCAGGGCATTGGCGCCAGCCGCCTGCCGGATGGCGAGAGCCCCGGACGGCTTGCCGTTATAGAACGCCTCAACATCGTATGATTCGGTCCCGAGTTCCGTCCGGCCCACATCCCTGATCCGCACAATGGATCCATCCGGGTTGGTGCGGATGGGGATGGCCGCAAACTCCTCGGGCGTCTTGAGCAGACTCTGAACAATGATGGAGGCATTCAGGGCTTGCCCCTCTACGGCCGGGGCCCCGCCGAACTGGCCTGCGGACACCTCCACGTTGTAGGCCCCAAGGGCTGTGATCACATCCTGAACCGTCATCTCGTATTCCGTCAGCCTTTCGGGGTTCAGCCAGATGCGCATGGCATACTGGGTGCCGAAGACCTCCACCTCGCCCACGCCCGGCACCCTTGAGAGGACCTTTTCCAGGTTTGACTGGGCGTAATCCCGCAAATCGTTTCCATCCATGATTCCGTCTTCGGAGATCAGGCCGACGAGCAACAGGTAGTTGCGGGTGCTCTTGCTCACCTTCACGCCCTGCCGCTGAACGACCTCGGGGAGGCTCGCCATGGCGAGCTGGAGCTTGTTCTGGACCTGGGCCCAGGCCAGGTCCGGATCCGTCCCCGGCGCAAACGTCAGCTCAACGCGGGAGGCCCCGGCCGAATCGCTGGTGGCGGACATGTAGAGCATCTTATCGAAGCCGGTCATCTTCTGCTCGATGATCTGCGTCACGCTGTTTTCAACGGTCTCGGCAGAGGCGCCCGGATAGAAAGCATCGATAGCGATGGACGGCGGGGCAATGGGGGGATACTGGGATATGGGGAGATTGTAGATGGCCATGATCCCGGCCGCCATCATGATGATAGCGATGACCCAGGCGAAAACCGGACGATCCAGGAAGAATTTCGAGAGCATTACCTACCTCCATCTATGGATGTTGCACCCTGATCGACGGTTTTCTCAGGCCCCGCAAACGGGATCTCGTTCACGGATTGGCCTGGCCTCACCTTTTGCAGCCCTTCGACGATCACCCGGTCGCCCTGCTGAACGCCCGATCCGACGAGCCACTGGTCTCTTATTGCCCGCCGGAGCGTCAGCACCCGCTGCTCTACCTTTCCCTCTGAGTCCACGATGAGCGCAAAGGGGTTTCCCTTTGCATCGCGTGAAATCGATGGCTGTGGAATCAGGATGGCCCCCTCGGAGACGCCCTCTTTCACCACGGCCCGGACGAACATGCCCGGCAGGAGCATCCCTTCCGGATTGGGAAAAATGGCCCTCAGGATAACGGACCCTGTGGTCGGTTCCACCGTGATGTCGCGAAACTGAAAGGCCCCTTTCAGGGGATATGGAGTGCCGTCTTCCAGGACGAGCCCGACCTTGTTCTGGTCGGTCCAATTGGTGTTGATGCGGCCGCGAGCCAGGTTGCGCTTCAGATGCAACAGTTCAGTGGTGGATTGGGGCACATCCACGTAAATCGGGTCCAGTTGTTGAATGGTGGCCAGGGCCAGGGCTTGATACGCCGTCACAATCGCGCCCACGGTGACGCGGGATCTGCCGATCCGGCCGGAAATGGGTGCGGTGATCTTTGTGTAGCCCAGATTGATGCGGGCCGTCTCCAGTGCTGCTTTTGCCTGCTGGATCGCCGCATCCGCCGCGCCTACGGCCTTCCGCTGGCTCTCCACCTGTGCCTCGGCAGCCTGCAGGCCGGCGGAGGCGACCTTAGCATCGGTGACGGCCTGGTCTCGCTCGCTGGCGGAGACGGCATTGTCTTCGAGGAGCGTCTCGAATCGATCCCGGTTTATGCGGGCAAGTTCAAGGGTGGCACGCTGCCGGGCGACCTCGGCGATGCTCGCTGCCACCCCGGCCCGTGCCTGTTCAGCGGCTTTTTGCGTGGCGGCGAGGTTGGCCGCGGCATTGTCAAGCGCCGCCCGAAAAGGGGCCGGATCAATCTCATAGAGCACCTCCCCGGTTTTGACATCGGAACCCTCGGTAAACAGGCGTTTCTGGATGAGGCCATTGACCTGGGGACGGATTTCCGCGACCAGGTAGGGTGACGTGCGGCCCGGCAATTCCGTGGTCAACGCCATGGACTGGGTCGATACGGTCACCGTGGCCACTTCGGGGAGAGAACGAGGCTGTTGAGATTGTTTCGGCCGGTTGCACCCGGCCGGCACCAGGCCAGCCGAGAGAACGGCGATGGCGACCGCACACCTAAGTCTGTTTTTCATAATCGGTTCTCCTTGACTCTATCAGGAACGCTGCCCTCACGCACCCAAACGGAATGATTGATCTGGCCGAACTCCATAAAAGCCGCAGCTAATTGCAGTCCCAGAGGGCTTTTCTCGGTCCCGGGAACTTCCCCGTCCCAGTGAATGAAGATGCAAAGGTCATCCTCCGGGGCGATGTGACGGAACAGGATAATGTCTTTGAGGCCACTTTCCCGGTCAGGCAAAGAAAGTTGTTGAAAGGCTACGAGCGCATCATCCCGGTCCGGTTTGGAGTAGGATCGCAACTGAATAATTTCAAGCCATTGCATGGGCGTCTTTTCCTTTCAATTCTGCGCACGGCATCATGTGACAAATCTGTAACCGTTCACAGCTTCAATTCTCAACGTCCAAAGCGGTTTTTCAAATGCCAACATGTCGACGAGAATAAAACCCCTGAACCCCTGAACCTTTGAGCCCGTGAACGGTTATAGAAATCTAAAGCCAGGTTCGTGCCGGAATAATTCATGTATAGAAATCATATGGTTATGAAATAGAAAGGCTGATAACTTCCATATCAAACAGTTTGTCCTTTTTTATTTGGTAGAAACATGCTAACCTTTCAAATATGAAAGTGTGGCAGGTGGTGTTTCGGAGAATTATCGTTAAAAAAGCGCGAGGTGCTGGTTTTGGATGAAAATGATTTTTTTCGTCGGGCGACATTGAGGACTTTCAGCAGTCTCAATATCGATACGGCTTTGAGGCGGTGTATGGACTATCTGAAGGCATACATGCCGATCTCGGGCATGTTCTTTGCCTTGTATGAGCCTGAGCTGAATTTAGGTAAATTACTGGCCTCCATCTGGCCGCCTCATTTGCAGAAGCCAGCCAACGCCATTCCCATGCCGCGGGAGTTCTGGCAATGGATGAAGGAGAAATGGGCTGAGGATCCGTGCGTCACAATCGTCAACGACCCGGATAAAGAGGCTCTTCCCTCGCGCCAGGCCCTCTCCCTGATCGGGCCGGCGGAAATATCATATATTATGATGGACCTGGAGCTGGAAAAGAAACGGCTGGGCAACCTGGGCCTATTTGCCGAAGGCAAAAACCGGTACGCCGAATCCCATGCCCACTTGGTCTCCCTGCTCCACGAGCCCTTTGCTATAGCCATATCCAATATCCTTCAGCACCAGGAGATCCTCCGGCTCCAGGATATGGTGTCCGACGACAACCGGTATCTTCGCCGACAGATGCTGGAGATGACCGGCGACACCATTATCGGTGCGGATTTCGGCCTCAAGGAGGTAACCGAGGCAGTGCGACAGGTGGCCCCCCTGAACAGCCCGGTCCTCCTGATGGGAGAGACCGGGGTGGGCAAAGAGGTCTTTGCCAACTCCATTCAATATGCCTCCCCGCGAAGAGACAGGCCCTTCATCAAGGTGAACTGCGGGGCCATTCCGGAGAACCTGATTGACAGCGAGCTGTTCGGCCACGAAAAGGGGGCCTTTACCGGTGCTATATCCAAAAAGCGGGGCCGTTTTGAACGGGCCCATACCGGGACCATCTTTCTGGACGAGATTGGGGATCTGCCGCTGGCGGCCCAGGCGAGACTCCTTCGGGTGCTCCAGCAACATGAAATCGAAAGAGTGGGAGGGACCGAATCCATCCCCGTGGATGTGCGCATCATCAGCGCCACCCATCGGAATCTGGAGGAGATGGTCCGAGCAGGTCGATTTCGGGAAGATCTGTGGTTTCGGATCAACGTCTTTCCCATCATGATTCCCCCTCTCCGTCAGAGGACCGAAGACATCCCGGCCCTGGTCAGCAATTTCATCGAGCGCAAATCAAGGGAACTCAAGATCCGTGCCCTTCCGTCGGTGGACCCGGCGTCTCTGGATCGCCTGCGGAGCTATCACTGGCCGGGAAATGTGAGGGAACTGGAAAATCTGGTGGAGAGGGCGCTTATTCAACACCAGATTGCTGGCAGGAACGGTCCACTGAGCCTGGACTTGTTGCCGGCATCCTCTTTCTCTTCAGGGTCCAGCGTCCGCGAAAAGGGGAGTGATGCCATGCTTCCCCTGGATCAGGCCATGAAGAACCACATTCATAGTGCCCTTGCCCGCACTGGCGGGAAGGTGGAAGGCAAAGACGGGGCCGCACATATCCTGGGACTCCATCCCAGCACCCTGCGGGGTCGGATGAAAAGACTGGGCATCCCTTATGGAAGGATGAAATCAGCGTCCTGAGTGTCGAGACTGCGTCTTCGCTGTCACTTCACCAGGCCTGAGCAGGTCCTTTCCTGTTCGTCGAAGGCGGCTCATCCGGATGTTGCAAAAGGATCCGGCTGCTGGTATGAAAGGAACCCATGAAAAGGATGTTCTCAAAAACCTGGGCGGCCTCAGTAATTTCCGGTTAGGTTTTTGCATGCGACACATTGAAAAAAAATTATAAAATCAGCGACTTAAGTTCATTTTTTGCTTGACATTTCAATTAGGGTGTGCGGCGAAAATTTTGTAATCTTAAATGATTTCAGGAGGTTACAAAATGCCCTACACAATCGATCGTCAAAACAAAGCAGGTGCGCCGTCGTTTAACCAATTATACCAGCCAATTCAAAAAGCCACGATCGGAATGCCTCCCTTGGAGGCGCGAGGGTATAGACCGTTGAAAATGACTTTTGACGATCAACTCAAAGCTCTCGTTTTTTTCCATCTGGAGGAGCACGTTTCCGGTCAGCATCTTCTTCAGGTCCTTGCGGAAGATGAGTTTGCCCGTGACCACATCGCTCCCAAAGAAGGAATCAAGAAAAGCAGCTTTGCTGAGGCCGTCAACTCCAGGGGGCTTGAGCAGCTCCTCTATATATACCAGAACCTCCAAACCAACGCAGTCTCTGTTTTACCAAAGGAACATGCCGACCTTGGGGATCTCATTGGTATCGACGGTTCCTTGATTGATGCATGTCTCTCAATGCATTGGGCCG
>Ga0172371_10009716_pt1 | contig 13163 bp, 13 predicted proteins | sample Lak12m_FD_114543 | JGI IMG/M metagenome (GOLD analysis project Ga0172371, IMG submission 114543) | Freshwater microbial communities from Kabuno Bay, South-Kivu, Congo - kab_022012_12m | ecosystem: Environmental > Aquatic > Freshwater > Lake | place: Democratic Republic of the Congo: South-Kivu... | reverse complement strand
GTAAAAGACCCAAAAACTTTTGAAAAGATTGTAGCAGAAACAAAATGAAAACAGTATTTACCTTCACCAGAGTAAGCTTTAGACTTAGATAATCTGGTGGGGAATAGGTAAATCATTTTTTAGCTCTCCACCAAAGGAGAGCTTATTTTTTATGCAAGATATTCAAAACCTAAGAAACGAAGCCTTCGCTCAAATAATGGACGCTAGCAGTATCGATGACCTTGAGAACATCAGGGTCGCCTACCTAGGAAGAAATGGAAAAATAAACTCCCTAACAAAAATAATCAAGGAGCTTTCAGAAGATGAAAAAAAGAGAGCAGGACTTTTACTTAATGAGACAAAAAATGCTATTGAGACACAACTCGCCGAGCAAAAAAACAAACTTACTTCTCCTGTCAGATCATGGTTTGACGCAAGTGTACCTGGAATAAAACCAAAGACGGGGAACATTCACCTCTTAACTCGTGCAATAAGGGAAATATCCTGTGTTTTCGAAAATATTGGATTTACAAGAGTGAGGTACCCGGAAGTAGAATGGGACTGGTTTTCTTTCGAAGCCCTAAACATGCCAGTTAGCCATGCCGCAAGAGACGAGTGGGAAACCTTTTTCGTTGACAGCAAACCCCATCCTAAATACGGACAAATGATCTTAACTCCACACACATCATCTGGCCAAGTTAGAGAAATGCTAAGAGTTAAACGTCCTCCCATAAGAATGATAAACATTGCAAAATGTTATAGAAGGCAATCTGACGCTTCTCATGTTCAAATGTTTCATCAATTCGAGGGACTAGTTGTTGATAAAGATATATCAGTTGTTAATCTTAAAGGCACCCTTGACTATTTTGCCAAGACCTATTTTGGAGAGAATAGAAAAACTAGACTAAGACCTTACCATTTTCAGTTTACTGAGCCTTCCTTTGAGCTGGACATAAATTGCGGGGTGTGTGAAGGAAAGGGATGCAAACTCTGTAAGAGCGGATGGCTAGAGCTCGGAGGAGCGGGAATGGTTCATCCAATAGTTCTTAAAAATGGGGGGGTTGATCCAAAAATATATTCTGGATTTGCATTCGGATGGGGAGTGGAAAGAGTACTTCTAATGAAATCAGACCTAGACATTCCTGACATCAGACTTTTATACAGTTCAGATTTAAGATTTCTTAAACAATTTTAACTATGGATACACTAGTTCCAGATGAATGGCTAAGACAATATTTAAAGACTAAGGCAAGTGCCAGTATTTTGGCTGAAAAATTATCACTTTGTGGTCCCTCCGTTGAAAAGACTTTACAGACCCCTCAGGGAATAGTATACCTAGTTGAGGTTACACCAAATAGGGTAGATTCTGCCTCAATTTATGGAATCGCACGAGAAGCTAATGCAATACTTAACCGTTTCGAAATTAAATCCAGTCTAGTAGATATTAAGCATGACAAACCAAATTTCTCAAATAAAGTTAGTTATCTTAATGCCATAGTTGATCCCAAGCTTTGTCCACGCTTCAGTGCGGTATTAATAAGAAATGTCCAAATTGAGGCTTCCCCAAAGTGGATGGTAGAAAGACTTACTGCCGTTGGGGTTAGATCTATAAATAATGTTGTTGATATCTCAAATTATCTTATGTTCGAATTAGGACAGCCTGTACACACTTTTGACTACGACAAAATCGAAAACCATAAAATGATCTTAAGAGAAAGTAGAAAAGGTGAGCGAATAACTACTCTAGATGAAAAATCTCACACCCTCCCAGGGCGGGATATTGTAATAGAAGACGGGTCTAAAAGACTCATAGATTTGGCTGGCATAATGGGTGGAGCTAATTCAGCTGTAGATAATAACACTAAAAACGTTTTACTATTTGTCCAAACATACAATCCAGCAAATATCAGAAGAACCTCAATGACTCTATCTCATAGGACAGATGCGGCAGTTCTTTTTGAAAAGGGGATTGATCCCCAGCTTGTAGAAACGTCAATATGTGAAGGAATTAAACTTTTTAAAGAATTAACACACGGAGAGGCAGAGTCCCAGATACTTAATCTCTACCCTAAACCTTATAGAAAAAGAGTTGTTACCCTTGAAAAGAAAAGTATTTCAACAAAAATTGGGGTAGAAATTAAAGATATGTTAATAAATAAATACCTATCGTTTTTAGGTTTTAATCCTAGATGGAATGGAAATAAGTTAGTGATTGAAGTGCCTTCATATAGAGCACGTGATGTTTCATCAACAGAAGACGTCATTGAAGAAATCGCCAGACTTCATGGATACTTTAACCTTCCAAGCAATTTAATGGGAGGGATTATCCCTGATCGACCTTCTAAGTCCTCCTTTACTCTTGAGGATAAAGTAAAGGACACACTAAAAGATTTAGGGGGGGTTGAAGTTTATACATTATCTCTAGTTTCTAAAGAGCAAGCTGGACCCAAGTCTATTAGACTTTCAAATCCTTTGGGTCAAGAGACAGAATATTTAAGGACGTCAATGATTCCTTCAATGATAGATGCAGCAAAAGTAAACTCGGTAGCCATCGATCCATTTCATTTATTTGAAATATCAAATATATATATTCCGAAAAATGCAGATCTACCTAACGAAAAGCTAATCCTTTCAGGAATATTTTCTCAATATAAATATAGAGAAGCTAAAGGAATAATTGAAGCGCTTATTGAGAAACTTAACATAAACGCTGAATTTGAAATTGAAGACAAAATTGGATTTATTCCATCAACTAGGTTAAAAATTAAGATTGGCTCCATTTATCTTGGTGCGTTCGGAGAGTTAGAACACTTAAAGCTACTTTATTATGAATTTGATATTGATAGGCTAAATTTATACGCGAAGGACTTTGCCAGATATCTACCTATACCAACCTTTCCGCCTCAAATAGAGGATACCACCTTAGTTCTGCCTGAAAAAACTAAGGTTGGAGATTTGATCTCTCAAATAAAAAAAGAAAAGTATGTTTCAGAAGTTACCCTAAAAGACATTTTTAATGATTCTTATACTTTCAGAATTAAGTATCAAAATCCTAATAAAACTTTAGATAATAAAGAAGTGAAGAAACTTAGGGGAGAATTAATCACTAGACTTCAATCTAAGTTTGGTGTAAAAGAAAAATAATTAGGCCGGTACTTTTTCAAGTGGATCGGTAACTTCAAAACCTAATATCTTTCCAGTTTAGTCATCTTTTTTTACACTTATAAAAGGAGAGCCTTCTTTCAACATTCCTATTAGTTTTCTTAATTCGTTATCTGAGGCAGATCTTATGTCGTCACTCCCCACAGAAAAACCCCTCTTTGTTCTTAAATAGAGCACTCCTTCCAAAAACCTAGCCTCTTCTTTGTATCTAGCGGATTCTACCATCTACATTAAGCAGTGCAGAGATTGTAACATGTAACATCAAGGATTAGGACTTGGAGTGGGTGTCGAGGATGAATCCCAAGCAGTTTTAACTCCAATTTTAATAGTCCTTTCAGATTCTTTTCCGTTTTTGTCCTTTGCCTTTGCCTTCAACTCATGTACACCGTTTGGCAAAGAAATATTATATTCATAAGGGGTTGAAGTAAATCCTCTAACTCTTTCTCCGTTAACAAAGAGTTCGACTTGATCTATCTGAGTTACAGATTCCGCCTTTATTTTTATTGTGAAATCATTACCCAGGTCTGAGGAGTGATCTGAGGGTTCAATAAAATCTACATTTACAGGATTGGTCGATCCACAATAGTCGGTTGGAGGATGGTACCTAGGATCCGTTTGCCCATTAAGCCAGGAAAGAATTGCTTCCTGCCATTTATTTGGTCCGTTGGGTGCCGTCGGGTCTTCCTCTTTAAAAAGAAAGAATTCTTTCTCATCGTAATTACCCGATGAAATATCTGAGGGATTAGCAATTTTCCCATCATTTTTACATACTTTCATTTTTACATGAATCGGGTCCTCATCAGGCTCCGTACCTTTAACAAACGATTCCATCCGTGATGGATAATCATCGTGAGCCCTGTACCCTGAAACACTGTCTACTGAGGCTGTTACGATTCCTTTTGGTGCCTCGAATCCATCGTTTGATTTGCCGATTAACGCCTCAAGAATTATTTTTCTCCAAATGGGAGACGCTCCAGAAACTCCTGATGCTACTTGCTTCATTTCAGAATTATCGTTATTTCCAACCCAAACTCCAACCAAGGCTTGGGTATTTCCTCCCAAAGTCCAATTATCTCTTTTATCATTGGTCGTACCTGTTTTAACAGCGACGGTCTTGCCAGAAATATTCAATAGTGAATTCGTTCCAAAAACCTCTTTTCTGGCTTCGTTATCTGATAGTATTGAGGCTATAAGATATGCCTGTTCAGCAGTAATCACCCTTTTTCCTTTCTTGGGTTTAGCCTCTTCTAAAATATTTCCCTTATTATCTTCAACTTTAAGAATGGCTAGGGGGTCTACACGGTAGCCCTGATTCATAAAAGCACAATATGCCGCAGACAGCTCAAGTAATCTCACCTCGCCGCCACCCAAAGTTAGAGACAATCCAACCTTGGAGAGTGTCTCTTTAGTGGGAGGAAGTGAAGAAAGTCCCAAATCATATGCAGTAGTAAGCATTTCCTTAATTCCAACTTTGGCTAACATTTTAACGGCGGGGACATTGATAGAGTTTCCCAACGCATAGCGAATCTGAATAGGCCCCCTATACTTGCCATCATAGTTCTCAGGTTTATAAGCTGGTTTACCTTCTCCACCTGGAAATTCGGTCGGCACATCCATCAAGAGTGTAGATGGGGTATAACCCTTCTTAAACGCCGTAACATATGTAATTGGCTTAATTGCGGAGCCAGGCTGTCTTAGTGAAGTAGTTACATTTACCTGGCCATCATAATTTGGGTCGTTGAAATTCTTCGACCCAACCATTGCAAGGATTTCACCAGTCTCAGGGTTTAATACAACTGCTGCTCCATTTGTTATATGGACCGACTCTACTTTTGCTATCTCATCCGCTACAATTTCTTGTGCTTTCTCCTGCAAATCTAAGTCAAGCGTCGTAGTGACAATTAATCCTCCCTGCTCAACCGAAACCTCCCCATATCTTTCTTCTAAAATACTTTGCACATACTGAACAAAATGAGGAGCCTTAAAGGAGGCTCCTTTTTCCTGAAACTGATAGTCGGGAAGAACCTTTTTGGCTTCTGCTTCCTGCTCTTTTGTGATATACCCGTCTTCGCGCATCCTCCTTAACACATTCTCAGATCTGGCTACATAAGCTTTAGGGTTTGTAGAATATGGAGAGTAATAAGTTGGTCTTTGGGGAATTCCAGCTAGAATAACCGATTCAACCAAACTAAGATCTTTAACCTTCTTACCAAAATATGTTTCCGAAGCAGCCTCTACCCCCCAGGCCGTACCTCCATAGGGGGCTTCATTAAGATACATCCTAAGTATCTCATCTTTGGAGTATTTCCTCTCAATTTGAATGGCTAATATAAATTCACGAATTTTTCGAAAAATGGATCTTTCGGAAGTAAGAAGAACATTTTTTACCAGCTGTTGAGTCAAAGTAGATCCTCCCTGGGCATATCCAATAGTGAAAAACCTAGAGAGACCTCTTAGCATCCCAAGTGGATCAAAACCTTGATGACTGTAGAAATTCTTATCCTCTATAGCAATTGTTGCCTGTTTTAAATAGGTAGGGATATCTTCAAATGAAACTGGCGTCTGTCTTTTTGTTTCAAAAATATCATACAAAACCTTGCCATTCCTATCTAAAATTTTTGTTGAAAAACCTTCACGTCTTACCACCTTATCAGGTGAGGGGAGATTAAAAGCGAATAAGGGAAGTATCACAAATATACCCAAAAATACTGCTACGACAGCCAGCAAGGATAACTTCGTAAGAGTCACTAAACGTCTACTTTTGCTTAGGCCCTGCCTTCTTCTTAATCTATCTTTCCACATTCAACTTTCATTTTAACAAAGAATTAACGAATTAAAAACCTGCCACTACTTGTAAGTGTTTCCGCTTAATAATAAAATTTGTTTAATGGATAAAACTAATGAAGTATTAACAAGAGGTGTATCTCAAATTCTTCCTTCAAAAACAGGACTTGCAGCTCTTATGAAAGGCAAAAGACTGACTCTCTATCAAGGATTTGACCCTTCAATGGCCTCACTTCACCTAGGAAACTTTGTCGGCCTCATGAAACTACGAGCTTTTCAAAAGCTTGGGCATAAAATAATTTTTCTCGTGGGTGACTTCACGGGGATGATAGGGGACCCAACGGATAAAAAGGCCACTCGAAGGGCACTAACTAGAGATGAGGTACTAAGCAATTCAAAAAACTGGAAAAAACAAGTTTCAAGCATAATTTCTTTTGATGGTGAAAACCCTGCTGAGATGGTATTTAACTCCAAATGGAGCGACAAGTTAACTTTTAAAGATTTAATCGGAATAACCTCTAACTTTACTGTTCAGCAGATGATCGAGCGAGACATGTTTCAGGACAGGTTAAAAAGTGGAAAACCTATCCACCTGCATGAGTTTCTATATCCCGTGGCACAGGCAATCGATTGCGTTGAGTTGGGGGTTGACTTAGAAGTTGGGGGAAGCGATCAAATCTTTAATATGCTGGCAGGACGAACTTTGATGAAAGCACTTAAAAATCGAGAGAAGTACGTACTTGCTACGAAATTACTAGTTGATGATGAAGGTGCCAAAATAGGTAAAACTACTGGCAATGCTCTTTTTCTAGACTCTACTCCCAACGATTTTTACGGAGGAATCATGTCTTTTCCAGACGAGGTAATTTTTCTTTCATTTGAACTATTAACTGAATTGCCACTGGGGGGTCTGGAGGAAAAAATCAGAGCTAACCCCTTAACTGAAAAAAAGCATCTAGCCTTTGAGGTTGTCAAACTGTTGTGGGGGGAGGCCTCTGCAAAGTCGTCCCAAGAAAACTTCGAAAAGACATTTCAAAATAAGGAAATACCTGTTAACGTTACCTCTGTCAAGATTCACTCTCAATCCCTACCCCTACTTGATTTAGTATTTTCTTCTAGAAAAATCGATAGTAGATCCGAGGTAAAAAGACTAATATCACAAAATGCCGTCGAGATAGACGGAAGAGTAGTAACAAACCCAACAGCGGAAATAACAATTCCTAAAGAAGGAATTAATGTTAAAATAGGAAAGAAAGTCTTTTTTAGAGTCAGCAGTAAATAAAATGTTACTTACAAAAAAACAAAGAAAAATATTTACAATAATAATTGTGATTGCTATGGCAGGATTAGTTCTTACCTCTTTCCTTCCTCTTTTGGCAAGTTTCCGTTAAACTATGGCCATGGGCCCAAGTATACCAATTGGAGATATTCCTTATGTAGGTCCTTCATATACAAAAAAGTTAGAGAAACTTGGAATTTCTACCGTCAACGATTTATTTCATCATGTTCCAAGCAGGTATATTGATTTTTCCCAATTTATCCCAATTTCAAATGCTCAAATAGGGGAACTTGTGACCATCCAAGGAGAAGTGACTTTTCTCAAAAACCAATACACAAAGTCTGGCAGAAAAGTACAAATAGGAGAAATAAAGGACAATAGCGGAAAAATTACTATTGTCTGGTTTAATCAACCGTTTTTAGTCAAAACAATTTATCCTCAAGACACTCTTTCTATAGCAGGAAAGGTTGATTGGTTTGGAAGGTCTAAAGCACTAATTTCCCCCATATTTGAGAAGACAGGTGAAAAAACCCATACAGGCAGATTAATTCCGATTTACCCCGAAACAGCAGGGATATCATCTAGATGGATTAGATCACGTATTAAATATATTTTTCAAAAGTACTTCGACCAAGAATATGACTATCTACCGAATGAAATAAAAACAAAACACAATCTACTGAGTCTTTCCTCAGCCTTGGTTAACATTCACTATCCTGAAGATACAAAGTCAATAGAAGGCGCCAAAAAAAGACTGGCTTTTGACGAGCTTTTATCACTTCATCTTGCCAGTCACATAAGAAAACTGGATTGGCAAGCGCGCGAACTTGCTCAAAAAATTACTCTAGATAGAAACAAAATCGAAGAATTTATATCTCGACTACCTTATAAACTGACACGCGCACAAAAAAAGTCTCTAGATGATATTTTTGAAGATTTAGTAAAAGATCAACCCATGAATAGACTGTTAGAAGGTGATGTGGGTTCTGGAAAAACAGTAATAGCCGCAATAACTGCCTATGCTTGCTACCTATCTGGCTTCAAATCCATATTTATGGCGCCAACCCAGATACTTGCACATCAACATTTTTTAACGCTCAAAAAGATGTTTAAAGATTACAATCTCAAAGTTTCTCTTACCACTGCATCCATTAAGAGAAAAAACGCATTGGAAGCCGACATATTGATAGGAACTCATGCTCTTATCAATAAAAAGGGGAGTTTAAAAAACATTGGATTAGTAATAATTGATGAACAGCATAAATTTGGTGTCGGACAAAGGTATGAAATAGTATCGGGATTAAAACCAAAACTTTTCCAACCACACTGTCTTACAATGACCGCAACTCCGATTCCTAGAACTGTGGCCCTTACTCTATATGGAGATATGGATCTTTCAGTAATAGATGAATTACCAAAAGGTAGGATAATTCCAAAAACATGGATCGTAGGACCTGAAAAAAGAGATGCAGCTTATGAATGGATTCGTAATAAAATAATAAAAGACAAAACCCAGGTTTTTATAATTTGCCCACTGGTTGAAGAATCCGGCGAAGACACTCTAATTAACGTCCGGGCTGTAAAAAGTGAATATGAAAATATTAAAAAAATTTTCAGTGAATACAAAGTCGGCCTCCTATACGGAAAATTAAAAGACAAAGATAAGGTTGTAGATAGCTTTAGGAAAGGATCTATCAATATTCTTGTTTCAACTCCAGTCGTAGAGGTTGGGATAGATGTTGCCAACGCAAATATTATGATTATCGAAACAGCTGATAGGTTCGGCCTTGCCCAGCTACACCAATTGAGGGGAAGAATAGGAAGAGGGGAAGATAAGAGTTATTGCCTTCTTTTTACGCAGAACTCATCACCTAAATCAATACGGAGACTAAGGGCTCTTAAAGAAGAATCTTCTGGTTTTAAATTATCCGAAATTGATCTTACTCTCAGGGGCCCTGGAGAGGTATTTGGATTAAAGCAACACGGATTGCCTGAGCTCAAAATTGCGTCGTGGATGGATTATGATCTAATTAAGTCAACAAAAGAGGCCGCCAAAGAAATTGTAAAAAACAAAAAATTATACAAATCAATAGCCAACAACATTTTTGAGAGTAAGTTTACAAAGGTATAACATTATTTACATTCTAAGGCCAATCATATAAAATTGCGCATATGACACCTTTACCTAAAAAGAAACATACAAGGGCAAGAACAGGGAAAAGAAAAAACGCACCCAGCAAAAGAATGAGCTTACCAAACCTTACGGTGTGTTCCTCTTGTAAAAAGCTAAAGGAACAGCACAAAGCTTGTTCCTATTGCGGGTTTTACAAATAATATTTATCACTTTAGTTAATGAAATCTTCAACTGACCCAAGACACCAAAAAAGGCGAGATGTTATAAAACAATTATTTGCGGAAAGCTTCACAAAACAAGCTTCTAAGACGGCCTTGGTGAAAAAAGTACTTGATAATTTAGGAGCGATTGATGATAAAATCCAAAGAGCGGCGCCAACATGGCCTATAGACAAATTGAACAAAATTGACTTGGCAATTTTAAGATTGGCGGTTTATGAACTGCTGGAAAAAACCACACCGCCTAAAGTTATTATCGACGAGGCGGTTGAGTTAGCCAAAGAATATGGAGGCGAAACTACGCCCTCATTTATTAACGGTGTACTGGGGTTTGTATACGACGAACTTTACCCTAATAAACAGGTATAATTGCGAAATATTTTACATAATATGGACGAGGCTGATAAGCATAAAAACATAAAACAGCTGATTAAAGGAATTCTTTCTGATCATTTAGGAGTCGAGCCTCAAGACCTAAATGATGACGATTCATTTACAGATGAATTACACATGGGGGCGACAGAGATTGCAGATTTTGTCCAGAGCTTGTCAGATGCCAACATCGACGTAAGTAAAATTGACTTTGAAGAAACACCTACCTTAGGAGAATTATTAGACTACCTTTCCTCTGAGCACGAAATATGACAATGACTGACTTAGCCGCACTAAATAAGATATTTAAAGACGAAAAGCTTATACAACAGGCATTAACTCATAAATCGTATGTTAATGAACACCCCTCAGTGGGAGAGTCAAATGAACGAATGGAATTTTTGGGAGATGCAATTCTTGAATTTATCGTTTCAAAAAGCTTATATAAACGTTTTTCTGATAAAGAGGAGGGATACCTTACAGCCCTCAGAGCAAACTTGGTTAATACCCAAAACCTAGCTTCAATTTCCACTAAAATGCATCTCGGAGATCAGCTTTTGCTGTCTAAAGGAGAAGAAGATGGCGGAGGACGAAGCAACCAATCACTTTTAGCTGATACCTTTGAGGCAATAATTGGAGCTTTGTTTTTGGACTCTGGACTTAAAGCAGTAGAAAAATTTGTAGAGGATAACATTCTTGTTGATGTTGACGACAAAATAAGTAAACCCCTCAAAGATGCCAAGAGCAGACTTCAAGAAAAAGTTCAGGCCAGATCCTACCCAGCTCCTAGATACCAAGTTGTTAGTGAAGATGGTCCTGACCACGCAAAAACGTTCGTTGTCGAAGTTGTAATTAACGGAAAAGCCGAAGGCAAAGGAGAAGGAAAAAGTAAAGCTGAAGCTGAACAATCAGCAGCCTCAGTTGCTTTAGAAAAATTCTTGTAATGATACCTTTTTTAATGATACAATTGCCGAATCTATGATAAAAATTAGACTATCTCGGGTCGGAGTCAAAAACAGTCCTCGATACAGGATTGTAGCTATTGATTCAAAGAAAAAAAGATCAGGCACCGCTTCCGAAGTTTTGGGTCATTGGGATCCCATAAGGAAAGATCTAAAAATTGATAAGCTAAGAGTTAATTATTGGGTTTCTAAGGGAGCGCAGATTTCAGATGCAATCAATAGGCTTCTAAAACAATAATATGGAAGGTTTAATCAAATATATAATCAAGGGTCTTACTGGATCTGAAGGTATTACACTCGAAACAAAAGAGGATGGGGGAATATTTAATTTCGAGATTAAGGTACCATCAGATTATATGGGATTAGTTATTGGCAAAGAAGGAAAAACCATCAAGGCCATAAGAGCCCTTGTAAAGGTTCGGGCAGCCCTTGAGAACAAAAAAGTGTACGTCAATGTTTCTCCTGTTGAATAGAAAGAGTAAATAACTCCACTATTTATTTAAAAGGATCTTTTCTCCCTGAAGGAGACTGTGGCGAAAGATTAGAAAAGCCTGGTGAGGTAAGCTTAGACAAACTTAGTAAAACGTCCAAGTCCTCTTTTGTAAATTTTTTGATAGGTTGTGTGATTGATGGAATTTTATCTGGAAAACTAGCCCAATAGGACTTAATACTGATATCAGCCAATGATATCCCGCCTGAATCAGACAATTCCACTCCATCAAGAGTCATAATTGGAGCAACATTTCTAATCGCCTTAAGTAGTGATGTTATCTGACCTAAGGTCCCCGAGACTTTAAAACTAACTGAGAGGGCACTATTAACACTCTCACTCTGCATCCCTCCAATTTTAAAACTTTCAAGCGCAAGAGCTTGAGACGCAACCAAAGATTTTATTTGCGAAATTACAATAAGTGATGGGTTCTTTTCGGGATAGGCCATACTCGCAGCCGTGACATAACTTGCTAGCACGGATTTAGACTCATTCAATATACTTTCTTTTTCGGTTAATACATTCTCACTTTTTTTAGCCTCTGCCAAAGTTTTTCTTTGAGCAATAACTTTGCTAACCCCAACTCTAAATACGATAATGTACAAAAATACCAAGACTACAAAAAATACAAAGGGCAAAAACACCGCCTGAGATCCATATAAAAAGTTAAGTCTCTTAAATCTTTCCATAATTAATACAACTCATAAGCTATTAGGTAACCCACACCTGGCTTAAAACTAAACGAACTCATTACAACCTTCTTGAATAGATTTAACCCTGTTATGTTACCCATAAAATTTGTAATAGATTTTGAGTCAGAGAAACTAACTACTATATCCATTCTTTCTGTCGAAATATCAACCTGATTTATATACGCATCAGGTGAGAGTCCCACAATCACCTTTTCTAAATTGGCGTATTTTTGATCAACTTCACTTTTGGCTAACACCGTCTTCACCTTACTCACCCTGTCACCAACTAAGGTATATTGCTGTTCAACAGACTGGAGAGCCTTGATAGATAGTTTTAATCTATCCTGCTTTGCCTCAGAAGCTTTTATCAGAGCAGAGTTAACTCCCATTAGAGCAGTTAACCCCAATAGTCCCGCAATCAATACTATCGTCGCTACCAAATTAATCTTTCTTAAGCCTCTGGCTAGATTAGCCAGCTGACTATTAGAAGCTAGGGACTGGGGTAATAAATTAATCGCATTCATATTACTATCCACCCCTCTGAGCAAGCCCTACTGCAACTGAATATAGCGGGGCATATGTATACAAATTCTTTTGTGCCTCGGGGGTCAGTTGGATTTTTGCAAATGGATTGCCCATCTCGACTTCCATGGCAAGCTGGGTCGTGAGTTTTGGAACAATCTCAGGAAGACCAGCGCTCCCCCCTGTTAATATAATCAATTTGGGTACTTCACCTTTCTCGTCTGTTTGATAAAAATGTATTGATTTTTTTATTTCATCAATTACAACACCGATAACTGGATCCAGAACATTTTTTACTTTTCCTTCTAGTTGTTTAGATGACAACCCATAAGTTTTTTTATATTCCTCAGCCTGCGCATTCTCAACCCCAATACTTTGTGCAACTGCACGAGTTAGTGCTTCACCAGCGGTAGGAAATGATCTCGAAAAAACCAAACTTGTTCCCTTTGCTATCGCAATATCTGTTGACCTGGCACCAAAATCAACAAGAAGTGTAGTCTGCTTATCTGGGGCAAGGGACCTGACTATTGACATCATTTCTGTCTCAATAGAAACAACATTCAAACCCG
>Ga0172371_10009714_pt1 | contig 13163 bp, 12 predicted proteins | sample Lak12m_FD_114543 | JGI IMG/M metagenome (GOLD analysis project Ga0172371, IMG submission 114543) | Freshwater microbial communities from Kabuno Bay, South-Kivu, Congo - kab_022012_12m | ecosystem: Environmental > Aquatic > Freshwater > Lake | place: Democratic Republic of the Congo: South-Kivu... | reverse complement strand
GGCCAACCGCCTTGAAAAAAGAAGAAATCCCCTTATGTTTCGCTATCCTCTTCGCAAGTTTATAGGAATACACCTTTGCGTAGTACCGCAGCGTCCTCCTCGGACGCACGCCCGCGCTGTCCACGAATACGATCCGGCCGGCCATCTCCGGATGTTTTGCCGCCAGAAGGATGGCGATTCTCCCGCCGAACGAATGGCAGAGGATATCTGCCTTTTTAAGATCAACCGCCTGCATGAAAGAAAGCACAAACTCCATGTAGTCGTCCACCGTCCAGGCTTCTTCCGGAAATCCGCTTTTGCCGAATCCGGGTAAATCCAAGGCGACCACCCGTCTGTATTTTTCCAAGGCAAAAATAACAGGGGCAAAGCTTTCAATCTGCGCGCCCCATCCATGTAATAAAAGAACCGGCTCTCCGTTGCCCGTTATCTGAACATTCGTCCGCATTCCAGAAACATTGATTTCCAAAAATCAGTTCTCCCCCAGAAGATGGATCGTGCCTTCCTTCCACATGATGTACGCATCTTCGTTGTTGTTTGAATAATATTTTTTGCGCAGTCCGTGAATTGCAAATCCGCATTTTTTATATAAATGCAGCGCATTATGGTTGGATACCCTTACTTCCAGCGTCATGTTTTCAGCGCCCAGGCTTTCGGCCTTGTCGCATAATTTTTTCATCAGCAGCATTGCATAGCCCATCCTGCGTTTTTCGGGCAATATACACACATTGGTGATATGCGCTTCGTCCAGGATAATCCACATGCCGCCATATCCTATAATCGATCCCTCTTCTTCCACCACATAATATACGGTACCCTTATTGGTGCATATGTCCTCATAAAGCATTTCAAAACTCCAGGGCACCTCAAAACAAAGGTTTTCAAGCAAATGGATCTGCTTTAAATCCATAAACTGGGCTCTTCGGATGCGTACATTGGATTTCATTTCTTCTTCAGCCTTTCCGCCTGGGACGGCCGCAGATAATTCGCCCGCACTTCCCTGTACGTCCTTACGTCGCCTCGCCTGCATTTTTCTACTCCGATCTTACATACGGAGCTCGCACGCTGGTAGCGTACGGCTCTCTCCGCAAAGAGGCTGTCCGGCCTGCTTTGCAGTATCGTTTCCCTATACTGGTCGATCCCGTCTCCTACAAACATCACCGGGCCGTCTCCCAGCTTTGCCAGCAGTCCGTTTAACTGCGTCGCGCCCGATGGAATCAGTATCGTATCTTCTTTCTTTGCGGCGGCATACACCTGATCCCGCCTGGCATCCATTATAGCACAAATCGTCCCGTCAAAAAATACATTTTCTAAAAGTGCCATAAGCGCGTCCACTTGGGCCACCGGCAGGGCAAGCGCCTGCGCCAGGCCGATCGCGCTCGCGACACCGATCCGGATGCCGGTAAAAGATCCGGGACCCACCGATACGGCTATGAGATCAATCCCGTCCATATCCCTGCCCAGCACGGCAAGCAGGCTGTTTATCGCAGGCAGCAGCGTTACGGAATGTTTCTTCGTATCATGCAGGGAAATCTCTCCCAGTATCTTTTCATCTTCGCTCAGAGCAACCGAAAGGGTGTTGCCGGTCGTGTCCAGTCCCAATGCAATCACTATTCGTCCCCGCCTTCATATACTGTAATCTTCCTTTGATTCTCGCCGGTTTTTTCTATGATTACGTCATTTTTTCCCGGAGGAAGAAGTTCCTCTATCTTGTCCGCCCATTCGATCACAACAACGCCTTCGCCGCCGATCAGCTCAAAAAATCCGGTGTCTTCCATTTCGTCCGGGTCCTTGATCCTGTAAACATCGAAATGGTAAAGGGGAATCCATCCCGCATATTCCCGCAGGATGGTAAAGGTCGGGCTGGTAACCATTTCTGCTATACCCAGCCCGCGGGCAATTCCTTTAACAAAAACAGTCTTTCCAGCGCCCAGATCGCCGCGGATAGCAACTACGTCGCCCGCTTTCAGGACTTTTGCATAATCTTCGCCCGCCGCCATCGTTTCCATATCGCAGTTTGTTGTTATCTCCAGCATCCAGCACCCACCGTCCAAACATTTTACCCCTCTATATTATATAAAAAATCATTTTTATGCAATAGGTGCGTCCGGAAGGGGTTTTTAAAGAAAAAACCCGGCAATAAATTCTGTACCATGCCGGGCGCTTTTTTATTCAATTGTTCGGCCGTCCGGTCAGCGCGGTTCCTTCAGCATGCCCTCTTCTTTTTTCTCCAGTTTCATAACTTTGGATACGGGTTTGTACACAAAGAAGGTCAAAACGGAATTGATACCCGCTTTGATAAGGTTAAACGGGATAATAACAGGAATCAGCATGGCCACCACTGTTTCGGTAGGCACCCCTAAAAAGAACACCGTAAAAACAAGATTTAAAGGAATCATGATTGCCATCATTGAAAGCGAACCGGATATCAGCCCAATGGCCGCGCCCTTCCGGCTGCGCATCCAGCGGTAAAGCAGCCCCGCCACCAGCACAAACGTACCCGTCGCAATAAAATGCATCACAATGCCGATCCATCCACTGGCCGCCGAAACGGTAACACCCTGGATTACACTGACAACCGCCGTAAGGATGATTCCGCTCACCGGTCCGAAAAGGAAGGTGCCGATCAATATGGGCACGTCTGCCATGTCGTATTCCAGGAAACTTGCGCCCGGGATAAGCGGGAACCGCACCAGGTACATAAGAACGATGGAAAGTCCGGCCAGCATGGCCATCGTCACCAGCTTTTTCTGTGTCATCTTGTTCATATAATTCTTCTCCTCATTTCCGGAAGAATCCTGCGGTGATTTTTATGGGGGCGCCTTTGTCCCGTAAAAAAACCTCCGAATAATCTTCGGAGGCGTTCAAATTTCGTGCAAATCTCTTCTCCCGTCCGGACTATACCGTCGGCTACGGAATCACACCGTATCAACCAATTTCTTGGCTTGCAGGCTTTACTGCCGGTAGGGAATTTCACCCTGCCTCGAAGATTCTTCCTGTATTTTATTGTTTATATATTATTCCTTTTTGCCCCGGATGTCAAGTGCGGAATAAACAACCCTCCCGTCGATCAATACATATACGGGTTTATTGCGGATATCAAGCGGATCACCGTCAAATACAACCAGATCCGCGTCCTTTCCCTTCGATATGCTGCCCACACGGTCCTCTATCCCCGCCGCACGCGCGGCATTGATGGTCACGCTGCGCAGCGCCCCCTCCTCTGAAAGGCCCTCGCGCACAGCCAGCGCGGCGCTTAATAAAAGGTATGATTCGACGATGACCGGATGGTCGGTGCAGAGCGCAAATTCGATGCCGCTTTTCTCCATAATCCCCGGCGCGGACAATGTAAGTTCCCGCAGCTCAATCTTGCACCGTTCGGTTGCGAGCGGGCCCAGTACGATTTTTATATCCTCTCCCTTTAAATATTCGGTAATCGTATGCCCTTCTGTGCAATGTTCAATAGAAATTTTCAAATTGAATTCCTTTGCAATTCTAAGAGCCGTTAAAATATCGTCCGCACGGTGCGCATGCGCCTTCATGATCAGATCGCCCTTCAGGACTTCGCACAGCACTTCCATGTCAAGATCCTTTTCGGGCATTTTTCCGGGGTCTTCCCCCGCCAGTTCCTTCTTGTGCAGATACGCCTGCGCACGCGTCAGTTCCTTCCTTAAAATCCCCGCTGTAGCCATGCGCGTAATGGGAGATTTCTTCTGTCCCTTATACACCCGTTTGGGGTTCTCGCCGAAAGCAACCTTGAGCGCGCAAGGCGCCTTGATGATCATGTCGTCGATACGGTCCCCTGCCGTTTTTATAGCGCAAAACTGGCCTCCGATCACGTTCGCGCTTCCCGGCCCGGTCACCACCGTTGTCACGCCGCCCTCCCGCGCCTCTCTGAAATAAGCGTCCCGCGGGTTCACCGCGTCTATCGCGCGCAGGGCGGGCGTGGAGGGATTTACGGATTCATTCCCGTCCGCTCCTTCCTCGTCCATTCCGTTTTCCCACATCCCAAGATGGCAGTGCGCGTCCACCAGTCCGGGCAGTACCGTTCTGCCATCCAAATCCAGTGCCTCGCAGCCACTGCAATCAATCATTTTTGCGATCTCCCTGATCTTTCCGTTCTCAATTAATATGTCATACCCTTTCAAAATACCGTTTTCCATGGTATGCAGGATTCCGTTTTTCAATAAAAGCATCTTTTGCAACCTCCCAATATCCGTGCTGATCATCCGATTTTTTACATCATACAACATATCATGCAATATATATACTATATAGAACCGAATTTCTACGTTTTTAGAACAAAAAATTTGACTGCAATAGGTAATATATTTATAATTAACATACTTCACCAATCTGCTGCATTTCACTATATACGGATTCGCAGAAAATTACAAGGAGTTCGAATGAAGACAACCTGTTTTGTAATGATGCAAAATGAATCGCCTATACTCGGGCCCTTTTTGGACCAAATCGACGCTTTGTTTGATCAATGCGTTATTCTGGATCACCAGTCCGCCGACAACAGCTTATCCCTGGTCCAAAAAAGGGATCCGTCCAGGTATCAGATTTACTTCCTAAAATCTTCGGGATATCCTCAATCGGAAATCGCGACCTGGTTTGCCCACACCCTGCTCCTGCAAGGCAAAACAGACTTCCTTTTCTTCCTTGATTGCGATGAATTCCTGCCCTTTGCGGATCGCAGGGAACTGGATGATTTCCTGTTAAAAAGAACTTCGTCAGATATAATAACCCTGCACTGGCTGAACATTTATCCGGAAAACTTCGAAGGCGGCGATATCTTTTCAAATAAATTTTATCACGGCGCCCCCTCCGCCTATCTGAAAAAGGTGATCCTAAATAAAAACATCATCCGCAAATCAGATAAATTTATTTTGAGCCAAGGCTATCACAGCGTAATTGCGCCGGATGCGCCCAACCTAGATATAGTGGATGTCAAAGACCTTTTTTTAATACATATCCCTATACAGAGCCTGGTTAAATTCAGTTTTAAAGTTGCAGGCGGAAACAACCGTATCATCCATGATGAAGATAAAAAAAGGCAGCGTCTTGGTGCGCACTGGATCAGCATGGCACAGCAACTCGCTGTAAACGGTTTCGACCGTGCTTATATGGAAAACATCGTGCTGCACTATTCAGAACCGGATAACGAAAGCCCCATGATCCGCAGAAAACTCAATTTTTCTTTTCCGTATATAAAATCGCCGTATACAGAAACGTCTGCATATGTTTCATCCCAGATCGCAAGCCTTGTGCATTACGACATGCAGCTTGACCAGTTGTCATATTCCCGTTTTTTCTCGGTTTCGGATTCTTCCGGCAATGTTGTTTTTACGGATCAAACGTTCCCTCCGGAATACCTTCTTCCATCTGCACAAAACACCAAAGAAGCGCCCTTGCCCGGCATACTATCAGATAATGCCCCTGAACTTTCGCAGATGATCGAAGCGCTCTTTGACCTGCCTCTCATGACGCCGGGGATATCCAAAAACGGATTTATCCACTTTCTGCTGGTATTGCTTAAAATGCAAAAACCGCGGTCATACGTTCTGCTGAGCAACGGTTTCGGTCCTAGCCTGTCAACCGTATGTGCGGCCATTGCCGAATACGGCATGGAGACAAAAGTATACTGCGTCAACACCGCGCAAAAAGATGATTTCGATGCCGGTCCGGCGGCGGACATCCGCGATTATAATTCCATTCCTTTTTCGGAGACATTCCTTGCCGAACGTTTGGATATGACCTTGCCCGAAGCCCTGGAACATTTTAAATACGGTTCCGTTGACCTGCTACATTTTGAAGATCTGTGCGAATACCGCAATAATAAAGATATTGTTACAAAATGGTTTAACACCCTGTCGCCGCAGGGAATCATGATTTTTCAGGATATCTATCCCTCGTCGGGCATGCAGGATTATTGGAAAGAACTTAAAAAATCCTTCTATACGTTGGAACTCAGCCATTTTTCCGGATTGGGCATCGTTTTCCTGGATCCGGGAGATCCGCGCATCGCGCCCTTGCTCTCGCTGGCAAACGACCCGAAAGCTTTCGCGATATACAACGAATTTGTTTATTCCATTGCAAAAGCATACGGGAGATATGAAAACCGCATCGCTTCAAAGCAGGCAGATATCAAGCAATTAAAGGATATCATCAAAAAATATCAAAGCGAAATCGCCTTACGGTTAACCGATGTAATAGAACTCAAATCCGGAATGGACGCATTGAAATCAACGGTCAGTTGGAAGATCACGGCTCCCCTTCGTGCATCAAAAGAACTGGCCAGCCGTATAAAATCCAGTCCATCGGGCATTGTCATTAAAAGGGCTCCCGGGCCGGAGTCCGGTTTCCTTTCATCCGGCGGATCAGTCCCGGAGGCAATTTTTATCGACACCGGCTGCGGCAATACGGGCGACTATCTGATCGGCTGCGGCTGTAAGCAGTTCTTGAAAGATATGGGTATAGAATTTACGGAACCGGATGCCCGGCTTGTGCAGGCCGCCCTGCACGGGGACCATGCCGCCCTACAGAGCAATCTGGAGGGATTCCGTGGAAGTATTTTTTTCAATGGCGGCGGAAATATCGGAATATACAGGGAAAATGAAACCGTCCGCGCAAATATTATCCGCCATGCCGTCCATGCCAAAGGCATCCTCGTGTTTCCCCAGTCCTGTTTTGCGCCGGAAGATTCGCTCCTGGCTCCAAACGTCACGGTCTGGGCCCGCGAGTCACAGTCGTTTGCCCTCCTGAAAAAAGCGGGGGTAAATACGGCTCTTGTTCCGGATACGGCTTTCTATATGGAAGAGTCCTTCCCAAAAAGGCCGGAAGGTTCGGGGTGCTTTTTTATACGGCGCGCGGAAGGGCATTGCCAGGAACGGTTAGATATTTCTTTTCCAATAGACTGTCCGTCGGCAGATCTCACTTATAATACGCCCGTTGATGATATCATCACAACGCTCTCCCCTTATCGAACAGTCATCAGCGACCGCCTCCACGGGGCTATCATGTCCATTCTGATACGCAAGCGGACGGCGCTCCTGCCGGTCAGCTATCATAAAAACCAATCGTTTTACGATACATGGTTCAAAGACGACCCCGGCATCGGTTTTGTTCAAAGCAAAGAAGATCTCAATCGGTTTTTCACAGAAAACGAACTTCCCGGTATCAGTCCTAAAAAATTGTTTTTGGACTATGCTATACCCAGCTTCACTAAATTTTTAAATAAATAACCTGCCCTGTTAAAAATTTTTCCCAAAAAGCGCAATGGCCTTGTGATTCGATAGGTCTTTAATGCTTTTATTTTATCTCTTTCATTTTTTAAACGTAAAATTTCATCATTTTTCTGATTGTTTTCATCCGTCAGTTCTGTTAAGACGTATAATTTATTTTTTTCTCTCCTGTATACTTTTTCAATCACAGGATAGTACCGGTGGTTCCTTGGAAAATTCAGATAGATTTCCTTAAAATATTCAAAGCTGTCTTCTTTTGAAAAATCAAGATTCTCAATATTTTTCTCATCCAAAGGCAGGTTGAAAATATCGGGCTCAAGGCCGTACGCCAGCATTTCCAGTCTTGTGCGGACGCATTTCTCACATTCTCCGCAATTGATCCCGTTTTCAAGCGGCTGCCAGCATACCCGCAGCCGGTTTTGAAGGGCCGGGAATCTACCCACAAAACCGGCCTTTTCAAACCGCGTATGGGTCCCGCCGGTCAGGATTACGGGAAAAGTATATGAGCCTAAAAGATGGTTGGTCATCATATTGCAGCCGTATGGTAATTCTCCCAGTTCCTGCAGAAAACTGATGGTGCCCGAAAGGATCCCGCAGGAATAATGACTTGCCAACGTATGCAGGATACAGGCCACGCCGGCGTCATAACCCATCGTCCAGTCAGGGCATAACTCCTGCTGCCAGTTCGTTTTAATTACCGCGCAGTCGGCACCAAAATCCTCTACGGAATGTTTCGCGTTTTTATATGCTAGGTTGATTGTGGATTTTTTATCTTCCTTCAAGTCGAAGCCAACAATCAATATCCCTGTTCTTATTTCTTTAAAAATATTTCCCGTGGCTCTTGCCTGATGGTCTGCAAGAGAAAAACTGGCGTCCAAGCCTCCGCTGAAGGCCATTACGGCAGGTAGATCCCGGAAGGGCTTATCGGGTACTATCTCTTTTACTCCAATCTTAATATTTTTGTAAAGTTCCGGCTTCCAGAGCGACCATATCTTTAAGTATTCGTCCAAATTGTGCAGAAGTGATTCGGTTACTCTGCCGTCAATATAAATATCCTGCTTGCGGCTGGCGCAATACAGGAATAACGCTACGGCGGCATAGTCTTCATTTATAGGTGCGTCTTCCCAGAAGGGAAAATCAGACTCAAAATAAAGCACTTTTTTTTCTGTGCCGCTTTCAATTTTAACCTCAATCCTGAACGCCGAAACCCTGACAGCCTTCGCGGTAACCCTCACGTATTTTCACCTATCTGTTTACTAGATAATATTAAACGTGCCGCCGCTTTTTTAATAATCGCAGAGGCGCGGACAGTTTATATGCTTTTGTGTTCATTAAAACAGAGAGTTCGCTTTTTAAGCCGTTCGCTTCGTCTTCTTTTGCCTGCAGTTCAGTTGCCAAAGCATCTGCAGACGAGTTTAGTTTTTTCCATTCCCTCTCAAAAACCTTTTTTACCGTTTCATAATATGGGTGTTCCTTGGGGAACGACTCGAATATTTCCTCCATATAAATAAACGTTACAGAGGATTTGAATTCCAGCAGTTCAATATGCTCCATTCCCATGGGGGCGTTAAAAATATCCGGTTCTTTTCCGCAAATAATCAATTCCAGCCTTGTCCGGACGCATTTTGAACACACGCCGCAGTTCGTCCCCTTGTCCAGCGCAACCCAGCAGACCCGCATATTGTTCACCACAACGGGGAATTGCGAAAGGAAACCAACCCGCTCCATTCTGTTGTGTGTGCCTCCCGTTCCATGGATGGGAAAAGTCTCCGTTCCCAAAATATTCAGTATGGATACAAACCAGTCGTTCAGATTCACTTTAAGGTCCTGCAGGTAATCGTTTGCGTTTGAAATCAATCCAGTAGAATAGTCGTTAACAAGAGTATGCAGAACGCAGGCAATTCCTGTGGAATACGCCAAACGGGTGATGCAGAAATCTTCCCGGAAATTTGTTGAAATCACGGCCAGCTTGGCGCCGAAGTGCTCCAATATCTTGGTTGCGCTTCTGCACGCCGCCTCATATTTCAATGTTTCGTACTCCTGCACGTCAAAGCCAACCATTAGTACGCCTATGCCAATTTCAAAACTTGCATCTCCATACAGCTTTGTCTGGTTGGCCGCAAGCGAAAAGCAGGCGTCTACCCCGCCGCTGAAGGCAATGGCTGCCGGCTTATCCCTGCCGGGTACTTCGTCCGCAATCTTGGCCGCCTCAATACTTACCGGCGAATACATGTCGGGTTTCAGCACGCTCCACATTCTGATCAGTTCATCCAGATTGCGCAGCGCAGAATTTGTTACGCTTCCTTCCACATAAAGGTTTTTGTTTTTATGCGCACAATACAGGCTCATTGCAACAGCGGCGTAGTCGTCGTTCATTGGTTTCTGCGGCCAAAGTTTCTGGTCTGATTCAAAGAAAAGCACGTGTTCCGTTTTTCCTTCAAAAACCCGTACCTCCAGCCTTGAATCTGATATTCTGATAGGCCTCGCTATGATCCTGTCCTTTCCCTTTTTCAAGCAGTTGTCCTTTCTATAAAGATATTGCCTTAGACGGGCCTTTTAAAGAATTTTCTTACAAACCGTAGTGGCGCAGTAATCCGGTACGATTTCGAATTGCGTATGGCGATCATTTCCTCTTTTAACAGCGAAATTTCTTTGTTCTTCGTGTTAATTCTGTTCACAAGGCTCGCTTCCTTGTCATGGTTTTGGCTCTCCCTTAGATATGTTTTTTCAATAACAGCGTACAGCGGATGGTCCTTAGGAAAATTCAGGTAAATATCCTCAAAATACCTGAACGGAATGTAATAGCTTAAATCCATTTTCTCAATCATCTCGGGCTTCATGGGCAGACGGAATATATCAGGCTCCATTCGGTTGATCATCATTTCCAGCCGTGTACGTACACATTTCTCACATACGCCGCAGTTCGTTCCCCCACCTTCGGGCTGCCAGCAAACCCGCAGGTTACGGATTAGTTCCGGATATGCCTTGATGGCGCCAATCCGCTCTATCCTGGTATGCGTCCCCCCCGTTGTAATAATAGGGAAGGTATAAGAACCTAAAAAATGGTTGATCATCATATGGGAACCGTGCGGCTGCATCTTCAGTTCCTGCAGATAATTAAAACTGCTGGAAATGATCCCCGCGGAATATTCCCCTGCCAGCGTCTGCAGAACACAGGAGACGCCTACTGCAAATCCCATCAGCCAGTCGGGGCAGAAAGACTGCTGCCAGTTCGTTTCAATTACAGCGCAGGGCACGCCGAATGCGCCCAGTGCTTTTTTTACGCCCGCATATGCAATTTTTATTGATTCCTTTTCATCGCTCTTCAAATCGAACCCGACGATCAGCACGCCAAGGCCTATCTCCCGGCTGGAAACCCCAAGAAGTTTTTTCTGGTGGGCCGCCAGGGAAAAACAGGCGTCAACGCCTCCGCTGAAAGCAAGAACCGCCGGCTTCTTCCGGTTCGGCGTGTCTGCCGTAATGTTTTTCGCCCCTATTTTTATCGGTGAAAATAGGTCCGGCCGCCAGTTCGACCAAATTTTAATGAATTCGTCCAAATGAAACAAAACAGACTTTGTGAGCGTTCCGTCAATAAAAAGGTCCGCCTTTTTATTGGAACAATACTGGCACAGCGCAACGGCCGCAAAATCGTCCATTACGGGCGGCACCGCCCATAAAGGCTCGTTTGATTCGAAAAAGAGTGCCTTTTTGTCGTTTCCTTCGGTCACTTCCACTTCAAGGCGGGTTTTGCTTTTGTATACGGTTTTCGCAGTAATTGTCATGCCGGTTTCATCCTTTTTATGCTTTATTTTATGGCTTTAAAAAACAGTCGGATTCGTCCTTTAACGGAGGGGTTTCCTTGTGGTTAGGGTGTGTTCTGTTTCTCCTTTTTCAGCACTTTCTCCAACATTCCGAACCTTTTTAAACAGCTTACATACTCCGCCACCAGGTAATAGTTTTTTAAATCTTTTTCGTCTAGTCCGCGGAAGGCGAAAAGCTCGTCCCACAGCAGGCTGCTGCCCTCAACATGGAAAGCCGCCGTTTCAATTTCCACGCCGGCAGTGATGTTCATTCCCTTGAAAAGTTCGTCCTGCTTCTCGTAAAGGGTTTTTCCCGCACCGGTTTCCAGAACGTGAAACGCAACCGCCCGCGGCGTTTTTCCGGCGGGCAGTTTTTCCAAAAGGTGCCTGTCGTGAAGCATGTTCGCAAGGACGATCTGTTTCCATCTTTCGTCCGCTGCTTCTTCGAGCGGGTATTTATTCTTCAGGTATCGCAAAACTTCCGCACCTTTTTTCCGGTTGGGTGTAAGCCGCGTTCCATATCGCCTGTATGTCCGTTTCCATTCCTCCGTCAGTTCGGGCGTAGGCTCCTGCATCAGCATCGTTTTTCTCCTGTTACCTCTACACTTCTCTTATTGGGTCACTTCCACACCGCTTCGCTATGGATTCATGCTCAGCGGGCTTCCGCCTCGCTGACACGCCTCAAAACCATAGATTTCGGGGACCCCGTTATCGCCCGCCGGGCGCGCTCGGCTCCGCCCAATTCCTTAAGTTGTCCAGCCGGGGTTTGGGGTCAAATCCGTATTGTACGCCCATGGTTGCAACCATTTCGCAGGGAAAATCACCGCACAGCCCGCAGTGGTCCAATTCTTTTTCCTCGCAGCAGATTTTCACCTTGCATTCCCACCCGCCTGGGGGCTTTTCCATTGTAACGCAGCCCGTGCAGCCCACCTGTTCCCTCCGGCCGCAGGAATTGCATAAAACGCCGCATCTGGATTCAATCATAATCCTCACCCCTTCGGTTTTATTCTTCCTGCCCGGAAACGGCCGGCTCGCCGCTGGCCTCCCCGGAGGCGGTCGGTTCCGCACTCTCCAGCCCCGATACTGTCGGCGATGCACTGGGCGAAGCGGAGGCCAGTGCGGCGTCGGTGATCAGGACATCTGCGGGCACCGTGAAAACGTCTGCCGGCAGGTCGCCGTACTTAATATTTATAATTTCCGTTTCCGTCGTATCGTCTTCATTTGTGGATGTCATCACAATTTTCACGGGCAGGCCGCTTGCCCCGCTCACCCACATCTTAACCGTTCTCTCATTTATTTCGTCGGGGTATTGAATCACGCGGCATTCCTCCCCATCCAGGGTTTCCACTCCCAAATCTTCGGCCGTATCCGCGCTGATCATTTCCAGGTAATCGGCGGGAAGCAGGATATTCATATCGGAGCTGCTGGTTGATAGGGACTCCACCGCCTCGTCGGTCAGGGTAAACATTATACCCGTTTTCGCATCCGGGCTGTAAGTCACACTCGTCTTTTCCGTCAGGTCAATAATGGAAACCTGGGTGATTCCGTCCGCATTTCCAAGTTCAATCTTGTACCCTTTCCCGCTCTGCCGCCAGACAGACCCTTGTGAAAAATTGTTGGTTTCGTCGGTGATTGTATAATCAAAAGACATGCTGTCAAACTTCCCCGCATCTTCTTTCAGTGTGCTTAAAAAAGTCGCCATAACAAACGGGCTTTCTGTCGGGGAAGGGGATGGTTCGGCGGTGGCCGGCGTAGAGCTCGCCGGGGCCGGTGTCTCCTCCCGGCTGTCCGCAGAATTGCAGCCTGCCGCCGTCACGGCGGTTAGAATCAGCATTATTATCAGTATCATGCTCAGCCATGTCTTTCTGTTCATATACATATCCTCCGGTCATGATTGTTTCCGTTATTTCGGATCTATCCTCCGCCGCATATAGGGTGTTTTCGGCGGATCGGCCTTTTTCGGATGGGTTAAGTTCAGGGAATCGTCCTGCGGCAGGAACAGTTCCGGCCCGTGTACGCGTTCGCGCTTCTGGTTTTGCGCCATGCTTTCCTCGCTGTCAAAGAACTCTTCTTCATCCTCTGGTATGTCTTCGGCCGTATCCTCCTCTTCTTCCGT
>Ga0172371_10009713_pt1 | contig 13165 bp, 15 predicted proteins | sample Lak12m_FD_114543 | JGI IMG/M metagenome (GOLD analysis project Ga0172371, IMG submission 114543) | Freshwater microbial communities from Kabuno Bay, South-Kivu, Congo - kab_022012_12m | ecosystem: Environmental > Aquatic > Freshwater > Lake | place: Democratic Republic of the Congo: South-Kivu... | reverse complement strand
TGTTCACAAAGGCTATCTGAGCGGTTATGTGGCTATGGCCGAGTTTCGTAGAAACCTTAAACGTATTTCACCAGCGTTCATTGCCGCTCTTGTGATTTTGCACAAAATCTACATATGAGCCAAATTCTCTTTACTGAAAAGTTCCCAAAAGAAGAGATTAACCTTCTTGTCGTCAGCACGATAACTATGGCTAAAATAGGCTTGAATTCCCTCTGCTTTATTATTTGAGCCCGTGCTTGATTTTTCCATTTGTAATCATCCTGTTCGGAATACACATCTTTATTCAACACTTTACATTGGCGGTCACGGAGTCTGTGTTTGCAGAAAGGAAATAATTCCGACTCCAATCATGGTCACGATGTATAAACCCAAAAAAAGCATTGGCAATTGTTTTTCTAGAATTGAAAATCCAAAACGAGATTTTTTTGCCCTTGGGCTATAAAATTCGTGCCACTCTTTACTATAGAATTGATTGCAAGCGGAAATTTCGGGACACTCTTCCATTTGCCTCAATTGTTCAAATCTCCAAGAGATTAAAGTTGAATACTGTATGATAATTCTATACCAAATAACACATGCTAAGATTCCCACCAGCACTAGCGGGAAGCTAACTCCAATGAGTTCCCATTCTTTGAAACCTATGTCCTTAATCAAAAAAGCCATAATCGCGAATATCGCAGTATTTACAGTGAGATATGTTTGGGTCGTAAGTTGTCTTCGTTCCGAGAGGCGAGTAGTGTCTTCAGAAAAAAACTTATATTCATCAAATTTATCCATACGAAACCTCCTGATAGAGTTGTTAGTCAGTTCGGTAAAGTGTTTTGTTTTTATGCATTGAAGACGTTTTTTTATAAATTTTCTCGTTTTGAAATTTGCTCACGTATCTTGACCAAGTCAATTATTTCATGTGCTATAAATAAATTAGCTTTTTCAAAACTTTCGTATAGTTCTAGAAAACTTTGTGTACCGCCAGGATCATCGCCATGTGCTTGATTGTCATAAAGCAACATGATTACTATTTGCATTTTTAGAATTTCCTGTACCCCTAATAAGAAGAAGATAATTCCGGCTTGGTTTGATGTATAGTCTATATCGCTACGATACTTTTTTGGATTGACGTAGAGTACTCGCTTTGCTTCGCGAAGTACATTATTAAATCGCTCAACCCAATTGTCCTTCGCAAAAGATACTGATTGAGCTATAAATTCTTCTTGGTCTTCAAATGGCAGGATAATGTAAGTCGGAATGCCTAATTTAATGGCTTCTTCTGCAAAAATAATGTCACCACCGCACGCTGCAGAAGACACAGCGATTTCAGGTTTGTACCGATCCAGGCAACCCTGGATGGCAAAACGAACCCCTGGTTCAGCGGCCGGTGGAAATCTTGGAATTTTTCGCTTTGGGTCATCAATCATGTGCCCAGCGAACCCCATTATGCATCTTGCGATTCCCATAATCTAGCCTCCACCGTGTACGGACACCGATTTTAACTCGATACGAAAGATAATATAGCAGAACTTGCCAATCGTCAACATATTTCCTCTCGGATTTGGGGACTGAGTACCAACGTAAACCAAAGAATTTATCGAATGCTGGAGCAGATTTTTAGTAGCTGATAGGTCAATCTTCTATATTCTGTCCGAGAGCCATCGTTCCATCCAAGTAAATCTGTCTCCTTGGATATCTTGTCAATTTCAGTTCGAATCAGGTCTACCTGGTTTCTCTCGCTCTGATCGGTTTTTGATGATAAATATTCGCTTAACCTTTTCGCTCCTGCTTTTGGATCGGATATTATCATCTCCCTTATCTTTTGAAGTTCGCTATCTGAATTCTTGACTTGTGTTTGTTTTCCGGTTTTCAATTTTATGGAGTTGGCACGCAGGCGCAGGGATTCCAAGAGTTTCTCGTGTGTGCCATGGGAGTAGTAATCCACCCACTGGTATTTCTGAAACTGTGACGGTGGTTGGCAATTATCCAATCGCAAAGGAATGATGAAAATTGTCCCTTCGGGCTTTTCTTCGGCAAGATTCAAAGCGGTCTTGAATTCCTTCTGAATATAACCTTCTTTCATCACCGATTCTTGGGAAAGGCAGACAATAATACTGTCCGCTTGTTGGATAGCCTTGCCAATCTCAAAATTCCAATCCTGTCCGGGCAGGATCTTCTCCTTATCCATCCAAGGATTGATCCAATCTTCCGATTTAAGGCGATTGTAAAGTTCATACACCGCAGGCCTATCTTGCGATGCGTAACAGAGAAAAACACTAAGATTGTTGGATTTTGGCATTTGGGTTTACCTCGAAAATATTCATTGTTATCTTATCTGTTGATATTTGTGCTATTACCAAATAGCCAAGAAATTATTGCCTATCCAGTTTTTTTCGGCTTTTAGAAAATTGTCTCATGGTTATTTTGGTAACTGAGAACAAATCTTAAGAAGTTGATGTGATGCTTTAGTAAGTCCTGCTTGAATTTCTGGTGTCCGTCCAAATTCTTGTGCATCCATTAGGTCGTTTATTTGAAAGCGGAGTGTATCCACCTTGTCCCTTAGTTCTTGATATTCCGGCTTTTTTGCTAAATACTGACTCAAGAGTTTTGAACCCAGTTTAGGATTATCAGTAATCCTTTCTCGAATTTCAGCGATAGATAAGTTCTTATTTGAAATGTTTCCATCAACTACTTCGGATACATTCTCATCCAAAATTCGAGCTTCTACATGGTTTATACTATTTAATTTGAAAAATTTATGTTTACTGTCAAATAATTTCAAAAAGACTGACAAATATTTATCGGGAAACTCTATTATTGCTACAAAACTGCCGTATGTTATATAAATGACTCTAATATCATTTTGGGGTATTTCCAGTAGCTCTGCAAGGTTGTCGAGCAGGTTTTCAAATTCCTTGACGCCGAAGTCAGTGATTTCTTTGTCTACAATAATTTTGATTAGAGATCGTTTCTTTGTTTTGATTGGTTTTGCAACTGCAATTACAACTCCTCGGATATCCGCGTCTGTCAAACTTATGTTCTCGTAATCCTCTGTGCTTTCAGAAACCAGGCCTTTTTTTGTAAACCGTTTGACCACGCCAGCTCTATCAGCGTGGGATGTTGACTCGGCTAACGCGGCAACAATAATATCGTTATACGTGGGTTGGATAATTGTATTAACAAGAATAAAGTCTCCATCATCAATTGGAATTGGGGCGGTTTGATTCATACTTTTCCCGGACACTCGGCACCAGAAATATTTACCTGATGACCGAATATTGATGGGGGTACTTGTATTTCCATTCCGTATATTAAATATTTGATACTTGGTTTCGTCGGCAATTGGTCCTTCAAAGTTTATGTTGTTAACAGCGTCATCGTCGAAAACGAAAATCCCTCGCGTACCCGCATGAACAAAATCATAAATTGGAAATGCTAGTTGAGCGTTATGTTCAACTCGCTGTGGTTTTTGTTCTACAAAGGGATATTGAACTGGAATTGGTTTGTGCTGACGGATAGCGGCTGGGGCATTAGCATCTTGGTTGATTTGTTGAAGCAATTTCCAACACTGGTCTCTTGTTTCGTAATCGCCTTTCCACTCGCTCAACGCACCGATACTTGTTAGAAGTTTTTGGGCATTATTAAACTCATTAGTAGCTAATGCCTGATCACCCTCATCGCGATAGATTACTCCGAGATACCAATGCGTAATTGCTTCGTTCCATTTTTCGCCTCCCGACCTTCGAAAAAGCCTTGCTGCTTTTTCCAGGTTTTGGCAAATCAACGCGCAATCACTGTTTCTATGCGATGAAGTACTATTTACATATGCGAGGAAAAACAAGAGATATGGCTCATAATCGTGGCGCGCCTTACCTAGGGTGATCTTAAATTCATTAATAGTTTGATTTGTATAGATTAAGTCATTTGAAACCTTGAGCGCCGATTTTTGTGCTACTTTCAAATCGTCGTTGTCAATCTTTAATTGACTAATTGGTAACATGACTTCCATCTCCCTTTGCAGTGTTTGATGCAGGAAATTTTGTGCGAACTCGCGATTATGAAGTTGACATGGGGGCCCGAAGACTATGGATAAGTTTTTTCATGCTGCAATTTGCTCCAAAGATTAATCTAGTGTTGTGCTAACTTGATTATTTTGTAATAATAACTGGATAAAGCCGCTTGAGTTTAATGCGGGCGTTATCAGGCTTGAATTGCCAATTGATCTGCACCTTTAAATTATTGCGGGATTTCTCCCAAGCGGCAACTTCTTTTGCAAGAGTTGATTTATCAGGAATTCTGCGCTTTATACACTGACGACTGAGAATGCTTAATTCAATTTCTGCCATATTCAGCCAAGAGCCATGCTCGGGCGTGTAATGCCATTCAAAGCGTTGTGCCAGTCGTCTGGCTTCTGCAGGCTCAAAGCGTTCATACAAACATGCAGGCGAATGCGTGTTGAGATTATCCGTGACCAATACTATCTTTTCTGCGCCAGGATATTCATCGTCGGATAGAAACCGCAACAACTCTGCAAAATCCTGCTTGGTACGCTGATCGGTTACGAAGCTTTTTCGTTTGCCAATCAAAGGTTCGACCGCCATAAAAATATTGGCTGTGCCGTTTCGTTCGTATTCGTAATCCTGACGTGGTGGTTGCCCTGCTTCCATTGGTATTGTGCCGTGTGGCGTATCGTGCAAGGCTTTGCTGGCTTCATCTACGCATACCAGAGGGTGTTTCGGGTCATACGGACGCTCGTAAACCGCCAGCACATCCTCCATCTTCGCCACGAACTGCGCGGATGGCTTGGCTATCACCCAAGATTTTACGAGCCAAGGCTTAAGTTCATTTTTTTTAGCCGCTTCATGACTGCCACATCGCTAATGCTGTCTACCAACTTCAACTCGACCAGTTTGTCTGCCAACAGTTGCAATGTCCAACGCGAGCGCCCTTCTGGTGGTGCGCTGCAAGCCAATAACGTCAATTGCGCTTCAATCTCGCCTGTGATTTTTGGCGTCGCGCCTGGACGAGCCTTGTCATAGAGCGCATTTTCTAATCCGCCTTCTACATATTTCTGGCGGATATGGGTAATGGTTGGCAATGAGCACAGTAACGCACTGGCTATCTCTTTTGTGCTCTTCTTTGTATTTTGGCTTTCATCAGATAACAACAAAATTCGAGCACGGGTTTGAGTACGGGCTGACGATTCGCCGCTTCGTATCAGACTTTCCAGTTCTTGGCGATCTGCTTTGGACAATTCAACGTGATATTTGGTATTCATTCACCAAGTATAATCAATACGAAATAATCATGTTAGTTAAACACTAGGTGATCCAATATTTTTTGCAATTGTTCCAATGTGTCCAGCGTTTCTCCAGCAAGGTAGGCGCGTGTGAGGGGCTCGCTCAAACTCTCGTCCAGCACGCCGGAGAGGGAAAGAAGCAGAGGCTCGGTAAATTTGCCGTCCTGATGCTTTTCCAATCCCTCGGCAATGGCAAGGATGATGTCATATTGCGCCTCCGCCCGTGCCTTTTCGCGGGTACGAATGCTAAAGGCCTTGGCCTCCCCCTCAATTCTTGTGGCAATGCTTTGCCTTTCTGCCTTCCAATATTCCTTTTGATGCTCTTCCACTTCCTTGGGCAACTTTATTTCCAATACCTGGAAATCTGTAATAAACACTCCAAAGCCATTGGTAGCCTTGTTGAGTTTATTGAAAATCTCCTGAACGGCATTTGGCGACAGGATTTGTCCGCTCTTTCGATTTTCCATAAATAGATCGTCCAGCATTCTGCTGCCAATGTAGCCGGGAACAATCCCCGTCACCTGGCCCCAGGCCGCGTCAATCCAGGTGAATTCACTCGGATCTGCATCGGTCAACCGATTGGTCCAGCGTACGGAATGACGTTCCACGGCTTTTTTGATGGCAATGGGGTCATACGGATATACCAGGTTGGCATCGGGGTCATTGTTTTGCGGGTCGCCAATGCGGCACTCGATTTGGACTGTCAGGTTTATGTTGATCCCGTCCTTGGTCCAGACATCGAAGTTGCCGTCTTTGATCTTGGGGCGCAAATCAACGACATATTTTATGGTTTCGTACCATTCCAAAAAGGGAGTCTTGTCCCCGGGACCCACAATGCGCGAAAAACGGTTGCCGCGTTCCAGGTATAGGGCGCATCCATCAAAAACGATTAACAGGAGTGGGCCGCCAAGATTGCGGGCACACCAGGCGGGCCATTGATCAGATTTGATGATTTCAGCATCCCGGGCCATAATATACCGGAACTGGGAGAGCATACTGAATGGCGGCGGCAGTTTGAACTTGCCATGGAGACGGTAATTGATGATTTTGGCTGGATCAATCCCTTCTGGCGGCCGGTAGAAATCAGTAAAGAATGTCTTTGCAAAACGAACTGCCATTGATTGAACAATAAAGAAAAGCAGGAAAACAACGATGACCAATACCAGAAGAATACCTATTTTTTCATACAGACGAAATGCTGTAAGGTCAACCTTTGGAGTTGCAAGTATGGCGATAAATGTCGAAATGCTCACAACTCCAGCAAGCATTGACAATTCGGAGTGCCTGGCATGTTCGCCGTACTGTTTAAATGCATCATCGCGCGTATATGCTGTTTGCCAGTCACTATTATTTTCCGGATAGGGAAATTTCATGGTTATTTCTCTTGATTGGGGTAGTACAACTCTTGCCAGGTTTTGAATTCTTTTTGAAGGTTGGCGATCCTTTTCTGCATCTCTTCGCCTTCTTCTCCTTCCACAGGTTGCTTATGTACATAATCTTGCAATGAGCTTAAAAATCTCATTGCAATCACAAATCGTGGAAGATTGGGATTGATTTCATGTGTCTTTTGCAGGCCTTCTGCAATGGAATTCAGCAGAAGCGATTCGGCGTAGGCGCGGGCTTCCTGCTGGGCGCGTTCTGATTCCGCCTGGGCCTCTGCCAGGATATTGGCGCGCCTTCTTGCCCATTCCGACCCCCAGGTGGCGATTTGCTGCCGGGATATTTCATCGCCATGCTCATTGTTGCTTGCGAATTTGAAGTTGACAACACGGGCAACCACCAACAGAATCCCCGCCGCGCGCAGGGTTAGTTCCGAATTCTTCTTGATTTCTTCCGCGATGACATCCAGCGCGTTCGCGAATTTTTTGTCATTGGCCGGGCGCCATAATTCATCCAGGTTCTTTTGGGAGAGAACTTGGCGAACTTGATCCTCGATAACATTGGTGGCCCATTGATCCCAATAAATGGTTGGGTCGCCGGTGGCGGCTTTTGTGCTGGTCATGCCCAGTGTGGCCTGGACGCGTGCGTGGGAGAACGGAAAACTTCCCTGTGTATGTGTGAGTTTGTCCGCCCCGCGCAAATGCGAGTTTATGGGACGCAACGTATCATAAGTTTCCTTTTCCCATTCTTCATTATCAATGCGAAAGCCCGTAAAGTAACGCGCGATGAAGTGAATGCCATCCTTGCTGATGACATCAATTTCCCTGGTTCGAAGTTGCAGGCGCAAATCGAACACCTGCTCTGGGCGCTCCAGTTTTCCGGGGAAAGCCACGCCAGGGCCGTCCACGCGCTTAAATTTTGTCCCGCCCGAGATGGAAACTACCTGGTGGGAACGCGTCCAGACGAGACCCGGCCTCCAATCCAGGTTCCTGATGATCGGGATCGGAAAATCAGAAAATTGCCACGTGATGTCCCCCGGAATACGGGGTTCATATTTCTTCCATGCATGATCATCAACCACCGTCATGGGGGATTGGATTCCCCAGGTATAGGAAATGAAGGCATTGACTCTTTTCTTTTGCTCCGCCCGATCCTCCGGGTTGGAGGTTGGCATGATAACCAGCGCCAGATCGTGCAATGTGGAAAAATAGACTGCAATCAGCGGAACGGATATGAACAGGATTCCCATCCAGAAATTGACAATCCAACCAATGAGGATGGCGCCAACAAAGCCAAGCGCGGATGTGAGCCAGCGGCTTTTTCCGTGCTCATGGCCCAAAAGGTAGGCAGCCCCAAAAAACACTCCAAGGGCCATAACCAATCGGATGGTGGAAAAAAACCAGGCCCACTCATTCCATTTGGCTATTTCATCGATAGGGGAAAGCCCTCGTCTCAAGATAACAATCAGCGATATGATTTCAGGAGAAGCCCAAAATGCCCCAATTACAGTAATAATAAGGAACAAAATGATCGCTTGGGATAAAAGTTCCCGGCTTTTCTGTTCTTTGGTATATTTCTTAAGATTGGTGGTGAAGAAGTAGACAGGGAATGCAAAAAGGAGAAATAATCCACCCCAGAGAAACACAAAATCCAACATATTGTTGGTTATTTTGAATATCTCGTTTATGAACTCAATCACCTTCATGCGATGACCGTCTCCGCCTTTGACCAAGTTGAATTGTCGTTACTAAACCCACAAAAACAGTATATACTGGCGAAAACTGATTTGTCAAGCAAATGATGTCACAATTAAACCACCTTATCCGCCTCGATTTCCACACCCACACCTCCTCCTCCAGTGACTCCCTCCTCCATCCCGCGGACCTGGTAGCCGCTGCCCACCGCAAGGGCATTGACCGCGTGGTTGTCACCGACCACAATTCGATTGGCGGTGCGCTCGCGGCCAGGGAAATCGATCCCCAATTGATCATTGTGGGGGAGGAGATCATGACGACGCGCGGGGAAATCCTGGCTGCCTATGTGACTGAGGAGATTCCCGCAGGCCTTTCGCCGCAGGAGACGATCCGCCGGTTGAAGGAGCAGGGCGCATTCATCAGCGTTTCGCACCCGTTTGACAGGTTGCGGAAGGGAGGCTGGCTGGAAGCGGACCTGCTTGAGATTTTGCCTCAAGTAGACGCGATCGAGATTTACAACTCGCGCTGTATGCTTCCCTCATTTAATCGGCACGCACAGGAATTTGCGGAAAAATATGATGTGGCGGGGACGGTCGGTTCGGACGCGCACGCGGCTTTCGAAGTGGGGCGAAGTGTTCTTTTGCTGGAGCCATTCACAGGTCCGGATGAGATGCGGAAGGTGATTAAACGGGGAATTCCGCGGGTGAAATGGTCGCCGCCGTGGTTCCATTTCACATCGCGTTACGCTTCCATCGTCAGGAAATTAAAATCTTGACATGGCAGAAGAGGCGTGATAATCTTGCACCCGTCGTGCCCGTCTCGCCTTTGAAAGCGGAAAGGTGGGCGGGTAAATTTTATCTCAGCAGGAGAAATGAAAGATGTCTGAGCGTTATGTTGGAACCGTCAAGTGGTTCAATGCGACCAAGGGCTATGGCTTTATTGGCCGCGATGGTGGTGAGGATGTTTTTGTTCATTACACCGCCATTCAGACCGATGGCTACCGCAAGTTGGAGGCCGAGCAGAAGGTGGAGTTTTCCGTCGAGGATGGCCCGAAGGGCTTGCAGGCCGCCAACGTAGTCCCCGTAGTCCCCGTCTCGTAAGACTGAGCCGACGGCTGAGTTTTTGCGAACAAACAGGACTGTGTTTCACAGTCCTGTTTTTATTTCGTAGAATACCAGCAGCGTACTTCCGTATTTTCTCCGCTCGAATTCCACCAAATTCACAAGCGCGATTTCCCGGTATTCCGCCGGGTCGACCTGCGCGATCGCCCAGCCATCGTCCGTGAGCCAGCCCGGGTTTTCGTCCAGCAACTTCAACGCCCTCGACCACATTTCATGATATTGCGGCGGCGCGATGTAAATATATTCGAATTGCCTGTCGGGCCGCGCGGAGAGAAACGCGAACGCGTCGCCCCGGCGGATCTCGGATTGCGCGCCGAATCCGCAATGCTCCACGTTGAATTTGATGGTCTCGATCGGCGCGCGGTTCAGGTCTGAAAATCGGGCGGATGCCGCGCCGCGGCTCAGGGCTTCGATGCCGATCGCGCCCGTGCCGCCGAACAGGTCCCACCAGTTCGAGTCAATCACATCGCCCGCGATGATGTTGAACAGCGCTTCCTTGACGCGGTCCATCACCGGGCGCGTGGTATCGCCCGGCACGGATTTTAATTTTCGGCCCTTTGCCTTTCCGGCAATCACGCGCAGACTCATTCGACACTCTTTCGGGCCGCAAGGATGTTTCCATGCGACGCGATGACGGGGACCACACAACCCGTGCCGAGGATGAACCTTTGGCCTTTTGTCTGCTTAAGGGCATCCTCCGCTTCCTGCCTGACCTCATCCTGGTTCCGGTAAACGAGCGTGTCCTGCCTCAGGCCTCCGCACGTTACCCCCGCGAAGAATTGTTGCGCCTCTGCCAGCGAGGGATAGGTTTCGCGGTCGTGCCAGTTGACGATCTGGAAATTCATCAGCCGCAGCAGGGAGAAGTACACATCCCTGCCGTGCAGGTGCAGCAGGTTGCACCACAGGTCATTGGCAGGTTCGAGGATAAACTGGTCGTTGGGTATGCCAAAAGTTTTATATTCATCCACCGTGAGCAGGCTGGCTTGCGCGTGTTGAATGGCATAGAAGACGCCGTCGATGCCCGTCTCGATTGCCGCTTCCACGAATTTTCTGGTGGTCTTTGCGATGGTCTCCAATCCCTTCATCACGGCTTCGGGATGCCGGCGGATGTGCGCGATCAACGTCTCGCTGCCTGCAAGATTCTTTGCCTGCGCCAATGGGCTGAAGATGGTTTGCAGAAGCGGCGTGTCCGGGCTGAGATTCTGTCGAATGAGACGGAGGCAGGCCAGTTGTCCCGCGAGATGCGGGGCGGTTGGATCGAGCGCGGGGAGTTTTTCCCAGTCGCGCGGGTCGTGGATGATTCGTTTGGTATAACGCCGGGTCCCTTCGGTATGTCCCTCCCAAACATCATCCACGCCCCAATCCCTGATGCAAAACGATGAGGCGGGCGTGACCTTGACCAAATCGAAATCGTAGGTTTGTTGAAATTGCAGGGTCGCGGCGGCGAGGGTTTCGGGGGATTGATCGTCCACGGGGAAGTGACGCCACAACGCGATGGGAGGGCGGTCGGTGGTTTCGCGATGGATGCAGGCCCGGAGTCGTTCGCGGTGCGTAATCATGGTTTCTCCTTGATAATGCAGAAGACCGCGCCCTGGCGGCTGATTTCAACGACGACGGGCGCGTCCTTGAATGTTTTGAGGTCTTCGTTTGCGCGTGTGTTGACGAGGATGTAATCGCCCGATTGAATGCCGCCAAATTCGGCGCGGTAATCGTGGATGGATATGCCTGGGCTGGCGTAATTCGCGGCGATATAAGGTTCGCGTTTGACGAACAGGCGCGTGCCTTGTGCGGCCTGGGCGTTGAATTGTTGCATGGCGTCCTTGTAACAGGTCAGCCAGTAATCGGTCTCGTAGGTGCGGAATGCGCCGCCTGTGCCTCCCGCAAAGGAGTTGTAGTATGCGTATTCAAACGGATGCAGTTGCACGGCGGCGGCGACGCCCGGCATTAAGATGAGCAATACGATGACCGCGTTGATCCAGCGGGATTGGACGCGTGCAAACAAATTCTCGAATGCAAGTCCCGCAAAAATAAAGACAGGCGGAAGCATGAAAAGGAAATGGCGATACCCGTCGTACATCGGCGGCTTGCGGAGGATGACGTAGGCGAAGGGAATTAAGAACCAGAGGAGGATGAGGGTGTATTCAGTGATCAGTGACCGGTGGCCGGTGGACAGTGAAGAGCGGGCAGTGATTTGTTTCCAGAAGGCGAGAAACAGGCCGATGATGAAAAGAATCCAGACAGGTTCGGTGAGGGTAATGCTGAGCAAAATGGGAAGGTAACGCCGCGGCAATTCACCGGCCTGGTAGAGTTGACCGTTGAACAGGACCGCGAGTTGGGTGGGGTTATCGGACATGAAGCGGAAGACTTCGATGAATCGTCCCAGCGGGTCTGGCCAAAGATAGGGCCAGGCGATGAACATGGTAAGGATGGCAATGAGCGCGTAGACCATCAAATGTGGGACGGCTTTTCTCCGAATACCCTGCAATGTGTAAAGAGCGACAAACAAGCCAGCCAGGGGTCCCAGCACGCGGATGGATGTGGTGATGCCCAAAATGATCGCGGGGAGAATACTTGCTTGAAATTTCCGTCTTCTGTTTTTTGTGCCGTCCTTCCATACGTTCACCATTTCGAAACCCAGGCAAACGGATGCCAGGAAGAAGGCGAGGAACGGGGGGTCTTTCGGGTTGATGAAGGCATGTCCCCAGAAAAGCGGTTGCGTGGAAAACAGTGCGGCGGCGGCAAAAGCAGGCCAGGGTTTCATCCAGCGTTGTGCGAGGCGATGGATGAAATAGACTGCAAGTTGAAATGCCAGAAAGTTGACGAGATGCCACGCGGAGGCGTTGTCCAGGCCAAGCGACTCAAGCAGGCGAACCGGTTGTTCCGCCAGCAGGATATAGGCAGGGCCGCGGTTGGCATGGTCTGTGCCGCTTGCGCCGTATGCGTTCTCGAGGTTGAAGTCCCCGCTGAACCATGCGCGGGGGGAATAGGCATAACCGAGCGCGTCCGCATAATCATAGAATAAAGGCTCATCCCATGAAAGGCCGTAGTCGCGAAAAATAAACAGGCCGATCAGGATATTGATGGCGAGCAGAATGAGGATGGGGTGGCGGCGGATTGTTTGCAAGGCGGGATTTTTATTTTTGTGCCAGGCGATGCCGCTGGCGTTCCTGGGCTTGTTCCATGCGGCGCTTTTCGTTTTCGGTCTCGGCTTTGAGCGGCGGGACAGGCACGGGCTTTCCTTCATTGTCCAGGGCGACGTAGACGAGATAGGCCGTGTTGGTGTGTGTCCGTTCGCCAGAGATGGGATTTTCGGCAAGCACCTGCACTTCGGCTTCCATGGATGTGCGCCCGGCAAAGGATACTTCTGCGTTCAAAACGACCAGGTCTCCAATGCGAATGGGATTGCGGAAGACCATGGAGTCGATCGCGACCGTGACGACCTTACCCTGCGCGTGTCGCATACAGGCCAGGACGCCGGCTTCGTCAACGAGTTTCATGATCCAGCCGCCGTGGACGTTGCCGAGGTTGTTGGCATGTTCCGGCTGCATTAATTGAGCAAGACTGACGTGCGAGGCGCGGACGGGTTTTGGGGAAAGTGGGGGAGTCATGCGGAAGGCTCTTTATGGGAAGGTAATGTGTATTCCATATTTCCGGGTCTGCATCAATCCAGGTCTTCCCTGTAT
>Ga0172371_10009712_pt1 | contig 13165 bp, 9 predicted proteins | sample Lak12m_FD_114543 | JGI IMG/M metagenome (GOLD analysis project Ga0172371, IMG submission 114543) | Freshwater microbial communities from Kabuno Bay, South-Kivu, Congo - kab_022012_12m | ecosystem: Environmental > Aquatic > Freshwater > Lake | place: Democratic Republic of the Congo: South-Kivu... | reverse complement strand
AGAAAAACCTCCGAAGGAAATTCAATCCACAGAAGTACAAGACAACTGTTATGCGCGCTTGTTTCGGGAAGTAGAACCAAGCGGCTCTCTCCCACAGGCGCACAACACCTCTTTATACGAGACAATGCTTGGAACAGAAGAGAAGAGGCATTATACTTCCGTGCCATGGTGGGTGGTGCACCTCCGCCGGCTGACTCCGACGCTCGGGCAGCGGCAGGGGGCTGCCGCTGGTACCCATTCCATCATCCGTGCAGGAGTCCACGAGGAGATATCGCGATGCCGAAACACGGTTGGCTGGTCCTGGCTGCTTGCGTGGTTTGTGCCTCGGCTCAGGCTGCGGACTACTATGTCGCTCCCGACGGGAACGATGCCTGGTCGGGCACCCGGCCGGCGGCCAGTGCCGAAAAGACCGATGGGCCGTTCGCCACGCTTCAGCGGGCGCGGGATGCGATCCGCAAACAGAAGGCGGCGGGCAACGCCGAGGGTGTTACCGTGCACATCCGCGGCGGGCTCTACGCCCTTCCGCAGACGCTGAAGCTGGAAGCCCAAGACTCGGGCACGGACGAGACCCCGATCGTATACCGCGCGTACCAAGACGAAAAGCCAATCGTCATCGGCGGGCGTGAGATCACGGGGTTCGTGCCGCATCGCGGGTCGATCCTCAAGGCCGATCTGGCCGCCTTGGGCCTCAAGGGGGTCTACTTCCGGCAGTTGATCTTTGACGGACGGTGCCAGCACCTGGCCCGCTGGCCGAATTACGACCCGCAAAACCCCTACGGCGGCGGCTGGGCCTATGTCGACGGGAAACGGGTGTCCATGTACCAGGATATCCCCGGCGAGAACCGTCACACCTTGATCTACAAGGCCCAGGACGCGCGGCAGTGGAGCCGGCCCACCGACGGCGAAGTGTTCATCTTCCCGCGTTACAACTGGTGGAACAACATCCTGCCGATCAAGGCCATCGACCGCGAAAAGCGGCAAATGACGCTGGCCGGCGACGCCTCCTACCCGATCCGGCCGGGCGATCGGTACTACGTGCGTAATCTCTTGGAAGAACTCGACACCCCGGGCGAGTGGTACCTCGACCGCGAGACCTGGACGCTCTACTTCTGGCCGCCGAAATCGGTAGGGTGGGACAAGCGAAACGAGGTCCCACCAACGCCAAACTCGTCGGGCACATCGGACGGTGGGCCGGCGCTTCGCTTGTCCCACCCTACACTCAATCAGGTGTACGCGCCGACCATGCGAACGATCCTGGAAATCGGCCCCAAGACTGCGCACGTCACCTTCCGCGGCCTCACCTTCGAGTGCTGCGAGGGGACGGCCATCGTGCTCAGGAATACGGAAGCGTGTACGATCGCCGGCTGCACGATCCGCAACGTGGGCGATTACCACGGCTCCGGCGTGTCGATCGAAGGCGGCCGCCGCAACGGCGTGGCCGGGTGCGACATCTTCGAGATCGGCAGCCACGGCATTTCCATCTCGGGCGGCGACCGCAAGACCCTCACGGCCGCCGAGAACTACGCCGACAACAACTACATCCACCACGTCGGCGTGTTCTACAAGCAGGGCGTGGGCATTGCCCTCAACGGCGTCGGCAACCGGGCCTCGCACAACCTCATCCACGACGGCCCGCGCATGGGCATCATGTTCGGCGGCAACAACCTCGTGATCGAATACAACCACATTCGCCACATGAACCTGGAGACCGAGGACACCGGCGCGGTCTACACGGGCGGGCGCGACTGGATCTCCTCCCGCGGCACCCTGATCCGCGGCAACTATTTTCACGACATCCTCGGCTACGGCCGCGACGGCGAGAAATGGGTCTCGCCGCACTTCGCCTGGGGCGTTTACCTCGACGACAACGCCGGCGGCGTGGATGTGATCGGCAACATCGTGGTCCGCTGCCCCCGGGCCGGACTCCACCTGCACAACGGGCGCGACAACAAGATCGAGAACAATATCTTCGCCGAGAGCCGGCTCCAGCAGATCGAGTACAGCGGCTGGACCGGTGAGCATCCCTTCTGGAAGAACCACCTCAAGACCATGATCGAGGGCTACGAGATGGTGGCCGGCCAGCCCGCCTGGCAGAAGATGCGCAACATGGACATCCACCCCAAGGACGCCGTGCTGCCCGACGGCAAGATCATGTCGGGCAACGAATTTCACAAGAACATCATTTACTACCGCAACCCGGAGGCAAAGCTCTTCAGCTTCCGCAACGTGCCGTGGGATCACTATGAGTCGGACTACAATCTGGTGTGGCATTTCGGCCTGCCGCTCTTGACCGGTCAGACCCGGGCGGGAAAGCCGATCTCGGAGAACCTGGTGTCGAATCCGGGCTTCGAGGCAGGTCGGGCCGGGGCCTTGCCGAAGGATTGGACCTGGCAGATGCGCCCGCAGGGGGCCAACGCCGGCGTAGTCGAGCAAAACGCGGCCCGCGGGAAACGCGCCCTCATGATGACCGGCGGCATCGGCAAAGAGCCCAACGGGCGGGAATTTCATCCCCAGGTGGTCAGCAGGGAATTTGCCGTCAAGCCGGGGCACGCCTATCGACTGGCCGCCAAGATGAAGGCCGACAAAGCGGGCGCCAAGGCGAGCCTCATGCTCCAGTCCTACGTGGCCAACGTCTACTACTGGGCCAACTCGCCCAACCAGGTGAAGGTTGGCACGGAGTGGACCGACGGCGAGTTCGTCTTCAAGATTCCAGGTCCGGCAGAGCGCGGCTACAACAACCAGATGAAGAAATTCCGCGTGCGGATCGACTTCGCCGAAACATCGGGCACGCTCTGGGTCGACGACGTTTCGCTTTGCGAAGTGGAAATGCTGGACGAGTGGGCCGCCTGGCAGGCCATGGGCTTCGACGAGCACTCGCTCGTGGCCGATCCCCTGTTCGTCGATCCCGACAAGGATGATTATCGTCTCAAGCCCGAATCGCCCGCCTTGAAGCTGGGGTTCCGGCAGATCCCCGTGGAGCGGATCGGTCCCTACCGCGACGAGTTGCGGGCCACCTGGCCGATCGTTGAGGCCGAAGGGGCCCGCGAAAAGCCGCTCGGCGGGACCGAGAAGCGATAGCCGTTCCGGGTCCTGGGGAAAATTCCACGCACGTCGACTCACGAGGTTCCACCCGCCCGTGGGGGCTCAGCGATTGCGTGCCGGCGAATTAGCACTACAACGCTGAGTCGGCAGTCGGAAAACGGGACTGGCTCCGTCGCCTCATTGACGCTTGCCCTGCAAATACGGTCTCAGGCGACGGTGCCTGTCCCGTTTTCTGACAACAGGCACCGTGGCGGCAACGTTTCTGGTTATGCCATAGCGGTTTGCGCCACGGAGCCAGTCCCCTTTTCCCGCGAACCTAGCCCTGTAGTCTTAGGAAGGCGCTATCTTTGGGCCCAAAAAAGGTTGACAAGCGGCATGGCCATGGTAAACTACCTGGCGGCTGGTTCAAAAGAACACATTAGCACACAAATGAACGATCCCGGGAACGGCCCAGCGATGATAGACACTCCGGTCCTGGCAAGCCAGCGTCGCGAGCGGATGTGCGAATTGATCGGCAGGCGGGGCGAATGCACCGTAACCGAGTTGGCCCGGGAGTTCGGCGTGTCGGGGATGACCGTCCGACGTGATCTGGACATCCTCCGCAAGGACGGGAAGATCACCCGCACCCACGGCGGCGCCGTCAGGTCCGAGCGGATCGCCTTCGAGTTCAGCTTCCTCTACCGCATGCGCGAGAACCAGCAGGCCAAAGAGGCGATCGCAGGCGCCGGCGTCCAACTCATTTCGGATTACCAGAGCGTCCTCCTGGATTCGGGGACGACGACGCTTGCCTTGGCTCGGCGGATGCGAGAGAAGTCGGGGTTGACCGTCATCACCACATCGCTGCCGATCGCCGCGGAACTCCAGAACGACGCCCACATCCGGGTGCTTGTGCTGGGGGGGTATGTGCGGCCGGGCTCGCCCGACCTGTTCGGCGCGGTGACCGAGGTGGGCCTCGAAGTCTTGCACGCGGACTGCGCATTCCTGGGGGCGGACGCCATCGACGCTGCGGGGGCCGTATACAACCGCGTGCCGGAGGTCGGCCGCTTGCTCCAGAAGATGGCGGCCGCGGCGGACCGGGTGTTCGTCGTCGCCGACCATGCAAAGCTGGGCAAATGCGCGCTGGCGAGGTTCGGCCATCTTCAGGAGTGGGCCGGGCTGATTACGGACGACGGTGCAGACGGCAGTTTCGTCGCGGCGCTGAGGAAGGCGGGCGCGAGGGTTATCTACGCTTCTGCGGGAAAGCAGGTCGGCGAGGAGAAGAGGTTGCAGTGAATCGTTCTTGGAGTTGCGTTTTCAGTCATTCTTATCTTAGGGGATTGCGCGATGAGGAAAGAGAAAAACACGCTACGTCGAGGGTTTACCCTCGTGGAGTTGCTGGTGGTGATCGCCATCATCGGCATTCTGATTGCACTTCTCTTGCCGGCGGTGCAGGCCGCCCGCGAGGCGGCCCGGCGGTCGCAGTGCACCAACAACCTAAAACAGTTGAGCCTCGGCCTGATCAACTACGAGTCGGCGCACCGCACGCTCCCTCCGACCGCGATCCTGGCCAACCACGCTTGTTGGGTCCTCTTGGTCTCCCCGTTCATCGAGCAGCAGACCCTCTACAGTCAGTACAATTTCAGCACCGACTATAACACCGCGAGCAACTTCGCCGTCGCGACGAATTACGTCGACGCGTTCTTCTGTCCCAGCGACGCCGTGGAGGCGGATCGGCGTACGATCGACACGGCAGGGGAGGCATCCGGGGGGAAGGTTTGTTGGACCTGGCACTACTACGGCATCGCCGGCCCCCAGGGAACGAACAACTACAAGAGCCCGGCCGTGGCCTACACCTGCACGACCGCCACCACCTACGGCAACTACTGCCAAGACGGCGCCATGCCCTTCCCGACCCCTGTTAAGCTCGCCGACATCCTCGACGGGACCTCGAATACCTATCTGCTCGGGGAAGTCTCTTGGACGTCGGGGGTAACTCCTGCGTCGACCAATGGTCACGCTTACAACCGCGGCCTCTACTACAACGCAAGCGGCCCGATATGCTTGGTGTACGGCTCGAAGAACATCACCTATCCGCTCAACAGCAGAGCCACGAACACCCCGAACGATATTGTCTTCGGCAGCAATCACCCGGGCGGCGCTCAGTTCAGCCTGGTCGATGGCTCTGCCAGATTCGTTAGCCAAACGATCGACTGGGCCGTGTATATGGCGATGGGAAGTCGCGCCGGCTCCGAGGCCACGTCCGGCCTATAGCGGCCTGGCTGGCGCGGACATCTTGGCCGCAGTCCCCTGGGATACGGGCGAGACGCTCGCCTGCCCCACTTTCGATTTCATGCGTCAGACCTCACGAGGAGAAACCAGAATGGGGATTTCTGCACGGGCGGCCTTACGGGACTCGATCCGGACGATCCGGATGCTGATCTTATTGGCAACGGCAGCATGCCTGGGCGGGTGCGGTAAGCAGAGCGGCGGACCCCAGCGATACGACGTCTCGGGGACCGTGACGTACGCGGGCAAGCCCGTTCCGGCGGGATCGGTCACGTTTCAACCGGACAAGACGAAGGGAAACAGCGGCGCGGCCGGTTTTGCCACCATCAAGGACGGGAAATACGACACCAAGGCCGGCGGCCAGGGCGTCGTGGGCGGGCCGCAGGTGGTGAAGATCGCCGGCTTTGACGGCGTGGCGCAGCCTCAGTTGCCCAACGGCGCCGCGCTGTTCCGCGAATATAGTGTTTCGGTCGATCTGCCCAAGGAGAAAACGACCAAGGATTTTGAGATCAAAGGGGCCGGCGGCGGAAAACTCTGAATGGCGCAGGAAGGAGATCCTGGAAGGGACGGGGCGAGACCCGATCCGCGAATCGTTCTTTCGGCCCCTGGCTGGTCCAAGCATATCAGGATGGGCAGGGCCGTGCTCCTAAGGACTCGAGGGGAGAAGCCGTGAGAGCATCCGCCGGATTACCGGTGGCCTTTTGTTTGCTGTTGGTCTCAATGGCCGGGTCCGCGCTGGCTCAGGCGGCGCCGGCAGGCGAGCCGAGCATTTGGCCCGCGGGCTACCCGACTTTGGCCGCCCGCCCCCGCCCGCCGGAGCCCGACCGGCCGCTTCCCAACCGCGCCATGCACGTTCCCTGCATCTGGCAGAACCAGATGGATTTTCTCTGCCGGCGTTGCTAGCGGGCATCGCCACGTTGCGAAAACGATGCGTGGGTAGCGCATGTCGCGCCCGGAAGCCGGCCGAAATTCGCACCGGCGACACGCATCCATCAGCCGTCCGCGTGCCGCAAAACGTGACGAACTGCTACGACCCGGCATAGGGCTGTCGGCAAATACGGAATTCTCGGAAGACTTGCTCCGACAGAAACGGATCCACGAACGAACCGCTCCGTCTCGGCGCCTGACCGGCACGCTTTGTGCAACGCACCATATGCCCAATCGGGCTTCTCATCCGATAACGAGCCTGTCAGTGCATGCAAGGCTCCCGAGGTGAGAAACGTTCGAGCGCGTTGGTGTGCCGTTTGGCGCGTGTCACAAAGATTCCTTTCACTGTTGGGAGTTTCTCTGATGAAGCGGTTCCGTATCGAGCGGCTTGAAGAGCGGATTGCACCGTGCAAGATCACGAAGTGCTGCGGCGGCTCCAAGAAGAGCCACAAGAGCCACAAGAGCCACAAGAGTCACAAAAGTCACAAGAGCAACAAGAGCAACAAGAGCAACTACAGCAACCGCAGCAACAACGGTTGTTGGTGAGGCCAACCCCGGCGCCATAGCAAGGGCGACGGCTTGTCGCCCTTTGCCATGGGCAGCCCCATTGGCCCGCACAAGTCACAACCCAAGGGCTGGCGGAGGGAGAAAGCCACGAGAGTGGACCTCCGCCAGCCTTTTCTTCACCAAGGGGTGTCCTATGCCGAAGGTCATGCGAAGACGCAAGCCCAAATGTTGCCGGGGCAAGAGTGGCCGGGAGACGTTTTGGTACATGCACCGCGCGTACATCTTCGACGTGGACAAGGCGAACCGGTTGATCCGGGACGGGCGCGAGCCGGTCGTGGTGGAAGAAGAGAGCGTCCGCTATTGCACCGAGAAGACCGAAGTCAATCCCGAGCACGTGCCTCACGTCGATCCGACGCGGCCGGGGATCATCGCCCACGTTCAGTATCGGAGCGAGGAGGGGGAGGTGTTTCGCGGCCACGTGCTGATCGACGGAAACCATCGTGCAGTCCGCTGCTTGCAGCTCGATCGCCCCTTCTTCGCGTTTCTCTTGAGCGAGGAAGAAAGCCAGGCCATCCTGCTGCGACGTCCCGAGGGCCAGGAGGGGACGGGCCACGACTCGCCCGCGACAGGCGAGAAGCACGGAGAACCTCTCGATGCCTGAAGCATCCCCAGGCGTGCTTTCCGAAGCTTGCACCCTGCTCGATCCGGCCGCAGTCCCTCCGCCACGCCGATCCGACCTGATCGTGCGCCCCCTGGGCAACGACGGGCAATACGTCATCAAAGATCCCGTCACGGGCAAGTATTTCAACGTCGGTGAGCAGGAGCACTTTCTGCTGTCGGCGCTGGACGGCCAACAAAGCGGGGCGCAAATCTGCGCCGCCTTCGAGGAACGATTCGCCGAGTCGCTCGACGTGGCCGATCTGCAGGACTTTCTGGAAATGGCCCGACGCCGCGGGCTCCTCGGGCCTGCGGAAACACCGGATCAACCGGGAGCGAAAGCGCCAGCGGAGGGGGAAGCTCACGAGAATTCACCAGGGCAACGGCCGGCGGACGGCCGCAAGCAACCGGGGCGTTCCGCAGAGCGTCAGAGCATCTTCCATCTCCGCTTCCGCGTGTTCGATCCCGACCGGCTGTTCAACCGGTTGGAACCGAAGATCCGCTTCTTCTGGACTAAGGGGTTCTTGCTTCTTTCGTCAATCGGCATCGTCGCTGCCGCCTTCCTGGTCTGGACGAACCGAGAGGAACTGATCAGTCGCTTTCCCGATACGTTTTCCTGGACGTCGGTGTTGTTGGTCTGGGTGCTGATCGTCGCGGTGACGACGCTGCACGAATTCGCCCATGGCCTGACCTGCAAGCATTACGGGGGCGATGTCCACGAGGTCGGCTTTCTGCTCTTGTACTTCACCCCCTGCTTCTACTGCAATGTCTCCGATGCCTGGCTGTTCCGCGAGAAGTGGAAGCGGCTTTGGGTGGGGCTTGCCGGCGGCTACTTCGACCTCTGTCTGTGGGCCGCCGCCACGTTTCTGTGGAGGCTGACCATTCAGGACAGCCTGGTCAACTACCTGGCCTGGGCGTCGCTTTCCGTTTGCGGGGCCAGAAGCCTGCTCAATCTCAATCCGTTGGTGAAGCTCGACGGATATTACGTGCTCAGCGACTGGCTGGAAGTGCCCAACCTGGCTCGCCGCGCGCAGCAGTACTGGATGGCCACGCTCCGCTGGCTCCTCTGGGGAGCCCCTCGCCCGGAGCCCATGCCGCGGGCCGCCCTTATCCTGCCCTATGCCATCGTCAGTTGGGCATTCATCATTTCGCTTCTTGGCGCTTTGTTTACGGGGCTAATTCGATTCCAGGGCTCTCGCTTGGGACCCTGGGGGATCGGCATTTCCCTGTTTCTTTTCGTAATGTTGGTTCGCAGCCAATTTCGCGGTTTGACAGATGGAGAGGTACGCAATATGTTCGCGCAGCGGCACAAACGGACCGTGTTCTGGATGATGGGACTGGGGCTGGTGCCTGTCGGGCTCATCCTCGGACACATCAACGATCGCGTGAGCGGCTCCTTCCAGGTCCGACCGAGGACACGGCTGGAAATCCGGGCGCCCGAGGCCGGTTTCCTTCAGGAAGTGACGGTGGAAGAGGGCGGGCAGGTGTCGCCTGGCACCGTCATCGGCCGCCTCCACGTGCCCGACCTGGAGAGCAACGTCGCCAAGAAGCGGGCCGAGGTCCGGGAGTGCCAGGCCGGTCTGCGCCGCTTGGAGGCCGGACCCCGACCGGAGGAAGTGACCGAGCAACGCCTCCGCGTCAGCCGCGCCCAAGCATGGCGAGACCTCGCCAAGGAAGACCTGGCACGGGCAAGGCAGGCATTGGAGGAGGAACTGAATCGGCTCGATCTGCAAATCGCTCAGTTCGCGAATGAAGCGGACTACGCCAAGCAGACGTTGGCCCACGCCGAAAAGCTCTTCAAACAGAGGGCGATGTCGGGCCAGCAACTGCTCGCGGAGAAGAAGAATTGCCAGGTTGCGGAGTCTCAGTGGGAGCAGGCCAGAGCCCAGAAACGATCTCGCGAGGCGTCGGGCACGCTGCAAGCCGAAGCCGAGTTGGCGCGCCGCGAGAAAGAGCTGGCCGACGTCCGAGCCGCCTTAACCTTGCTTGAAGCGGGAACCCGTCCGGAGGAGATTGAGGCCGAACGCGCCAAGCTTGCCCGGCTCCAGGAAGAGCTGAAGTACCTGGAGGGGATCCAGGAGCGGGTCGTACTTCGAAGTCCCGTGGCCGGCGTGATCACCACCCCGCGCATGACAGAAAAGAACGCCCAGTATTTTGAAAAAGGGGCGGTTGTTTGCGTTGTCGAAGACATCTCCAACCTCGAAGCGGAGATTACGCTGAACGAGGAAGATGAGGCGATCGTGAAACCGGGCCAACTGATCGAGCTGAAGGCCCGTTCACTCCCCTTCCAAACGTTCTACGCTCGCGTGGACCGGAAGGCCCCCAGTGCCGTGGTAGCCCAGGGGCGAGTCCAAGGCACGGTGAATGTCTACTGCCGGCTGGACGATTCCGACGCCAGCCTGCTCTCGGGAGCAACCGGCTTTGCCCGCGTCTATCGCGGCTCCCGGTCCATCGGAGCCGCGCTGGCCGACCGCGGCCTGCGTTACCTGCGAACCGAGTTCTGGTGGTAGGCTGGGCTGCTACGTCTAGAGCGTGTCTAGTTGCGGTACTGTCCTTGGAAAGGACCATCCTTGGGGTTCGGATATGATTTCCGGCGATGGTGAGCCCGCAGGTGGAGAAGGCAGGGTCGTCGGTGTGGGCACCCATCGCGGCGATGGCCCCACGGACGTTGGCGGAGGGGGAGCGCTCCCGCGGCCGAGCAGAGACTGCTCGAACTGAACGGCGGGCAACCGCCTAGTGGGCAGACTGAGGCACGGATCGTTCGCGATCCGGATCTCGGCCGAGGCCAGCAGGGTCCCTTTGGCCTCTTCGAGCCGCGCCACTTCGACGTTGAAACGCGCCAAGAGGTCGCTGGCCTCGACCTCGGCGTCCGCAGTGGAACGCATCGCCAAGAGGTAATCGTCCAGGGCCACCAGGAGCCAGTTGTCGGCGCCGCGGGCGGGTGGAGGATTCTCGTAGCGGACCCGCGACCCTTGCAGCCATACACGGCTCTCGCGGACCCGGCTCTCGGCCTCGGCGTACTCCTGATAGAGGGAATTCACCCGGCAGATGCAATCGCTGAGTTGATGTGCCGCGGCGTGGACCGTCGCGTGCAGCATCGCGTGCTCCTTTTCCAGCCGCAACTGCGCTGCCCGGAGATTCGCCGTTGAGGTCGTTCTCCCCAGCGGCACCGAAAACGCGACGCCGAACTGCCAGTCGTGGTAGTGATTTCCCGCCATCATGTCCAAGGCTTCGCCCAACTCCTCGGCAACGCCGTTCATCCGATAGAGGGCGTAGGCGTCGAACTGCGGCAGCCGGCCGTTGCGGGCAACCGCCGCCTCCAACTCGCGGATACGCACGCCGAGACGCCGCTGGAGCAAGTCCGGCCGGTTGTCCAGCGCGGCCTGCATCGTCGCCATGGGATCGATCAACATCATTCCCCTCGACGGCGCGCTCGTGGGAATGATGTTGCGCTTGTCGTGAGGCTCCAGGCCGAGCAGGTTCCGCAACCGCAATTCCTTTTCGAGCACCGCCGCTTGGGCGCCGATCTGCCGCTGTCGGAAGGCGTGCAATTGGGCCCGCGCTTTCGCGACATCCGCCGGCACGGATCTCTCGGACTCAAGGGCCGCCTGCTCCAAACGCACGACCTCCTCGATCAGAGGCAGTTGCGCGTCGATCACTGCCAGGGCGGCGCGGGCGGCCTGCAATTGCCAGTACGCCTCCTCGACGCTCCGCACGAACTCCAGCATCGCCCGCTTGAACTCCCAGCCGGACTGATCCGTCTTGAGCTGGGCCACGATGATCGGGGCCCGGTTCACCTCCACCCCCATGCCGCGCAGCAGCGGCTGACGCACCAAGAACTCCAAGTTGGCCACGTGGGTCGGATTGAAGCCTTCGATCTCGTAAGGGTAATAGAGATACCCTGTGGGCGGATTATACGTAATGCGGGTCTCCGTGCCCGTAGACCACAGCTTGGAGAGTCCGGAAGTGAAAGCCGCCTCGTCGCGACGGCCTTCGTCGGGAATACCCGGGCCGAAGAATGAATCGGGGGGTTGATTGATGCGGTTGTAATAGAAGTTCGCACCGAAAGTGACGTCGAAAGCCCCCATCGCCGCTTTCGTTGCTTCCCCGGCGATGGCCGGGTCGTAGCCGGTCACCGGATCGACCGCCACCTGCCCCCCTTCGAGCACGCGGACGACGCTCGAGTTCTGCATCGCGATCGCCAGTGCCGCTTCCAGCGTCAGTTGCCAGTCGAAATTGCCTCTCGGGTCGCCAGCGATCTGCGGAACAAGCCCAGACGGCAAGTCCACTCGACTGGCGGTGGGAACCTCGGGTGGGCTCCCCAGCCTTCGGGGGAAATCAGGCTCATTCGAGACCGGCGCATAACCGCGCGCAACAGGCAGTCGGGCGTCGTGCTGGCACCCGGTTGCCAGTGCGAGCAAGATCAGGGCAACGGGGAGTGCTACCTTGCCCATCGCTACACGGGGAATGGGTGGTTTGGAGTATAAGGAAGCCCACTTCATCGTGTATCGGCGATCGACTGTACCGCAGGTAACGGATCTAACGAATCTGCCAATCGGGGGGTAGTGCTATGTTAAATTGGCGAGTCTACGCAAACGCGAGAAGACAAGGCGCGTCACTGATCGTTCCGCCCGGTTCGCACCTGCGTAGCCTGCTGCCCGTGCCCGGCCGGGCGTGGGTCGCACGCCGCGTGACGGCACGCGACCCGGGCGGGCACGACCCTCGTTGTTCGCTCAGCGCCACTCGAGGATCTTAAAGACTCCCTCGCGTTTGGCGATTTGGTCGGGCAGGGTCAGCAGTCGCTCCCGATACATGCTGAGCACGATGCCGAGCAGGAAGACCACCCCGCCGGCAATCGCCAGGTACACTCCCACTGCCCAGTTCTGCTGCCGGCCGAGGTCCACCAGGAGCATGAGCAGGTAGAGGCCGAAGGCAGCGCCGCCGAAGAAAGTCGTCGAGCGGATCTGCCAACCGAAGCCGGTCACGAGCATGGCGATGGTGATCGTGATCAGGGCCAGCTCGTCGAGCAGAGAGATTCCCGTCGGTGTGAAGAAGTGCCAGTAGACGACGGCGATCACCAGGGGCAGCGTGGCCAAGGCGCTTCCCAGGAACAGCCCCCAGGTGATCATCTCGTTCTCGCGGCCTTCTTCCTCACGGAAGCGGCCGAGGTAACTCACGGCGATCAGGAGCAGGCCCGCGACCGTGCAGAAGATTTCGAGCTTCTGCCAGGCCGTGAGCCGGCTCTGGAGGCTGATGGTGAGGAAGGTGAGGCCGGCCATGGCGGTGGTCGAGGTGGTGTACCACCGGCGCCACGAGCCGCTGGGGGCCAGCCCGATCGCCGCCAGGTTGGCGAGCGTCGTGAGGAGCAGGGCTATTACGCTCCGCCAATCGTAGCTGTGCATGGCGATGCGGGAGAGGCCCTGGAGGAAGGCGGTCAGGAGGGCGATCGTCAGCACGGCATTCCCGGCCTGAAGGGGAACCAGGCCCTTGCCCCGGGTGGCCCGCCCCTCATCGCCGGTCGGCCGGTAGACCGCCACTTGTTCGAGGCCCATCGCGCGGGAAACGGCCAGCAGGGCCACGCCGAGGACCGCGTAGAGCATGGTGTGGTACGCCGGCGGGATGTGCCAGTAGCCGAGGAACTGCCACAAGGCGGCGCACGCGGCGGCCGTGGCGAAGTAGTTTCTGTTGCGGAAGCGATTTCGGGGCGGTTGAGGGCCGGACGGGGTTGAACAAGAAGGACGCATCCTTATCCTTTGGGTAGGTTCGT
>Ga0172371_10009707_pt1 | contig 13169 bp, 15 predicted proteins | sample Lak12m_FD_114543 | JGI IMG/M metagenome (GOLD analysis project Ga0172371, IMG submission 114543) | Freshwater microbial communities from Kabuno Bay, South-Kivu, Congo - kab_022012_12m | ecosystem: Environmental > Aquatic > Freshwater > Lake | place: Democratic Republic of the Congo: South-Kivu... | reverse complement strand
GGCCGCATAGATCGCGACCGCGACTTTGCCACCGGCTGCGACTTCGTCCGCGTTCGCGACGTCCTCAAACCAGCCGTTGCCGGTCACAGAGATCGACTGCGCGCCATCCGCCCCGTCGACGCGCGTTTTTACCGTTAGCGCCGCGCCCGAGAAGCTCGTCACCTGGCATCGCAGGCGCGATAGCCGCGCGGCGTGAGGTAGCGCCACCTGTACATCTGACTCGGTCGCAAACAGGCCGGGGGCGCCGAACATCGGGGAGTAGCGCGTCGTTCCGCTGGCCTCCGACCACTGCACGCCGTAGCTCGACTGTGCGGCGACGCCGTAACGGGCATCGTCCTGCAAAATCGACATACCCGCGCGGAGCACCGTCATCGCGCCCGAGCCCGCTTCGGTCGGCACCGAAAACGCCCAGTTCAGCAGGTCGCCGACCTCGACGCGGTGCTGAAGATCGGTGCGGACGAAAAGGCCCGTCGTGCCCGCCGTGATCGAGACCTCGACTTCATTTGCGCCGTTGATCCGCACCCACGCGCTACAATTGTTCGCCGCGGTGTTTGCTGTCACGGTGACGTGCGGGTCGTATATCGTGCCGGCCGCGCGGATCTTCGTTTGCTGGTCCGCCTCGGTCGTGCCGAACGACGTAGCGATACGGCCAGCGACGCAGCAATAGCGCGTGGTGTTCTTCCCCATCCAGATGCCGGCCGCTACGGAGCCGACCGCAAAGGCGTTCCACTGGTCGGTCGTCGTTTCGACCTCGGCCCAGAAGCCTCCGAACTTGATAACGGGCGATAAGCCGGTGCCGGTCGTCGAGCTTACGTTGAGTTTCTGGCCGTCGGTGAATGTGTCGTCCGCGGCGGCAGACTCGAAAAAGCCCGTTGCGCCCGCGGTGATCGAAATCGACTGGTTCGTAGCGTCGGCGCCGTCGATGCGCAGCCTGACAGTTGTCGTGCTCGCGCGTGCGTTGCTCAAGACGTTGCAGCCGAGTTTGCGAACCGTGCCGCCGAACGCCGCTTGAAACTGCGTGTTGGCCTCGGTCGCCGTGCCGAGCAACGCGCAGCCGCCCATCAGCGGTGCGTAGTAGGTCGAGTTGGCGCCGGACTGGGACCAACCCCTGCCGTACATCGAGCCCTGGATCGTTTTAGGCACTTGCCGCCGCCTTGTTGGTCGCAACGATCGCCGCGAACACGGCCATCAGATCATCGCCAGGATGCTCGGCGCACTGCGCCACCATGCGCGAGATTCTGTGCTCGCGCATGGCCTCGGGCACGTTGTCATCCCACTGGTACTCTACGATGCAGTCGCAGGTGTCAGGATACCATCGCGTCGTGCGGATCATATCGTGCTCCGCGTGCCCGCCAGCGCGAACGAGAAATTGCAGAGCGTCGCGTCCGGCGATGCGGGCGCAACAACGCGCAGCACGTCGCCCGCGGCGAAAGTCGTTTCCGATGCAAACGTGAACGTCGGAGAACTCGCGCCGTCGGCAAACGTCATCGTGCCAACGCTTGAGCCGCCCTTGAGAATATCGAAGTCAGCATCGGCCGTTGCTTCGCTTCCCGAATCCACAACGCCGGTTGAGCCGGTGAGGTTCGCCGGGAACACGACTTCAACCGGGAATTTCCATCGCACCATGACCTGAGAAGCCGTCAAGATTTCGTTTGATCCGCCGCCGACGTGGTACGGGTGCGACGTGTCGGCCGCGGCGAGGCGCGCGACGACAACAACGTCGGTGCCGTCGCTGTAGAGCAACGCGCGGTCGCCGTCTGCGAGCGTGACACTCGCGCCCGCGTCCACCTTGACAGTCACGGCGTAGCCGCCGGTGCAATCGTCCAGCACGGCGAACAGCTTTGCGGTCGCGGGCAGCACGAGGTTTCGAGCAGCGCCGGGAGCCCCGGTCAGTCCGAATGTGACGTGCTGCCCGAACTCGGTGCCGTCGAGCGTGACGTGGCCGGCCGTCATCGACTCGGTGTGAATCGCGGCCACCGATGCGACTGTCGCGCCGTCGACGATCAGCGCCTCGGCCGCCTCAAGCCGTGCATCAAGCGTGTCGTAGGTGTCGCCGAGCGCCGTTGATGTCTGCGCCGCAACCCAATCGGCAGCGCCCCAGACGACGGCAGCCACGCGCGCAATTGCGCCGAAGGCCGAGCCCGTCCACTCGATCGAATAGAGTGCATCCGTGCTCGTGTCCGACCGCGACGGCGTGCCGGCGTTGCTCACGACGACGTAATAGGTGGCGGCAGTCAGGCCCGCGAAGTCGATATCGACCGCCGCCGCCGAGACGACGCAAGCGTTCGTCGCAGGCAGCCACGCGAAACCAGGTTGCACCGTCAGCGTCGTGCTCGCTCCGCTGCACTCGTACGAGGCCGCGCCGATTACGGCGACGTCAGGACCGAACAGAGCCGAAAGCGCCGAAGGAATCGAAATCCCAGCGCCACTGACTCCGAGCAGCGCGTCGACCGCGGCCTTCAACGCCGCGTAGTTCGCGTTGTGCTTGCCGATATAGTTGGTATCGCCGTTGCCGAGCGTTTGAATCGTGACCGCCATGTTTACCTCACCTCAATCAGTGTGTCGCCGCGGTAGATCGCGATTGCGCCGTACGGCACCGAGCCGTAGGCGCCGAAGTCGGACAGCTCGCCGTACGGGATGCGGTAGGCGCGCAGCCCGATCGGAGTTGGGTCGCCCGACGTGTACGGCAGCGGCCCGAGCGTCGGCGCCGGGATGTGGACGGGCACGCGCGTGTAGGTGCCGGGGAAGCGCTTCGCGAATCCGATGATTTCCCACTGGCCAGTTACCGAGCGACGCAGGCGCACGGGCGCACCCGCGTCCGCGTAGATCAGTTCGTTGTTGCCGGCCGCAATCGGCACGTTGCGCAGCGGCACGACGACCTCATCGGCCGTGTTCGTGTCGATCTTCTTGACGCCAATGTCGACGTCGACGCCATACGTTGAGTTGAGGCCGTCGCTCACCAGCAACGCCGGTTTGCCCAGCGTTTTGCCGTCGATCTCGTCTTTGGCGTCGGTGATTTTGCGCCGCGCGATTTCTCCAACGCCGATCATACCGCGAACCCCCTGAGCGAAAGCGTGGCATCAGAGCCGCGGTCCAGGTTGCGCGAGTAGTCGGTGACGTAGATCCGCTCGCCACTCGGCAGCGCCACGACGTCGCCCGGCTCGATGCGCGGATCGTCGGCGACATCAACGGTGCAGGCCCGCTCGGCCAGCGAGCGGTAAAGCAGCTCGATGATGGCGAGTTGCTGCGCGTGCGCCTCGTCCCAGATCCAGTCGGTTTCGATCTCTTCTTCGCGCCGTTCTTCGCTGCGGACGGCGTCGTTGTATGCCTCGGTCTTGTTGACGGCGTGGACGTAGTCGTAAGGCGTCCCCCACACCTCATAGTTGCCGGTGCCCTGGCTCATCATCGCGAGCATGATCGCGCCGACCGCGCCCATCTGCGGCGTGCGGCCGGACGGCATGACCGGGATTGCGGCACCACCGCCGGGAGGTACGGTCACGGTGTCAGGCGTTGCGGACAGTGCCAACATCGCAGCGAACGCCACCGTCACCAGCGCCGAATCCCAGACGAGCGACGACAAGCGGAGCCGCCCATGGAACTCGTCGACTTCGTCGTATTTCACGTTGGCAACGGGCAACAGGCCGCTGTTGATGTCCTGCAGCGTCTTGAGGTAGGTGCTCGCCGCGCGTTGCATTCGGTCGTCCGACCACCACACTTTTTCCGTCAGCGCGAACTGAAAGAAGCCCGTTGAAAGCGTCTTCGCTCCGAGCACCTGGTCTTGCTGCTCGTAACGCGACAGCAGGCGGTCGACCCATTTGATTACAACCGAGGTCACGGGCGGCGAAGCTTTCGACCCGCTCATGCCGAGCAAGTGCCCGTCCGGGAGCGTCACGTCCGCATCGCGCACGACGTCGCGAGAGATCGGTTTGAAGCGCCCGAGCGCGTCGACGAACGGATCGCAGGCGGTCGGGAACAGAAGCGTCTGAAGCATCTGCCATGCCGGGATGCCGCCGAGCTGCATCGACGATTGCGGCACCCAGCGCCCGAACGGCGGCACGTTGATTTCCGCTTCGGTCAGGCCCATCGCTGTCAGCACGTCGGTGACGATAACCGCGATTTCTGTGCCGGCTGGGTAGTCGTCCGTGTTCCACCGCGTCACGCGCCACCACGGCGCAGCCTCGCGCACACGCGCGGTTGCCGAACACGAGCGCATGCCGCGTTGCTCGACGATCGAATTGACGGCGTCAATTTGCGCGGCGAACAGCGTTTGGCCGGTCGTGTTGTCGCGGATCGTCACGATGCGGCCGGGCTGCGGCAACTCGGTCAACTCGTGATTCCAGCGCAACACGAACTGCATTTCTCGCGCGGTATGCGAGAGCGACACCACGAGCGGAGACAAGTCGAGCGCGCCAGCGCCGCTGTCAAGCTCGCCGGTCGCGCACTGCGCCCAGGTCGCATCCTCCCAGTAGTAGAGCGATACGTCGCGCTTGGCGTCCAGCGCCGGCAGGCCTACCCAGTCGACGCGCATCAGGCCTCCGGGTCCACCCTGCCCAGGATGCGCAGGCGCCAGGCCACCGGGCCTTCGACGCAGTCGAGATCGAGCGCCGACGTCAACGTGATTTCGCTGCCGCCGGCCGACATGCCGACGATTGCGACCTTGTAGCCGAGATCGCTCGCGTACGATGGCCACCACTCGATATATCCGTCAGCCGGATCAACCGGCGTCTGCCACAACGCGAGCATCGCATCGAACATGGTTGCGGTCATCGCCGCCGAGTCGATCCAGCGCTCCTCGCACTCCACGTCGCGGATGTTGCCCGCCCACAGCGTTGCGGTCGCCGACGTGAGAGACGTCGCCATCGCCCACACGGGCGCGACGACGACATCGCCGCGGTAGTTCGTCCATTCGTCGGGCGGAAATTCGTAGGTGAAGCTGCCGAGCGTCGGATGATCTATGCGGCCGGGACCGGTGCCAGGGCCAGCCACGGGCAGCACGACCACCTCGACTTGCTCGACTTCCGTGTCAGCGGCTTCGACGACGATTGTTGCGCTTGATACGAGCGTTGCCATCAGACTCCTGGCACCGTGTATCCGGCTTCGTTGTCGACGCGCAGTTCGCCTTCGTTCGCGTCGAGAAAGGCGATAGCGTTGCCGTTCGCGTCGGCCATCTTCGACTGAGGCCGGACCACGTCTGTTTCGTCGCCGACGACGTAGTATTCGACCGTGGCGCCCGCGATCGGCTCGCCCGCGTCACCGTAGACGTTGACGAGCAGCGGCGTTTTCACGCCTTCTCGCGGCACGGCCAGCGGAATCGACGGAGAGATCGCGACGGGAAGCGGCTGCGGGAACCAACCGCGCACGATGCACGTCGAAACGCCTTCCTCTGTGTCTGGCGTCTGGTCGAATCGCAGGATGCGCTTGAAAACGTGATCGTAGCCCCACCGCGTTTTCATCGCCTCGTAGTCGACGTTTTCGATGCGGTAGACGCCGAGGATTTGCAGGTTGACGAAGTCGATCAGGACCATCAGGCCCCAATTCAAGACGACGTAGGCGCGCTCTTCGTCGGCGAGGAACAGGTCGAGCGGCTGGCCGCCAACGTCGATGCTGGCAATGCGCGGGATCGGCCGCGTCTCCGTGGTCGTGTCGTAAACGTCGATGCAGTTGCCGTTCGGGTGCAGCAAGCGCCCGGCTCTGTCGTCGATCGCCCAGGGCGCTGCAACGATCGGGTCGAAATCGTCGTAACTCCACACCTGTCCGAAATCTTCCCAGCTCTCCGGCGTCGTGCGGTGAATCGCGGTGCTTTGGTACTGCCAGTACAGCCCAAGGCCGCGGCCCTGGCTCACATAGCGGCAGTGCTCCGTGAACGTCGGAGGAATCTCGACAAGGCGAAGCTGTCGGCCTTCGTCGTCCCACTCCATCACGTTGCCCGACCAGCTCGGCCACTTTACGGTAGACTGAGCGTGCATCAGGCATGTGACCGTGTAGGTCAGCGGCTCCAACCGCTCGTCGCCTTCGTCGTCGGGCGGCTGCAATTCCTGCGACTCGACGACGTAGAGCGCCATCGGGAAGTTCAGCGTCGACCACTGGCCCAGCGCTTCCATTTCCGGGAAATAATGCATGCCGTCGTAGTCGCCGTCCGGCTGCTGGTAGATCACGGGCGCAGTCTGGTAAGTCTGCGGCAGCATCAGACTACCACCGTCGCCGACACGTTGATTTCCGCGGCCGGCAGGCACTCGACGTCAACGCGCACGCGGGCGCGAGCGGCGCCGTTGTCGTCGGTCTTACTTTGCGTCTGGATCATCACACCCGCGCCGGTCGCTTCCCAGTTGACGCGCTTCCCGATACACGGCTCGTCTTCGGAGCCCATGACATACGTCTCGGCAAGGAACGTCTGCGCGACCTTTGCCGGCGTAACTGCGGCCGGTGCGCTAACCTGCGTCGCCACAACTTCATCGACGTAGATCGAGATAGCCTGCGCGTATTCGTCGCCGTCGATTCCGAGGAATACGCCGAGCTTAGGCGAGTAGAACGGTCCGAGGAAACACGGCGCGACGTAGCGGACGATCGGCGAGACCGTGAGTGCGACTGTGTCGTACTCGAAGATGCGGCCGACGGGATAGCCGATGAACACCTTGCCAGGCAGCCTCGACGGCGAAACCGTCGGGACCACGCCTGTGATGAGCGTGTCATCGTCGATCGTGGCTTCGAGTGTCTCGGTCAGGTCGCCCGGAATCCACGAGTAGATTGAGGCGTTGTGTACGCGCAGGTAGCGGTCGCGGAGCACCGTCCAGGCCTTGCCTGCAATCGCGCCGGTTCGCTCGGTGCCGACCGCGCGCAAGATGCGCAAGTCGAACCCCTCGAAGAACGAGAGCGAGGCGTATTGCGCCAGGCCGCCGGTCTTGATGTTGTGCGTCAGCCCGCCGTCGATGCCGGCAGTGTTGCGCGAGTACCCGGCGCCGTCGATTCGCCAGATCGTGCCGAGCAGGCCGTAGTCCGTGTTGGTCATCCCGACGAGTCCCACGGCGTCGTGCCACTGCGCGCGGTGGAGCCACAGCGTCACGGGGTCGCCGAAAAACGTGAGCGGGAACGGGCCTGCGGACCTATACAACACCGTGTTTCGCCTCCACGGTGATTGTCCCCTCGACATCGGTTGTCAGCACTGCGCTGCAACGCCCGGTCGCGTCGGTGTAATCCGACCACGGCGTGAGCGTGCCACCGTCGCTCGACCAATCGACCGAGACCCAGGGCGGTGCGCCGACGAGCGCCAGGAGCACCGAGTCGCCCGGCCGCGTGCGGACTGGGTAGGCGTAGATCACAGCTTGGACGCCTCCGAAGCCAGATGGCGCGAGAGCCAATCGCCGAGCGTGAGGCCCATCACGTCAGGCGTTACCTGCACGATCAGGTTTGCGCGCCCACCGCGCGAAGCGGGCGGCCCGGTGACGTAGCCGCCGGCCTCGTACTGAGGCAGCGACGGCCGACGCAGCACGAACGAAGGCCCAGCGCGTCGCATGTTTTCGAGCCGGTCGCGCATGCCGGGGATTGCGACGATCGGCGCGGGCACGACAAACTCGCCGCGGTGGACGATGCCTGCGGGCTGCGCGGGATCCCCGGCACCGGTGTAGCCGCCCTCGGCGAAGCCGAACGCGCTGCCAGTCGCGCTTGCCGCGCCGCCGAAGAGAGCGCCGAGGCCGCCGGCAAAGAGCTTCTTCGCCGCCATGTCGGCAATCATCTTCATCCACGCGGACACAATCGAGGCGGTGAAGTCCTTGAAAGCCTCGCTTGCCGACTTCGTGCCGTCCATCAGCCCAAGGAAGAAATCACTTGTCGCGCCTTCGGCCGAGTCCTTGAACGTCTCTTCGAGCTGCGCGACGTCGGCCTTGAGTTCGCGCTGCGCCTTCGCGGACTGGTCGGCGGCGACCGCTCCGTCTTCGACCGCCGCGGCAAATTCCTTCGCCGACTGGATCAGGGCCGGGTCTTTCGTCGCCGCCGCAATCGTCGTCATGTCGGCGGCGAGCGAACGCAGGTTCGGAAGCCTTGCCGCTTCAATTGACGCGATCTCGCGCTCTGCGTCGGCTTCGTCGATCTTGCCGGCCGCGAGCTTGCGGTTGACGTCGGCGATCTCCGCTTGCAGGTCTTTCTCTGCCTGCGCGGCGCGAATCGCGGCGTCGTCGTACTCGGCGCGGGCGGTCGCTGCGGCCTTGTAGCCCGCGACGCGCGTGTCGATTTCCTCCTGGCTGAGCGACTTCATCGCATCCAGGTTTTCGCGGTACTTCGCGGCCTCGGCCTCTATGTCCGCAAGCGCTGCGGCGTGGCGGTCGCCCTGGAGTTCGAGGAGCTTGGCCTCGAATCCCGCGACGGCTTCGGCTGCGCGTTGCCGCGCGTAGGCTTCGCGCTTGGCTGCGGCTTCGGCTTTGGCTGCGGCGGCTTGGGCCTTCTGCGCTGCTGCTGCGGCGCCGGGGTCTTCGCGTTCCAGGCCCGGCAGGATGGAGCCGCCACCGTGCGCCGACATCGGCTTGAGAGCCGTGCCCCAATGAATCCCGCCAGGAACGGCCGTGCTTTGTGCCTGGTCGCGCAGCGCGTAGGCAACCGATCCGCCGCCGAGTACCGCCGCCAGCGCGGCGACATACCCGGGACCGAGGACCAACAGAGGGCCGAGCGCAGACACGATCGAGGCAATCCCAACCGCGACTGCCTTGTAGTTGCGCAAGCCACCCGCGCCGATCGAGCCAACGAGCCCCCCGAGGGCTTGTGCCCCGACCTGCATCTGCGGATCTTTCAGCGTCGCGCCGACGTTCTCGAGTTCTGCGCCGAACGACCGGATGAGGCCCGTTGCAAACGCCTTCTCCGCGGCGCTGCGCATCAGTTCGAGTTGATCGTTTATACTACCGAGCGCGCGGATATCGCCGCTCGACATCTCCTGTCCCGTCGCTTTCGCTTCGGCACGTAGCCGTTCCATCGCGTCCGAGCCGGCCGAGAGCATGTTCACGAATCCGGCGCCCATTTTCGAGCCGAAAAGCTCGGTCGCAACGCCCGTGCGGCTGACGCCCTCTTGCAGTCGCGGGAAGATTTCGACGATGTCGCCGAAGACCGCCTCCAACCCGCGCACAGATCCATCCGCGTTTTTCGATGCGATTGCCGTGCCGTCGAGAAAGCGAATCACCGGCTCGCCCTTGGCGGCAGCCTCGGAGATCTTGCGTTCCAAGAACGTGAACGCCGCGCCGAGCTTTTCGGTATCGGTGCCGAGGCTCACGGCCGCGAACTGCATTTCTTGCAAGAAATCGGTTGTTACGCCGAGACGCTGCGCGGTTTCGTCCAGCTCGTCGGCTGCGCTCAGCGCGTTCCTGCCGAGTCGGACCAGCCCCGCCCCAACCGCCGCGACCGACAGCGCCGGCAACAGCGATCGAAACGTACTCATGGCGCCGTTCATGGCGCCGAAACCGTCCGTGGTTTTCTTGCTGGTCGTCTTCGCTTCCGACGCAACTTTTCGGAAGGCCGAAACGACCTCGGCGACGCCCTCGGCTGAGAGCCGGACTTTGACTTCAGGCGTGGCCACTGTAGTTCCTCAGACAGCCGCCACTCACTCGCGCAGAATCGCCGGTAATGCCGGCGCCTTCTTCGACTTGCCACCGAACGCGGCGCCAAGCGCGTGCATCAGCAGCGTCAGCCGGTAGTCGGTCAGCGCCCGCTCTTGCTGCCGCGCCAAAAACGCGAGCAGCAGCTCGCGCAGCGGCCAGCGCTCGACCGCCTCGTATCTGCCTGGATCGTGCGCGGCACATACCCGGACTACCTCGGTCCACTCGCCGCAATCGTAGCTCCCTCGCTCTGGTCGGGGTCGCTCTCGTCCCGTCGCTGCGAATAGCGAGCGGAAGTCATCGCGGAGGCGAGCCCTGCCCGAAAAAAACCCGCGAGCGCTCCGGCGATTGAAGCGTTCAAGGCGGCTTTGTCCGCGGGCGCCGTCAGATTACCGAGAAACTCGCCGGTCTCGGCCGCAAGCTGAGGCGTCCAAGACGTCACGGAAACGCCCTCTGGGAGCATCAGGCCGCCGAGCAGGTCGTAGACTCGCCCGTCGCGTAGACAGGTCGCCTGGACGCGGTACGCGAACGCCTCGGCGTCTTCGTCTTCGCCTACCTGGACGTCATGCAAGCCCATGTCACCGGCGAGCATTGCGACCCATTGATCGTTGCGTGCCGTGCGGTCGGCCGGGCAGTAGAATCGGCGTCCGCCCAGCTCGAGAAACTGGTCGGCGGCGGTGTCGGTTTCCCTCAGATTCCCCATGCGCTGAGTGTCGCACGGAGAAGGGTTTGCGAGCGAGCATTACGCCATACGCAAGAAAGGCCGGAGACGCTCGCGCGGCCCCAGCCCTTCTCAAACCGGCGTGTAGCCGGGCGGTATTCCCGCGTTTACTTCTCCCAGACCCGCCCGAACGGCATGCTGGCGTGATGCTCGGTGTCGTCGAGCACGGTGCCCTTGAGTTGCCAGGTGGCGTTCTCGTCGCCGCTCTGGATCAGACTCACGGCGCCAGACGCCTCGAACGCCACGCGCCAGAACTCCGCGTTGTAGGCCGGACCGTTGCTCGGGAATCCGACAAAACGCAGATAACGCTCTTGCACCGCCTGAGTCCCAACGGAGAGCTGCACCTTGCCCGTCACAGCCGCGTAGCTGTAACTGATCTTGAGCAGTTCCGACTCGACGGCGGCGCCGTCGCCGCCGGAAATCAGCATGATCCGACCCTCGACCAAGTCGATTTTGTAATCGACGTCGACCGTCAGCGCGACGTCCAAGGCATCGACGACGTGCTCGACCACTACCGAGGACAAGCTCTTGTAGTCGAGCGGATACCAGAGGCCGAATTCCCAGGCGGTCCCGATCGACTCGTCGGTGACGGTGCCGGCGCCCTGCGTCGCCGCGCTCGACCCCGCGTGCAGCTCGAGCTGCAAGTTTTCCTTCGTCGCCTCGTCCATCGAAAGCGCAAGAAACACGTTCGTGGCAAGCGACTTACGGAAGAACACGCCGCGGGCGCTGCCCGTGCGGTTGCGCTTCTCGATCACGTTCGGCTCGGGCGTGACGTCGGCGAGCGTGCAGTTGCCGACGAATCGCTCACCGAGCGGCGCCTTGTCCGCGTCCAGTTCGGCCACGTAGACGGCCCCGTTGCCGAAATACAGGTTGTCGCCGTTCGCAAAATCGACTTCTGCCATTGCCCTAGTCCTCGCTGTCTATCTCGGCCGCGCCGAGGTCTTCGAAATCTTCGTCTACCGCCGCGATCCCGGCGGAAATCAGCCGCTCGGCAACCGCCGCGCTCACCTCGATCATCTCGCCGCGCCCGAGATGTCGCCCTGCGTGAGTGTGGGAGTCCGTGTTGATTCGTACCCTCACGCCGCCTTGCTCTCCTGATCGGCCACCCTGGTCAGGTACAGGACGCGAAACAGCGCCGTCGCCTTCCAAAAATCCCGCTCTGCGCTTGCGCTTTCCCATGCCGTGCCTGTCTCGTCCACGCGCACCACCAAGCCACCGAGCGTGCTGCCTGCCAGTGCCTGAGAGGCCCAGCAGAGCAGCGAGTCGAGCGCTTGTGTGCCGCTGCCCGAAGCGTAGCACTCCACCCCGATTGCGAGCGAGCGTTGCACGAGCCCGCGCGTCCCGGCCTTCTGCTCGACGGCCTCCTGTGCCCGCCCGCCGAGGTCGGGAATCACCACATTCAGGCCGGGCAGGGCGCCCGGACCGTAGGGAGAGAGCCGCTCGCGCCTGGCCGTGGGCATCCCTTCAGGCGTGCTGGTATTCAGTGCCGCAACGATCGCCCCGATTGCCTGCTCGCGAATCGAACTCATATCGCCTCCATCACCACGGCCACGTCGGCACGCTCATCGCCGCCCAGAGCATCGCCGCCACTGCGGTGACGAGCAGCGGCACGAGCCCCGGCGCGAGGATCAGCGCGACCATGTGCAGCAGTTCGCCGGACCTCACTTCGTCGCCTCTGCCGCTGCCGCATCAGCGGCGGCCTGTGCGGCTGCTGTGTTAGCTTGCACCTTCCGTTGCGCAAGGAACGCAGCGGCCTGCGCAGCAAAAGTCTTGAGCGTTGCCAGCCGCGTCGCCGCATCCGCGTCGAAGAAGTCTGCGATCTGGTCAGGCGTTTGCTGCGTAAGCCACATTTTGAAAACCAACCGTTGCTGCGCCTTCATGGCGGCATTGGCTGAGTGCGCGACAAGCAGCGCGGCGACAATGGTAAGTGTTGCGAGTGTCTTTTTCATGTGTCTAGCCTCTGATGCTCAAGACGAGCCAGCGCGAAGCCGTCGTGCTGTAAACTACTTCCGCGATGCCCAACGCTGTAACGCCCACGTCGGCGCCGACGAGCGAAGTGAATCTATTGGCCGCCGTACTACTCGCGCTCTCGTCATTCAGCGTCATGTTGTACGCGGTTGAGTTGTAGATGATGAGTCTATACCCGTCAGCAACGGCGGCAGCGGGCGCGACAATCCCCGAAATATTGAACGTCGCCGTCGGACCGCTGACATACGCAAAGCGTGTGGAGGGCAGTGTCAGGTTGTTGTTCGCACCGTTGGATGCCGTCACTGCCGTTGATGCCGTGTTGCCGGTTGTCAACATCGTTCCCGACGCGGTCGGCAGGTTGAGCGTCAGATTGCCCGGTGACGTTGCGGGCTTGAAGTAATAGAACCCGCTCGTGGGTGCGTACAGATACAAGCCCATGCCACCAAAGGGGCTTTGAAAAAGGCCCAAGCTCGTTCCGCCAGCTCGAAACGTATGCTGATAAAACGTCGCTGCCGCGTTGTAGGTAAGACTGCTCGCAGCGGGCGCATTGATCTGTGCAATCGTCGGCGTCGTCAGCGTCGGCGACGTCGCACCGTCGAACAGCATCGCGCCCGTGCCGTTCTCGTCGGAGAGCGAAGCGCGAGCCTCTGCGCTTGTCGCCCAGTTTGGGCCGGTCAGGCCAGTGTCGCCCTGTGGCCCCTGCGGGCCGGTCAGGCCAGTGTCGCCTTGCGGCCCCTGCGGACCGGTCAGGCCAGTGTCGCCCTGCGGCCCCTGCGGGCCGGTCGCGCCGACATCACCTTGCGGCCCCTGCGGACCGGTCGGGCCAGTGTCGCCCTGTGGCCCCTGCGGACCGGTCGGGCCAGTGTCGCCTTGCGGGCCCTGAGGGCCGGTCAGGCCAGTGTCGCCCT
>Ga0172371_10009706_pt1 | contig 13169 bp, 8 predicted proteins | sample Lak12m_FD_114543 | JGI IMG/M metagenome (GOLD analysis project Ga0172371, IMG submission 114543) | Freshwater microbial communities from Kabuno Bay, South-Kivu, Congo - kab_022012_12m | ecosystem: Environmental > Aquatic > Freshwater > Lake | place: Democratic Republic of the Congo: South-Kivu... | reverse complement strand
TGAGGCAAGTTCCCGGCCACGCCGGGAACGCCTGGAGGGCGGGTCCTCCGTAACCCGCCGCCGGGATGCGGAGATCCCGGCCTCCAGACCGCTGGGAGCTCCCGGCGGTTTGGGGCGGAGCTTCGCTGGCGGCTCGGATGGGCGACCGCTGAGCCGCGTCGCCGTGGAGGAGCGCCAGCCGGGAGTTGGTCCGCCCTTGGCGGAGAGCTCCACAGGCCTCCCGTAGCCGCAGCCGTTGAGCCGCCGCCGCGCCGCTCCTCAGCCCTCGCCAAGCAACGCCCTGACCTGTTCCATGGACACCCGGGCCGCTGCCTCCGGGTCGCCCTTCAGCACCTGGCGGTAATAGTCGAACGACTCGAACTCGACGCTGCAGAACCCCCGGTAGCCGACCTCCGCCAGGCCGGCGAAGAAGTCGGCCCAGTTCACCCGGCCTTCCCCCAGCATCGGGAACACGAACTCACCCATCACGGGCCGCCCGACCGCGTCCTTCAGGTGGACGTGGCCGATCCGATCACCCCACTGCCGCACCACCCAGCCCACATCCAGGTTCCCGTAGAGGACTCCGTGCGATGGGTCCAGGTTGACCTTGTGCACCGCCGGATCGAGACGCTCCATCAGGTACCGGTGCGTATAGACATCGTGGGCCACCATGCCGAAGACCCCCTCCGAAGTGATCGTGACCCCGGCGTCCCGCGCCGCTCGCCCGAACCGCTCGTAGGCCTCGAACACCTGCTCCCAGGCGGCTGCCTCCGATAGGTCCCGCCCGACCTTCGGCGCACCGGGGTCCCACGGTGCGGGACCGGTCATCGTCCCCACCGTCGCCACCCCGCAGGCACCCGCGGCGGCAATGACCCGCAGCGTACGCTGGATGCGCTCCTCGCGGACCCGCGGATCCAGCGTCACCAGGTCCTCGTGCGCCATGATGCGCGAGACCTCCAGCCCGGCGTCGCGCGTCCGCGCCACCAGCTCCTTCAGCTCGGCCAGTGGCTTGTCCGGGTTGAAGTGCCCCGTCGTCCACTCGATGCCCTCGTACCCCAGCGAACGCAATGACGCGATCACCCGGCGCGGCTCCATGGTGCCGTACCCCAGCCCTGCCAGAAACGCGGTCCGCCACGCTCGCATGGTCTGCCTCCTGTGCCGCGGCCAACAACGGTTTGCCCAAGGCCTGCGGCTTAACCAAAGGATACACACCCCCGACACCGACGCAAGCAGCCCAACCTCCGGCACCGCGTGGTATGGTATGGCGTCTTGCGTGGAATCCCGACGGGGTGGTCCCTCGCTGGCCCCCGTCGTCACACGACCCGGCCGCCCGCGACGGCGGAGGTGGCGATGGCGTTCCTGAACACACGGCTCGGATTCGCTCTGGCCTTCGGCATCGGACTCGTCTGCGCCGCGGCTCAGGCCGCCCCCGCAGCGCTCCCGGAGACCGTCCTGGCCGACTGCTATCAACGCGAGTCGCTGGCCGCCATCCGCGACTGGGAAACGCTGCTCGAGGCGTGGGAGGCCCAGACCCCCGAAGGCGAGCGCCAGTTCCGGTTCCCCGTGCCCGTGGACGGAGCCGAGGTGTCCTGGCCCAACCCGCTCCCGTTGGCCCTGCTGCCCGCCGCAGACCGGGCCTCCCGCATCGACCTGCGCTGCGACGGTGGCAAGGTCCTCGCCGTCCGCTCTGCCGCAGGAACCACGGCCCCGCCGGTTGCCACTGAGCCCGACTCCCCGGTCGCGGGCTACCACCACCCCGGGGGCGGCGGCAAAGACCACTGGTACCACGCCTACACACGCCGTTTCGACGCCGTCTGTTCGTTTCTCCCGGCGCCGTCTCCCCTCGCGGTCCGCATCGCCGCGCCCCCTGACTTTTCCCGCGGCGCCAACGACCTGGTCGTCCACCTGCGCAACGCGGGCCCAACGGCCTTGCCGGTTGCCCTCGGGGTGAGTCTGCGCACGCCCGGCCGCCTGGAGCCCGTCGGCGAGGCCACGGTGACCCTCCCCCCGCACGGCGATCAGTCCGTGCCCCTCCCCGTCTCGCTCACGGAAGAGGGCGGTGCCATGCTGCTCTTCCAGATCCGCGCCGGCGAAACCGCCTTCCGCATCCCGTTTCTGACCCACGTCGAGTGCGTCTCAGCCGTCTGCACCAGCCTGGAACAGCTCCTGGCGGACGCCCCGGACGCCGAGGCCGCCCAGGCGCTGGCCGGACTGCAGCAGGAGGCCGCCGCCTGGCAGCCGGCGGCCCTTGACGCGGGTGCGCACTGGCGCCAGGTATTCGCGACGGCCAGCGCCTGGCGAGAGGACCTGCTATTGCGACGCATTGCCGACCTGGGGACCATCCTGTTCGTCAGACGCCGGCCCTACGATTCCGAGCAGCCCTACATGGACGCCCATCACCTGCACAATCCGCCGGGCGGTAGCATCTGCCGCCTCTCTCCCGTGCGGCCTGACGGCGTCGTCACCCCTGTCGTCGACTCTCTCGGCGAGGGCATCTACCGCGACCTCTGCCTCCGTTGGGATGCCGACCGGCTCCTCTTCTCCTTCGGCAACGGCTCCGACCGCTGGGATGGCTCCCAAAGCTACCATATCTATGAAACCGACCTCCGCGGCGGCCCCCCGCACCCGCTCACCTCAGGCCCCAAGAACGACTGCGAGCCCTTCTACCTCCCCAATGGCCAGATCGGCTTCACCTCCGACCGCCCCGAACACTTCGTCATGTGCGGCGCAGCCCGGCATGTCGCCAACCTCCACGTCATGGAGGCCGACGGCAGCGCTCCCCGCCAGCTCAGCTTCAACGTCTTCAACGACTTCAACCCGGCCGTCCTCCCCGACGGCCGCATCCTCTACAGCCGCTGGGAGTACAACGAACGCTCGGTCACCTCCCTCCATAACCCCTTCACCATCTTCCCGGACGGTACCATGATGGCGCCCTACTACGGCAATGCCACCATCCGACCCAATGTCGTCATGTTCCCGCGCCCCGTTCCCGGCAGCACCCAGATCATGGCCCTCTTCACCGCCCATCATGGCCAGACGCACGGCCCCATCGGCCTCATCGACCGGCGCCTGGGAGTCGATGGCCCCGAACCCATCACCCTCCTCACCCCCGGCATCCCCGTCACCGGCGAGAAGGCCGAAGACAGCCGCCGGGGCTGGTTCAGTGACCCCGCCCCCTTGAGCGAAACCCTCTTCCTCTGCTCCTACACGCCCACCGTCGTGCCCTGGCTGCCCACCCGTTGGGCGCTCTACCTCGGCGACCGCCATGGCAACCTGGCCCTCGTCTACCGGGACCCGGACATATCCTGCGCTGAACCCCTGCCGCTGCACCCCCGGCCGCGCCCCCACCGACTCCCGACCGCCCCTGTCGACGGCTCTGCCACCGACGTGCCGGCCGTACTCGGGGTCCAGAACGTCTACGTCGGCCTGCCGGACGTCCCCCCCGGCACGGCGCGCTTCCTCCGCATCATCGAGGACGTCCCGCGCAAAGGGGTCCATGGGGGTGGTGTCGTATGTACCTCGGGTACTAGTATTTACACTGTGAAACGCATCCTTGGAACCGTCCCCGTGGAAGCCGACGGGTCCGCCCACTTCACCGTGCCCGCCAACACCAATGTCTACGTCGAGGTGCTGGATCAGGACCGTGCCGAGATCCAGCGCATGCGCAGTGTCGTCTGTCTGAGACCCGGCGAGGCCCGCACCTGTGCCGGTTGCCACGAGTCCCGTCTGAGCGCGCCGCCGGTGCGACCCGCCATCGCTCTGCGCCGGCCACCCAGCACCCCCGTTCCACCTCCCTGGGGCGCCGCGCCGACCCTCAGCTTCCTCCGTGACGTCCAGCCGGTCCTCAACGCCCAGTGCAGCCGGTGCCATACCTATGACCGCACCGGGAATACCGTCATCCTTACCGACGACCTCACCGACCGCTTCACCATCGCCTACGAGGAACTCCTCCCCTACCTCAGCGTCGCCAACGCCATGCGCTGGGACAACCCGGAAGACGTCTACCCGCAGCCGCCCTACACGTACGGCTCAAAGGTCTCCGCGCTGACGGTCCTGCTGGCCAAGGGGCACCATGGCGTCGCCCTCAGCTCCGAGGAACGCGAACGCCTGGCCATCTGGATCGATGCCAACGCCGTCTACTACGACCGCTACGAGAGCGCCTATGGCGACAGCCGCAGCCTCTTCGCTGGCGCCTCCGGCAAGACCCTCCGCGACGCCTATGCCAGGCGCTGTGTCTCGTGCCATGGCAAGGGCGACGGCCAGGCCTCGACCTGGTGGCTCAGTCTGAACCGCCGAGACCTCGCCGCCAGCCGCGCCCTCGCGGCACCCCTGGCCCGTGCCGCCGGCGGCTGGGGGCGTTGCGAAGGGACCGTCTTTGCGGATACTACAGATCCCGATTACCGGGCTATCCTGGCGGCCCTTACCGCCGTCCGTGACGCCCTGGCCCAGAGACCCCGCGAGGACCTGCTCTCGATCCGTGGCGCGCCAGCCGAGGGCCAGTCCGTTCCCTTGCCTGCCCCGCCGCCGCCGCGTCCGCCCCAGACCCCTGATAAGGAGCCCGGCGACTGGACCTACCTCAGCGACCTCCCGTGGCAAGCCGCCAGGGCCGGCTGGACCGCCAACCAGGACGGCCTCCCCAGGCGCGATGCCGACGTCGAGGACAACCCCATCCGCGTCGGCGGCCGCTTCGTCCGCAAAGGCATCGGTACCCATGCGCCGTCGGAGATCCTCTGGCGCCTGGAGGGTGCCTACGAGCGCTTCCGGGCCGTCGTCAGCGCCGCGGAGACGGGGGGCAGCGTCGAGTTCCAGGTGTTCGGCGACGACCACTGCCTCTTCGACAGCGGCGCCCTACAGGGGCTGCGCGGGGCCCGCGACGTCGACCTGCCCGTCGCCGGGGTCAAGACGCTGCGGCTCGTGGTCACCGACGCCGGCGATGGGATCAACGCAGACATGGCCAACTGGGCCATGGCCAGAGTGCAGCGGCGGGCTGTAACCCAGCCGTAGAACCATGCTGGAGCGGCCCTGCGGTTGCGGGACCAGATGCTCCCGCGGCCGCGCCTGCGCGTCAACCCAAGGCAAAGCGGCGGCAATCCGCCTGTCTGCGTGTGTACCCGCACAGGCAGGCCGTCACTCCAGAGCTTGGCCTTGGGCCTGCGCCGTGTGTGCTTACCGAGTCCCGCGTCGGGCGGGGCCCTTTGGACTGTCGGTGACCTGTCAGCGTTTCCGACCAGGCCCGTCATGCCCGGGGACGCTTCGCTTGACGCCGGTGCGCAGGCGCGGGACCGTGGGCGCTCCAGTGGGTGCCGCGGAGACCGCACGACCGGTGGCTGGGACCGATCCCTGGCTCTACGGCAGACGGGGGACGGTTATGAGTCGTATCAAATCGGAGCCGTCGCCATTCCATCGATATCACTTCACCCGGTACAGGTGCACCCCGTACCCGGCAAACCGGTCCGAGAACCGCCCATCCCGTACCTCCACCTCGCGGCCTTCCCCCAGGACGACGGCGGTCCCCTGCCCCGCCAGCCCGGCGACGTGGAACTCGGCCGTGGTCTCCTCTCGGTACATGGCCACCGCAAACAGATAGGTCCCCTGCTCAGACTGCTTCAGGATCGCGTGCACCGGCGTGCGCGGTGACGACGAGGTCACCGTTACGCCGGCCGCCACGGTCGGGCTGTTGATCACCGGCGCCAGGTCCTGGATCTGGCGGTTGGTGGCCGTCACCCCAGCCAGCATCTCGGCATCCTTGAGCAGTGCCGCTTCAACGAATGTCGGCTTGAACTGGTGCACGAAATACAGCAACCCGCGGCACCCGTGCACAATCGCCATCCACACCTCGGCGCGCACCTGCTCCGGGGTGGGCTTCACAGAGACATTGCTGATGCGCGTGCACTCCAGCACCGCCCACACCACGCGCTCGTCCCGCGTCCATTGCCGCAGCCGCGACACGCCATAGCCGACATACCAGAGGTTACCCCGGATGGTGTCGCGCTCGTGGGTCGCCGGGTAGATGTCGAACGAGACGATGTCGGAGCCCTGCACGTATTCCGCATAGTCCTCGGGATGGTTCGAGCGCACGCCGCGGCCGTACCATCCATCCCAGGCCACCCCCTGCCCGAGGTTCAGCAGCACCGGCCGTGACGGGTCCCGCTCTGCCAGACGCCGGTAGTCGGCCACGATGGTTGCCGGAGGCACCGGCGGCCCATAGCCCTTGCCGTCGGGCAAGGCCTGGGCGTTGTCCGGTTCGTCACCATGCATCCAGCCGAGGATGACCTCGTCCTCGATCCGGCGTAGCCCCACCTCGTTCTGGTCGCAGATCACCGGCATCCCCGCCGCCTTCAGGGCATCCAGTTGCTCGTCCGTAGGGCCCTTCCACAGGCCGATATAGAGGTTGATGCCCGCCTCGCGGAACCGTCCTGCATTCCTGGGGTCCTGGAGCCAGACGCCGATCGGAAGACGGTTCGGGTCACGACCCGGTCCGCGCGCCCAGCGCCCCCAGGCCGGGACCCACGCTGCCGCCGGCGGGACGACGCCAAAGTCAGCCGGCGGCGGCGGCGGCCAGACCGGCTGCAGAGCCGCTACCGGCCCCAGAGCCACCACCAGATCGTCCACCCACAGCACCTGCTGCGCCCCGCTCGCATCGCCACGCAGCAGGACCCCCGAGAAACCCTTCAGCCGCGTGCGGTTCCAGTCGAACATGGGCCGCTGCGCGTTCACGTCCTGACCATCGACCGAGAGCCGCAGGCCCGCCTCACCAAACTCGAATCGCCAGCAACGCCACTCGGGGCGTCGTGGAGTCCCCAGATACTGCACCTTCTGCCAGGGCCGCTCATCTCCGCTGCCGGTCGCCAGGTCACTGGCGGCGTAGGTCTTGTCGCCCGACAGGTACGACGCGTATACCGGCCCGACCAGCACCGCCGTGCCGTCCTCCTGCACGAGGCCCCACAATGGCCCCGACGCGTAGGCCTTGGGGTCTGCCGGGGCCTTCCCATCGTCGAGGACCCACAGCTCGACGCTGCCCTGACCCTCCCGGTCACGGAACTGCCAGCGGACCTCGGAACCCGGTGCCAGCGCCAGGGCACCGCCGGCGCCGCCGGCCCGGTCTCGGCCAGGCTCGATGCGGACGTCCCCCTTCACCTCAGCCTTCCCCAGGTCCGCCGCATTGGCAAACGTGTCGCGCACGGCCTCCTGGCCGCTTGCCACACCGGCAGAACCGATCAGTACCGACTCGCAGAGAACCAGCCCTGGCAGGAGTCTCATCGCAACCGTCTCCCGTGGCAGCCAAGAACACCGACCTTACCCTCGCCGCGGAATGCGCTGTGGTCAAGGCGCCGTGGGGCCCACACAGGGCGGTTCCGTTTTCTCAACGACCGTCGGTGTTGGTCACTGGCACTGTGAAAGCGTGAGTGCTTGATTGCGTGAGGGTTACGAAGTCTATGCCGGCCGTTTGCCACGCGTCCACGCGTTCACGTTCTCACGCGCTCACCCGTGGCGGGGACCGCGATCTTGAGACAGCCCTGGGGCCCACGGTCTCGCCGAGGCGCCGGCCAGCCGTCGCCTTGGGGCCATGGGTAGAAACTCGCGCCCGCTGGCACTAGTGTTGCGATGATCGGAACAGGAGCGCATATGCCAGTCGGAAGGGTATCTGCAGCGGCGTTTCTCGCCGCTGTCCTGGCGGGATGCACCGTACTGACGCCCGCCCCCCAGACGCGCGGGGACGCGGGGACTGCCGGGATACCCGGCTGCGTGGCTACGCTCGCGGCACTCCGGGCACTCCCCGCACCGTCCGACCGACGCGTCGTCGTGCTGGCCGGCTACCACGGACCCGACGACGGCGGCGGCGGGCTCTTCCACTGGTCGCCGACCTGCGCCGACCGCGATGACGGCGGTCTGACCGTCATGCCCGAGGCCGCCTCGAGCCGCGGCAGATGGAAGAGGCTGGTGACCGACGGGCGTTCCAGCGCCAAGTGGTTCGGCGCCCGGGGAAACGGCACCGATGACACGGCCGCGATCCAGGCGGCCATCGACGCCCTCCCCGCCAGGGGGGGAACCGTCTACTTCCCGGGCGGCGATTACCGCGTGGCCAGGACAATCGTGATCGGGGACGGCGACGGCAGCACCCGATCGTCGAGCCGCAACGGCATCAAACTGCTCGGCGAGGGTGCCGGCTTTGCGGTTGACGACCCCGAACGGGTCCCGACCATGATACGCAGCAACGCCCCAATGGCGGCCGTGATCGACGTTCGCGGTCGCATCAGCGATGTCCACATCCAGGATCTGTTCGTCAGCGCTGAACTCGAAGCCGATGTCGGCATCCGCCTGGAGGCCGTCAGCGGAACCGTGCTGCAGAACCTCAAGATCATGCAGTTCCGCAAGACCGGCCTCATGATCCTGGGCGGCGGACCACCGACCGGGAACTACAACATCGTGAATCGGTTCGATGGCCTCTTCGTGGCCTCCACCAGCAACGGCCACATCGGCCTCTACATGGACGGTAACTACGCGGTACAGAACGACACGTGGCTGAGCTCATTCCGAACCTGCCGGTTCGACACCGCCAGCGCGGAGAATGCGGTCTCGGCGTGGCTCAAGTTCGTGGACTCCATCTCCTTCTACCGGTGCCACTTCGCCAACTACCGCCCAAGCTGCACCGGTCTCGTCCTCGATGCCCGCGACAACCCCAACTTCCCCGCCGGACTGGCCTTCTACGACTGCAGTGTCGCCAGTATCCGGGTGGACGAAGACGCCACCCACAAGATCCGGAAGAACTACTTCTACGGCTACGGCAGCTACGACAACGAGCACCTTCCGGACCATCCCATGCTCATCGGGATCACCGACGACGGACGTCCGTTCCATCTCCAGGCCCCCTGACCGCGGCACCGGACGGTTGTCACGCCGGATGCTGTCCGCGGCGCCGCTCCACGAGTGCCGACGCCTGCGACGCCACAGCCCTGGCCCACAGGCTCGAGAGGGTGTACTATCTTGCAGACCGAGTTCCCGTATCTTCCTCAGGCCGGCCGTGCGTGCCAGCCTCAGGTGCGAGGCAACCCTCCCATGGCAACGACCTCCAGCCAGCACTCCCCAGGTGCCTCCCGGCCGCCCTGGCCAGGTGGACACCCCCCGCGTGCCTGCGTGCCGGCGGGCCATGCCTGGCAGGGGTCTTGCCGCCCCCTCGCCGGACTGCTCCTGCTCCTGGCCGGGACCGTCCTCGCCGGAGGCGATCCCGATGGGAACCAGAATCTCGCTGCCGCCAAGGAACTCCCCGCGGGCCCCGGGCTCGCCGCGCCGTACCCCGCTGACGCCGGGCTCAAGACGGACCCCAAGGTGATCTTCGCCGACGACTTCGAGTCCGGCAGCCTGGGGGATGGCTGGGATGAGGTCCGCAACCAGGATGGAAAGGTCCTGACCCTCGCGGCCCCTGCTGACGCGCCGGAACTGGGCCGGCGCTGCCTCCGTGCCGAGGCCCACCTGGGCTCGGATACAGGTGGCGGCCTGACCACGTGGTTTGAGCCGCCCGAGAGGCTGTTCATCCGCTTCTACACCCGTTTCGCTCCCGACTGCGACTACGTTCACCACTTCGTTACGCTGCGCGCCAACAAGGGCTTGCGCGGCGGCGACAAGTGGAGCGGCTTCGGCGGCGCCGGCCTCAAGCCGGCCAGAGACGAACGCTTCTCCACCGCCATCGAGCCGTGGGGCAACTGGGGCCGCTACCCCCCGCCGGGACGCTGGAACTTCTACAGCTACTGGCACGAGATGCAGCCATCCCCCGACGGCAAGTACTGGGGCAACTCCTTCGGCGTCCCCACCGCCCCCGTCATCCCACGGGACCGCTGGGTCTGCGTCGAGTTCATGCTCCAGCACAACACCCCCGGCAAGCCGGACGGCGAACAGGCTTTCTGGATCGACGGCCTCCTGGTGGGCCACTGGAAGGGGATCAACTGGCGTACCTCCCCCCAACTCAAAGCCAATGCCCTCACCCTCGAAAGCTATGTCACCGACCGCTGGACCAAGAACCCCGTCAACACGGTCTGCTTCGACAACGTCGCCATCGCCCGCGACTACATCGGCCCCAGCGCCAAGCCCCAGTGATCCGCTTCCTGCGCCGGAAGGAGGGCGTGGTCCGAGTTGCTGGAGAAGCGGAGTGTGTCCGTGCCGGCCGGCGGGCCGCTGGGGATGCAGGTCGCCTGGGAGACCCCGCCACGCCTGCACCCATGGCGGGGCCCGGACGATGCGAGGCGATGCGGAGATGCCCATGAATGGACCCGACGCGGCGGCCATGAAGGTCGAGAAGCAGATCCTCCAGGGGACGACGAGGGGCCAGAAGGACTACCGCTTCGACGATCAGCATGACCCCAACCTGCCCGTGCAGTTCTGGTTCCAGGAATCGGACGAGGGCGGGGTGCTGTTCGTCGTCTTCTACTCTCAGGCCTGCCGCTGGTCCCGCTGCCTGGGCTGCAATCTGCCGGCCCGCATGTCCAGGCATCACGTCGGGTTCCGCCCCCTCATGGCCCAGATCGACCATGTCTTCCTGCATCCGCACGTGACGGCACGCTCTGACGAACTGACGAAGCTCATCGTCAGCAACAACGGCTCGGTGCTCGACGAGAAGACCTTCTCCTCGACGGCGCTCATGTATCTGGTCGCCCGGGCCAACATCCACCTGCCTCGCCTCGCCGTGCTCTCCCTCGAGACTCGCGTGGAGTATGTCGAGGTCGCGGAACTGGAGTTCCTGGCCCGCGCCCTGCAGGAGGGCCAGACGCCAACGGTGCTTGAACTCGCGGTCGGCTTGGAGGCGTTCGATGATCACATCCGGAACGAGGTGTTCCTCAAGGGCCTGCGGCTGCTCGATCTGGAGCGGCTCTGCCGGATGCTCGGACAGCACGGCTTCCGCCTCAAATGCTACTTCATGCAGAAGCCCGTGCCGGGGATGTCGGACGAAGACGCTGTGCAAGACGTCCAGCGCGCCATCGACTACCTCGCCCGCCTGGCGGAAACCCACGGCGTCCGCATCAACCTCCATCTCAACCCGACCTATGTCGCGTATGGTACGGCCATCGAGGACTGCTTCCGCTCCGGGGAGTACACCCCGCCGCGACTGCAGGACGTCGCCCGAGCCGTCCTGTACGCAGAGGGCAAGGCCGTCTCTGTCTTCGTGGGGCTGTCGGACGAGGGTCTGGCATGCGCTGGCGGATCGTTCATCCGCCCCGGCGAGGAGGCGCTCCTGGCGCGGCTGGAACACTTCAACCGGACACAGGACTTCGGCGCGCTGCGCCGGCCCGTTGGTGCTTCCTGACCGAGCTTCCGTCACTGGCCGCTGTCTGCCAGTGACGGGACCTCCTAACAACTTGATACTTACGGCTCTGCCGTTGAGCTCCAGTTGGGTTCTACGGTGGCCCTCCGCGGGCGGCGCGCCCGGCGTTGTGAGGGCAGTTTTCCCTGCGTGTTGGGTCCCGGTCCGGTCCGCTTGGCCGCCGGCAGCATGGCGGGTAGATCGATGCCGGCGGCCGAGCGCAGGACCTGAAGCGAAGACCGGGCAGGGAGGGGCGCCAGCCGCCCCTTATTCCCCCGATCTTCGCACCGCTGCCGCAAGGGCAGCACCGGCGGCGTGGCCTTGGTCTGGAACCAGCCAGCCACCCTCGTCCACTTCGTCCCAGGCGTAGAACAGCACGAAACCCGGGATCGGCCACAGGCGCGTCTCGAACGCCCGGCCAAACCAGTCCGTAAGCAGAAGAGCGAAGGCCATCAGCACGCGCGGTACGGCCAGCGCGGTCAGGACCAACATGCACTCCATCGTCCAACCCTGTGTTGCTGAACGGGAAGAACGGACACCCGGCAGACCACCACCCGGCGCTACCAGGTTACCCCTGCCTTCGCCCGCCAGTCCCGCAGGATGGCGTCCATCACGGCCGACGTGCGGGCTGCGGTCTCGCCGGTGCTTGGGCAGGGGGGCCCCCCATTCAGTGCGTTGACGATGGTCTGGATGAGGGGTTGCTGGATGTGCGGCGGGGTGACCGCAGGATGAAGTGACACACCCTCCGGCGTGGCCAGTTCGATGGGCTCCGTGCCAAAGGTGGAGAACCTCAGCTTACCGCGCGAGCCGACGATCTCATTGGCGTCGACGGGGCCCTTGTTGAAGGCGGTAAAGCACCAGACGCCGCTGCCAAGCGTGCCGCTGGCGAAGGCTAGACTGGCGGCGACGCAGTCCTCGGCGGGGTACAGGCCGGCCTGGTTGGCGGCCACGCCCTTCGACTCCGCCACGGGCCCCAGGAGGAAATCGAGGATATCCAGCGTGTGCGACGCCAAGTCCAGGAAGATGCCGGCTCCCGCGATCTCGGGCCGCACGCGCCACGGCAGGCTCGCGGGATCGTACTGGCCCGACGCGTAGTACTGGGTCACTGTCACGAAGCGCGGCGTGCCGATGGCGCCAGTGTCCAACAGCTCCTTCACCTTCAGGAAGCGCGGCAGGGCACGCCGGTAGTAGGCCACGAAGAGCGGGACCCCGGCCGCCCTGCAGGCGTTGATCATCCGCCGGCATTCGTCCGCGTCGCGCGCCATCGGCTTCTCGACATACACAGGCTTGCCCGCCGCCGCGGCACGGAGGGCGTACTCGGCGTGGGAGGACGGCGGGGTGGCGACATAGACCGCATCCACCTCCACGTCACGGATGAGCTGATCCGCGTCGTCGTACCAGCGGGGCACGCCGTGTCGCTCCGCGTAGTCCCGCGCCTTGTCTGCGTCCCGCCGCATCACCGCGACCAGACGCGAGCCCTCGGCTTGCTGGAACCCGGGCCCGCTCTTCACCTCGGTGACGTTGCCGCAGCCGATGATACCCCAGCGAATGATGCTCACGGATGGACTCCTTCGGCCGCGGCCACGCCTGCATCCGGCCACCCAGTCACCCGGCCAGGCCTCCGGCAGTTCGGGCCTCCTCGTGCCCTATGGGCTCCAGTCCCGGCCTCACGAGCCGCTCTGACCATACCCCGCACTCGCCGCAGACGCAACGGGCTCTCGGGGATCCCCAGGGCTGTCTCAGGAAACCGTTGGCAGCCTTGCGATGGGGCCCTCGGTAGGTCGCGGCTGCCACCCGCCCGCGTGCGGGCGAGAGCATCTTCTGGATGTCAAGGGTTCCCGCGAGAAAAAGGCGCAGCAAGGGCTGGGTGCCTCCGTCGTCCGTGTCTTTGTGAGCG
>Ga0172371_10009705_pt1 | contig 13170 bp, 7 predicted proteins | sample Lak12m_FD_114543 | JGI IMG/M metagenome (GOLD analysis project Ga0172371, IMG submission 114543) | Freshwater microbial communities from Kabuno Bay, South-Kivu, Congo - kab_022012_12m | ecosystem: Environmental > Aquatic > Freshwater > Lake | place: Democratic Republic of the Congo: South-Kivu... | reverse complement strand
GGGTGACATCAAGCAACAGCACATCGTGAACTTCGCCGCCAAGAACTGCTCCTTGAACCGCCGCTCCAATGGCAACAACTTCGTCAGGATTTACAGTCTTATTGGGCTCTTTGCCAAAGAAATCACGAACTGTTTGTTGGACTTTAGGCATTCTCGTCTGACCGCCAACCAAAATAATCTCGTTGATCTCCGAGGGCTTTAGCTTAGCGTCTTTAAAGCATTTCTCGACAGGTCCCATTGTCCTTTTAATAAGATCGCCAACCATTTGTTCTAAGGCTGCCCTAGTCAGCCTTCTTTGGAGATGTACGGGCTGATTATCTTTCTGTGTAATAAACGGCAGATTAATTTCAGTTTCTTGTACAGAAGAAAGTTCGATTTTCGCCTTTTCTGAGGCCTCCCTAATCCGCTGCATCGCCTGCACATAACCCTCAAGATCAATTCCTTGCTCTTTCTTGAATTATTCAAGGAGACATTCTACAATTTTCTGATCAAAATCGTCTCCTCCAAGAAATGTATCGCCATTTGTAGCCTTAACCTCGAAAACACCTTCGCCAATTTCTAGAACGGAAATGTCAAACGTACCTCCACCCAAATCATAAACAGCAATTTTCTCGTTCTTTTTTTTATCTAGGCCGTACGCTAATGAAGCTGCAGTCGGCTCGTTAATAATTCGTTTTACTTCCAACCCAGCAATTTCTCCAGCCTGTTTAGTCGCCTGCCTCTGAGAATCATCAAAATATGCAGGTACGGTAATAACAGCTTCTGTAACTTTCTCCCCCAAGAATGCCTCTGCATCTGCCTTTGCTTTCTGAAGAATCTTTGCCGATATCTCTTGAGGGGTATAAATTTTTCCGTCTACTTCGACACAGGCCATCCCGTCTTTCCCTTTGACAACTTTATAGGGAACCATCTTAATTGTCTTTTTAACTTCAGCATCATCAAACCGTCTCCCCATCAAACGCTTAATTGAATAAACCGTATTTTTCGGATTTAAAACCATCTGACGTTTAGCCAAATCACCCACCAATCCTTTTACCGGTTCTACTACCGAAGGAATAAGGTTGCGCCCTTCCGTGGTCGGAATTACTTTTGGCTTACCAGACTCCAATATCGCTACGCATGAATTTGTAGTTCCTAAATCAATACCAATTATTTTTCCCATTTATTCCTCCTAAAATTTAACAAATATTTACTCATTTCCCTGACCAACACGAACCTTGGCAGGTCTTATCACCTCTCCACAATATTCATACCCCTTAGTTACTGTTTCGACAACAATATCTTTTGGACCCTGTGTTATCTGCATACAATCCATTTTTATCGGATCAAAAACCTCGCCATCACTTTTGATGGGCATTATCCCTTCGCTCGCCAAGACGTCTTTAAACTGACCTACCGCCATTTTTAATCCCTTATTGTCGATATGACTTTCTGCCCTTTCCAAATTATCCAAAACGGCTAATAACTTATCTATCAGGCTCCTAACGGTATCTTTTTTAAACAAAGATACCTCTTTTTCAATCCTTGCTTCAATATTACGATAATCCGCAAGAGCGCATCTTAATTGACTCTGGAGAGAGTCAATCTCTCTTTGTAAGCTCTGCTTCTCGCTCCCCACTTTCTTCCCAGCGGTCTTATCCTGGTTTTTCTTATCATCTCTTTTTTTCATTTGACCAAAATTGTCCTTTAAAAAATATATTTAAATAACCATCCAAAAAAAAGGAGTTTACTATAGATTCAAGAATGCCTCGCAATTCATTGCGAGGATGAATTGAACCTAAAGCTATGATCTTTCTTTAGAGACTAAAGCCGCCGAGTCTGACTCGGCGGAAGATCTACTTCCCCACTTCAGACAAAAGTTTCGCAAAGTAATCTACTAACGGGATTACTTCATTATAAGGTAAACGGGCTGGTCCCATTACACCAATAATACCTTTAAATGGACCACCCTCGTAATCCTGGTAAACGAAGCTGCAAGGCTCGAGGAACTCCATTCCTAAATCATGACCAACTAAAAGGTGAATTTGGTCTCTTCCGTCAGCATGCGCTGCGACAGAGGAGAATAAATCGTCCATTAACTTTAGCCAAAAGCCCGCTTGATCAAGGAGCGAAAGAGTTGTTTTTGCAACATCGATATCGAAAAACTCAGGCTCATTTAAGAGGTTTGACGCCCCAGAGGAATAAAGATTCCCCTGAGAGGTCGCTGCCAAAGACATTTTCCCTGTTCTTCTTGATAATTCTCGGGTTGCCTCTCTAAGAAGATTATCGAAATCGTTTTTGTAACCCCATATTTTTTCCTTGACACCTACCTCTTCTGCTACTGATAATTTCTTAGGTGTCATTAGCTGCTTAACATAAAATTTGAGACCCATGGAAGTAGGCATTCTCCCTGCGGAAGAGTGTTCTTTCTTTAAATATCCCATCTGCGTCAAACGCGACATCTCATTTCTCAGGGTAGCCGGACAAACCCCAAAGTTGAACTTTTTTTCCAATGTTTGGCTACCAACTGGCCTTGCTGTTTCAATAAACTCATCCACTAAGGCTTTTAAAATTTTTATTTGTCTTGGCGTTAAATCTCCCATTTATTCTTACGGTTGCTAATATATATTAGCAAAAGGATAGCATCACTGCTAATTCTTGTCAAGGGGTAGCCAGCCAGAGTGTGACCATAAGCAATCCAACCAGCACAAGGTTGAGAGGCGTGTCCTGCTTGAGGAAACGGATTAACAACAATGTCGTGATTAAAAGGGACACAAAGAGGCTTGGTTTTACTCTTCCAGAGACCGAAAGGATTACCAAAAAGGACCACAAAAAAAGCAACAGGAAAAAGACAATAATGTTTACCCAAACGTCAGGCGAGAGGGTAAAAGGCAAAATTATCCAGGCAACAAAAAAAAGTAAGCCGCCACAAATCAAGAGCTTGCGGGGCAATAAGCCTTTCTCGCCTGGTTTAAATCTTTTCATATTATTAGACGCTTCAAGAATACCTCGCAATGAATTGCGAGGATGAATCGAAGGATGATAAAGACATCCTCCTTAGGGAAACCGCGGACTTTAGTCCGCGGAGGATGTCATTGAACCTGAAAAACAAAGGATTGTTATCTTCCGTCCCCTTAAGAATTATTTTAGCTCGATACTAATCATTAGTCCAAGTATAGATTCCCACGGGCAAGCCCGTGGTGCTCTAGCCAATCCCGACATAACGTCGGGATGAAAGCTGATCAATCCTGCCCGCCGTCGCTACACTCAGGCGTTAGCAGGCAGGTCATCTTCCCGCCGTCGGCTGGGAGTTCTCTCGAAACTGTTATAATTTAGCTATGTCTTACTGGTTGCCCACGATTGCGATTATCACAGCTTTAGGCTTCGGCATTTGGCTGATTATAAAAAAAATCTCTTCAATAACCGAATCTGTCAAGCCCGACAACGCTCTTATTGAATGGTTGAAAAATCAGCAGCAAGAGTGGCAAAAGTCAAATCAATTTTTTGGCCAGACCCTTCGCGAAACCAACGAAAATATTCACCAAGTTCTCCAGAAAAATACCGAAACAATAAATCAACGGCTCGATAACGCTGCCAAATATATTTCTCAGGTCGCTCATGAAGTGGGTCAAATGAGCGAAATTGGGCGCTCTATGAAAGAACTTCAGGACTTTCTAAAAAGTCCCAAGATTAGAGGAAATATTGGCGAAGAGGTTCTTAAGGATATGATCGGGCAAATGTTTCCAAAAAATAGTTTTCATTTGCAATACCAGTTCCATACTGGCGAGAAGGTTGACGCTGCTCTTAAAACTGATGCCGGAATTCTGCCAATAGATTCAAAATTTCCCATGGAAAACTTCAGGAAAATGCTATCCGAGCAGGATGAGAAGAAACTCTCCGTAATCAAATCTCAATTTTTCCATGACGTCCGAAAACATATTAAAAGCATCTCTCAAAAATACGTGCTTCCCGAAGAAGGCACTGTTGATTTCGCATTAATGTATGTTCCTTCAGAAAGTGTTTTTTACGAAGTTGTGAACGAACCACAGCTAATTGAATATGCAAGATCGTATCGTGTTTATGTGGTTTCTCCGAGCACGCTATACGCCCATCTGCAAATGATTTTACTTTCTTTCGAAGGTAAAAAGCTTGAAAGCCGTAGCAAACAAGTTTTTCAGCTTCTAAAAGCGGTAGAGCAGGATTACCGAAAAACAGAAGGAGCATTAACAGTTTTGGGTAAACACGTTGTCAATGCCTCAGCGAAAATGAGCGAAGTATTTCAGCACTTTTCTTTATTAGGGCAAAAAATTACAAATATGTCTCAACTTCCAAAACCAGAAAAGATTAAGCCGCAAAAAAGCTAATTCCACCCAAAAATTTCATCAGCCCATAGACAACTAATCACCTTCGGGAATCATACTCATAGATTCCCACGGGCAAGTCCGTGGTACTCTAGCCCACCCCGATGTAACGTCGGGATGAAAACTGATCAATCCTGCCTACCGGCAGGCAGGTCCTCCACGGCTAAAGCCGCTTAGTTCTTGATTCCGTCTTAAAAAGCCCGTGCTAAAATTAGCCATGGAGCAAACAAAGCTAAACAAAAGTCAGAAAGATGCCGTTAAGCATAAAAAGGGCCCCCTTTTGATTATCGCCGGGGCAGGAACTGGAAAAACTACTGTAATCACAGAGAGAATTAATTGGCTAATTACGCAAGAGGGAATTTCTCCTTCGCAAATTTTAGCGCTTACATTTACTGAGAAAGCCGCTGCCGAAATGGAAGAAAGGGTGGACCTTGTCCTTCCTCTTGGTTACACTCAACTTTGGATATCTACTTTCCATTCGTTCTGCGACCAGATACTAAGAAATGAAGCGATTGCGATCGGGCTCAATCCAAGCTTCAAATTACTAAGCGAAGCTGAATCTGTCTTATTATTACGTCGGCATCTTTTCGAACTGGAACTAGATTATTTTCGGCCAGCAAGTAATCCCAACAAATTTTTACAAGAATTAATAAGTCATTTCTCCCGACTCCGAGACGAGGACATCACTCCAAAAGAATATCTCCAATTCTCTAAGAGACAAATGAAGAAAGCAGATATGCCCCAGGAAATAATTGAATATAAAAAATATTCTGAGCTTGCCTACGGTTTTGCAAGGTACCAAAAATTAAAAGAAAGCGAGGGCTTGATGGATTTTGCAGATTTGATCGGAAACACGTTGCGTCTTTTTCGGGAGAGACCGAACGTCCTCCAAGAATATCAAAACAAGTTTAGATACCTTCTTGTCGATGAATTTCAAGATACCAACATTGCCCAAAATGAACTTTTATTACTTTTATCACAAGGCTCCAAGAACATTACCGTTGTCGCTGATGATGACCAATCTATTTATAAGTGGCGAGGAGCGGCTGTTTCAAACGTCATACAATTCAAGGCCAACTTTCCTAAAGCAAAAATAATCGTCCTTACCAGAAATTACCGTTCCACCAAAGAAATACTAGATAAGTCTTACCAACTGATACAGTATAACAACCCTGATCGCCTGGAAGTCAAAGAAAAAATTAACAAAAAGCTTCTTCCGGCTAGAAAACTGGAAGGAGCACCGATCGAACTCATATTTAAAGAAAGGGTAGAAGAAGAAGCCGATGCCGTTGCTCTTAAAATTAAATCGCTGGTCAAGCCTAGTAAGTCAAAGGCTTTGGCCCAGAGCCACTATCAATTTAAAGACATAGCTGTTTTAGTTCGCGCCAATAGTCAAGCAGACCCGTTCGCAAGAGCTCTCGCAAGATCCGGAATCCCCTACCAATTCCTCGGCCCGGGGCAACTGTTCCACCAACCCGAAATCAAAGACTTAATCGCCTATCTTAAACTCCTCGATGATCCAACTGATAATGTTGCTTGTTTCCGTCTTTGCAATATTGATGTTTTCGGAATTAATCCTCGCGACCTTGCGTTCATAAAAAGCTTTTCCCGCCAAAACAATCTTTATTTACTTGAAGCTCTGGAACAGTTATCCGACTCCGATCATGAATCTGACACGTCGAGCCCGCACGTTAGCAACTTGACAAAAGAGAACGTTAAAAACTTAGTTTCAATGCTCCATCGGCATTTAAATTTAATCTGTAAAGAGACTGGCGGACAGATCCTTTACTACTTCCTAAAAGACTCTGGTTTGCTTAAGAAATACTTGCAACCAAAAACAGAGAAAGAACAAATATCAGGAATGAACATGGCCAAGTTTTTTAATAAGATTAAAGATTTTGAAAACAAAAATAAAGATAATTCCGTTGCGAGTCTCCTAGAATGGATTAATTTAAGGATGGAAATGGGCGAAAGTCCGATGGCTTCCGAAAACGACTGGAATGAAAGAAATGCCATTAACATCCTCACCGTTCATTCGGCGAAAGGGCTCGAGTTTCCTTGCGTTTTTATCGTTAATCTCGTTGACCGGCGATTTCCCACAACGGAAAGACATGAGGTTATCCCAATTCCCCAACCGCTAATTAAAGAAACTCTTCCCGAAGGCAACTCTCACGAACAAGAAGAGAGACGCCTCTTTTATGTTGCGATGACAAGAGCCAAAGACAGGCTTTTTTTAACAGCCGCCAAGTTCTATGGAGAGGGTAAGCTTCAGAAGAGGATCTCTCCTTTTGTCAGTGAAGCTATTGGGGCAGAAAGATTAAACAGTCTATTGGCAAAACAAAACGTTTCCCCCTCAACTCAATTAACACTCTTAGATTGGAACAAAAAGGAGGAGGCAACCCTTCCACCAAATCTTAATCCTCCTGTTGCCTATCTTTCTTTTTCACAATGGGAAGCATATAGGAACTGTCCGCGCCAATACCAATATAAATATAATTTGAAAATTCCTACCCCTTCTTCTGCTCCCCAAACATACGGGAACACTATTCACCAAACTTTAAAATTATTCTACCAACGCCAATTGACTCAGGAAAAAAAACTTACGCTCGATGATTTAATATCAATATTAGAGGCCAATTGGAGCAGCGAAGGCTTCTCGTCTAAGTCACACGAAGAGGAAAGCAAAATTCAGGCTTTAAAAATGATAAAAAGGTTTTATAATGAGGGTTTCGAATACGAAAAGATTGGGAATGTTCTCGCCCTGGAACAACCTTTCTCTTTTAGGCTAACACCAACTCTCAAAGTCGGCGGAGTCATTGATCGAATTGATAACCTTGAGCTAAATAAAGTTGAAATTATTGACTACAAAACAGGGAACAGAATTCCGTCTCAGCGAGACGTTGATGAAAACGACCAGCTGAGTTTGTATGCAATGGCAATCTCCACTATAAAAGACATTTCGTTTTCCCGACAAGTCAATGATATTGTTCTCTCTCTTTATTTTCTCGAGGAAGGAACCAAAATCTCGAGCAAAAGAAGCCCCAAACAAATCGAGCAAACAAAAAATAAAATTATAAATGTGGCTAAGGAGCTAGAAACCACTGATTTTTCTCCAAATCCAAACCGTCCCTTCCCTTGCGAATATTGTGAATTTCGTTTGCTTTGCGACAGTTGGAGATGACATCCTCCCCGCATTGAAGTGCGGGGTTTCCCACCTCGAAAGCCTGCCTGCCGGCAAGGCAGGGAGGATGACTTTGTCATCTTCAATTCATCTCCGACGTTACGTCGGAGTATTCTTGAAGTTTCCAATAAAATCAACTTTCCTTCTTCGGCAGTAGTTTGTCCAGCAAAGAACTCCCTTTCTTTTTCAGACGAAGTACTTTCCAGCGAATTTTCTCGGCAACATTATAGACGCGATAAAGAGGCTCATTAATGACTAAATCCCAACTGCCTGCAAATTCAACGAGCTTTCCGCCGTAACCAATTTTAAAGCGATGAAATCCATACCAAGGGTGCCGAGGATTAGCATCGGGAGGAAGACATCCCCACATATCGAATGTTTTACATCCCATTGATTTGCCGAATCTGATCGCTTCCCAACAGATTAAATTTGAAGCCATTAAATTACGCATTTGCGAGGAAGAAGCCCCATACGGATAGTAAAGCGTTTCGTTCCAGACAAAAAGCATCCAGCCAGCTAGTACTTTTTCTTTATACTTCGCAAGAAGTATGTGTGCTATTCCGGAAGGCTCAAGCACCTGCCACATTTTTCGAAAATATTCTTGATCGTGCATATAAAACCCCTGTCGTTTTACCGTATCGTTGAAAAGCAGTTTCAAAAAAATAGTTAGACTGGAGGGACTATTATCATGCTCCACGACTATCCCCTTCCGCTGGGCAAGGCGGATATTGTACCTTGCTTTGGGAGACATTCCTTCAAGAAGAGAGGGCTCGTCTTTCGAAATATCTAAGATGAAAGTATGCTGATCGAATAATTGTTTTGGAGAAAGCGATAATCCCAACGAATTGTAATCGTACTTATCGCTCTCGACTACCTCGTTTGTAATTTCACCTTTATGATTCTCCCATCGACGAACTACAAAATCCGGTTCAATTTTGACAAAAAGAGCATTATTCTCCCGCGCCAAATCTCTGAGGCTCGCAATTAAATCTTCTCTAGGATTCGGTCCTTTGGGAAAATAGCCAATCGTAAAATTTGTGCGAGGGACCTTATGAAAATACACTTCCCAGGCGCTAATCAGCTTATTTTTATCAAACAATCCAGCACGCTCTACTTTTATCCCTAATGATTCTCTAAAATTTCCCCACTCCCAAGTCTGCAAGGGGTGGTTTACGGCGGCATTATAAACATCTTTCTCTTCAGGAAGTAATTTTCGGATTACCATATTTTCTTCTTACATTTTAGCTGTCATTATCAATAATTACAATTATCCTATCTGTAGCAGATCCCCAAGGGCAAACCTCGGACTTTTTCGGAGCTATGACATCCTCCACGGACTTAAGTCCGTGGTTTCCTCTAAAAGAGGATGACATATAAGCGAAGCTTGTCGTCGTCGCTTCGCCAAGTCTGACTTGGCTTCGCTCCTAGTTTCAGAGCTCAATTCATCCCCATCTTGAAAAGATGGGGTTTTCTTGAGATCTGTTATCGAAACTACCAATCGTCGCTCGGATCAGAAAACGACCAATCACCGATACTTTCTTTTTTGTCCAATAAATTTTGCTCAATGTCCTGAAGAAAACGAGATGGATCGTTAAAAGTTGTCCTCCCAAAGAAAAGTCGCCTTCGGGCATAAGTCAAATAGAGCTTTTTTTTCGCCCTTGTCATGCCCACATAGCATAGCCTTCTTTCTTCCTCTAGTTTTTCCATCTCTTCTAAATTCTGAGAATGCGGCAATAATCCTTCCTCTAACCCGACTAAAAAAACGATATCAAATTCCAACCCCTTGCTTGAATGAAGGGTCATCAATTTTACCGCTTCATGCTCCCAATGTTTCTTCTCTTTTTCTTGTACCGAATATTCCTGTTGAACTAAAGCCACATTTTCTAAAAACTCATCTAGCTCCGAAAAATGTTCTGCAACCGACAAAAGCTCTTTAATATTTTCCAGCCTTCTCGCGTCCTCTTCCTTGTGAGAATCAAATTTTGCAAGATAATCGCTTGAAGCTAAAATTCTTTCAATAAGCTCCTTTACTTTTAAGCGTTTGTTCTTGCTATCGCCGCAAAATATTCTAATTTTTTCCTTCCGCCTTTTCCCAAGATTTTTTTCAATTCTTTGCCACGAAACCATATCCTTGTTGTTGTGATAAACCCGTATCATTGCTAAAACGTTCTTCACCTCTGCACGGTCGTAAAAACGGACTCCTCCAACCAAAACATATGGCAAGCCCCTACGAATGAATACTTCTTCAATAGCACGAGATTGAGCATTTGTCCGATAGAGTATAGCGATTTTCGTCGGATCCTGACCAGAAAAATCAACCATCGTTTTAATCTCTTCTGCTATCAGCTCAGCTTCGTCGACCTCGGAGTCGGCCTCAATAACAACAGCCTTTTCGCCTTGACCTTTTTGGCCAGTCAGATGCAAAACCGGATGTAGCTCATTTTTAGAAATAACGCAATAAGCTGCGTCTAAAATTGTTTGAGTAGATCGATAGTTAATATCAAGATTAATTATCTTTAAGTCTTTGAAATCGTCCTTGAGAGAAATCAAATTGTGGTAATCCGCCCCTCGCCAACTGTATATCGCCTGAGCTGCATCTCCCACAACCGTAAGGTTTCTATGTTTGCCCGCTAGTAACTTCGTTAATATATATTGCGATCGGTTGGTATCCTGATATTCGTCTACAAGAATGTATCTAAATTTGTCTTGATATTTCTCAAGTGTCTCTTTATGATCGCGAAATAGTTTTACCGTCCAAAAAAGCAAATCAGCAAAATCAAGAGCGGACATTGATAACATTTTCTTGTCATACAGTTGGTAGACTTTACCAATCGTTTCTTCCCAGGGATTTCGAACGCTTTCGGCGAATAAGGTGCTATCGATCAGGTTGCTTTTTGCCCCTTCGATCACGGCAATAATAGTTGTGATGCTAAATTTCTTTTCGGAAAGGCCTAGCTCGCCCATTATTTCCTTGACCAACGCTTTTTGATCGTCCTCATCAAAAATAACAAAAGAATTAGTAATCCCGATTCGCCCGCCTTCTCGGCGCAGTACATATGCTCCAAAAGAATGGAATGTTCCCGCAAAGGCTCGAGAGATATATTCTTTTGATTTTGAAAGTCGGCTGTTATCGAGAATGATTTGCAAACGATTTCTCATTTCTTCCGCTGCTTTGTTCGTAAAGGTCAAAAGGAGAAGCTCTTCTGGACTAGCTTGTTTTGAGGTAATAAACCAGGCGGCCCGGTGAGTCAAAACTCTGGTCTTACCGCTCCCGGCTCCCGCTAATACAAGCAAGGGTCCCCCTTTATAGGAAACTGCTTCTTTTTGAGATTGGTTTAGTTCGTCTAATTGATGATTCACGACATTTTCGAAAAAAGGAGAAAACATCAGACAAGCTTGCTCGTATTAATAAACTACACACGGACTAAGGTCCGTGGTATTCCGCCACAGTCAAACGTGGCTGACCCGTTTGACGGGTCGCAAGCGGAAGAGTTTGTTTCTCGCTTGCACCCCGGCTTAAGAGCCGGGGTATAATCGCTCGAAATTAAGCTTGTATATTTTTGTACTCCCTGAAGAAAAAACAACCTCTCCCCACCTTAGAAATCTTTCTTCATTAATCTGAGAATATTTTTCTCTTTCCAAATCACCGACAAAAATATATCTAACGTTGTAATTCTTAAGCAAAATTAGCGCTCGTTCGTCGTCTTCTCCTTGATAAATCGACTCTACCTCTGCAGCCCGAGCTCCAGGACGGTCATACCCGTTCCGCCAGAGCCATTCGTGAACTAGCCAGCCTTCAATAGTCGGCAGGCCCGTCATTGCCGAAACGCGATTATAAATAGTGTAGCTATCCCCAACTGCTTCTAAAACAACTGGCTGGCCCAAAATATTGTTTCTCAGCCAAACCACACCATCGTAGTCATTCGGATACATCTCTTTAAGGAAATTCATTCCGTAGAGGCCCTTGTACCGACTCAAGGATATTTCGCCATAATAGCCGCGAATTGCGAAAAAAGGATAAATCATATGCGAAGAAAAGCCAATCGTAAAAAGAAAAACAAAAAGGCCTCCTAATACCAAGTGTTTCTTAAAATCTAACGACTCTTTTACTCTCAAAAAAATGTAACCACTCGAAATCGCGTATATCATAAACGACTGGTAAACTAGTTTAAACATTGTGTTGGCACGGTGATACTCGGGAATATAAATATCCTTAACATATATCAGCTCCGGAATTACAATCAATATAGTTGCCAGAATTAGCGCAGAAAAAATCAATAAATCCGCAACTTCCAGTTCCTTGCTGCTCTTTACAAACTTAATGGCAACAAAGACCGTGAAAATAGCCGCCAGAAACCACCAAAACCCCCACAGTACCAGAAACTGCCACCAGAGAGTATGGGCTCGGACAGGAGCTATTCCTTGTGCCATGGGTCGAAAAGAAACTGAAAACGGAAGGGAGAAGATAACCGCAATCGCAATTGTAACAGCGCCTAAAATAAGAAGCGTTTTAAAAATGGGAAAAAGCATTTTCATTAAGTCCGTTATCTGCTTGCCGAACTTTAGCCACCGGTTAGCAAATAACAAGATCAGTAGTGAAAAAAGTCCCATTAGCAAGCCGTAAATTGGAAAATCCCAAGAATTAGTCATATAGGTAATCCCCAGCAAAAATCCCAGGGGAATCGCATAGTAATAAACTGAGGTTAGCTTTTTCCCTTTATCAAGTGCTTCTTTAAAACTCAGGCCAAAAACAAAGAGTAGTCCCACGAAGAAAAGAACCGTTGGGATATCGTTCATATGACCATGCAAATCAGCAACTACGAAAGAATAGCTAGGAAACTCATGGATAGTTTTATCATTTGGGTTGTTCGGTCTATAACCGATAAATCTGGTAGCATCTGGGTACCAATATTTACTGGCGCCATCTATAGAAGTGAAAATGATTGCGTGCAAGTTTCCGCCTAATGCTAATAGGAAAGCAGAAATTAGCCCAGCAACAATCAAAGATTTTACTCTTAGGTAATCTCCTTTTTTTGTCGTACCTGTTCCTGCGACGCCTCTCCCTCTCTTTAATGAGTAAACAAAGTTTGAAGCCAAAGAAAATCCACCACTGAATGTCAACGCGAAAATTGTTGAGATCATCAAGTTATAAGTAACCAATGAGTCCAACCCAGAAAGAAGAGTTAGCAACGCGGCTTGGACATGTCCAAAATAATAATAATTTATTGATTCCCCGGCAAACCACATATCTGATGGAGGCATCCATTTGGATCGTAGAATTGAATTAACAAAACCAAAATCCATAAATTTTTCAAGCCCTTCAATATTCGGCTGGAATCCCCTAATGAAAGACCAGAAAGTCAGAGCTGATAGAAAAATAATCTCTTCTCCCAAAATGACCTTCCAGCTCCTCAAAAACTCTTCTTTAACCGACGATAAATTCAGAAACGCAATGTTCTTCCTCTTTCTGAAAATGCTATTCACCAAAAATTGAATGGCTAGCCAAGCTCCAACTACGACAAAAATCGATTCTTTAATAAAAGGAAGAAAATGAAGTCTCCCAAGAACAAACATCAGATATGAAAGCGAAATTATCCCGCCTATCTTACAAAAAATCCAGCCCTTGTCCCAAAATCGGGAAAATAATTT
>Ga0172371_10009704_pt1 | contig 13170 bp, 9 predicted proteins | sample Lak12m_FD_114543 | JGI IMG/M metagenome (GOLD analysis project Ga0172371, IMG submission 114543) | Freshwater microbial communities from Kabuno Bay, South-Kivu, Congo - kab_022012_12m | ecosystem: Environmental > Aquatic > Freshwater > Lake | place: Democratic Republic of the Congo: South-Kivu... | reverse complement strand
CGGCGGCTCGCGCGGCCGCGGCCCAACTGACGAGCAGGACCCCAAGGATCTGACTGGGAATAGCCCGCCTCATGAAGGTCTCCTCGGAAAACAAGTTGCCTGGCGAACCGCGGTCGCCAGGATCGCGTCCTGCCGCTGGTCACGCCAGGGCGAAGCGTCCGGCAAGGGGTTCGCTGACCCTAAGGTACGGCGTGGCCTTCCGAGGGCCAAGGGGGCATCGCCTTCGACCGCCCGCGACCCACGGCGTAGGGTGCGGGGTCCAGATGAGGCGTCTGCCCGCACATCAGCTCGGCCAGCAGGCGGCCGGTCGCCGGGGACATCGAGACGCCCAACATCCCGTGCCCAGCGGCCAGGTAGACGTTTTCGATCGCCGGCAGCGGCCCGAGGTAGGGCAGGCTGTCGGGCGTCATCGGCCGCCAGCCGCACCAGGATTCGAGCACGGGCTCGGCCGTCGGCTCGTGCAGGTACAAGGCAGCGGCTTCGCGCAGCAAACGCAGGCGGTCGGGATTCAGACGCTCGTCGAAGCCGGCGAACTCCATCGTCGAGCCGATCCGATAGGCGCTGTGCAGCGGCGTAATCGCGACGCGATGCTCCTCGAAGATCATCGAATACCGCGGACTCCGCGCCGGCCGTGGCATGGTCAGCGAGTAGCCTTTGCCGGGCTGGATCGGAATCGCGGTTCGCAGCACGCGATGCAACCGGGCTGTCGCCGCGCCGGCGGCGATGACCACTTGGTCCGCCGCGAAGTCGCCTTGGCTGGTGACCAGCCGCCGCGCCAAGCGGCCATCGACGACCAGGTCGCACAGCTCGCAACGCTCGCGGATGTCGACGCCCTGCTCGTCCAACACTCGCCGCCAGGCCCGCATCAGTTTGCCCGGGTGCAGCTGGGCGTCGGTCGTGTAATGCCAAGCCCCCGCGCTGCCGGGTTTCAAAGCGGGCTCCAGGTCCAACAACGCCGCACCGTCGTAGCGCGTTGCGCCCAGACCGAATTCGCTCCGCAACAGGCGATCCGTCTGGGCATAGTGGTCCATCTCCTTGGCCGTGCGAAACACGAACAGCAGGCCCGTCTCCTCCCATTCCAGATCCGGCAGCGTGGTCCGCACCAGTTCGTCGTACATCGTGCGCGACGAGACGAGCAACGCTTGAATCGCGTGCCCGGCCGCCAGCATGTCGCGCGAGTTGCACCGCCGGGCGAACTGCCAGAACCAGCTCCACATCGCCGGATCGAGCCGCCAGCGGACTTTCAGCGGCGAGTTCCGCGACAGCAGGGTCTTCAGGGTCTTGCCCAAGGCCCCAGGGCCGGCCAGCGGCAGGACGTGGCTGGGGCAGACATAGCCGCAATTGCCGTGCGAACAGCCCCGGCCGAATTCGCCGCTGTCGATCAGCGTCACCGCTCGTCCCGCCCGGCGCAGGTAATAGGCACAGGCGGCGCCGATCACGCCGCCGCCGACGACCACGACTTGCCCAGAGGAGTGCGTCATGATTGGATGCCCCAGGCCAACGGATCACGCTCGTCGATCAGCAGCGTGGCTTCGGCGGTCAGGAAGGCCTGGCCGGAGATCTGCGGGATGATCTGCCCGTTCTGCAGCCGATACGAGCCTTGAAACACGCTGCCCAGGATGCTCTCTTGCCGCCACGGCTCGCCGGGCTGCAGTCGGCCGTCCGCGGCCAAACAGGCAAGCTTGGCGCTGGTCCCCGTCCCGCACGGCGACCGATCGTACGCGCCGCCGGGGCAGAGCACGAAGTTGCGGCTGTGGTTGGCGGGATCCCGCGGCGGTCCGAACAGCTCGATATGATCGATCGGGGCGCCGTCGGCGCCTGTGATCCCCTGCTGCGCCAAGGCCGTCTTGATGCGCTGGCTCAGATCGACCAGGCGAGCGGCCCGGGCGTGCTCCAGGGCCTCCGGATGTTCGCGGACCAGAAAGAACCAATTGCCGCCCCAGGCCACGTCGCCCGTGACGTGGCCGACCCCCTCCACGGGAACGGTGACGTTGGCCGCCAGGCGATAGCTGGGGACGTTTTCCAGCGTCACCGAGTTCCGCCCGTCGTACTCGAAGGCAATCGTGCCCACCGGTGTGTCGAGCCGATGGCAGCCGGCGGCGATCCGCCCCAGGTGCCCCAGCGTCACGGCGGCCCCGATCGTGGCATGTCCGCACATGCCAAGGTAACCGACGTTGTTGAAGAAGATCACGCCGGCCACACAGGCCGGATCGTCGGGCGGGCACAGCAGGGCGCCGACCAGCACCTCGGAGCCGCGCGGCTCGCAGATCACCGCTCGCCGGAACTCGTCACCGGCGGTCCGCAATCGCTCGCGCCGCTGGGCCAGACTTCCGGTCCCCAGGTCGGGACCGCCGCCGATGACGACTCGCGTCGGTTCGCCGCCCGTATGCGAATCGATGACCTGGATCCGGCGCATCAGAGGGCCTGCAGCGAAGGACGATGGGCGATCCCGTGACGAATGATCTGCAACACGCGTTCTCGCTCGGCGCCCACCAGCGGCAATCGCGGTTCGCGGACCCATTCGCGGCCCAGGCCGGCTTCCTGCACCGCCAGCTTGATGTACTGCACGAACTTGACGTGCGTATCCAGCTTCAGCAGCGGATGGAACCAGCGGAGCAGCTTGCGGGCCTCGTCCCAGCGTCCGGCGCGAGTGAGGTCCCACAGGTACTGATTCTCCCGGGGAAACGCGATGCCCGAACCGGCGACCCAGCCGTCGATCCCCAGAACCGAAGCCTCCAGGATCAGATCGTCGACGTCGACAAACAGCGCGTAACGATCGCCGACTTCGATCCTCAGTTCCGTGATCCGCCGAGGGTCTGCCGAACTCTCCTTGATCGCCACCAAGTTGGGAATGTCGGCCAGCGTGGCGAATTGGGCCGGCGTGATGTCGACCGGATAGCCGACGGGGTTGTTGTACAGCATCCAGGGCAAGTCCGTGGCGGCTCCGACGCGGCGAAAGTGGTTCAACGCTTCGCGGTCATCAGCCTTGTACACCATCGCCGGCATGACCATCAAGCCGCTAGCGCCCAATCGCTGGCAGTCCTGCACGTACCGACAGGCGACTGCCGTGCTCGTCTCTGCCACGCCGCTGAGCACGGGCACGCGGCCCGCGGCGACCTTGACAGCCTCCGCCACCACGGCGAGTTTTTCCGCGGGCTCCAGCGTCTGATTCTCGCCCAACGAGCCAGCCACGATCAGGCCGCGGACACCCGACTCGATCAGCGCCTCGCAATGGCGTGCCGTGCCGTCCAAGTCCAAGGTCTGGTCTTCGTGAAACTGGGTCGTAACGGCGGGAAAAACACCGTGCCAAGCCGGCTCCGGCATATGACTGAATCCTCTAAAGTTGTGTATCCGTTTATCAAAACAGCCCGGCGAGTGTCGAACCTAGCCCGAAGCGCCAGCGAGAGGGGATACTCCGTCAATCATCTAATACCGGGAAAACGCCGCGTCATTAACCGACTTCGGACCAAGGACCCGAGGGTCGTAGCGGGTCACCTCCGCACGATCTGGCGGCCGCCTTCCATTACTCCCAGCAGCGTCGAACCGTCCCGAACCGTCCCGACACCGAACCGTCCCGAAACGCTTGTCCGATTCCTGGACGCCCGTTACGATGAACCGCGGGGCGAGGGTCGATTCTCGGGGGCGGGAGGGGTTGCCGTGTCACACTTCTTTTCTGTCCGGTGGCTGGGCGTGCTCTTGGCGGGCGGCGTCGGGTTCCCAGTCGCCGCGTATGGCGAGACGGCGGACGAGCGGTGGGAGGCGGCTCAAGCGTTGACGGCCGAGGCTTTGCACTGCGAGGCCTTCGGCCAGAACGAACAGCGGCAACAGTTGCTGCAACGCGTGGCGGCCGAGCATCCGGACTACGCGCCGGCCAAGTGGCATCAAGGGCTGGTTCAGCGTGAGGACGGCTGGATCAACGCTGCGGACCTGCCCGGCGAGCTGCGGTCGGAAGCGAGGGTTTCCGAGTACCGGCGGATCCGCGGCCGATACCCGCTGACGGCCGACGGCCAGCTGATGCTGGCCAATTGGTGCCGGGACCGCGGCCTGCGAGAGCGGGAACGGGCTCACCTGGCCCAGGTGGTGGAACTGGCTCCCGATCATGCCGAAGCTCGCCGACGTCTGGGATTTCGCCGCGTGGGCCTCGACTGGATCAGTGTCGGCGAGCTCCAGCAAGCGGCCGCCAGGCAGCTCGCGGAGCAAGCGGCCCTGCGGCGGTGGCTGCCCGAAGTGAACCAGCTTCGTCAGCAGCTGCACAGCCCCCAGCCGGCTCGGCGGCAAGCCTCGCACGAGCGACTGGCGGCCCTCGCGACCCCGGAGTCCGCCGTCGCGATCGAACGCGGGCTGTGGAACGGCGGGCTGGAGGCGGCCAACGCGATGGTCGAGGCATTGGCTCCGCTGGCGGACTCGGACACCACGCTCCGGCTGGCTCGGCAAGCCGTCATGTCCCCGTTCGATCCCGTGCGTTATGCGGCCGCCGAACAGCTCCGCAACCGCGATCGAGACGCCTACGCCCCGGCCCTGCTGGCCATGCTGTACACCCCCGCGTCGTCTCGGATCGAGGTCGTCCCGACGGCTTCCGGCCGGCTGCTGTACCGGTACGTGGTCCAGCGCGAGGGGCAGAACGAGCGGCAGACGCTGGTCCTGGACACGGCTTACCAGCGGATCCCGCTGCCCGGCGGCGACGGCCGGGAGACGCTGCTCCGGGCCCTGCAGCAAGTCCAGCTGGCGAACTGGAGCCGCGACCAGGAGGTGCTCCGCAACAACCTGTTCACGGAAGAGCTGAACAACCGCATCTGCGAGGCGTTAGCGGTTGCCACCGCGCAGTCCATGCCCGCGGACCCGGAATCCTGGTGGCACTGGTGGAACGACACCAACGAGGTTTACACGTCGGGCGACAAGCCCACCAAGTCGGTGCAGCTGACGGACGAGGTCGCTTTGGCGGACTACGTGCCCCGGCCCACGCTGGCCAGTTCCAGCGGCGGATCGTACACGCCTCCGCCGCCGACTCGCATGGATTGCCTGGCAGCCGGCACGCTGGTCTGGACCGACGCCGGCCCCGTGGCGATCGAACAGGTCCGGGTGGGAGATCTGGTGCTGGCCCAAGATCCGGAGTCCGGCGAGTTGGCCTACCAGCCGGTCCTGCGCGCGACCGTGCGACCGGAGGGGCCGCTGGTCCGCGTGTGCCTGACGAACCGCGAGGTCCTGGAGACCAGCGGTGGCCATCTGTTCTGGGTGGCCGGCTCCGGCTGGACGAAGGCCCGCGATCTGCAGTCGGGCGACGAACTGCACGGCGTCCACGGGGCGGTCCGCGTCAGCCTGGCCGACACGGGCTCGGCGGCGGAAACCTACAACCTGATCGTGGCCGACTTTCACAGCTACGTTGTCGGCGACGGCCAGATCCTGTGCCACGACAATACGGTTCGGCGGCCGACCGCGGCCAGCGTTCCGGGGCTGGCGGGCGAGTGAGCGTCCGCGGCCAGACTCAGCATCGTCCGAGTTCTTGCTCAGCCTGCCAGGATTCGCCCCACGGCGGCGATGACCGCCGCGGCGCCGCCGGCCAGTTCGCACGTTTCGCTCTGGCCGGACCGCAGGTCTTTGACCTGGCATTGGCCCGCCTGGAACTCGCGGCTGCCTGCGATCAAGGCCACGCGGAAACCCCGCTGGTCCGCGTACTTCAACTGCTGACCCAGCTTCTTGGCTTCCGGAAACACCTCGACGCCGATTCCCGTGCGGCGGATCGTCGCGGCCAGGCGGAGGTAGTCGTTCAAGTGATTGGCATCGAAGAACGTCACGAGCACATCGGCCGGCGTGCGAACTTGACCGATCATCCCCAGCTCTTCCATCGCGGCCAGCAGCCGGTCCAGGCCCAGCGAAGCGCCGATGCCGGGCAGATCCTGCTTGGTGTACAAGCCGGCTAGGTTGTCATAGCGGCCGCCCGAGCAGACGCTGCCGATGTCCGGCTTGGCATGCAGGAAGGTCTCGAACACCGCGCCGGTGTAGTAGTCCAGTCCGCGGGCGATCGAGACGTCCAACGCGACCTGCTCGTCGGCGACGCCTGCGGCCTGGACGCCGTTCAGGATCTCCGCCAGCCGCGCCACGCCTTCCTGCCCCCGCGGGCTGCCGGCGACCAGCGGTTCCAGCTGCTGCAGGATCTGCGAGTTCGAGCCGCTCAGCTCCGACAGCCGCAGCACCTGGCTCGCCTGCTCGAGCGACGCACCGGCCGTCTCCGTCATTTCGTCCGCGACTTTCTCGGGGCCGATCTTGGCCAGCTTGTCCAGAGCCCGCAGGACCGAGGTCGCCTTGTCGCTTAATCCCAGCTTCTCCAGCAGCCCGTTCAGGACCAGGCGGTTGTTGATGCGGATCGTAAAGCCTTCGAACCCGATCGCGCGCATCAAGTCGTGGATCACCAGCACGGTTTCGATATCGGCCGTGACGCTGCGCGTGCCGATGGTGTCGAAATCGCACTGCATGAATTCGCGGAACCGGCCGCGCTGGGTATTCTCCCCCCGCCAGACCGTGGCGATGTGATAGCGTTTGAACGGCGTCCCCAGTTCGCTGATATGCTGGGCGACGAACCGGGCCAGGGGCACGGTCAAGTCGAATCGCAGGCCGACGTCGCGGCCGCCGTGATCTTGAAACCGATACAGCTGGCGGTCTGTCTCGTCGCTGCCTTTGCCGGTCAGGACTTCCAAGTACTCCAGGGCGGGCGTGTCGATGGGGCTGAATCCGTACGAGCGGTACACCCGCTTGGCCGTGTCGATCAGCCGCTCGCGGGGGATCATCGTTTCCGGCAAGTAGTCGCGGAAGCCTTTGAGCGTACGGGGTTCAATCAGCGACGGGGTGGGCATGGGCAAGGGTTCCTCAGTTCGCGAACAGGCGGACGTATTCGCTAGGATCGCAACACGGGCAAGAGGGCCGGCTTGGGGCTGCGGATGCTCTGCGCATCGCACTTGAGAAAAACCGCCTCGGCGTATTCCGCCACTTGTTCCGGCGTCTCGAAGTAGCGCTCGTAAGTCCAATCGTCGTCGTACTCGCACTTGTCCGTGGTGTACTCGCGGCAAACCTGCGGCCGTTGGTCGTAGATCCCGCAGCGGTTGTCCGGCTGCAAGTGCTTGCAGCGCGTATGCACCAGCAGGTACCAGGTTTCGTCTTCGGTGAAGATCGAGGCCCGCTCGTGCAGCAGGAACCAGCGCAGGAAATCGAAGTCCCGCGGCGTCGTGGGCTCGTCAATGGGCAAGGCAAAGTACTGGCAGCACTTGGCGCTGCAGTGCTCACACAGGTTCTCGCCGGGCTGGAGATCCTCCCGCCGAGTCTTCTTCGTTCCGTTTCCAGGACCAGACATAGCCCCCACTCCGTAGGTTCGCGCCGGCAAATTGCCGAGCGGCAACAACTTTGGACTTTACAGGATACGTTCTGTCCGTTGTATTGAATAGGTGCGATGCCGTGAGCAAGTCAATTTCGAGCGACAGATCCAGACGCCATTACGCCGTCGTCGAGCACGATCACCGTCGGGGGTAGGTTCGCCGGAGTCCCCTCGGACGTGCGGTTCTATTTGTCGGTGCCGGACATGGCGGACAAACGTGATCAGCAGACGCCGCGACCTGCTGCAGAGGGAGCCGAACCTTGCGTCCACCAGGAAATCGGCTATGCTGACCCGAAGCGCGGAGTCCGGCGCTGCCGAACATGGTTCGCCGATGGCCTGCTGGGAGTATTCGCGGCGGGACCGCCATGGGGTTTACTTTATTAGAGGGGGGGCGGCATTTTGCGCCTGGGCACCAGCGAAACAAACCAGATGCCATCGACAGTAGCGCCGATGAATTGCCGGTGATCATTAGGATCGTTAGCCAACAAACGGGCGTCTCCCTAGACGGAACGTCGTGATGCCATACCAATCGGTTGACCAACTTCAGAAAGTGCTGACACAAAAGGTCTTCCACTACGCCAAGGACGCCAAGAAAGCCGCAGGCCGTGCCTTGGGTACGTTGGTGGAGATCATTACCTTCTACGCACTCAAGTCGTGGGGGTTCGAGCACAACATTGCTATCGAACGGTCGCTTCCTGAATTCGCAAACGATGGCATCTCTCATAATGTCGAATACAGCCTGCATCCCTCGGTGGTTTCAGCGATGCTACCGTTCCGACGCGACCAGCTCCCCTTGACATCTCGCAAGATATTGAGGCAACCGAGCCTCGCCCCGTTGGGTATCGCAAATGATGCCGTCAAAGCTAACTCGCTACTGACGAAGGGCCTGATCCTGCGGAATTGCTGCACCATTGGCGAACTTGATACCTCGTTCTTCAACGCATACCTCGAGTCATTCGCCGCCTGTGGCGGAAACTGCTCCGTGGTGTCTTTGCGGCTAAGGCCATTTGCGATCTTCGAATGTAAGCGAGTTGGTGTCGAAGAGGGCATGAAAAAGGGGCCGCAGACAATCGAGAAGGCGAAGCAAGGGGCGTACGTTGCGCGGGCGGTTTCCGCACTTCAGAAGTTGCGATTCATGGATGGGAAGATCGGCGGCTTTGTTGAGAGGCACAACGGGAAGATTGAGATCGATGACTATTACAAGTTGATGGCCCGGATCATTGCGTCGGACGACAAAGAGCTGCTTTCCGGCTTCATTCTTACGGTAGGCGTGGTAAGCAACCACGGCAACTGGTTCACCTCTGACAACCATAACAAAGAACTCAAGGTTCTAGCTCAATCCTACGACTGGTTGCTGTTTCTGACCGATGACGGGTTAAGCCAGTTCATCGATCGACTGCTTCTCAACCCGACGCGTGAGCATCGGCCGGCAAGGGAGGCTTTTCTTGCGAGCTACACCGGGCAGAAAGGTGTCAATCAGTTTACCAAGGTTAGGATCGCCCTTGCCGCGGATGGGGCGCTGCAGTCATTCTTCCGTGCAAACCTACCTGTGATTGAAGGCTGGTTCAACGTCATCGCCCCCGCGCAACGGCCACTCGACGAACTCCGGTCGGAACTTGATACACTGAAGGGCAAGAATTGGGGGAGAATACACGGATGACCGCTGGACGCACGCTCAACACTCTCAGCCAGGAATGGGGCACGCCCGAGAAATACGTTGATGCTGTACGGGAGTTTTTCGGTGGTGACATCGAACTGGATCCCTGTTCGAACGAGTACTCGATCGTGCATGCCGGGACAGAGTACCGCTTGCCTGACCGCGATGGTTTACGCGAAACGTGGAACTTCAGAACGATCTACGTGAATCCACCGTATGGGATCGACAAGGAACGCCGCACGTCAATCAAGAACTGGCTTGCGAAGTGCGCCATGGCCCACGCCGACTATGGCTCCCAGGTTCTTGCGCTTGTGCCCGTCGCTACGAACACTGGCCACTGGAAGAGATATGTGTTTGGGAACGCGTGCGGAGTGTGTTTCCTATACGACACTCGATTGAAGTTCCTCGTCAACGGGCAGAATGGCGGCAAGGGCGCCCCGATGTCCTGTGCGATGATTTACTGGGGCAGGGATTTCAAGAGATTCATGGCGGTATTCCAGAAGTTCGGCGCGGTGGTGGATCTGCGCCCCTTGAAAGGCCAGAGGTTTGGAGAGGCCAGGGACAACCGGCAACGCGAACTTGCATTCGAGGAACAGGTCGCAAATTGATCGCCGGCCCGCCACCTTAGCAGCGGGCTTGCTATTTCCCTGGTGGGCAGGCGAAGATATGTTCGAGACATCGACCCAGACGACACCCTAACTCCGCGACACAACGCCATGCAGATCTTCATCACCGCTGTGGGGCCTGACAACGTCGGTTTGGCTGACCCGATCATCCATTACATCACCGGCCAGGGGGCCAATATCGCCGAGATCCAGATGTACGATCACGACGACGAGGCCCTGTTCGCGATGCTGTGCCGCGTCGAACTGCCCGGCGACCGGCTGGCGGAAGTCCGCCAGGCGCTGACCGAAATCGGGCGGCAGGTGGGCCTTTCCGTCCGCGTCTGGTCGCCCGAAGAACGCCGCGACCGGCCGCGGCTGGCGATCTGCGCCACGTATCGGCCCGAGCCGCCGTTGGCCGTGCTGCGGGCCATCCGCGACGGGCAGATCCGCGCCCAAGCGGCCGTGATGATCGGCAATCGGAACGCGTGTCGCGGGATCGCCGAACAGTTCGGCGTCGACTGGCACTCGATCGGCGACGCCGAGGGCAAAGCGGATGACGAACGGCTGGTCGCCCTGCTGGACGAGTACCAGATCGATTACCTCGTGCTGGCTCGTTACATGCGTGTCCTCCCCGCCGGCACATGCTGGAAGTTCGCCGGCGGGCGGATCATCAACTTGCACCACGGCTTGCTGCCCAGCTTTCCCGGGTTGCAGCCGTATCACGACGCGTACGCCGGACGCATGCTGACCTACGGCGCGACTTGCCACTTCATCGTTCCCGAACTGGACGCCGGCAACCAGATCATCCACCAGTCGACGTTCACGGTCACCCCGGGCACGAGGCTGGACGAAATCGTCCGCATCGGCCAGTCGGATAACGAACCGCGCTGCCTGGTCGAAGGCGTCCGCCGTGCGGTCAGCCGCGAGGTCCAGCTGCACTTTCACCGCGTGGTGAAACGCACAACGGCGTGAGGGCGAGCCAGCCAAGGCCGCTTTCCCGCCGCGACGAGGAGCAGCTCTCGTCGTTTCGACTCACGGCACCCGCTTGGCCAGCACGCGGCGAGCGTAGTTGGCACAGAATCCGCGTGGATCCTCGGCATAGGCGTTGAGGATTGCCTCGCCCTTGCCGGCCTGATCGCCCAACCGATAGAGGGCAGCCGCGAGATTGATCTCACGGATGACGTCGCCCTTCTCCTGCTGGCTGTAATTGCTGCGGCTGGTGTATCCGGGGACGGGCGGAATGTCCGGCCCGAACCGCAGCGCGTGACCGGCCACGTCCGGAGCGTCCAGCAAGGCCGCCAGGGGGTCGGCCAGCACGGGCTCGCCGAGCGACTGGGATACCAGGGCTGCGATCCGGCAATGGGCCGTGGACGGGGGCTTGCCCGCCGCAACCAGATCGCGGATCTTCCCGGCGATCACGGGCGCGGCCTTCTTCGAGTTCGCCCGCGCCAACGCCAACAGGTACGCTTCCATGCGGTTGCCGCCGGCGTCCAAACCGGCCTGCCATTTGGCCTCCCAAGCGTTCGCCTGGACCCACGCGATCAGTTCATCCTCACCCACCGGATCGCCCAACACGGCCAGGATGTGAGCGTAAACCAAACTCACCTCCGCCTCACGACCGCTGCTGTGCGTCGACAGCTCCGCGTACTTCTCGCGCAGGTAGGGCTTCGCCCGCTCCGGATCGGCGAACAGGAACGGCAACCCCTCGTAGCCGAACATCACGTTGTGCGCGGCTAGCTTCAGCACCGACTCCGGAATCGGATACGAATCCGTGTCGGTCAGGACCGATTCCGGGACGATACCATTTGCCACCAGGCGCTGCTGCAGCTCCTTCATCGGGATGTCGCGGAGTTCGCAACCCGCGTTCAAGGCCAGCGACACCGCATAGGCTGCGGCAAATCCCTGGTTCTGCAGATCCGCCTGCATGCGTAAGATCGACATCGCATCGCGGTCAGCGCTCATGCCGATCCCCACCACCAGCAGCCCGTCGAGCGTCTTCGGCAGCAAGGCGCGATAGGGCGCGTTCGCCTCGAGCGTCACGTGGTTCGTCGTCCGGATGTTCTTCGTCCAGAAAAAGTCACCGCTGGCCCAGCCGTGCAGGTCGAACCGGCTGCGGTGCTGGATGATGGTATCCGGGAAAGTCCGCGCCGTCAGGAAGTCCAAGGCGGTCATCTGCACCACGCCCACCAGTCGCCGCCGTTCCCGCGAGTTGACCAGTTGCGAGACGTCCCAACCGGCCTCGGTCATCTGCCGGGTTCGCAAGGCGAAGAAGCTGAGGTCCGAGGCGTCCGTGTCATCCACGAACGAAAAATCGTTGTTGTGGCCGCCCGCACCCAGCCGGATCACGGCCATGCCGACGCCCTGGTCGATCAACTCGTCCGGCCGGTAGAACTCCGTCTCCTCGCCGGCCGCGGCCGCCACGTCGGCATTGCCCGTCGCGTCGATCACGGCCTTGGCCAACACCACGCCACGCTGCCCGTCCGGAGTGACGACGACCAGTCCACGCAGCTTCTTCCCTTCCACCACGGCGCCTACGGCCATCCAGCCGAACCAGACTTCGCCGCCACTGTCGCGGACTGCCGAACGGTACCACTCGGCCTTGGCCTGCGACCGGTAGCGGCCCGTGGCCTTGACCTCCTCGTCAATGACCTTGGTGAACCCGCGCTGGTTGCCGTAGTAGTACCCGCAGATCATTCCCGCCGTCTGCACACCGCCCAGCTTGTACAGCGACTCCAACACGAGCGTCTTGATGCCGTTCCTCGCGGCAGCCACCGCCGCCGGCCCGCCGGTCGTGCCGCCGCCGGCAACAATCAGCTCTGTCGTGGCCAGCACCGGCAGTTGTCTGGCATCGCAGGCCACAGTTTCCGCAAGCGGTGCGTAGGGTTTTGTCAGCGTGCCTTGCACCTCGCGCACATCCTGCGCCGCTCCGCTGGCCGAGCCACGCAAGCGGACTCCAGCCAACGCCGCGCGGCCACGCGCCTGCTCGGCCGCCTGACGTCCGAGTCTCTGCCCCACCTGGATCGCCGCCGCAGGCTTGACCAGTTCCGCCGCCACCTCGCGGGGAACGTCCGCCATCGCGCCCAGGACATACAGATGAGGCGTGTGCGCCGGCTGCAGCGAGCCCAGATCGAATGCGGCCGCGCCGGCCCATACTCCCGCAACCGGCTTCACCGCCCGAATGTGGTCCGGCGGGATGAAGAACAGCCGGTCCGCGGCGTCCAGTTGCAGCGTCGTGAAGGTCCTGTCACGGGCCACGTTTTCCGCTTCGGCGAACGACCGTGGCGAACCGTCGGCCAAGGGCACCGTGAACGTGCATTCGAACAGCGCCGGGGTGATCTTGGTCTGGCCCGAAAGCTGGAAGACATCCTGGCTGGGGTTCCATTCCTCATGCTTCACCACGCGGCCGCCGCAGTCCGGGGCTTGGCCACCGATCGTCATGCGGGACACTTCATATTCGCCCGCCGGAAAGGGCGTCGTCTCAGCCCCCGCCGCTCGCGCCAGCGCGGCCCGGTCGGTGGCGTCAATGACCACCTTGGCGCGGATCG
>Ga0172371_10009701_pt1 | contig 13172 bp, 9 predicted proteins | sample Lak12m_FD_114543 | JGI IMG/M metagenome (GOLD analysis project Ga0172371, IMG submission 114543) | Freshwater microbial communities from Kabuno Bay, South-Kivu, Congo - kab_022012_12m | ecosystem: Environmental > Aquatic > Freshwater > Lake | place: Democratic Republic of the Congo: South-Kivu... | reverse complement strand
TTCACTTCCGAATGGAGCCCCACGCTCGACGCTGGTCCGCAGTGTTGCGAGTTCAGACTCGTTCTGAAGCTGATTGACCCAACTGAGCCGGTCATCCGATCGAGGTAGCGGGCTTAGGAGCTCGTGCGGTTCTTAGCATACTACTATGTTACCGTAAAAGCCGGTCTAGAAGACGGCAAACAGCGATAAAAAAGAAGAATGTGCCCTTTTACCCCCCCTTTTACCTCGTGAAGACGATAGCTACGAACAGCCAAGCTTCACTCCCTGTGGGGATGGAAAAGACCTTGACCAGTGTCGGAGCCATAACGAGCACAAGAGCCATGTCGTAGGCGTCCAGCATAAAGCCTAAGAATTGGGAAACCATCGCTGGTTTCGTGTCTTTGGGAAATTTCACTCTTGCGTAACCCTGCATGATCACTCCGAATGATTGCTTTGGCTGCGAAGATTATACCGATTCTCGAAAGTTCTGTCGAAATCAAGTCGCACTGCTGGAGAAGCGAGCAGTGGCACCCGGAAACCCAATCCGCGATTACTTTCAAGAACTGGCATATGTCCTCAGAATCTGTCGAACTTTTCCTAAGACTCATTGGATGGCCCGTAAAGCATCGTCGCCTTCTATTTCCCTTCAGGCATGCCGCCCAAAAGCGTCGCTGGGCTTAGGTCCTGCGGCCATTCCCGAACCCACTTGCGTACCTGGTCTTTGGGAGTAAAAACCTCAGGTGGGATCTCGAGGGCGCGGACCGCCTCCTCCTGATTGCCGGCGACCGTATATTTCATCTTGGGAAAGGCAGTCGGAATCTTGCCGTCAAACATCTCCCTGATCATCCACTCGGGATTTGGACGGGCGGTATCGCTGGATTCCGGAAGGGCTGCTTCGCGGACCCATATGCGATCTTTAGTTACGTTGACCACGGCGCCATCTATGCCGAAGGCGAACAACCCCTTGTAATGAGTCCTCACGCCGGCCACCATCTCTCCGATTAGCTCACGGTCGAAAGATAGGTGGGTAGCCATTGCAAGTTTAGGTTGCACCAGATTAGCGAGATAGCCGACCCCGTAGTGAGGCGTATGGTGAATGTCAAGGGTGAGCGCTCCGACAAGTGGCGGAACTCCTTGCTTGAGAGCCCAAAGGTTTACAATATCTACGGCCATCTCGGTAACGAAAACGTCCGCACCCTTAGCGTACTTGGCAGTAAGCTTGTCCGGCTTGCCGTCCCCAGTCCAGACGAAGCTGAGTCCGTTCCAGTCGAGCCGGTAAGCACAGGCTCCGTCCATGGCATGCGAACGCCGCCAGTGAGTCACCTTTGCGCCATCTTTGTCGTAACAGATGCCTCCGTCATCTTTGAAGTCGAACTCAGTTACTTCAATCTCGTAGCCGTCTTGGACCGGGGCGCATCCAGAGAAAGCCTGCTCGTGCCAAGCACCCATCTTTCTCATGTTCTCGCACATGGCCTTTGTGCCCAGTTCGTGAGTGCGGCCTGAGGGACCGATTACCCGCAGAGGCTTGTACCTACCGTTGAATGGGGCGAAGGCCCAGAGGTAGGGCAAATCCGCGTAGTGATCCACGTGCAGGTGGGTGATGAAGATGTCGTTGATCTCCGGCACGGGAACCTGATTGGCGATGATGTTTCGCATGCAACCAGAGCCAAAGTCGAAAAAGAATCGTTTGCCACAGCCCAGCTCCACCATGATGCATGTGCCGGCCTGGTTAAGTCTCGGTGGGAAGGGCTGGCTTCCCATGAACGTGATCCGCATTTCGTCCTTGCCCAGTTCCTCACTCTGCGGGAAATAATTGTTTCGGTTCTTTACCGAGGATGTGGGCGAGTAGTAAGGGGGGATGGAGATCCCAGAGCCCGGCGGAGCCCCATAGGGATTTTTGTCGGTGATTTCGGTGTTTTTGATGTTGGCAGCTTCAGCCGAGGGCATAGCGGCCGCGGCCACCCCTGTTGCGGCTACTCCTAAGGTTTTGAGCATCTCGCGACGATCCATGGTTTGCAACTCCTTATCTTGGATACCCAATACTGAAGGGGTCGTTTCGTTATTCCCCTGAAAAACCAACTAAAATCGGGCACCATCGGGAGGCGTGAGTCCTCGTTGGTTCGTAGAACGTCGAGGGAAGATCGCGGGACGATTTTCTCTACGTCTCGCAAAATCATTCACCTGACCAAATGAAAAATCTTTGCCAGCCGGGAATGAAAGTGCACCGCCCTGGCAAAAGTGGGGATCAGCATGAAAATCATGCCTCCTAAAAGGAATGATAAGGTCACGTTTTCCCAGGTCAGTAAACCGTTTCTGCCCCATAGTGAGAGAAAGTATATCCCTCCAGGGATGTACAGTGCCGTGGCTGTCACTACTCCCGGAGAGTATTCACGCCCCAAGATCGTACACGAGATATGTAGGAACGCATTGGCCAGAATCCACATGGCGGCGGACATTCCCGCCCACAAGTATCTGGTTGGATTCTCATAATATAGATAGCAAGCTGCAGCCACACATACGAGGAAGATGAAGTTCCCGACCAGATTTTGCTTCCAGTCGAAGCGACCAAAATACCGATCCGCCCATGGAACAAAGCCAAAGGAAAACTCCTCCACCATATGAACACCGTAAAACAGACAAATGATAAATATGGCGCCGGACTGGTTATCAAGACTGAGTTCAGCTGTCATAGCGGTCTAGCTCCTTGCAAGCTGCGAATATGGCATGTGAGACCTCTCGTGGCCGGACCACTGATATCCTGCGCTGTCCAAAACTATTGATCCTGAGCCGGTTTGCCAGGTGTCCCGCCTATCGCACTACTTCGAAAAGCTGTTGAAAAAGAGGACATTCTACTTTCTTGCCTCGGTTCGTGGGCGGCAGCGGGGTCGCAGCGTGAATTCCAGGCCCATGCGGAGCGCGTGCACAGGCCTCCTGGATAAGTTCGATGAACCGCCGGCGGTCGTCATCGTCGTGAAACACATCCTGCCGCGCATTGCCGCGGTTCAAAACGTGGCAGCAAATCCCTCCGATGGAAGCTCGTGGGGTTCTCGGCATAACAATATGTTACCATAAACGCCGGTCGAGAAGCCGGCAAACAAAAAGAAAAAGAGGAATGTCCCCTTTTCCCCCTTTTCCTTCAGACTCATATGACGGGAGTTGATATCATAGGGTCTCCTCTCTTCGGGCTTGGATCTCTCTTGCGAGCCTGTCCGGTCTGCGGTGATTAGACGGTTTAATCGCCGCATTATATGCGGATAAGAAGCTTGCTTTTGCGGAGAATAGCGCCTATAATATCCGCAAGAGGTGCGGCTATTATGGCTAAATATATATACGAACGGTCCGATTGGCCCAAATTTCGCTGGGATAAAAAGGCATTGGCCGATCAATTGGCTGCCGTCCGGCATCGGCAGGGGCGACTGATCGGACGAATGGAAAGCCTTGGCTTTCCCTTGCGGGACGAAGCCGTCCTTCAAACCCTTACCCAGGATGTTCTCAAATCCAGCGAAATTGAAGGTGAAATTCTCGATCCGGCTCAGGTGCGCTCCTCAATCGCGCGGCGTTTGGGTATGGATATCGCCGGTCTGGTTCAGGCGGATCGGAATGTCGAGGGGGTTGTCGAGATGATGCTCGATGCAACCCAGAAATTCGATGAACCCTTGACCGACGAGCGCCTGTTCGCCTGGCATGCTGCGCTGTTTCCAACGGGGCGGAGTAGCATGACGCGCATCCGTGTCGGGGCATGGAGGGAGGACAGCGCCGGACCTATGCAAGTTGTTTCGGGTCCGTTAGGCAGGGAAAGAGTTCACTATCAGGCTCCCAATGCCGGGCGTCTCGACCATGAAATGAAACTCTTTCTTGAGTGGTTCAACGCGGAGCAAAACGACGATCCGGTTCTGAAATCAGGCATTGCACATTTGTGGTTTGTGTCGAATCACCCCTTTGACGATGGGAACGGTCGAATCGCGCGGGCCATTGCCGATATGGTTCTGGCTCGATCCGAGGGGAGTTCGCAGCGCTTCTACAGCATGTCGGCGCAAATCCGGCAGGAACGAAATGTCTATTACAAGGAACTGGAAGCAGTACAGAAAGGGTATCTTGATATCACGGGATGGTTGCGCTGGTATCTGGACTGTCTGGATCGTGCTATCGAAGGAGCCGAGGAAATCCTGGCCGACGTGCTCAAAAAGGCACGCTTCTGGGAGCGCCATACTAACGTGACGTTCAACAACCGGCAGAAAGATATTCTGATGCGCCTGTTGGAGGGCTTTGAAGGCAAGCTGACCACCTCGAAATACGCCAAGATCGAGAAATGTTCTCAGGATACGGCTTTGCGTGACATCAAAGAGCTTCTTGAGTTGGGCATTCTGCAAAAAGATACCGGAGGAGGCCGGAGCACGAGTTATTCGCCAGTCGTTCCTACAGAGCGGGAAGATCAATAAACCGAGCCCCTCCTTTTGTCCATTGTAATACTCGACTGCCTCGATTAACTCTGACTATGCCGGTTCAAGAAACTGAAGGGAAAAGGGGACATTCTACTTTTTTGCCTCGGTTCGTGGGCGTCCGCGGGGGCGCAGCGTGAATTCCAGGCCCATGCGGCACGCGTGCACAGGCATCTTGGATCAGTTCGATGAACCGCCGGCGGTCATCATCGTCGTGAGACACATCCTGCCGCGCATTGCCGCGGTTCAAAACGTGGTAGCCGATCCCTCCGGTGGAAGCCCGTGCGGTTCTTGGCATATCACCATCTTGCCATAAGAGCAGGTCGAGAAGACAGCAAACGGCAACGAAAAAGAAGAATGTCCCCTTTTTCCCTTCTGAAGGACGTACCGACATTCTGAACCCTACGCAGGATCTGAGAGTAACTGATCATTTGTTTCGCTGAACCTCATCCTGGGTCCGTTTCACCAGTCTGCGACCAGCCATGCCCGTCCAAAACTCAGTACCGCTACAGTCCAGCGAGCCAGAGTCGTCATAATGCATCGGGAAACACTTAGGCGACCGGTTTACGAGTTTTCCTCTCTGCAAAGACACCCGGGGCAAGATTTGCATAGCGCGCCCAGTTAAGCATGATTTTCACGCAAACCAAGGCGGTTGAATTGGACCAACCTACGCCCAACCTTGTTCTTATCTCCGCTCCAAGAAACGCCAGGTTGCTCCTCTCAACAGGCGATTTTTCGAGAACCTCAATAAAGCTCTTAAACGATTTCAGTTGAAGAGCAGCTTGGCCAAAAATAGTGGGGCGCCGATCGGGATTCGCTACAAAGCTGAAGATTAATGGTTGTAGCCTGATTGAACCGGACGCCACTTCAATAAAGCCTAATTGCCGCAAAGCTGATAAAGCCTTCTGTTTAGTCGTCCGCTTGAACTGGGACAGGTTCACCCGACCACTTCTTGAGGCTTGGACCAATGCCTCAGCGACTTTTTCGATTGGGCCACACTGGATGTTGGGAAAGACCAGTCCACGGACTGTGTTTCCGCGTGTGGTATGCCTTTCGCGAATCTCTCTGCCTGGAACGTACTGAGTGAGCACACCGCTCTGCCCGTGTAGGATAGCTAGATCCGCAAAATCCAGCCAGTTCGCGAAAATCCGAGCATAATGCTTCCAAGTCTTGTCAGTAGCCGAAATGTAGGGACAAGAACTCTTGAGCAACTCTGCTAGTTGATCGGTTGTAAGGTCACCGTCAGCCTCTAGTCCTTTCGCGATCCGCTGAACGACTCGGTTCCTCAGAAGTCTCTCCCGAACATGTGGCCTGATTGCGTCATCAAGATCCATCGGCTCGGAATTCAAATCAAGCCTCAGACTTATCCCTACGCTGTCAGTTGTCGCTATTCCCAACAATTTGAGATCACGCGCCACGTTGTAAAGATACTTCTCCGACAGACCTGCTTCTTGTTGAAATTGCGTTCTGCTTACCACGGCCTTCGCATCGTACAGTATGCGTGCAGCCCTAAGCACTGTTCCGACTTGCATGTGGAGAATGTAATTGTCTTGAATGGGCAAGCGACCGGTGTTTAGATAATCCCTAAAGATGTCCCAATAAATGTCATATTTGTTTGCAACGCGCACCATAAGCCTGCGGTTCACCAAAGTCTGAACTATGTCAGGACGATATCCTTCCCCCAATTCGGAAATACTAATGGGGGCTATCTTGGCCACGCGCCGCAGCGTGTCCTCCTCTTCAGTCGACAAACCTTTCAAATCTTCTTGAAAGAGCTGTTCCACGTTAAGCAAGCCATCGGCAATGTCTTGTTGGAGAACACCATTATCTCGCTGAATCTTGACGTGAGCGCAGAGTCTCTTCAGTAGCCACGGATACCCTTGAGAAAATTCGATCAGGAAGAACTGCAAGTCCTTCCTAAGTGGTCCCAATCCTTCCAAAAGGGCCCCCGCCTCTGAGTCAGAAAATCTATCCAGACCTACCTTTCGACTGCAGCTTTCGATTTGTTCTCTTAACTTGTAAGGAAATTCCGTTGTTAATCCAAACAAGTCTGTTTTCCAAGAAAAACCGAAAACAATGTTGGTTTGAGCATCGCACACTTTCAACAATATATCCCGGATCTTTCTTAGAGCATCTGAAAGAAAAAAAAGATTCTCAAATTGGTCAAAGAAAATAACAACCAATCTCCCTTGGGCCTCCATCGCTCGAGCAGTGGCAAGAAGGGCATTTACTGCACCATCAAAGCCGGTTATTCTTCCTTCTAGTCCACTTATATGGTTGGACTGCCTAGATTCAGCGAACTGGCGAATGGCGTAATCGACTGCCCTGAGTATAAACTGAGAGGTCGAGGCTGATCTTGAGTCGATTGCTATCGCCAAATGCCCGCATTTTCTAAGTCGCTCCACAGCAGCCAGAACCACTGAACTCTTGCCCCAACCCGAATTGGCCAGTAATATAATACCCCGAGAAGATATCTGTCGATTCAGGACAGAAGCCGCAAAGGAATCAATTTCTTCTAGAATGGCCCCCCTTCCAACGAAGTGCTCGGGCGAAGCCGGAAATTGGTATTCAAAATACTCTGAACTTCCCCTCACTTGAACTATCTCTTCTCGATCATCGGCCGTCGGAACATTAGCGTAAGAAGTACTTTCTGATGCTGTCAGAAGTTCAAAATCTTGTAGTTCCGGAAGCAATCGCAACAGGTATTCGGACGAACTCTTGTCTGAAACATGGCTGCCGACGGCATCGAATAACATGATACCTGTCGGAACACCGCCTCCTGGCGGGATAATATATTGTACCCAGAAGAAACCATTATCTGAGTACAGTAACAGCCAGTCCCCCGGGGTCCCTGTGCTGGGTTTGACTTGGCCTGCTATGACTGTCGGCCGACACACTTTCTCCGCACCGTAAATTGAGTCGAGAACAGCCGTCTCTTCGAGTAATTGCAAAGTGATATCCTTCGCTCCAACGCAGTTCTCATTATAGAAGCCCTTGGCATGGCTATTAATACCCGGGAGTGCCACGAAAAGGCCTTGGCATCGGTGGTCCTTTCGCCACATTGCCATATATTTTCCAAAAAACTGCATAATTTTGGGTGAGTCGATTTCGGTCTCGTAACACTTGCATTCAGCATATAGTGGAACGCTGGTGGCTATCGCCGTTCCTTCTACATCAATCTCCATTCCGGCATAGTTCACGTTGGGTGTTCTGTCCACACGGTAACCGTAGTGACGAAGAACGTCGGCCATGAGCCTCTCGAATAGCTTACCGCGGGCCTGATTTGCGGCTTGTAAGGATTTTCCATCAGCGAGTATCTTCAATTTCCCCATATTGGCCTCCTTGCCATGTAAGGGAATTATGGCCGGTCCGTCAAGTGTACTGGAGCCCCCACTGACTGCTCTCTCCTTGGACCCCGGCCACAGCCTGCATTATCACAGACGGTCGTCAGACGACTTTATCTCCGGCATTTGTTGAACACTCTGTGTTTACTATGTTTTTAGCGTATCTCACCTGATGCGCTGCTGTCAACGATAATCAAACAGGTGGGAGAAGGAGCCGTCACAAGAAACCAGTCAAACCAAGAAACAGGACAACGTCGGCTCACTTCTCCATGGCCTGCAAATGACGGCCATCATGGGTCATTAGTAGCCGCAGGAGTGTACCAAAGGCGGAGTGGCTGAAGCAGAAAAACCGCCCAAGCCCTGGAAAAGCAAGTAGGCGGTTTCTCTAATAAATCCGTGGTCGGGGCGACTGGATTTGAACCAGCGACCACCTGAACCCCATTCAGGTACGCTACCAGACTGCGCTACGCCCCGACGTGTGAAGTCAGGTTAGCTCAAGAGTCCGCGGATGTCAATATCCTTTCGGGAAACGGCCAGGACAAGCCGGAAGCGGTACCCGGGATCTTGACACACCTAGTTCACCTTTTCGGAAGTTCGGTGTCGGATTCGGGTGCCACTGCTAGCTTGCTAGCAGTGTCTTCCTGAAGCACTGCTGGACAAGCCAGCAGTGGCACCCAAGGCGTGGATCACCGGTAGACGCGCACGTGGTTCTGGTGTGACCGTACTTATGAATTGGTGTACTCAGTTCCAGACATCCGCCAAACGACCACCAATCAGGCCCTTGTGTTCAGCGCTTCAATCGGGTCAAGGCGGGCGGCCTTCCATGAAGGATAGATCCCGAATATCAGGCCGGTTGCGACGGAAAACACTAGAGACAGAACGATGTAGTCCGGAGACAAGACAACGGGCATACCGGAGAATTGCTTCACTAAGGTCGAGCCTCCGATGCCCGCGATCAGGCCGGCAAGTCCGCCGACCACGCCCAGGAATGAGGATTCCGCCAGGAATTGGACTAGTATGTCCTTTCTCTTTGCGCCCACCGCTCGGCGGATCCCTATCTCGCTGACTCTTTCCCTGATGGAAAGGAGCATTACGCCCAGTATGCCCACGCCTCCGATGATAAGAGAAACAACCGCTATGCTCGCCACCAAAAGGCTGAAGGTCTTTACCACCGCTCCCTGAGCTTCGATCACATCGGCTTGATTCTGGATGGTAAAATCGTTGTCCGTGCCTTCACGCAACCGGTGGCGCTCTCTCAGGAGAGTCCTGATCTCGGATTCCGCAGCATGGATGCTATCGAAACCGGCAGCCTCCACGAAGATGCTGCTCAGATAAGTCACGTTCATGAGCCTGTTCATGGCCGTCCGCAAAGGAATGATGATCTGGTCGTCCGCGTCTTCGCCGGAAACCGCACCCTTGGCAACGGTCACACCTATGACCTTGAACAGCACCTTTCCTATCCTGAAGGATTCACCCACGGGGTGGCGTCCGCCGAACAGGTTCTGGACCACCGTGGGCCCAACCACGGCAACAGGCGCCATAAGCCTGTTTTCGTCCTCGTCGAAGAAGGAACCGGATTCGATGGCAATGTTCCGCACTTCCTGAACCGAAGGCACGGTCCCTACCACGGTGGCGCTGTAGCTCAGGTTTTCAAATTTGGCAGGCATTTTCTTCATGTATGCAGGAGCAACCAGCTTAACTGAAGGGCATTCCTCGGCAATCGCCGCAGCGTCTTTCAGTATCAAAGTGGTCATGAGGCCGATGGCGCCGGCCTGACCCTTCACGGTTCTGGATCTTGCCGCGCTCACAACGATCAGGTTCGGGCCCATGCCCTCGATTTTTCTCCGGACTTCCACTTCAGCGCCTGTCCCGATTCCTACCATTACAATGACCGAAGCGACGCCGATCATGATCGCCACCACCGCCAATGCGACACGTAGGGGATTCCCCGTGAGAGACTTTATGGCAATCAGGAAGCCGCGAAGTGGTCCGGTTCCCATTGGTTGCTACCTCAACGCTTCAATGGGATCGAGGCTTGCCGCTTTCTTTGCCGGCTGAATGCCCGCTGCAAGACCTACGATGATTGCACTGATCAGCGCGAGTGCCATGGGCTGCCACATTATGGCGGTGGGCAGCTTCATGAAGCCTGAAAGGATCTCGAGCCCGATCAATCCCAGGAAGATTCCCAGGACTCCTCCTATTGTCGCAACACCGACCGCCTCCATCAGGAACTGAAGCAGGACATCTCTCTTTCGAGCCCCGACCGCACGGCGAATGCCTATCTCGGATCTTCTCTCGTTGACGGCGATGAACATGATGTTTGCTATGACAATTGCCCCAACAATTAGCGATATGCCCGATACCAGTATCAAGAATAGACTGAACGTGGATGAGAGCTTGGCCGCAATGTTCATAACCTGGGTCGGCGTAACGATGGTGAAGTCGTCCTCGACGCCCGACTGAAGATTGTGCCGCTCCCTGAGAATCGCTCGCACGTCGTCCACGGTCTGAGACATCTTGGAGGGGTCGTGCAGGACAATCTTGATCATGAAAATGTAATCCTGGTTGAAGACACGTTTCTGGCCGGTTGAGAGAGGTATTACGACGCGGCTGTCCATATCAATCCCTGTGGCCGCGGTGCCTCTCGGTTCAAGGACGCCGATAATCTCGAAGGGATTGTTTCCGAGCAAGATCTGTTTTCCGACGGGGTCATCGCCTTCAAAGAGATCGTTTTGGATGGTCCTCCCGATTACCGCTACTCGAGCGAGGCGTCCCGTGTCGTCTTCCGATAGGAAGCGACCGGTCTCTGCCGGCGTGCTCCAAACCGACGCCCAGTTGGGATTGGCGGCCACCAGAACCCCGTAGGAGCTCTTGTTACCGTATTTGACCGGGAAGTCCCGCCGGTTGATCTGAGGGCTCACGTCCTTGACGTTTTGGATTTCGGACATCATGGCAAGTCCGTCTTCTATCCTGAGCGTGGTCGGAACCGGTTGCGGGACCCCCGGTTTCCTGCCCGCGCCGGCCAGGATCATGATTTGATCCAAACCCCACTTCTCTACCTTGCCCATGACCTCGGCCCGTGCCCCGATCACCGATGACGCAATTATCGTCAGCGTTGCCACGCCGATGATGACGCCCAGCATCATCAGAAAAGTCCTGATCTTGTTCTCCACCATAGCGCTCAGCGCCTGTTTGGCCATGCGCAGGGTTCTCATAAAGCCACCTCCCCGGATCTGACGGCGGTGGGTCTGTCGCTTGAAATCATGCCGTCTTTCATCTGGATTATTCTGTCGGCTTGAAGCGCCACGTCCATGTCATGCGTCACGACGATAAGCGTGACGCCGCCCGCGTGGAGGTCTCGGAATATCTTCATGACTTCCTCGCCGGAAGTTGAATCCAGATTTCCGGTGGGTTCATCCGCGAGAATAATGCGAGGCTTGTTGATCAAGGCCCTGGCTATGGCGACTCGTTGCTGCTGGCCGCCCGACAATTCCCGAGGAAGGTGGTCCACGCGATCCGCAAGACCGACGGAGGTCAATACCTCGATCGCTCTTTCCTTCACGTTGCCGTCGGTGTCACTGTAGATCAGCGGAAGAACGACATTTTCCCAGGCGGTCATCCTCGGCAGAAGATGAAAGGACTGGAACACGAAGCCTATCTTCTGGTTCCTTATGGCCGAAAGCTCGTCATCGTCCATGTCGTGAACAGGAACGCCGTCGAGCGTGTATGTCCCGTCGGTTGCCTTGTCCAGGCATCCAAGGATGTTCAGCAGCGTGCTCTTTCCCATCCCCGAAGGGGCCATGATGGAAACGAACTCTCCCTTCTCGATGGTAAGGGAGATATCCTGCAAGACTCGCACGTCCATGCTGTCTTTCTGAAACCTTTTTGAAAGGTTTTTCACCTCTATCATAATGTGCCTCCCTGATGGTCACTTGCGCGGCAAATCGTCCATTATCACGAGATCCCCCTCGCGCAGACCGTTTAGTATTTCCGTGTAAGACTGGTCTTTCCACCCGGCATCCACGTATCTCTTGTCCGGGATTCCCTTTTCCAAGACCGTTACGAATTTTTTCTGTCCCTCGCGCTGGACGGCCTTATTCGGCACGGTAAGGACACCCTTCCTTTGGTCGAGGAATATGAGCACGTTGGATGTCATGTCAGGCATCAACTTGCCATCCCGGTTATCTACGCTGACGGACGTAATGTAGTAGACGACATTGTCCTGTATGGTCGCCGACGGATAGATCGAGGTGACCTTGCCCTTGAACTCGGTAGCGGGATGCGCGGCCACGGTAAAGATGGCTTCCTGATCAACACGGACTTTGCCTATGTCGTTCTCGTCCACGTAGGCCAGCACTTCCAGACGATCGAGGTCAATGATTCGGATGAAGGTCGGCGCATTAAGTCCCGTGGTGACGGTCTCTCCCTGAATCGTGTTCACGGACGCAACCGTGCCTTTGATCGGAGCGGTGATCGTGGCGTAAGAGAGCTGTGCCTTGGCGACGTCGAGTTCGGCCTGGGCTTTCAGCACCCGGGCCTTGGCTATGGAGTAAAGCGCTTCCGTCAGATCGAATTTCTGGATGGAGATTGAGTGGGATGCCTGAAGTTCCTTGTCGCGATCGTAGTCTTTGGCCAGACGAGCTTCCTCGGCTTTGGCTTCCGCCAGGAGCGCCTCCTGCAGCTTGACCTTGGCAATCAGATCGTCCTGCTCAATTTTGGCTATTACCTGGTCTTTGGAGACCTTGTCGCCTACGTTAATGGGCAACTCGATGACTTTCCCGGGCGTTCTGGCGCCGACTTTGACCTCCCCGCCCACCATTGGCTTGACTATTCCGGTGGCCTGGACAGTCGCTCCAAGATCACGCTTCAGAACCTTGGCCGTCCTGTATTCCTTTTGCGTTTTGCCGGGAAGACTTCCCCTGGCCACGTAAAGCCCGCCGGCCACTAAGGCCGCGGCAACCAATACAATAATCGCGGCGAGTCTGCGCCTCGTTTTCTTTTCGGGCATCATTCAGCTCCCTGCTTCACCAAAGAATGTCTGCCTGTTCAGCGGCCATTCTCGTCAATTGCCGAAGGATCGTTGGTTGTCTCGTCCGCGTCCGCTTTCGGATGGCGAACTCTTTTCGATCTGTCTCCGCTGGAGTCTCACGGCACAAGGGGACCGGAATTCGTCCCACGAGGGGAGACTCGTACGGACCGCCCGAGACCTGCTCCTATTAAATATACGGCCTTGGATGGAAAAACATGCGCTCCGCGTGAAAAAAAATACGGAATTGTTTTCTTTACGGACCCAAGGTCGGGAAGCCGTCTATTGACCTCACCCCGGCCCTCTCCAAGGATGGAGAGGGAGATCTGAGGAAAGTGGCTTCCCGACAGCCTGGATATAGCTCGTGGGTCTTTCAAAGGAATA
>Ga0172371_10009700_pt1 | contig 13172 bp, 15 predicted proteins | sample Lak12m_FD_114543 | JGI IMG/M metagenome (GOLD analysis project Ga0172371, IMG submission 114543) | Freshwater microbial communities from Kabuno Bay, South-Kivu, Congo - kab_022012_12m | ecosystem: Environmental > Aquatic > Freshwater > Lake | place: Democratic Republic of the Congo: South-Kivu... | reverse complement strand
ATAGTGCCGAAATATCTTTAAGTGTTGAAGCATTTAACCATGTGATTGATCAGATAAAAGCAGGGATGCTTTGTATTGGCGGAAATTCAACAGATACATTTGTGTTTGTAAATGAGAATCAAATAGTAAATGATACACAAGGACAATTAGTTAAAACTGAAGATAATGAATAGGTGAATTAGATAGGATTTAATGAAACATTTAAATCCTAGTTTGATTTACATAATGTTGTTTTGAAAAAAGGGATGTTATGGATCAAGTGTTATTAGGTATATTTACGTTCTTTACAGATTTTGGGTTTATACTGAAGATATTTGTACTTATAGCAATAATCGGTTTCCTAAATCAACACATGCAAGTAGCAGCACTCAAAGTAATTGTGTTTATGCTAATGGCTTACTTTATATTAATTGCAAACTGGGGACTGTTTGGAACAATTTGGGTAATTTACGCGGTATTAGGATTAGGCGTCTCAAGTGTGTTGGTTGATAGCTTCTTTGTTGGAATGCAAGGTGGCCATGAACAAGCAGGGCAGCCAGGGGAAGATCCCCACAAACCACATATAGGTGCAGGTAAAATGCCACCTATGATGAGAGGACCTCATTAGTGATGAATTATGGCAATTAAACTTTTAGAAATCGGAAACAATAAAGGAGTAATTGGATTATTTCCTTTAATTGGATTAGCCTTACTTTTCTTTTTGATATTGCCAATAATACTTTTTACTTTTAGTTCAATAAGCTTGAGAATGTACCAAGTAATATTAGCATTTTTAATAATAGGATATGTAAGAAGTTTTGGAATCGAAGGGCCATTAATGTGGTTATTAGCAGGAATTTTAATTTACTTTTTGGCATGGAAATATGTTTATGTTACATCAATGTTCCATATATTGATTATAATGTTAGGATTAGGATTTACATCAGCAATAATCTGGGGTAGTGCATTGATGAGAGGAAAATTAGCTGCAAAACCTTAATTCCTCTTTAATTTTATTTTATTACTTGCTTTTTTTAAACCAATGCAATTACCAAAACACCTAATACTATTAATACAAATTGCATCAATGATTTACTTAGTTCTTTTTCTTCATGTAATGTTGGAATCAAATCTGACATAGCAATATACAAGAATCCGCCAATTGCAAATGCAATCATAAATGGTTCTAGTTTCTCAAAAGTGTTCATTAAAATAAAGTACAAGAACACACCTAAAAATGCAGCAAGTGCGCTAATGAAATTAAAGAATAATGCTTTAGCCCTTGAAAACCCGCTGTGTAAAAGCAACCCGAAATCTGCAATTTCTTGAGGGATTTCGTGAATAATTACAGAGATGGTTGTTGCAATTCCGGTTTCAATATTTACTCCATAACCTATTGCAATTAATACACCATCCAAAATGTTGTGAATAAAATCTGCAAACAAACTCAAGTATCCAACAGGTTTTACTGTTTCACAATCATGATCTGCTTTGTGACAATGGTGCCAATGAATATATTTTTCTAACACAAAAAAAGATAATATGCCCAGTATTGCAAATATACCAATAGTTAAATTGTAGTCTTCAATATGCTCTAACAAATGTAAGAAAACTGTTGCAAGCATTGTGCCTATTGCAAAGCTTACTGTTGAATTTGTAAATGTTTCATTCCATTTTCTTTTTGCAACAAAAAATATTCCAATTAAAGAAATTAAAGAAACAATCAATACACTAATCAAGATATAAAACAACATTTAATTACCTCTTTTTCAACAAACAAGTTTGTTTTCAAGTTTGAATTTACTGCTCGACAGTGCTCGCAGAAATATCAAACAGGATTTTGTAAATCTCAAATCAGGCTTCGAGATTATACAAAATGACCCCACTGGGATTCGAACCCAGACTAACAGGTCCGAAGCCTGTTGGGCTATCCATTACCCTATGGGGCCATACTAATATACTTGAGAATAGGTTTTTATATACCTATGATTTATATATAATGAAATTTACTGTAAACTTTTAGGTGATGAGGTATGCATGATGCAGTTTATATGAGAGGAAGAAACTACAAATTAAACATATTGCAATTAGTTGGTACATTTGTATTGTTTGTTGGAATTTTAGGTATTTTTTCAGGAATTGCAAACATGTATCAAGATTGGACAGCATTATCAAACATTGATAATTGTTATGCAAAAGCAGAAAGCGCTTACGATGTTTTAGATTGTAGAGATGCAATTTACAAAGAAACAGGAATTGTTTTATCTGATAGACAACCTGCACCATCATCAAGCCAGAATGTTTCAGTTTTGTTTAATCCGCTTATCTGGTTATTGTTATGGATTGCAATAGCATTGTTTGGAATTTTCTTACACAATGTAGGTGGCAAATTTGCTGTGCCTCAACCAAAACCAATGCCTGAAAAGAAGTTTCCATTAGTAAAGAAAACCAAATAAAATCTCTTTTTCTTTTTTTAATCTTTTATCTGTTTAATGAGTCTAAACATATGTTTTTAAACACTACGGCCAATTATATTTTGTATATAAGGGTTATGGGTGATTATATGGCAACCACGATTCAAATTAGTGAAAGCACAAGAAATATGCTGAAATCATATGGCTATAAAGATGATACATACGATGAAATCATAAACAAATTAATGAAATCTGCAGATCGAATAAGTTTTTTTGAAGAACAAAAAAACATATTAAAATCAGAGAAATTTTACCGAGCTGAAGAATTATGAGAACTTGGGAAGTTTTTGTTTCTGAATCTGCTCGAAAAGATTTTTATGAAATAGATAAAAAGATGCAAACAAAAATTAAAGATTCATTTTCTAAACTCAAGGAAAATCCATTTCAATCTCGCAGTGGAGCAGATATAAAAAAACTTAAGGGAAACGCAAATCCAGCATTTTATAGATTAAGAGTCGGAGATTACAGATTGATCTATACGATTGGCGAAAATGATGTAAAAATAACAAGAATACTTCTTCGTAAACATGCTTATGATTGGTTGGATTAAAATTATAATTTGAGTGCAGCTGCCGGGGTTCGAACCCGGGTCCAGAGCTTGGAAGGCTCTTATCCTACCACTAGACTACAACTGCCTGAACCGCGAAAACTACGTTTTCCCAGTTTCAAGTTCTTCCTGACCTTTCCTTAACTAGAGAAACTGAAGAGAATTAGTATAAAATTCTTGGGGCATAGTGTTTAAAAAGCTTCTTACGGTTTTCTTGCAATAATGTAAATAACTCTTTTCCTAGAATTATCAGGATTGTCTACAATAACATCAGTTTTAAACCCGATTTTTTGGAATGCAGCTTTCGATGAATTTAATTCAATTTCACTTTCAGGATAGAACTGTATTACTGCTTTTCCGCCTTTCTTTAATGCATGAAAAACGCCGCTTGCAACAGCTAAAAAATCAACCCTGTTTTTTATCCATTGCATTGCTGATGCTGATGCAATACCATCAAAAGATTCACTTTCAAAAAGATCAGTAAGCTCTCTCATATCTCCCTTCACAGTTTGTATTCCTTTTTTCTTTGTAAAATCCAACATTTCTTGTATTAAATCTAAACCTATTACGTTTAATCCCGCAGACTTGTAAACAAGTGCAGTGTTGCCTGAACCGCAACCCATGTCAAGAATCTTTGAACCTTTTTTCAAATCAATTAAATTAAGAATTCTTTTAGCAATTTTTTCCTGAACATTTTGCATTCCACTTGAATTAGCATATCTTTTAACTTCTTCTGTAGAGTAGAACTTTTTTGGATCTCTAATTGTTTCTTCAGGCCTTTCATTTTTTACTTTCCAGGGTTTCTGTTTAACAACTTTTTTCTCTCTTTTTACTACCCTTTCTTGCTTTTTCAGTTCTTTTCTCTTTTCTCTTTGTTTTTTTCGCTCATTCTTCATTTTGTACACCAATACCTATATAACATGCGCAGTATTTAAATAACTGCCTAAATGGTTTGAAAACCGTACAAATTGCCTATACCTAATTAGCGTTATTAATGATTTAATTCATTAACTCAATATTATTTAAACATAAAACTTTAAATAGATATCTGGACTATTATATAATAGGAGAAGGATTATGAGATACTTAGCTCTCCTGTTGAGCCTTGTCCTGGTGGCAGGCACAGTGTGGTCAGGCGTATATTTCAAAAACATGCCTAACCCAAGTACTGAAAAATATCACATTCAGCAAAAGAATGTAGGGGACCTAACGCTCTATTTTTTACAATATCGTGACTTTTATGTAGTTGGTCCAGATACTCACGATATTCACGTAAGAGGTTTTGATAGTTCAGAACTTAGTATTTCAAGCAATAAACTTGACACAAATTTGTTAAGGGTTTCTAATTCAACAGCCAAGACATTAAGCAATACAAAAATAGAATCTGGCTTAAACAAAAATGATGGTAGATCAAGCAAGGTTGATTCAGAAGAAGATAATGAATACTTGGAAGAGCAATTTGAATTTTTAAAAGCAACAGCAAAAGATGATTCTGAATCAGAAATGTATTACAAGGCAAATCCTTATGAGTTTGAAAAATATTCTACGACAACTACACCACATTACTTCATAAAATGGCCTGGTTACCTATACTTTTACAAATACTTTTGTTTCACTGATGAAGTTGTTTTGAATCATAGATTTTATCAGAGTGGAAATATTACTTACCATTTCACAGGACAAGATGTAATTGCATTGAATGCAAAGAAATCAAGATTCGATTTCAGAAGCTGTAGTGGAAATATTAAGATAGAGTACAGTACAAATAACGATTCTAGTTGGAAATTATTAGATTTAAACAAATATGTTCTTTTTGATCCAACTGGCGATGTTTACGTAAGAGTTAGCTTTTCAGGAAATGGTTTGACAACTCCATTAATGTTAGAAGATGTGCCATTAGAATTCGTTGATAAATCGATGCAAGTCACAGGTACATTGACGCCAACACAAAATGTTGTAACATTTGACGCATTAAATTATGTTCCTGATGATTATGATGCTTTTGTAGAACAATTTTTGCAATACATTTCAATAAACATTCTTGATGGCGGACCATTTAGTTGTCAAAAGAATGGAACAAACTTTGTATGTACTATTGGAGCTTTAGTTGATGAAAATGTTCAAGGGACAATTGATTTATCGTTGGTAATAAATTTTTCGGGTACAAATTTGGAAATACCATTTTTCATACCTTATGATTTGCGTAATTTGTTCATTGACTTAAACCCAGTAGAATTTTCTTTATCGAATGTTTCAATAAATGTTGACGAAGGTTCAACATTGAATTACAATTTAGCACAGCACATAGTTGATGAAGATGATGCAATAGGAGCTTATGCTTTGTCAATAACAACAAATCCAAGTGTCGCAACTTGTGTTATCCAAAATCAAGATTATTTGAATTGTAACATTCCATCTTCATTTGTTTCTGATTCATTAGTTGTTCAATTGCATGATGTTCACCACAACGTAAATAGCACATTAAATGTAAGTTTAGTTTCAAATGATGCAAATCCTGTTCAATTCAACACAGAAGTAATTTCAGTAAATGCAAACGAGGGTTCTAATGTTAACGTAGAAATCTTACCTTATCTTTATGATGCAGATGCAATTTTAGGCGAATATCATTTAAGTATAACAAATGATTCAGATGTTTTAGATTGTAGTCTTGATAACACAACATTAGAATGTAATGTTCCAACAACAACTCAAACAACAGATTCATTACAATTAGAAGTGTTTGACATTTCATTAGAGCAAAGAGATTATCTAAATGTTAATTTTAACATAATTTTGAACAACAGACCTCCAGAAATCTTAATGACTCTTGGAAACAAAACAATGATTGGAACAGATAAAAGTGTTACTTACTCAATTGCAAGTTTAGTAAAAGATGATGATAATCCAATTTCTTCATTAATATTTACTTATAACTTAGTTTCAGATGTTGGATTAAATGCAAGTGATTTTAGTTGTGTAAAACAAAGTACAAATGTTGTTTGTTCATTTGCAAATGCTAACATTATTGGAGATGCAGAAGTAAAACTTAAGTTTACTGATCCATTAGGTGCTTATGCTGAAACAAACTCATTCCATCTAAATCATGTTTCATTAGCTGAGCTTCCAAGTTTAGTTGTTCCTGGTGCAATACATGATGTTTACAATGGTGCAAATTTTGATTACACTATAACTCTTGCAAACAACTTAGGATTTGATCTTTATAACATAGCTTTGAGTTTAGACACTAGTTTGCCATTACAATACAATAATACAATAAACTTAACAAATGAAAGTTCAGAAGAAATAAATTTAGATGTAACAATGCCTTTAGAGCCTAATACTCAAGTAACAAATTACAATTTATTTGTGAAAATAAATAACAACACAGTACAGAAATTCCTTGCTGGCGAATCAAGCACTTTCTTATCAGTCCCATTAAAGAAAGAATTTGTTGAAGATTATTTGGATGTTTTAACTTGGGTTCCAGGTGTTAGTTCAAACGGAAAGAACAATTTCTTACCATTAGACACAAAAGCAGTAATTCCTTACAGAATTATAAACTCTTTTGATATTCCTGTTACTCTTTATGTTTGTAAAATCCCTACCGCATTCAGTATGGATGTACCTTATGTCCATATCTACAATTCAGAAAACACAGATCAGGAAATGCCAAATGGAAATTATTGTGAACAAAAAGAATTAATCTCTGGGCAAACAGACGACACATTAATATTTAGCAATACTTCACCAGATGCAAGTATTTTAGCAACCTTATTCTTAGATACCGTAAATCCAAACTTACCTAGTGCACTAAGGACTGCTTATGTTAATTACAAGAACAGTTCCGAAACATTTTTACTTGAAAAATATTCAACAAACCTTTATTTTGATTCATTTGTTGCAGCAGGTGCAATTATCACTAATCCTGCAGCCGGAACAACATTAAACAAAAACACAACTTACAACCTAGATGTAACATTTGCAAACAATTATGCATTCCCATTAGCTGATGTAAATGCTTGTGGTACTGTGTGGTATAATTCTGATGGCCAATCATTACAAGTTAGTACAAACAATGATTACTTACAAATGTTAGGAACTCCATGTACAACTTTGAATCTAAATTATTATAATACAGATCCTCTATTGAGACCTGTTGATTATCAATCTCAGCAAACATTTAGTTTTAAAACAAAGAATTTATCAATAAACTCTACAGGTTGGCCAAGAACCGGAGTTGGCGGATCCTATGTTTTGGAAGGAAGTTTTGTACAAAAAGGAGCAAGCAAATTAAATATTCAATAGTTTGGAGGAATAAAAATGGGTGCTAAAGAAAGTAAAGCAATTAGAGATCGAGTAGAGAATTATAATAAAGTAAGAGAATTAGGCTTGACCAAAGATGAAGTTTATTATAATCTATTAAGAAAAAATGCTCACGCCGAAGATGAATACGCCGATAAATATTGATGTGATTTGGTGGGATATAGCCTAAGGCCTGTGGGGAGTTTGTGTAATTTGAGTTGTTCCTATTGTTATACGCCACAAAAGTCTGGTGCAAAAAAGCTTATGACTGAAGAAACGTTGAACAAAATATTTGTAAGTACTGCAGATATTTTTAGCGATAACTTGAATAATTTGAAAGACACACTTCCTTCTGATTATTTTAATAATGTAAAGAAATATCATCCTCGTTATCTATCTTTAGAATATACTTGGCATGGTGGGGAGCCCTTATTGGCAGGCCAGGAGTTTTATGCACGCGCAATAGAAATGCAATCATGTTTAATCCCAAAAGAAATACATACTTCCAATAAGATTCAGACAAATGGCACCTTGATAAACAAATCGGTAGCAAACTTTTTTAAGAAAAATAACTTTGTTGTCGGAGTAAGTTTAGATGGCCCCGAGTATGTGAATAAAAATAGAGTTTATAGGAATAAAAAAAGTAGTTTTGCAGATGTTGTAGCTAATATAAAATTACTACAAAAAGCAGAGGTTACGCATGGTGTACTGGCAACTATTACACCAGATACTGTGAAGAATATAACTCCCGCAGAATTCATGTCATTTTTTGGCGAACTTGGTAGTAATTTGCAAGTAAATGTATTTTATCCTGTTGGAAGAGGCTTGGGACTTTCTTGCAAAAAGAGCGACTCGCAAGAAATTGCCAAATTTTTATTTGATTGTTTTAAAATATATCTTGAAAATAAAACGATTACCATAAAAGATTTTGATAGTTACATTGATGCACTTTTTCTTAATCAAAAATTACCCTATTGTAGGTACACAGGGAGTTGTATTACCAAAGAAAACATGTTCGGCTTTGATTATAATGGAGATGTATATCTGTGTAATCGTTTTATTGGGTTGGATAAATATAAATTTGGAAATATAAATGAAGTACAAAGTTTGAACGAATTTTCTGATAAAAAACAAAAACTCTATAAAAACTACAAACCGAACAAAAAAAATTGTATCTCCTGTCAAATGGCAAAAAATGAGATTTGTGGTCAGATGGGTGGCTGTATTTTCGCACAAGAGCTTTTAGGTTATGACCCCTTGTGTTTGGTAACGAAACAGCTTTCACAAAACATAGCACAATACAAAAAAGAGTATTATATGCCTTGAATTTAAGAATGCATTAAAACTTAAATATTTTGCAGTTATATGCTATAAATTGTCAATTCTGGTGATTATATGAACAAGTTTGATATTGCTAAAAAATTAGGTTCCGATATGTTTAGACTTAGTGTTGAAGGTTCAGTAAATAATTGTTGGCCTATATCCTCTGCAATTGCATCGGATATATTTGCAGAAAATCTACTCAAACCACTAACTGAGTACTTAGATAAAAATATAGAGCATTTACATACCTTTGAGGCAAGAGCCTATGTTGTGTTGTTTTTGAATCGTAAGATTGAACGTGTTATTCAAAAGAAATATCTTTCTTTGCTTTTGTCGCATTTGGAGGCACAATGTCAAGATGTAACCTTACAAAGTAGTATTGAATTAAAGCAAACGGATTTTGATGATGATTACAAAGGTTTTATTAATGATCGTTCACAATATGCAAAATTGTGCTTTTTATTAGGTAATTACAATGAAATGTTATATCCAATATTTAGAGGCGTTGGTTTTGAAATATTTAGTTATAACGGTTTGTTGTATAGATCCTATTATTGTGGCCAAGATACGTTCACTTTGATTTCTAAGTATAACAAAATTCCCGAACTGAGTTTTTTTGGACATATATATTTGCCAGAGGAAATAGATTCATTTGTTATCTTAAAGAACAATACAACGGTTTCACCAGATTCGGTTTTGCAAGAGTTATTGGTAAAATTGTCTGCGATGAATTCACAATTGCGATTTAATTCAGTAGAGGAAAGTGCATTGTATGTTTTAAATAGATTCAGGAATCATTTAGGTTTAGGGTCACTTACTAAGAACCAGATTGATTTTAAAGACATAGATTTTGCGTTTAAGATTAACACAAAGGGTCTGGCACAAAATAAAGAAAATGTAATTAAAAACACCTCAAAGTTTATTGAAGAATTAATTTTAGAAGGTGATTAAATGGAGTTTGATTTTGAGATTATAAATAGTTTAAATTCGAATGAGATATCTGGAGAACTGGTGAGATTAGGTGATGAGAATAGAGAATATCTTGATAAAATTATAGTTGCAAGGGACGTGACGCCCATGGATAGTCCATATCTAATAAATGCCAAGGCGATTATTGTAAAAGAAGCGGGATTATTGAATCATGTATCAATATTTTGTAGAGAGTTAGGTATGACTTTGATCAAGGCGGATGTGTATGACTACGTAAAAAGTGGACAACAAATTAGGATTAATTTAGAAAAAAAAACCTTGTTCTTAATGGATTGAGATTTATAACTTTAGGGACATACTATGTGGGCAAATATTTAATAATCAAAACAAACAAAAAAGAATTTTTATTGTATTCAATGTTAGTATCGCAAGGACTAATGAGAGATTATGGTGATAAGTGTGTTAAAAAATAACAATAAATGTCCTAAAGTAGTTTTTGAGCTTGTTCCAATGGATAGAGAGCGAAGGATGTTTAAACATTTTTTACAGACTGATATTTCATATTTTCGTGATGCATTTTACAATGCTTATCCGGAGTTTAATAATAAGGATATAAACTTAGAAGATTGGTTGAAACAGAAATGGTTTGAAAATAAAAAAAAAGCATTAGAATCAAAAAAAGTGTATGAAGAGAATTGGCAAAAACAAGAATCGGAATTTATGTTTGCTCTATCTCAAGTAATTAATACCGAGTGGTTTGATAACCCGTCAGAAATAAAAGCCTATTTATCATTTTGTGTTGTTTATCCTAGATTTTTAGAGGAAAAATCATTTTTTGTTCATTGGAATTCAAATTTTTCTAGAATTTGTGGAACAGTCATGCATGAATTAACACATTTTTTATATTTTAAAAAGTTTAAAGAATTGTTTCCTGGGGTTTCGGAAGATCAATATAATGGACATAGTGATATAAGGTGGATATTATCTGAAATTTTAGTTTCAATTATTTTAAATGATGCTAGAATTCCAAAGCTTGTTTCTAATGAACACAAAAGTTATAATGCTTTTTATGAACACAAAATTGGTAAGAAAACAATAATGCAAACCTTTGAAGATAAGTACAAAACAATGATCACAAAACAAAATAAACAATTTGATGAATATTTAACGTGGGCTTATACTTATGCAAAAAAGCATAAGAAAGAATTAGATGTTGTGAGGTAATTAAATGGGTAAAGGTTATGAAATAATTATTTCAGAAAACGCAACAAAATTAGATGCGATTTATAGCGGGCTAGAACCAGATTCTCAGAGATTTGTTAGAAAATCTGGTTTGTTTTTTTCGTTTGATACCCAAATGTCTAAATTACTTTTAGCGAGAGATTTGGGCAATCTTGACCAAAAATCGTTTTTTTCGGGATTACTTTATGGTTTTGTATCATCAAATGACAATGTGAAACAGGCAATTACATTGATGGATCAAGTGGATGTTCCTGATTGGAAAATAAAAGAAGAAATACTTAATGAAAAAAAGAAAGATTTGGAGCAATTTCTTTCTGAACGATTTGACATTATAAAAGATTTTTTGCGTAATCATCTAGGTTTTGAGCTACCAATTTTTCATATATTTTTGGCGTATGCGCCAGAAGGTGCTACCGGGGGATGTTATGTTGTTGCGGCGAAGCCTACAATTATTTTGAGAGTTTCAAGTGCAACCAACATAAAAGATAAAACCCAACTGATTGCACATGAATTGATGCATTTACTAATTGACAACACTGAGTATAAAGCAAGATTAAGTAAATTGGCACCTCCTTTGGAAGAAGCATTATTTGATTTATTAATGAAAAAATTACGTATAAAAAAGGTTGTATCTTGGGAAAATGAAATAAATCGTGACATTTTTTCCAGGAGTGGTGATTACGAAAATTATGTTTGGATTGTTTTTGAAATGATAAAACCAATTCTTGAAGGAGAAGATGATCTAGTTTGGAAATACATAGATTGGGATAAACTAGAGAAAATCAAATCAAAAGCAACAACCTAATTAAACATAACCCTTCCCATTTTACCCGAAACCTTTAAAAACCAGTTATATTTATATATAGAGGAAGGGTAGATCTATAATGAATGGAACGCTAAAGGAAGCTTTATCAAGGCTGAATTTCATTTGCATAATTCTTATTCTTGGAGTTTTAATGGCTTCTTTAGTTAATGCTGCTAGTACTGGAGAAGAAGTTAACGTTACTGTTGAAACAAATCCGGTATATTCCGATTCTCAGGAAGTTGTTGTGAGATTTGATATAAGTCATGTTGACAGTGGTGTTGAATACACTTTAGATCCAGGAAAACCTAATTATTATGATCTTGATCCTCAATTTGATTGTGAGGCCGTGTTAAGTTGCAGATCTATTTCTGAAGGGCGAGTACTTTTTAATCCACAAACCGGCGCGGATTTAAGTGGTGCAGTTACACTTAAATTTAAGCCTAAACAAACACCAAATTCTCCTTCACCAGATAGAGAAGAAGATGTTTTTGATTGTAGTTTAGATGTAGGCGATGGAGCGGTGCCTTGCGTTGGTGGTACAAATTCTGTTGAATCTGGAAGACCCTCTTTTACAGTTAAAGTAGAAGGAAGTGTTACTGGAGAAGCAGATACTGATGGTACAAGTCAATTTGGAAAGAATGAACAAATTACAGTTAGTTTAATTGGTCTTTTTGATAATTCTGATGATGGTAGTAGCAATGTTAGTTGTAGTGCTAAATTAGGTACATCATCAATATTAGATTTGTCGAAAAGTTTTACAATAACTTCAGAACAAAATGTTGATTTGGGTGTTTTTTCTGCAAATAATTACACAACAGGAACTTATGCCTTGGCAATAACTTGTAATGATGGACAAAGTGGAACTGATGGTTTAGATTCTCAAGTAGATCCAATATCAATTTCAATAATAGATTTACCACCTGATGTTAATGAAATATCTTTTTCAAAAGAAACAATTTACCCAGGAGATACAATAAAATGTTCTGCTACTGCAAAAGATTTAGATGACCCAGATTCTGAATTTACTTTTACTTATGAGTGGTGGGTTGATTCTGTAAAGAAATCATCAACTGATACATTAAATTGTACAACAACTAATGGGTGTACTGATGAAAGCACAATACAATGTAAAGTTAAAGCAAAAAATAAGTTTACTGGAGGACAGGAAAGTCAGTTAAAATCAAAAGAGAAAAAATTAACATCAAGATATTCTAATGTGGCAATAACCTCAAACAGTACAATCCAAGAAGGAAGCGAAGAAACATTTACCGCATCTTATGATTATGAGGGCACTGCAACAACAACATGTACTTGGGATTTTGGTGATAATAAAACAGGAATAGGATGTACAGTTAAACACAAGTTTGCAGACAATGCAGAATACAATGTTCAGTTGACAGTTAAAGATAACAAAGGATCAACGGGTACAGCAACAAAAGAAATAACTGTTGTAGATCCAGATGTTGTTATTGATATAAAAAATCCTGTACAAAACCAAGATGCTGAAAGGGGTTCAGAAATTAGTGTTAAAGTTCAAATAACTGATAATACAAGTGAAACAATAGATAGT
>Ga0172371_10009698_pt1 | contig 13179 bp, 11 predicted proteins | sample Lak12m_FD_114543 | JGI IMG/M metagenome (GOLD analysis project Ga0172371, IMG submission 114543) | Freshwater microbial communities from Kabuno Bay, South-Kivu, Congo - kab_022012_12m | ecosystem: Environmental > Aquatic > Freshwater > Lake | place: Democratic Republic of the Congo: South-Kivu... | reverse complement strand
TTACGTAGCCAATCGTTACGGAATGTGGCACAACATGCCACGTCACACTACTACGTGCCACTGACGTCAAAAAACCGAAACGTTTCGCGACAGGCTCCTAGGTCACGCCGGCTCGCGAACCTTGCGAATCGTGCCACGAATTGTTCCTAAAAGAGAATTCTGAGACAGTTTCATCTTGCCGGTCACCTTTGGACGGGCAGGATGCCTGTCCCACCAGAGGAGATGTGCGGCGGCTGAAAATCCGCGACCGTTTTTGGGAAACGGCGTACTGGGCGGGCGCAGACACTTGAAACGAAGATTTCCTCTGCGCTCTCCGCGTTCTCTGCGATGAGTTCTTCTTTCCCGCTGAACGGTTACATAACTTCTTCGATTTCTTGGTGTCTTTGTGCGCTGGTGGTTGCCTTAACCCCGCTTCCGGGATCAGCCCCGTGAACGATTGCGTGAATGGCTGCAAAATCTCGCGAAATAGCGTGGAAAAAGGGGCACTATGATGGTAGACTCGTCCTTCGCCTCGGGTCTCGACCTCCGACACGGGCAAAACACCATAGCAGTCTCATACGCGACCCCTTTCGGAACAGCGTTCGGCCAGGCGAGTGACAACTCTTCGAGCTGGGACGGCCAAGACGCTTGTGGTCTCGCGGCCGGCAAGGGACGAGTATCCGCGTGGCCGCGGCTGTTTCCCGTACGATTAATGCGTCAGGACCGGAGGCCTGTGTCCCGAGCTCGGCGTTTCCGGGCAACCTCCGAGGGAACACATGGACTTGAAGAAAGGCATCAGTCCCGGGCTTGACGGATTTCTCGAGATTCCCGAGGAGGGATCTTCCCCCCTCCGTTATCAGGCGCTCCGTCGAAACATCACCATCCTGATGCTGGTGATCACCATCATACCGCTCGCCCTGATGGCGATTATCAACTATCACCAGTATCAATCGGCTCTGAAGGAAGAAATCCTCTCACCTCTCCGGGTACTGGTGAACAAGACCAAGCACTCTTTCGACTTGTTTCTGGCGGGGCAACTTTCCACGGTAAGATTCATCGCCTCAGCCTACTCCTACGAAGACCTTTCCGACGAGAAGAACCTCAATCGCATCTTTCGGGTCCTGAGACGTGAATTCCCCGGCTTCGTGGATCTCGGGCTCATCGACTCGTCGGGGCTGCAGGTCAGCTACGCCGGACCATACGATCTCAAAGGGAAGAATTACGCTCAACAGGAGTGGTTCGAGCACGTCAAGGTGACGGATCACTACGTGAGCGACGTGTTCATGGGGTACCGGAAATTTCCGCACATTGCCATTGCCGTTCGTTACACTACGGAGTCGGGTCAGAACTGGATCGTGCGTGCGACCATCGACACCGCGCGCTTCGACGATCTCATCGCCTCTATGGGCCTTGACCCCAACAGCGATGCGTTCATCATAAACCGCGAGGGAATTTTTCAGACCAGATCCAAATTCTACGGCAAGGTGTTAGGACAATGTCCCATTCGGGTTCCTCCACCGAGCTCCGAGCCCAACGTCATCGAGCAACGCGATCCCAAAGGCCGCGAAATCCTTCTGGCATACGCGTACTTCGCCCGGTCCGATCTCATCCTCATGGTGGCCAAACCCCGCGCCGAGGTGTTGCGGGCCTGGTACACGTTGAAGAGTGAGCTGCTGCTGGTATTTATCGGCAGCGTCCTCGTGATATTCATTGTCGTGTTCCGGCTGACCCGAGCTCTGGTCAACCGGATGGAGGAAAGCGATCGCAGGCGGGAGCTCGCCATCCGAGAGATGCAGCACTCCCACAGGCTCTCCTCCATCGGCAGGTTGGCTGCCGGCGTGGCCCACGAAATCAACAATCCCATGGCCATCATCAACGAAAAAGCCGGGCTCATGAAGGACTTCATCGAGTATACTCCCAATTTCCCCGATAAAGAGAAGTTCCTCGGTCCGGTTTCCGCCATTATCCAGGCGGTTGAACGGTGCCGGAACATCACCCATCGGCTGCTCGGTTTTGCTCGACGGATGGATGTCGAGATCCAGATCCTCGACGTCAATGAGATCGTGACGGAAGTCGTGGGCTTCCTCGAAAAGGAGGCCATGTATCGGAACATCAAACTGGGCCTGCACCTGGCAAAGGATCTTCCTCGCATTGCTTCGGATCGCGGGCAGCTTCAGCAAGTCTTTCTCAATATCCTGAACAACGCGTTTGCCGCGGTGTCCGATGGCGGCACCGTATCCGTGGCCACCTTTGAAAAAGACATCGACACGATAGGGCTCACGTTCCAGGACAACGGACACGGCATGTCGGAAGAGACTCTCAAGCACATCTTTGAGCCGTTTTTCACGACCAAGAAAGGAACGGGAACCGGCCTGGGGCTGTCTATCACGTACGGGATCGTCAAGAAGCTCGGGGGAGATATCGAGGTCCACAGCAAGCGGGGAACTGGGACGCGCTTTACTATCTATTTGCCCAAGAAGATGAAAGAAGCAGCGGAGAAATAGCATGCAGGGATGGAAGGTTCTTCTGGTCGACGATGAGGAGGACTTCGCTTCGACGCTCGCCGAGCGTTTGCGCATCAGGGGAATGGAGGCGCGAATGGCGGCTAATGGGGAAGAGGCTCTCAGATTAATCTCGGATGATCTGCCCCAGATCGTGATACTCGACGTCATGATGCCCGGCATGAGCGGCCTGGAAGTGCTTAAGCGGATCAAGGTCGATCATCCTCATTTGCCGGTCATCCTGCTCACCGGAATCGGCACGACCAAGGAAGGGGTCGAAGGAATGCGACTCGGTGCGTACGATTACCTCATGAAACCGCTGCAGATCGAGGGGCTCATCGAGAAGATCGGTGCAGCGCTGCAATCGACGGAAGGGGAACCCAAATGACGCGCGAACCAAAGACCGAAGCGCAGTTCATGGGGAGGATCACTGCTTCCGTTGCCCACGAGATGCGGAACGTGTTGGCCATCATCAAGGAGTCGGCCGGCCTCATCCAAGACCTCCTTGAAATCAGCACGGATACCTCGCCGAAAACCAAGGAGAAGTTCGGGCGGACGCTCTCGAAAGTCCAGCAGCAGGTAGAGCGTGGGGTCCACCTTGCCACGAGGCTCAACCAGTTTGCCCACAGCTCCGATGAACCGGTAACGGGAGTGGATCTTAACGATACAGCGGATCAGGTGGCGTTCCTGGCCCAGCGGCTCGCGAAGCTCAAGGGGATCTCGCTCCTGGCCGTGCCCGCGGAGCAGCCCGTGATAATCACCAGCGATCCGCTCAAGATCCAGATGCTCCTTTATCTGTGCATAGCCTCCTTGTTGGAAGTGGTCGGCCCGGGACTCACCATCGGAATTGGGCCGAGAACCGCGGGAGACTCACGCGTCGCGATCGGGTTTCATCTGACAGGGATCGATGAAACCACAAAAGCTGAGTGCTCGGGCCCTGACGGCGCTGAGAACTGGGCCGCACTGAAGGAATTCGCGGCCGGTCTCGGCGCGGAGCTGGAGGTGAAGGCTCTTCCCGCTCTCTTCGAGGTCGTCTTTGCTTCAGGATCGCGGCACGGATAAAGGCGATTGCGGTGTCCGGGCTTGAGAAAGAACCGTGTTGCCTTTTGGAGCAGTGAACCGGATAATATAAGGTAGACGCAGGCCCACGCGGTGGCTCGCTCGGTGTCGAGCGGACCTGGGGTCTGAGAAAGGATAGTGTCATGAGCTCGTGGACGACAACACTGGAAAGATGGTTCGCCGCAGTGGCATTTGCCGAAGAAGGAGAGCGCGAAACCGCACTGCAAATAGTCGGCGTGGCCCCCGGCACAGCGTCCCGGAACGTGGGCCTCATGCAAACCCTCTCCGATACCTTTGCAGCTGCAGCCTTCGCTGAGGAGAACGTGCATGCCGAGGCGCTCCGGATCATGGGCTGGGACAAGAAGAACCCGAACTTCCTGGATGTGCTGGGTCTCAGAGGTGTCAAGGTCTATTACGGAGTGGCGCGTCTGGGCGAGGATCTGTTCCTTGACAAGGTCGGGCTCGCAGGTGTCAGAGTTCGATTCGGGGCGGTCACTCTGTGACTGAGGCATCCCCCTTGCCGGCGCTCGACGATTCGAAGGCGACCCGCTGTGGACCGGTGTCGGCCGAAATGGGATCGCGCAGACCGTATCCCGGAGCGGAAAACTCTTGACCTCACTCTTTCAGTAATGTTACGGTGAGCACTGCCAATCGGTTTGTACACCACAGGACTGTTCAATCTTTGAGAGAGACCCGTGGTTCGCACGGAAGTTGATCGGGACGGGCGCGGCGGATCACTATCCCGGGATTTCCCGCCGGAGGACCCGTCTTGAGGAACGCGCTTCCAGGAACCGTTCTTGCGCGGTATCGGCGCACCGAAGCGTGAAGATCGTCGGCGGCGGTGCATTTTCCTAGGAATTTCAGAATCGACTGGTCGACCACTCGCCGGAGGACAGTATGAAAGAATTTAAGGTACTCATGGTGGACGATGAGGAGGACTTCGTCACAACGCTCGCCGAACGAATGAAGATGCGGGATCTCGATTCCGACGTGGCTCTCAACGGTGAGCAGGCCCTCCAATTCGTCAAAGACGATGTGCCCGACGTGATGGTCCTGGACCTGAAAATGCCCGGCATCGACGGCATGGAGGTGCTGAGACGCGTTCGTCAGGCGTACCCCCAGGTCCAAGTGGTCATCCTCACCGGGCACGGGTCCGAGAAAGACGAGGCCGAGGCGCGGCGTCTGGGGGCTTTCGCTTACCTCCAGAAACCGGTCGAAATCGAAAGACTCGTCAGAACCCTGAAAGACGCCTACAAGAAGAAACTGGAAGATACCATGGCGGCAGCGGCTTTTGCTGAAGAAGGTGAATTCGAAACTGCCACGACGATCCGTGACCAGGACAAGAAACCTAAGTAAAAATCGGGAGAACGAGCCGTGAGTGTCAAAGTTCTTTTGATTGACGACGAAGAGGAGTTTGTGGAGGTCCTGGCCGAACGACTGGAGACGCGGGGCTTTGACGTGAGCAAGGCCTACTCCGCGGACGCGGGGATCACCGCAGTCAAAGAGAAGAAACCGGACGTGGTCATCCTTGATGTCCTCATGCCCGGCAAGAGTGGCATCGATGCTCTGCGTGAGATCAAGCAGATCGACCCCATCGTCGAAGTCATGATGCTCACCGGACACGCGACGATCGATACGGCCATCGAGGGACTCAAGCTTGGTGCGTACGATTACCTGATGAAGCCGGCGGAGACCAGTGATCTAATCGCCAAGATCCTGCGGGCCTATGCGCGCAAATCCGAGCAGGAAGAGCGGATCCGTCGGGCTGAAATCGACAAAATCATCGGAAGAAAGGGCTGGTAACTCGTTCCCGGCGCTCCGGGAATGAAGCCTGACAACCCTTGCGTACCCTACGGGTAGTGTCAGGCTCTTTTGATGAGTCGTCGCACGGGATTACACACTGCATTCCATAGCATGACCTTCAATTGAATATCAGTGCTCAAGGTGACGATCGGCTTGGGAAGCATCGATACGAGCGCATGGGCGCGAGTCGGTCTTCTTCGTCACACGTCGTTGCGCGCGATTTCTTAGGCTTCCATGGGGAGTCGGGGCTCATCCGTGGAGGGATGGAAAAAGGAGCTTCAAATGCGTCGAACCGCTGCCGTAGGGGCAATCATCCTCGCGTGTCTTGTATTCATTCCGTCCGCGGTTGACCTTGCGTTGGCCGCCGCAACGCCGGAGTCCCTTGTCCCGTCAAGTTCGCTGGCGTGGTGGGTGTGGCCGATCCTGCTCCTGGTCGTAACCTTTCTGATGGGTATCGCGGCCGTGTTGGGGGGAGTCGGTGGCGGGGTGCTCTTTGTGCCGATCATTAGCGGCATGTTTCCGTTTCATCTGGACTTCGTTCGCGGGTGCGGCCTTCTCGTCGCCTTGTCTGGAGCGCTGGCGGCAGGACCCGGCCTGCTGAAGATGAATTTGGCCAGCTTGAGGCTGGCGATTCCCGTGGCGCTCATCGCTTCGACCTTCTCAATCATCGGCGCCATGATCGGCTTGGCGCTTCCCACCCACATTGTGCAAATATCGCTGGGCGTTACGATTCTCGGCATCTGCGTGCTCATGCTCACGGCCAAGAAGTCTGCAATCCCGGATGTCCCCGAGGCTGACAAGCTTTCGTCCGCGCTGCGAATCTACGGCGTCTATCAGGAGGCCAGCACCGGGCAGGTCATCGACTGGAAGATCCACCGAACCCCCCTTGGGCTGCTACTGTTTATCGGCATCGGCATCATGGCGGGTATGTTCGGGCTCGGTGCGGGATGGGCCAACGTGCCCGTGCTGAATCTCCTCATGGGCGCACCCCTGAAGATCAGCGTGGCCACGAGCAAGTTCCTCTTGTCCATCACCGACACGTCGGCAGCGTGGATCTACATGAACAACGGGTGCGTCATTCCGATGATGGTCGTCCCGTCACTGATCGGAATCATGTTGGGCTCCTTTGTGGGAGTCAGGCTCCTGAAGGTGGCGAAACCGGGACTGGTCCGTTGGATCGTCGTCGGTATGCTGGGATACGCCGGCCTCATGGCCCTCAAGAAGGGGCTGGGCATCTGACGAGAGTAGCGTCAAGCGACGGTTCTCGGGATTTTCTTTCAAGGAAACGGAGCTTCGAATCCGAGAAATGAGAGGTTGAGATTATGGCCGACAATCCGCACAAGTCTCTTCAGGCCGGTCCGGAACAGATCCTCTACGCGAAGGTCCTCGAGAAGGGCATGTACTTCGGTCTGCTCTTATTGATCATCACATATGTCATTTACGTATTCGGAATAGTCAAACCGTACGTGCCCCTTGCCGACGTGCCGAAATACTGGTCTATGCCGGTGTCGCAGTACCTCCACGACGCGAACATTCCGCATGGCTGGGGCTGGATTTCGATGGTCTATTTTTCCGATTTCCTCAATTTCATCCCGGTGGCGATGCTGGCGGGTGTGACCATTATCTGTTTCCTGTGCACCGCACCGGTGCTTTTCAGGCAAAACGACAAGCTTTACGGGGTGTTGGCACTGGTCGAGGCAGCGATCCTCTGTGTGGCTGCCAGCGGAATATTGGGGACAGGAGGCCATTAGGCCCCTTAGTACGAACAGCGGAGAGGTGATCATGCCGATAACCAAAAGCGTGCGGGACCTGCTCGTCCCGCTGGCCGAATACGCCGTTACGACACCCGAAAAGACCCTGGCGGAAGCGGTTCCCACCCTCAGGAAGCTCTATTGCCTGGTAGAAGACGGGAAATGCACCGAAGCGGGCCACCGCAATATCCTTGTGCTCGATCGTTCCGGCACGCTCGTGGGCATCCTGGATTTCAGGTCCATCTTGAGGATTCTCATGCCCGAGATAGCGGGAGGGCTCACCGAGAAGCTCGAAGCGTTGGGGATTTCCATAGCATTTGCTCAGGCCGGAACGGCCGATCTTGACGAAGCTCGACTGAGCTTCCGCGCGAGGGTGATCAAGAACGCGGAAACCAAGGTTTCGGACGTCATGCTGAAAATCAGGGGCACCATCGATGTAGAAGCGGATCTCATGGAAGCCCTCACGCTCCTGTACAAAAACAAGATCTCCGTCATTCCGGTGTACGAGAGCGGCAAGGTTGTCGGCGTGCTCCGGGAATCCGACCTCTTCCTGAACGTGGCCGAGATCCTTTCGGAGTAATACCGAATCACGGCCGAGCGGCCAAGGGCTCTATGGCGCAAATACGGTTCCGTATCCTCGGGCGTGGAGATTGCTCCGAATGAATACGAAGACCTTGGGTGGCCCGGACGTTATACGTCCGGGTCGCGCAGCGAAAGGAGGTCCGGACCTCCTGTGCCTTCTGCACCTGAACGTATAACGTTCGGGCCACCCGCGAGAACACCCGATGACAAAATCTCATCACAGAGAACGCAGAGACTTGAAGCCACGATTTCCTCTGCGTCCTCTGCGCTCTCCGCGGTGAACCGTTTCCCGCGAAAGGTCCCGCAATTCTCAACGCGGGATCGCATTTGATCCACCCTCGATTCCCCCGAGACGCTTGCCCTGATATTGACCTTCCGCGCAAGAAAGAATACAAAGTACGTGGACACCACACGGATTTCACGGCAGTGGTCATTGACGGTCCCAAACGTGGCGGCCGGCAGTGAGCTCAGTGTCGACGTGTGGAATTTCCTGCCCGCTCATTGATGAAATGGAGACGATTGATGGAAGCGCTGGGTGTGTGTTTAGGAGCGTCCACCCTTGGAATGGTACGCTTGCGCAGAGAAGGAAAAACCATCGAGGTTTTAAGCGCGTCGACCGTGACGCATGAGGGCAACCCTCGAAAATCGTTGCTCGAAGCCCTCGAACAGGTTCCCCGGGTCCGTGAGATCCCCGTTGCGGTCACCGGAAGAAAATTCATAACGTTTGTTTCCCTGACCACCATTCCCGAGCCCGAGGCCCTTGAGATGGCCGTGGGACACCTGTTACGGGACAAAGATCAGTACCGGGTCGTGGTAAGCGCCGGCGGCGAAACCTTTCTCGTATACCACCTTGACGAGGACGGAAAAATCCAGGGGATTCAAACGGGGAACAAATGCGCTTCCGGAACCGGGGAGTTCTTCCTGCAACAGATCGGGAGAATGAATCTCACCCTGGAAGACGTTTCCCGGCTGGCGATCGCCGAGCACCCCCACAAGGTTTCGGGCCGCTGCTCGGTCTTCTGCAAGAGCGATTGCACCCACGCGCTGAACAAGGGCATTCCCAAGGGGCAAGTGGTGGCCGGCCTGGCCCAGATGATGTCCGGCAAGGTGGTGGAGCTCCTCAAGAAGCTGCCGAAGAAGTCCGTTGCCCTCGTCGGCGGGTCTTCCCGCAATCATACGATGATTCATTATCTCTCCCGCGAGATCGAGGATCTCCATATCCCCGAAGAAGCTCCGTACTTCGAAGCGCTCGGCGCGGCCATTTGGGCCCTGGATAATCCCACCGTACCCTATGAGGGGCCGGACAAGGTCTTCCAGGCGAAGGGTTCGGCCTTCGGGTACCTCAGACCGCTCTCCGACTTCCGTCATCTGGTCCATTTTAACGAGCGACCGCGAAGAAAGGTTGCGACGGGCGACCGGACCATCCTCGGCCTCGACGTGGGATCAACCACCACCAAAGGCGTGATCATGCGGTGCAGCGACAAGGCGATCCTCGCCGCGGACTATCTGAGAACGGACGGCGATCCGGTCGGCGCGTCTCGAAATGTCTACCGCAGCCTGGCCGAACAGATCGACGTTCCCATCGAGATTCTGGGCCTCGGCGTCACCGGCTCCGGCCGTCAGATCGCCGGCCTCCACGCGATGACCGACGGGGTGATCAATGAGATCATAGCCCACGCCGCGGCAGCGGTTCACTTCGACCCGGAAGTGGACACGATCTTCGAGATCGGGGGCCAGGACGCGAAGTACACGTACATCACCAACGGTGTCCCGAGCGATTACGCGATGAACGAAGCGTGCAGCGCGGGAACGGGCTCGTTTCTCGAGGAATCGGCCAAGGAGAGCCTCGGCCTCAAGGTCACGGACATCGGCGCGGTCGCCTATACGGCGACGAAACCACCCAATTTCAACGACCAGTGCGCTGCCTTCATCGGGTCGGATATCAAGAACGCTGCTCAGGAAGGCATACCGGTCAACGACATTGTCGCGGGACTCGTCTATTCAATCTGCATGAATTACTCAAACCGGGTGAAAGGGAACCGGCCGGTCGGGAAAAAGGTCTTTATGCAGGGCGGCGTCTGCTACAACGAGGCCATTCCTGCGGCCATGGCGGCTCTGACGGGCAAGGAGATCGTGGTGCCGCCTGAACCGGGTCTCATGGGAGCGTTCGGAGTGGCCCTGGAAGTCGAGCGGCGCATTCAGATCGGCCTGATGAAGGAAGCCTCGTTCGACCTGCAGCGGCTCGCGGACCGTGAAGTAGGTTACAAGAAATCCTTCACCTGCGGCGGAGGCAAGGAGAAATGCGACCTCCGCTGCGAAATCGCCCGTATCGAGCTCGAGGGCAAAACCTACCCCTTCGGTGGCGCATGCAACCGGTACGTGAATCTTATCCGCAACCTCGAGTTCGACAAGAGCTCCCTGGACATGGTGGTCTACCGATCCCGGACCTTGTTCCGCGACCTTGCGCCGGACGATCCGGCCGACACGCGACCGACTGTCGGCATGAACCGCTCGTTTCTCGTCAACAGCCTTTTTCCCTTCTTCAACGCGTTTTTCAAGGAATTGGGCTACCGGGTGGTTCTTCCGAGCACCATGGATCCTGCGGGCGTGGATCAGCAGGGCGCTGCCTTCTGCTTCCCGGTGGAAATCGCTCACGGTTTCATGTACGACCTCTTGCGCAAGAATCCCGACTACCTCTTCTTGCCGCACATTCGGGGGGTCCACACCGACGAAGAGAACCGCAACACGTGCACCTGCGTGTTCGTCCAGGGCGAAGCCTACTACCTGACCAGCACGTTCGAGGGGTCCAACAACAAGAAAGTCTTCAAACCGTTCCTGGACTTCAGCAGGGGAGTGGACCGAGGGGCTCCGGAACTGATCAAAGTTGCCGTGGAGCTCGGTGCGTCCCGCGGCCGGGCCGAAGCTGCGTTCCAGGCCGCGGTAGCTGCCCAGAATGCGATGAAACAGGAGCTTCGGGCCAAGGGGGCTGAAATTCTCCGAGAGATTGAACAGGACCCCGCCGCGATGGGGGTGGTTCTCTTCGGTCGCCCGTACAATTCCTTTGTCGGCGAAGCCAACAAGGGGATACCCGCAAAGTTCGCATCACGGGGATACCGCGTCATTCCTTTCGACATGTTGCCATATGAGGATCAGACCCTCGACGACGAAGACACCATGTACTGGTCCATGGGACGCATGATCCTCAAGGCCGCGCGACTGGTGAAGGATCACCCGCAGCTCTTCGGAACGTACATCAGTAATTTCTCGTGTGGTCCGGATTCATTTGTCGTGGGCTATTTCCGCGAGGAGATGGGCCGGAAACCCTCTCTCACCCTCGAACTGGACAGCCACACCGCGGACGCGGGGCTCGAGACGCGAATCGAAGCGTTCCTCGACATTGTTCAATACTATAGGGAGCTCCAGGCAAAGAACCAGATTCAGCCGGTCATCAGGGACTTTCGGGCTGCTTATACGAAAGTTCACAACGGCAAGCCGGTGATCGAAACCTCGGACGGCAGGAGATTTGCGCTGACCGATCCGAAGGTGAGGATCATTGTGCCCGCGATGGGCCAATTCGGGCATCAGGCCCTGGTCAAGACCTTCCAGAAGGTGGGGATCAACGCGTACGGACTTCCGCCGGCCGATGAAGAGGTTCTCAAGATCGGGCGTGGCAACTCCACGTGCAAAGAGTGCCTCCCCTTGCAGACCACCGTGGGCTCGATGCTCAATTACTTCTGGAAAGACCGACCCGAAGGAGAGGTGACCGCGTACTTCATGCCCGGCGCGGGCGGACCGTGCCGCTTCGGTCAGTACAATGTCTTCTCACGCAGGCTGATCGAGCGTCACCGCATCCCGGATGCCGCGGTGCTCACGCTGAACGCGGCAAACGGTTACATGGGGCTGGGCGACAGCTTCACCCTTCCCGCGTGGCGAGCCATCATCATCGGCGACGTGATGTACGAAATATGGTCGACCTTGCTGGCTGCGGCCACGGACCGCGAATCCGCGATGGAGATATTCTTTCGTGAGTGGGATCAGCTCGTGGACGTGATTCACCGGCCGTGGAAGCTGATTCGGCAGCGCATTCAGCACACGGCGCAGGTGCTGTCACGCATCCCGTTGAAGATGCCGTACCACGAGATTCCGAAGATTTCGCTCATTGGCGAGATCTACGTGCGCACCGATCCCATCTCGTTGCAGCGCCTCGTCGAGAAGATGGCGGATCGCGGCTTCATCGTGCGGACATCGCAGATCAGCGAATGGATAAAGTACGTGGACTGGCTCATCAGGAACCGGATCGAGGGGAAGCCCGACATCCCGTTCTGGATCCGCTATTACGTGAAGCGGCATTTCGACAGAAAGATCCGGGGCCTGTTCGCACCGTCCGGACTCTTTTTCCACGAAATGCTCTACGTCGAGGATCTGGTCCGAGCCGGCGAGAAGTTCATTTCACCCAAATTGACGGGCGAGGCCATCCTTACCGTGGGCGCGGCCCTGCACGAAATTCTCCATCCGTCGTGCGGAGTCATTTCGATCGGGCCGTTCGGGTGCATGCCTTCCCGGGTCGCGGAATCGATTCTCTCGGAGAGATTCACCACCGGTGAAAAGCTGGATCTGCTACGTCAGGTGAACGGGCACGGCCCAGGGGCGCCCGAATGGCTCTCCTCGAAGAGGGAGAGGAAACTCCCCTTCCTGGCCATCGAAACGGACGGTAATGCCTTCCCGCAGATCATCGAGGCGCGGTTGGAAGCCTTCGCGCTCCAGTCGAGACGCTTACACGAGAAGATGCTGGAAGCCGGGCCGCTGACCGGGGATCACTGAGATTCAGACACATGAACGCGCCGCGAGGAACGGGAGGCACAACCCGAGAACGAGGCAACAAAGCGGAGGACACGGCTGCCGACCACCTTATTGGGCTGGGATACGAGATCGTCGAACGGAATTTTTCCTGCCGGCTGGGTGAGATCGACATCATCGCCCGCCACAATGGTGAGCTGGTGTTCGTGGAGGTGCGCTCCCGCCGATCTCCGAGGTCTCTGGACCCGATCTATTCCGTGAATCGACGCAAGCAGGAAAAAATCATTCGCGCGGCTCAGGTCTATCTGGCCGCACGCTTTCGGAATGTTCCGCCGTCCCGATTCGATGTGGTGCTCGTGACCATGGGCCCCAAACCGGAGGTGGAGGTGATCCCCGACGCGTTCATGATCGAATAGTCTGACACCAATGCGCGTTCAAAAGAGTAGAATCGGGGGGAACTTCTTTGTGCAAAGAAGTTCCCCCCGAGCCCCCCTCAAGAAACTCTAAACTACGTGGTTCATCCGCTTTCCGGCACGCGGAAAGCGGATGAACCACGCGAGTGAGAAGTTTTTGGAGTGGGGTCTGGGGCATAGGCGCTAACTTTTGCTTAACTTGTTCGGTTCCATGAAATTTTCGCCATCCGAATACCCGGAGTTGAAACTCCGGGCTATTATCAGTCGCCCCTTCAGGGCTTGAACAGCAATGTT
>Ga0172371_10009696_pt1 | contig 13180 bp, 8 predicted proteins | sample Lak12m_FD_114543 | JGI IMG/M metagenome (GOLD analysis project Ga0172371, IMG submission 114543) | Freshwater microbial communities from Kabuno Bay, South-Kivu, Congo - kab_022012_12m | ecosystem: Environmental > Aquatic > Freshwater > Lake | place: Democratic Republic of the Congo: South-Kivu... | reverse complement strand
TGACTCGGACCCTTTGCGAACAGTGCTCCTACTGCGAAGGCAAGGGCTTTCTGAAATCCCAGACCACCGTTTGTTATGAAATCTTGCGGTCTATCTCACTCCATATCTCCAACGACGCCTCGCCCTGTATCAAAGTCATAGCACATCCTGAAGTGGTAAAGCTTCTTTTTGAGCAGGAGAGCGATCAACTGGAAGAGATCCAGCAGAAGTACCATACCAAGATTCAACTCAATCCCGACCCCAACCTGTACCAGGAACAGTACGAAATTGTCCGTTGCTGAAATCCTGGCCGATTCCCAAGTTTTTTTGTCGCTATAGCGCCTCTCGAAAGTAATCACGGATTGATTTGCGGGTGCCACTGCTGGTTTGTCCAGCAGTGCGATTTGATTCCGCGAAGACTTTTGAGAATAACAATATGGGGCTATCCGGATAACTCCACTAGACACTACCTGTTGTGGTAACTGGGTGATCGAACGAGCAGGCTTACCCCGCTCTGGCAATGTCGTTGAAGGAAGCCGCCTGCCCCTAATTCGGCGGCTCTTGCCGTCATTCCGGCGGAAGCCGGAATCCAGGATTTCTGGTCCCCTATCCACGCGGGACTCCTGGGCGCCAGCTTTCGCCGGGGTGACGGCGTCCGTTGATGCGGGTTTTCCTTAAGTCAACAGCATTGTGACGTTCCCTGGTTCAACTGAACACGTCCACCACAAGATGTTGTAGGTGGTGGAGTCAACCAGATAGCCCCATAACTATATATAGCTGTTACCAAAAATTTTGACCGTATACGATATCCAAATTCCAAAGAATCGGTAGGGCCCGGCGTCCCTGCCGGGCCGATGTGGTTGATTTATCCGCGCAAAATGTGCCGGCACGGAGGCCGGCACCTACCAATGTCCAAGGGGCGCTTCTCGTAATCGGGCATTATTTTTGACACTTGCTATAGCATTTCTCTGATTCGAACTTCACAACGGATTTGGAATCGCGTCCCCTATTCTGTTGGAACAGGGCCTGTACCGAAAGTCCGGGGCCTGCAGCCAAGGTCGCCAGTTTTTCGAGCAAGGACAGATCCTTTCCCCGCAGGCTTGAATGAATGGCCAGCGCGGCCCGCTGACCGTCAACCTCGACCCCACTCCGGTGTTTCCCAATCCGCTGCGGAGCCCATCCATGAAATAGAGCCCCTTCTTGCAGAACTGGTTCACACTCGTCTGCATGCGCGACGATCTGCCTGCAACGACATCCTTAGCCTTCTCATTCCCCGAGCGGCGAAGCAATTACCTAATATTACACAGCCATGTCCCCTCATACCTGAACGGTTACATCGCAACGATTTTCAAACCTTGCCAATGAATTATCTCTTCACTATGCTGAGACGATAAACCGCATCAAGGGACAGCTGGAAGTGACCAAGGGCAAGTAGGGAACGGTTTCCGGTCAATGAGTCCCCATGAGAAAGGTGGCCAGTTGAGGCGCAAGAACCAGAGCACGGATCAATGGTGGATGGGCAACGTACGTTCGGTGGATGTGGGACAGCGGTTGCGACTCGTCCCGTACTGGGAAAGTGCACGCACGCGTTCGGACAGGACCGAGCTGATAATCGATCCCGGCCCCGCTTTCGGCGCGGGAGATCACCCCACCACGATCATGGCGGTTACACTCCTGGAAACTGCCATTGGTCTTCTCCAGGAAGAGATCGCTTGTCCGTCGCTCCTTGATGTAGGCACCGGGACGGGTGTCCTGGCAATTGCCGGCAAGGCCCTTGGAGCGGGCTTAACCGTTGCCTTTGACCCCGATCCCACGGCGGTCTTTAGCGCAAGGCGAAATTTTCAGCTCAACGGGTTCTGGGGAAACCGCAACAAGGAGACCGAGGGCATTCGAGTTTTTTTAGGCGGCCTCGAAGCGGTAAAGATGGTTTTCGATATTACCGCGGCCAATCTGGTCGCACCGGTTCTAGTGAGGTTGTCGCAGCAATTGACGGATCGCGTGGGACGGCTTTTGGTACTGTCCGGAATTGCGGACTTAATGGCCGACAAAGTGGTGACTAGCTACCAGTCCACCGGCTTGAGTATTGTCACAATACTTCAGAAAGGCGGATGGAATTCAGTGCTGTTTCGCCGCGGCGATTGAACGAGGGGGTAAGCTGTGGCTTTTGGAACCGCGAGGCCGAGTTATAGCGATTCTCGAAAATAATTGCCGGTTGTGTATTCGCGTCATTCCAGCCGCGGCTTTCAGCGGGGTAAACTTGTCCCGATGAAAATCGGGAGTCGGAATCCAGAACGAGCTGGGTCCCGGCTTTCGCCGGGACGACAGAAATGTGCCATTGGGAACGAACTTTAGAGGAATGCTATAACTTGTTAACGTATAAGGAGTTTTACAGATAGGGCTATATAAGGTGAGGAGGGGCTGTTGGACCCCTCCTCACTCGTTTCACCACCTGACCGTAGCGCTAGGGTTTCGCAGCGGGAGGAATACTAGTCCTCTTCAGTGTGCTGCTTGCCCGCGCCCTTGAGGCCGATCAATGTCGTGCTTCCGCTGGACCAGTACTCCAGAGTTCCTTCCTGGACCATCTTGTTGACCAGGTTCTTCACATCTCTGACCTTCATGTCCGGAAGCATCGCGTAGAAGTCCTTGAGATAGAACTTGGACTTAGCCTTGGATTTTGATTGTAAAGCTTCCAGTATTACCTGTTTTGCTTCATCCGGGGTCATAAAAAGCTCCTTTTAACCACCTAGAACTTAAACTGGGTTGATGTCCGCCAGGTGGTGTAGGCGAACCGATAATCATCAATAAGATGATGCGTGAACGGGATATCCGTTTTCTCGAAGAACCTTTCCCATCCGATTCTCCCGGCCCAATCGCCGAGTCTCTCGTACTTTCTGGCATCCTTCGCATAAACGTCGACGATCTTCTTAACCGCGGCCACTGTACTGGGCCAGCGCGGCGGCTCGTTGGGAATGAAGGGAATGACCACCTTGGAGAACTTCGGCCTGCTCACCCTGTTGGACAGCTTACCACCGACCAGGATGGCGATACCGCTGCCCAGTTCGTCGGCCAGAGGCATGGCTGCGCACATGGTGTAGCAGTTGCCGCAGAACATGCAGCGATCGGCATTGACTTCCAGGGTCTTGCCGCCGGCCTCGGTCTTGGCGGGCTTGATAGCCGCGGTCGGACAGGCTGCGATTGCAAGCGGAAGCTCGCAGAGCTTGTCGATCCACTCATGGTCGATCATTGGCGGTTTGCGGTGAATACCGAGAATAGCGATGTCAGAGCAATGAACCGCTCCGCACATGTTCAGACAGCATGCGAGAGAGACTCTGACAGGCGCCGGGAGCCGCATATTCCCGAATTCATCATAGATACCGTCCATCACCGCCTTTACCACGCCGGAAGCGTCGATAGCCGGGGTATGGCAATGCGCCCATCCCTGGGTATGAACGATGTTTGTGATGCCTGCTCCGGTGCCGCCGATCGGGAATTTGTTGGAGCCTCCATCGAACTTTCTGCTCTTGAGGTCGTCCAACAGCGGTTTCACTTTATCTTTGCCATCTACCATGAACTCAACATTGTTTCTGGTAGTAAAGCGGAGGTAACCGTTGCAGTGTTTGTCCGCTACATCGCAGATCTCGCGAATGAGCTCGATGCTCATGAGCCTCGCGGCGCCCACGCGGACAGTGTAGACTTCATCACCGCCTTCGGCGACGTGGACCAGTACGCCCGGCTCCAGTATCTCGTGATAGAGCCATTTGCCGAAGTTTTTCTCGATGACCGGCGGAAAGAAGTCTCTGAAATATCTTGGTCCTATATCTGTAATTCTATCCTTTTGAGGATCGCTGGGATCGTAAGGCATCTTATTTGACCTCCTGTTATCTCTGGTGTTTCTTGCGGTATTCGACGATATCGCGGGTCCAACCGCCCTCAACCTCTTCTTCTTTCCAGAAGATGTACGGGTTGGACCTTGGTTCTAGTACCATTCTCGGGTCGGGATCCAGTTCGATAACCCGGAGGAACTCTTGCATGCTCTTGCGCTGAATAAGCTCGCCGAGCCGCTCGCGGTTCTTGCCCTCTTCCATCCACCATTCCCAGACCTTTTCGATCAACTCTTTGAGTTCGGAGAACGGGGACTCCATGGGCAGGAACGGAACCGTCAAGGTGGCCATCTGAGCGCCTTCCAGAATCGGAGCTTTTGCGCCGAACAGGACGGATGCGCCGGTGTCTGTTCCGATTCTCAGGGCTCGCGGCATGACGTTAAGGCAGTGCATGCAGCGGGTACACTCTTTGTTGTCTATCGTCAACTTGCTACCGTCCCAGGACATGCAGTTGGTGGGACACAGATCAATGACTTCCTTGTTTATGTCAAACTTACCCCAGTCTCTTCCGGCATGTGCGCCTGCATTAGGTTTCAGCTCTCCACCGGCGTATGCCTTGACCGCTGATTGGTCGATACGAATGTCGTCTTTCCAAGTTCCTATGACTGACATGTCGGAACGAGCAATGGACGCCACGCAGCCGTTGGGGCATGCGTCGAACTTAAACTTGAACTTGTAAGGGAACGCGGGCCGGTGCAGTTCATCCTGGTATTCATTCGTCATGTTGTGGCAGGCTTCCTGCGAGTCGTAGCAGGCAAACTCGCACCGGGATTTTCCGAGGCAGGCCGAAGGGGTCCGAAGGTTTGAGCCCGAGCCGCCAAGGTCCTGATTGAGGTCGTGGGTCAGATCGAAAAAGAGCGGCTCCAGATGATCCGTAGTAGTTCCAAGCAAAACGATGTCACCGGTGGAACCGTGCATGTTGGTCAGACCGCTACCGTGTCTCTCCCATAAGTCGCAGATGCTTCGCAGGAATTCCGTGGTGTAATACTTGGACGACGGCTGATTCACGCGAACGGTGTGGAAATGGGCCACGCCCGGGAATTGCTGCGGCTGGTCGTTGTATCGGCCGATGATGCCTCCGCCGTATCCGAATACGCCTACGATACCACCATGCTTCCAGTGAGTGATTTTGTCCTCATAGGACAGCTCCAGGACGCCTAAAAGGTCTTCCGGAGCCTCCTTCATAATCTGTTTTCCTTTGGCCGCCTGCTGCTTGATGTCGGAAACAAAGCTGGGCCACGGACCCTTTTCCAATTCATCAAGCATAGGAGTGTTGCGCTTCGCCATTAAAGGTTCCTCCTCTCTTCATTTGAATCTTTCATTTGGACTAGAACATGCTTTCGTCTCGATGGAGCCACAAACAGAACGATCAATCGAGAAAGCCCCTACCCACAGTGCTTTCCTCAAAAAATCAACGGCTCCGATTTACTGGCGGGTTGAGTGATCGTGAATGGTTCAGGTCACCCAAACGTAGATTCAACAGACTTTAATTCAACACACAGAGGCAAGTCAAGAAAAAAATTCGGACATTTAAGATGAATAGGGGGTCCTCGACAGCAATAAACCCCACCGGAGGGACTGCTGTCTTATTCTTATTTTCGCCGCAACGGAAATAGGTTTTTCACAACTCCGGACCTGTCCGAACAACCCGGGGGTTCACGCGAGGCATTGCCGGGGGTATGATAACCAGACCCGAAGCTTCGCGGGTTGTCACGAATCTTGATACCAGGTAAGCAGCATCATGAAAAACCATCGGCTTCCTCTGTTTCGTTTCTCTTTTGCCTCGCCGCGCGGGGCCAGGCCGATCGACGAACAGTCGTTGGACATGCTCCTTCCCTTGGTACGACCGTCATCTGGTCAATCAGCCCCCGGAAAAATAACCTACAGAGTTTATCTGCAGGGCATACAAGCATGTATCCTTGGGCATTGGGACCAGTTTGTTCAAGCCGTGTCCGAACAGGCTGCAGGGCCGGTGAACAGCATCAACCTGATCGAAGTCGTGGCAGAAAAGCATGGAAGCGACTATCATCCTGCCCGGATCAGAGTAAGCGCAAATGGAATCACTCTGTGCTTCGTTGCGAACGTCGCGGTCACGGAGCGGGGAAAAAAACGGCTGGCCAAGGACTATCACTGGCTGAAAAGTCTCCGTCAGCAATTCCGAAACCATTTTGTTCCCCGAACGTATTTCCTTACCCGGCAAGAGGTGCTCGACGCGGACGGTCAGGAGACAGACCTTGTCATGTTCCTTGCAGAGTGGTTGGAGGGTTATCATGAATTTCATCTCTCCAGGAATGTGGAGCGAGATACCCTGGAGACGGTCGTTTGGGATATGGACGAGGGACACCGCTTCCTCCCGGAGACCCGGTCCCAAGAGATATACAGGCAGTCGGCATTTATCTTAACCTATTACTACGACGTGCAAACGTTTCGCGAGGTCTTCCCGTGGCACCACGCGTCGGGTGACTTTGTTGTTCATTTGGGTCGCGACGCACTGAATGTCAAATTGATTACCGTCAGGCAGTACGAACCTCGGACGGTTTTTCATGAAGACACTCCGGAAAACATCATGACCGCGCTCACGATCTTTCTTGCAAACCTTACAGTGAGGATGCGACTGGACAGGATTGACGGGACTGGAGTCGTCGCGTGGGTGGGGGATCACTGCGTGGAAGCGACCATCCAGGGATTCCTGGATGCCATGGAGGAGAAGGTGATTCAAGGCCATTGCTCCCCAAGCGTAGTCGGAGAGCTAACAAGGGCTTTGAAGGCCATGTCTGTTGCGGAATGGGCAGAGTTGTTCAGATTTGTGGTCGACTCTTACGATGAATCAGCTCCGGACGTTCCGGTCATCACGGAGAACCTGGCGGATCACGTCTTCCGCGTTTACAGCATGATTCACAGCGGATACGAGCAACCATAGCGGCCGCTGCTTTCTTTGTAATCGTTCAGCTGGGCTTGAGGCGGCTCTGCGCCCCGCTGACCACGGAGGGGGAGACCATCTCCCCCTCCGTGCCTCCCCCATCGTAATTTCATAGGGTGGCGCTATCGCGGTGAACGGTTACCTTTCTTTTATCCCCCGAATTCTCTATTATATGACTCGATATGAGGTTCAGGTCTGCTCCGATCAGCCTTCTGAAATCCGGATGCCATAAAGCTATGGGATGTCACTGTTTATGAAGATGAATGCGGAAATTCCGCGACTCGTCACTGCTGCCTTGAAAGGAGGAGCAGGCAAGACGTTCATTACCGCGGGACTCATTGCGGCGCTTCGTAAGCGGGGCTTGTCGCCGGCCGCGTTCAAAAAAGGACCTGATTACATAGACGCGGGCTGGCTCGGCTTGGCTGCGGCGGATCAATGTTACAATCTGGATAACTATCTTTTCAATCAGGAAACCGTCAAGGCATCGTTTATCAGGAGGTCCTCGGGCAAGCACGTGGCGGTTGTTGAAGGGAATCGAGGTCTCTTTGACGGAGTAGACTCCGCCGGCATTTACAGCACTGCCGAACTGGCCAAGCTCCTGAAAGCTCCCGTTATCCTTATCGTAGAAGGAACCAAGGTCACTCGGACCGCAGCTTCATTCGTCGTGGGGTGCCAGGCATTGGATCCGGAACTGGATTTGAGGGGGGTAATCCTGAATCGAGTGGCCGGCGCTCGACATGAGACCATTCTGCGCCAATCCATTGAAGAGGCGTCCTCGGTGCCTGTGATCGGCGCGATCAGCAAGCTGAGGCTGGAGAATTTTCCTCAAAGACACCTGGGACTTCTCCCGCTATACGAACACCCTGGCGCCATGGAATTCATTTCAGAGGCATCACGCGTGGTGGAGCAGGCTGTGGACCTGGACCGAGTCATGGAAATCGCCTGCGCTGCGGGGGAATTCCCGGAGCGGAGCTTCTCCGAAAGTTGGGAAGAGACCAAGCCCTTCGCGAAACCGTGTGTGAGAATCGGGATACTCAAGGACTCGGCGTTCCAGTTCTATTACCCGGAGAATCTGGAAGCGCTGGAAAGAAAGGGCGCTCGACTGGTAGAAATAAGCGCCTTGGCCGCGCACGAGCTGCCGGATATAGACGGCCTATATATAGGGGGCGGCTTCCCGGAAACTCATGCCATGCGGCTTGCTGAGAATCGCGCCTTCAAGGAATCTCTCCTCCAGGCAGTTCACAGCGGGCTGCCGGTTTACGCGGAGTGTGGCGGTCTTATGTATCTCTCGCAGAATTTGCGCATTGACGAGCAGGTCTATCCTATGGTGGGAGTCTTTCCCATAGATGCCGTCCTCCAGAGAAAGCCCCAGGGTCTGGGTTATGCCCGAGTCGAGGTGACAGGCTCAAATCCGTTTTATCCTAAGGGCATAGAGCTGACCGGTCATGAATTCCACTATTCTTCGGTGAACAACCTGCAGCAAATGGAGTCCGCCTGCGCGTTTCGAGTTTTGAGAGGTCACGGCATGGATGGGATTCGCGACGGAATATGCTCGCGAAACGTTCTAGCAACTTATGTTCACATACATGCCCTCGGGGAACCGCTTTGGGCTGAAGGTATAATCAACAAAGCCATGGAATTCGGCACAATGCGTTCTGGCCGGCAAATTTCCGGAGAATCGTGATATGCAGTCGGCCTCGTCGGGAAAATCAAACATTCCGAGAGTGGTGATCGCAGCCCTAAAGGGAGGCGCGGGGAAGACCGTTCTTTCCGTAGGCTTGATAGCCGCGCTTCGGTCTCGCGGCCTGTCTCTGGGGGTGTTTAAGAAAGGCCCGGATTACATCGACGCAGGGTGGCTTGGACTTGCCGCGGGAAGGGAGTGCTACAACCTCGACGCGTACCTGTTTGACAATGACACCTTGCGAGCTTCCTTCGCTGCAAGGTCCTTTGGGAAGGATCTTGCCCTTGTGGAGGGAAACCGTGGCCTTTTTGACGGAGTGGATGCCTCGGGAAGCTACAGCACCGCGGAGCTATCAAAGCTCTTGAAAGCGCCTGTGATATTGATCGTGGACGCCACCAAAGTCACCCGGACCGCTGCAGCGTTGGTTCTGGGTAGCCGGGTGCTGGACCCCGATCTGGAGGTTAAGGGGGTCATTCTTAATCGAGTGGCCGGCGCCAGGCACGAGAAAGTGCTGCGTGACTCTATCGAAGACGCAACATCGATTCCGGTGATCGGATCGGTCGTGAAATTGCCGTTGGAGAATTTTCCACAAAGGCATCTGGGCCTCCTGCCGTTGCACGAACATCCTCAATCACAGGAATTCGTTCAGGAGGCTGCTCGGGTGGTAGAACATTCCATCGATCTGGATAAGGTGCTTGAAATAGCCTCTACTGCCGGAGAATTCGGGTCTGCTCCCGCGCTGATGCTGCACGGCGTCGCGGGAAAGCGTGAGTATTCAGGGATTCGCATCGGCGTTTTGAAAGACTCTGCCTTTCAGTTCTATTATCCAGAGAATCTGGAAGCTCTTAAAGCCAAGGGAGCCGCACTGGTTGAAATCAGCGCTCTGGAAGCAAAAGAATTGCCTGAATTGGATGGATTGTACATCGGGGGTGGTTTTCCAGAGACTCATGCCGAGGTCCTTGCCGGTAACTGGAGCTTCAAGGAATCACTTCGAACCGCGGTTGAACAAGGCCTGCCGGTGTATGCAGAATGCGGAGGGTTGATGTATCTCTCCCGAAATCTTCGAGTCGATGACAAAGTCTTTCCCATGGTGGGGGTGTTCCCGGTGGAATCGGTCCTGGAGAGAAAGCCGCAAGGACATGGCTACATTCGAGTGGAGGTTACTAGCCCAAATCCTTTTTATCCAGAGGCCGCGGTCCTCACAGGGCATGAGTTTCACTATTCATACGTCACTGCGCCAGCCAACGATGCCGGCTCTTACGCCTTCACCGTCCTCAGAGGTCACGGCATGGACGGCTTTCGGGACGGCATCTGTTCTGACAATGTTCTGGGCACTTACGTGCATGTGCACGCCCTCGGCGTGCCGCTTTGGGCTGAAGGCATCCTCAGGAAGGCACGCGAGTTCCGAGCAGATCGTCTCTCTATTCGCCAAGCTCGGTCGAAGACAGGCCCCTAATGCAAGTTCGCGTTCAAAGAAGTAATTTGGACGGGATAGAAGTCAGCCAATTGAGAAAATCTCCCTTATCCGAGCTTTAAAAGTTATTTAAGTCAGTATATTACCACCATTTCCTTAGGTGGCTTGGGGAGATTCTCGAGAAAGGACGCGATCGGATGTTACTTTTATGATCGGGCATTGCTGTATAGCAAAGGCCAAAACTAATGTCCGATTACTATGAAAAGGCCGTTTGCCGCGATGGGGCAATATGGGGTGATTTCCTTGAAGTGGCACCCAAGCTAAGATCCTCCCTTATTCCAGGCGGGATCAAAAAAGATAAAGATTTTAGCAATTGATATCAGAGTAGCATTTCCTTGCCTCATTGACTTCAAGAGCCGTAACGGATATGGGCGTCATTCATGGATTGCACTGAAAAAATAAACGCTATTCTCGGGCCGAGCGGAATGCTGGCCTCGTCCATGACCGGATATGAGCATCGCAAGCAACAAGTGGAAATGGCGCTTGAGGTCTTCGAGGCCCTTGATTCCGGGGATCGTTTGGTAATAGAAGCGCCCACAGGGACAGGCAAGACGCTGGCCTATCTGGTCGCGGCCGCGCTCTCCCGAAAAAGAGTGGCCATATCCACCGGAACGAAGAACCTTCAGGAGCAACTCTTTTATAAAGACATCCCGTTCGTACGCGAGAAGATCTTTCCTGACTTGAAGGCAGCTCTGCTAAAGGGACGCGGAAATTTCGTGTGCCACACGAGGATGCGAGCGTACCTGCGTAATCCATACCTGGAAGGATTCGCCTCGTCCGGATCACTGGACCAGATAGTTAAATGGTACCGGGATACCCGAAGGAAAGGACAAGGTGACCGTGCCGAACTGGACAACTTGCCTGATGATGACCCGGTTTGGTTGGAAATCTGCTCCACCTCTGACAGTTGCTTCGGAAAGGCATGTCCCGACAGAGAGGATTGCTTTGTTCACAAGATGAGATCCCGGGCCGCGGCAGCGGACTTGATGATAGTGAATCATCATCTGTTGACATCGGATCTTGCCGTCAAGGAGTCCGGCTTTGGGGAAGTGATTCCCCGGTACGAGGCTTTAATTGTAGACGAGGCCCATGGGCTGGAGGACGCGGCGACTCAGCACTTTGGGTTTCACCTGAGCTACTACAGGTTGGCCAGGCTTTTTCGGGACGTGCGCACCGAGCTGGGACAGCGCAAGGTTGAAGCGGACAAGTTTCAAAAAATGCTGGCAGATGGTGACGATTTGGCTCGCCGACTTTTCAGGCATTTCCAGGATGTCACTGCTCCGACCAACGTTTTGGATTTGATGGATGCCGAACTGATAGAGATCCGCGATTCTCTTTGCTCCAACCTGGCGGTCTTCGCCTCCATGATTCCCAATCTGACCGACCTCTCAGAGGAATTGACCGGGATGGCCAACCGCGGCCTCGGCATGAAGGTTGAGTTGGAAACCATACTCAACGAACAGCCTGCGGGCGACTATGCCTGCTGGGTAGAGAGACGAGACCGAAATCCGGTCCTTCACGCCTCACCGGTTGAGGTAGGTGGAATGTTCAAATCCAGGCTTTACGAGAAAGTCCCCTCAATAGTATTCACCTCTGCAACACTCTCTTCGGCAGGGACTTTCGAGTACTTCAAATCGCGGCTCGGCCTGGATGACGATCCCCAGCCATCGGAAACCATTCTTGACTCGCCATTCGATTACGCTTCCCAGACCATGCTTTACATACCGCGTTCGATTCCGGAGCCCAATTCTCCAGGCTTCACTGATGCCTTGGCGGGCGTATTGAAGGGAGTATTGACCGCCACCCACGGGAGGGCCTTTGTGCTTTTCACGTCCTACCGGAATATGGAGACCGTTCATTCCAAACTGGAGGGTTCTCTTCCATTTCCGTTGCTGATTCAGGGATCGAAACCCAAGAGCAAGCTGTTAAGTGAGTTCCGGGCGCGCAAGGGGGCTGTGTTGTTTGCCACGTCCTCCTTCTGGGAGGGAGTGGACGTCCAAGGGGAGGCGCTTTCTTGCGTGATAATAGATCGGCTGCCGTTTGCGCCTCCCAACGATCCGATAGTGGCCGCCAGAACGGAAAGGATACGCCGACAGGGCGGAGAGCCGTTTTATTCCTTTCAGGTTCCCATGGCCGTGCTGGCGCTCAAGCAGGGACTGGGGAGGCTGATTCGGACTCGTTCCGACAGAGGGGTGCTCTGCATCTTTGACATACGCATCCTGACCAAGCCGTACGGTAGAGTTTTCCGAGCCAGTCTTTACGACAGTCCCCTGCTTCGTGACCATCAGGCCATCGAACGGTTTTTCTCCAACCACCAAGGCTCCTCTCCGGAAAAATCTTAGGTTTTGTAACTGCTTCTAGACAGTTGCAGGTTGCTTGAGGATTGCATTTGAGATAAAAGGGGGCTCAAAATTCATTTCCGTGTTTTTTGGCGGCGGGATGCGCCGCTCGGAGGCTATGTGCGGCGGCTGATAGATATGTTGAGACCCCGACGTAAGAACAGCGGCGAGACAAACGCACTCGGCCGCGCGCCGTCAGGGCCAATTTCGGCAGGTGAAAATTCGCATTCGCGAGACGCGTATTCCGTCAAAGTGGACGAAAAAACCTTCGATCAGATTTATGTGCGCCTCTCCGGACGAATATTCATGAACAATGCCGAGCTGGTTCGGGAAGAACTGGTCCGTACGATACGGTCCCAACCGCTCAAGAATGTCGTCATAGACCTTGGGGCAGTAGAGTACTTTGATAGCGCAGGAGCGGCAATACTAATGGAGGTCCAAAGCGTTTGCAGAGAGATGGACAACTCGCTGAAGTTGGTTCATGTTCCTTCACGGATACAGAGTTTTTTTGACCTTATCAACATCGAACAATACAAAACGTCGAGGGTTTTGGGCCCCAGACCGGCAGCGGGCCTGCTGAATCAAATTGGTGACGGCGCTTTAAAATTTCACAGTAATGCGGTTGACATTCTAACGTTTATTGGGGCCTCTGCGGTTGCATTGGTTCAGGACCTGGCCCGGCCGCGACAGATCAGGTGGGACCCGGTGTGGAAACTCATCGAACGGAGCGGCTCGGACGCGGTACCTATAGTCCTTATTCTTAATTTCCTTCAGGGCGCGATTCTGGCATTTCAGGCTGCAATTCAGCTTCGGAAGTTTGGCGCCAACATCTTTGTTGCGGATCTCGTAAGCGTTTCCATTTGCCTGGAGATGGGGCCGCTGCTTACGGCGCTCATCGTTTCGGGC
>Ga0172371_10009695_pt1 | contig 13180 bp, 13 predicted proteins | sample Lak12m_FD_114543 | JGI IMG/M metagenome (GOLD analysis project Ga0172371, IMG submission 114543) | Freshwater microbial communities from Kabuno Bay, South-Kivu, Congo - kab_022012_12m | ecosystem: Environmental > Aquatic > Freshwater > Lake | place: Democratic Republic of the Congo: South-Kivu... | reverse complement strand
GTGCCTAGGGTCCGCACGTCGAGCGACCAGCCGTTAAAAATCCCAGCAACTAGCGGGTAGACCCGCAGGCCGGTGTAGTTGAGCGCCGGGAAAAACCACTCGAGCCGATGCTCCCGACAGGCCAGGTTAAACTCTACCGGGTCGGAGCTATTGTCCGAGTCCAGCCCGAACGATACGCCCCCGAGTCTGACACTGTCTGCTAGTTTACCGGAGGCGACGAGGCCGGGCGGCCTCCTGAACGTGTAGCGCAGCCGCTGGCCTTGCGAGTACCCGGTGGCGACAAAACCCCATGTTGTTCCGGGCTGATCCACTGTCGGGAGATCCGACAGGTTTAGTGTCCCGACCGATGCCCTGGACGATACCCTCCAGTAGTCGACCCCGGCGGTGAGCTGTGCGTTAGCCGGTACCGATATGAGTAATGACCCGGCGACGACAATGCTAATCAAGAACCGATACATAGTTCTCCTCCCCTATTTGATTCGAGCGTGGAAGTTGCAATTGCTAGGTGCGAACATACCGAAGGCCCTCCCTCTGGCCCATCGGTAATGCCTTTGAATCGCACCGTCCGTATGGTGAGCAATGTTGAGCGTTGTTGTGAGCCTATCCAAGTCCCTGGCTTTGACGGGTAGTACTAGAGCGGGGGTACAATGGTAGGACGAATGGCTAAATTTAGGCGTACTCTTAAGAGACCCTAAACCAAGTAACGGTACTGTACACGTCAATCCGTCAACTGCCGTCAACTGGTTTTTTGCCAAATTTCGTTGACAAGTTGACAAAAATATTATGTTAAAGAATTCAGGGGTTTGGGCGTTTGACGGGTCAAATCCGTCAATTTTGTAAATTTCTTTGGTTTTGGTAATTAAAGGTTTAATATATTTATGTTTTATAGACACCGTCAAACATATATATAGATATACCCCCCCCCCAGAGGCCATTGCAAAAAAATCCGCTAAGTATTTGAAATCTTTCATCGTGCTACGTCCAGGAAAATCGTAGGAGCAAAAAATTCCGCTAAGTATTTGAAATCTTTAGGAGCGGTTTTTTTCACTTTTTGTGATTTCCTCAACTCGACTTTTTGGTCGATGCAAAAAATCTTTGTAAGTGTTTGATTTCTTTACATCGGGCTTTTTTTACGCCGTCAATTACGTCAACTGATGCAAAAAAATCCGCCAAGTGTTTGATTTCTTTAGAACGGGGCATTTTCATACCCGTTACCCATCGGGGTTAGTAAATATTTCCCGTGTCTTACCGATTTTTCGGCCAGCCCCGCCTTGACCAAACTGTATAGGGCGGTCCAGACGGCCTGCCTGGATATCCCAAGAATACTCGCCAGCTCTGTCGGGCTAGACGGCTGATCAAGCTCCTTGAGCGCCTTTAGGATTTTCTGTTGAGCCCGGGTTAGCTCGGTCGCATCGGCGTCGCCCACATATAGCCAGAGCCCCATCTCCTGTTTCCACCGCAGGGCATACCTACGGTCCTCGATATCCCGCCCGGAAATAATCAGGTTTCCTCGCATCTTCGACCTGTCCTTCCGCTCGAGTATCCAAACCGTATCGGCGGCCCCGGTAATTCCTGCACTCCCCGACACCGAGTCATAGTCATCCTCTGCGTCCGCCTTTCTCTGATGATGAATCAAAACGATTGCTATCCCGTATTGACGGGCGAGTAGCTGGAGGTCGCCGACGTCCCGGTAGTCCCGCTCATAGACGCTACACCCGACCCCGTCATCCCGTGGGCGGATCTTTGTAAACGTGTCGATTACTACGAGCCTCGGGGCCGCCTGCGCCTCCACCCACTCTGCGAGCTGCCGGGTGCAGTCTGGCAGCCTTGTCCACGTCTCGGCGAACTTGAGATTCTCTGGCGCCTGTTTCCCCCCGAGTATCGTGAGCGACCTGGCCCGGAACCGCTGTGGCGTGTCCTCGAGGCTCAGGCTCAATACCTGGCCAGGGTTCGCTGGAAACTGGCCAAGCGCCTTCTCCCCCGTCGCAACCGCAATAGAGATCGCAAGCACTAGCCAGGATTTCCCTACTTTGGGTCTTCCAGCCACGATTGTGAGCCCCTCAGGGAGGAGGTCGCACACAATCCACTTGGTCGGGGGATAGTCCGTGTTAACGAGTTCTGGTAATGACATGATCCTCCCCCCTGGTTTTTTGCGTCGTGGTTGATAACTATTGTCGGTGAGCTGCATCGAGTTGGCGGGCTTGACTATCCCCGCCTGCTTAGAGAGCCCCCACTTTGCGATCTGTGCGATTTCCTGTTGGGGGAGGGGCGGCTTACCCCTGGCGAGGTTCTCTTTCCACAGAGCGTCGTACAGGCGCTCACCGGCCATTCCTGCGTTGCGGAGGCGAGCCGCTATCGTAATCATCACCCTATGACGCTGGCCCTTCGGGATTGCGGCCTCGTCGTCGACTGATCCTGTTGGCTCCCAAAGCCGCTCGCCGTCTTGTATGTCAAGGCTTAACAATGATATGAGCTGATCTCTCGACCACAGCTCGTGATGCTTTATGGTATGAATCTGGCACTCAAATGGTTCGGCCTTGAGGTGGTAAAACCCTGGCAGGCGCATTACCCTGGCTAGGTCGTTGACTGCGGGATCGCCGTTGAACTTTTTTGCGAGGGCCCGTTGTATCGGGCCGAACTCGTGTAGCTCGATGTTCGATACCCGCCAGAATGCCTGGTGGCGTCCCGGGCTCGATATGGTAATGATGTGCGGCTGGGCCGCACACGCTATTACCGGCTCAATCGGGGCATCGTCGAGATCGACAAACACACTCGATACTGCGACGATATTATTTGCTGCCCTGCCCCGCCCATCGGTACGGTTGGCCGCAAAATAGATTCCACACCCAAGTTTGTTTTGTTTGACCAGCCATGGTTTTAACTCCTCAAACGTGCCGTGTTTCCACCCGGGCCGGACCGAACAGTCCCTTGCGTTCTTGAATACCTGAAAACATGTGCGCTTCTCACCATTGAGGTAGCTGCTCAAAAACCGCTCTGCCACCGATAGATTTGGGAAGATGCTATTCATGCTCTACCGGTGGCCTTCTCGTTGAGCCCGGCCAGGACCCCGAGGTGTAGGGCATCGCACATATGCTCAGACCCCAAACATCCCATAGATTTGGCGAGCATAGCTGCCTCGCCCTTCTTGGCCTGGTGCTTCGAGATCATATCGATCTGTTCGCACCACTCGTGAGCCGTAGCTAAAATGACTCCCTGCGCCAAGGAACATTTCATCATCGAAAGCATATTGTTATTTTGGGTGTGACGCTCGAAAGACTCGACTACAACCCGGTCGATCTGCTCATCGTAATCCTCGATAATCGAGAAAAATACCGCCTCGAGCTGTAGTTTTATCGAGACAACCTTCTCGAGCTCGCTGTCGCCCTGGCTATGGATGGTCCCGTGTTTGATCGGGTGCCCATTGAGCCAGCACACGTATCCGACATGGTTGATTGATGGGTCGATAGAGACGTTGACCATGGCGCACCTCAAAACGGGAGTGGTTCTTCTGGCCTATGCGCAGATGGTGGATTCTCGCCTCCTCCTGTCCTCTCGAGCTTTGCGAACGCCTGTATCGATTCGGCAACAACCTCCGTTACGTAGGCCGTTGAGCCAGACTGTGTCTCAAACGACCGAGTCTGAAGCGATCCGATAACCAATACCGGGGTGCCCTTGGTGATATCTGATGCGGCCCACTCGGCGAGCTGCCGCCAGGCCACGATCCGATGCCACTGTGTTGATTCTTTTTTCTCGCCGCTCTTGTCGGTCCACCTTTTGGTAGTAGCGATAGAGAATGTTGCCTTTGTGTTCCCGCCGACAGAGACCGACTCTGCGTCCTGCCCGGCATAGCCGAGCAGGTAGACCTTATTTATGTTGATCATTTTGATCCTCCTTGATTTTTCCGAACGATGGGTTCCCCGGTTGCTCGGTGACGGCCGACGTGAGAAGCAGGTCTCGGACGCCTCCGTATCGGCGTTTTGAAAGCCGGGAGAGCGACGTAAACGATATGTTAATGATGTCTGCGATCTGGGATGGTGCGAACCCGAGCCCCAGGAGGGTGTCGAGAACCTTGGACTTGTCAACCTCGGCCTTGGTGGTCTCCCGCCAGCCGTAGGTGTCGCCGTCGACTACGATATCGCCGTTTTCATTGGCCCAGGTTTTGATTTTCTCCTCGACGTTCTTGGTTGCCGCCTTGAGCTGCAACACAGCGGCGAGCGCATCTGCGGCTACCTCCGGGCGGACCGAAGTAATGTCTGTTTTTGCCGTCCTGCCAATCTCGAGAAACGCCGTCCCGAGGTTGCGCTGGGTCGGTAGGGTTGGTTTGAGTATCTGCGGGAGGTCAAGCCCACCCGGGCACTCCGCTCCGAGAAATTGGCATGCCTGGCCATACATGCTAATGCAGTGGCGCCCAGGTCTCGGGTTTGGCTCGGTCTGGTCGATCTGTTGGAGGATAACCTCCAGATAGAGGGGGACAAGGGGATTGTCGGCGTGTGAGGCAAACACCTCTATGTCCCCGAGCGGCCCGGTAACAACGAGGCGCCCACGCTCCCAGGCATATATCCAGGCAGGACAGTTCCCAGACCTGGCAAATATTCTGGTAAAAACCACACGCTCTATGTCCGGGTATAGGGCTTTGGTAAGGATTCCCGCATAGATGTGCCGCTCGTCCCGGTCGTCCGTCTCGAATTTCCCGGTTTTTAGGTCGTCGACATATGCGGTGTTTTCCCACACATCATGGTCGATTCGGTCAAGGTAGCCATGTACCCAGGCGTCGTCGAGTGCGCAGAGCACCCCACTACGGTCAGCCGTGATATATTGCTCAAATGTAGATGTGACTGTTTTCCGGGTCGGTGTAACCAGTAGGGCCCGGTAAAAGAGGTCGGAGACCTCGTGATTTGATGCGGAGGTGGCGACCGTCGATGCATCCTCCCCGAGAAGCGCCCTCCCCCAGAGGCCATGAACCTCCTGGCCATTGGCTGCCGGCTGACTAAATATCGGTTCGGCGCCGTTGCATTTAAACTCCCATGCCCGCCTCGGACAGATATCGAAGTTTGACTTGGTTGATTTCGAGAGGGGCTTAAGCAGCATTGATGTACCCCCGCTCTGTGAGGTCTGGAATGACCTCTTGGCGTAGAAAAACCTTCAGCTCTTCGTATTTGTCGTTGTCGAGTTCGCCCACCTTTCCGAGTTCCCATTTTTTACAGACCAGGAACTCGGCATACTCGACAGCCTCCTCAAGAGGTGACGCCCCGTATTTCTTGAGTACCCTCGGGATCGATTCAATCAAGTAGGCGACCGTCCGCCCGTTTGACGGGGGTTCCTCCTTGGGGGCGTCCTTGGGTGGCTCTGGTTTTTTCTTCGCACGCGTAGGGGTTACGTTTGGTGTGGAAGGGGGTTCAGGTTTCTGCTCAGGTTGTGTGGGCTCGAACTTTACGTCTGGCTGTGTGGCCGGGGTGGCGTCACCCTCATCGATCCACCGCAGGAGTATATCTGCAACATCTTTTCCAGGCTTGTTGAATACGGCATCCGTTAGGGGCGAGCACCGGGTCTTGGTGATGATCATGTCGTGCGTGTCGGTCATCGTGGCGTAGATATCGAATTCATACTCGACCGAATCCCGCTGGACCGGCGCCAGCCCGACCTTTGTGACCTTGGTTTTTCCGGTGGGGCCGGGCTCAATCAGAAATTCATTTTTCGTGCGCATTGTGCAGAGGATATGTAGCGGGGAGTGGAGGATCGCCTCGACCATTTTTTGTTGGCGGGGGCCGATCTCTTTCCACGCCTGAAGACTGCCTCCCGAGGCCATCCGCTTGTTGGCCTGGTCGACGAGGTTGAGAACACCACCCTCGCCCATCCAAAAATGCGAGAGGGAGTCGACGATCAAGACGTCGTATCCGGCCTCGTGGGCAGACTTGATGGCCTCTGTTACGATCTCGGGGTGGTATGGGGCGTCGATTTTTGCCCTATCGAACTGAAACTGTTTTGATGCGTAGAGGTCGGCCGAGCCGTTCTCTGTGTCGACAAGCGCAACTCGTTTCCCGAGGTTTGTGGCTATGTTCAGTGCCGAGTAGGTTTTTCCAGACCCGGCGGGACCAACTATTGCTAGTCGAAGTTTAACTTCTTTGCGTGAGGCGGGGGTGAATTTCACGTGGTTTTACCTCCAACATTTGAAAATATTTACATGTTTGGCATATGAAATCGTTGAGGGGGGTTTGACCGTCTGAGAAGCGGATAGGCTCTAGTAGTCTATCCCGTCGCTTCTCACATGCGGCTATGGTGATTTTTGCTCCGGCTGGGCAGTCAATCAGTTGGTACCTATTCTTCTCGAGCCACTCTGTGCCGGTCATTCTGTCTCCTCCGTGCCCGAGGGCTGTTTTTCTGAATGAAGGTCTCTAACTCAGCCTCTGGGATTCTGTGCTGCCACCCCACCCGAAACGAACTGATGCGGCCTGCTGAGATCAATCGATAGACCGTGTCGTTTGACACGCCGAGGAATCGGCAGACCTGATTAACCGTGAGGGTTTTCATAGCTTTTCCCGCATTGTTGGGGACTGCTTGAAAACCAGCTTTCTGTGCGGCTTCGATATGTAAGGTTTCCCCAAGAATGTAAATCGTTTCGGGTCGGTGGTTTTGGATTTGAATACGCCGAAGCCACCCAATATGATCGTGTGGCCATCCCGTGCAAGCGAGGTAATTACTCGCTGAAATCCGGTTATGGCCCGAGCGGCCTCTTTTTTTGTTAGCCCGGCCTGGGCCGCGAGCAACCCAGCCAGCTTTTGTTTCCCGATCCGCATATTCCCTCCTTACCGGTACTGAGACAGGATGAGTTTTCGCAGCCAGGCATGGACGGGGATTGCATTGGCGATAGCGTGATTCCCGACTATCCCCGCAGCGCACTCGATGGTGCAGGCAATAGCCCGATCCTCATCATGCCAGACGAGTTGGTCGGGCTTCATTGCCCCGACGTGGTGGCACTCTGACCAGAGCCGATTGACATGGAATTCGGGGTCAGATAATTTGAGGAGTTGACCAAGGGTCTTGGTCATGATGTACGTAAAACCGCTTTTGCGGTCTACATACAGGTTGACAGGCCCACCGTTGTAGAAGTCGGTGACCCTTTCCAATAAACCTAGCGATACTGCCATTCTAGCCCTCCCGTGAAAAATTGTGACCGGTTCCCATTTCTGGGCGCACTCCACCGGTCAGGGAGGATACCTCAAGGAGGTTGACGTTGCTACGAAAAAAATCGTATTTTCCCCATATAAATAGTTTGATTATTAATTAGGAATTGTTATTCTGCCCTGTAGGCGAGAATAAAGGTAAAACGGTTTTAATTATGTGTCAAGAGGTTTTGGTGTATTGAGCAATCGTGAGTTATATTACGAGATTATGTCTCACAAATACCCAAACGAGCCAACAAGGGCGTTTGCACGCAGGATAGGCGTGACCGCAATGTCGTTGACAAATTGGAAGAAAGGCAAGATTCCTTCACTAGATAAATTGAGAACTATCGCTATCCGTTTAAAGTTGCCAGCGAAAGAGATCAATCGCTGGTTCGATATGGCGCAGGGTTTGCCGCACCTTGCCGCAACCTACTGCAACAGTACGCACCTTGCCGCACCTTGCCGCAACCTCCGCACAAACGACGAACCTACCGAAGATACGCAGGAAAGTGCGGAATTGGGCATATACCATCTCATGGAGCCGGGGGGGCGTTTAGCCATAACCGAGGAGATGATAGATAGCCTCCCCGATACATTTCTGCTTGCCAGGCTTTGGCATTTCAGGGGGCGCTTTGCGTCAGTGGACCTATTTCGTAGGGCAATAGGTTTGAGCGTTGATGAGTTTGTGGCGGCTTTTCGTAATCAGAGATTCACCGTGGGATGCGAGCGGTGGGTTGAAATTGAGACCATCCTAGATATTGAAAGCCTCCAGGATCGTTATTGGATAGCTACGGGGCGCCGCATAGTCCACCCACAACCTGGAAGTGGTCATGGAGGGAACTATGGCTGTGCTTGTTGAGTGCCCCGAATGTAAAACCAGGAATGCACTTAAGCGGGCTTACTGCTCTAAGTGTAAAACCGCTCTGCCGAAAACAAATCGTGTATATTGGATTGCCGGGTATATTCGGGATGGCGACAAGAGGTTCAAGCGCAAAAAACGGCTAGGCCACGTGTTTCTCGCCGAGGCCAAGGCGGAGGATGCAGTGTGGTTGCGAGACGAGGGGGATCGCCCCGCTCCTATAGCGTTTCGAGATGTCTACGAGCGCTATTTGTCGAGCCTCGAGCGGCGGGGCGCATCAATCAAATGTCAGCGGGTCTACGCACAGCGGTTCTTGGCCCTATGGGGCGATCTCGACGCCAGGGCTATTACACCTGGGATGATTGAGGACTTCCGGGCGGGGATGTTGTCGGGGGTCTATGGTAAGCCCAAGAGCCCAGCCTACATTGACCGACACATTCAGGCGCTCCGGGCGGCGTACAACTACTCGGGTATCGAGCCCAACCCGGTAAAGGGCAAACTTCTATTTAGGCCCGACAACAGGCTGTTTGCGATATTGACCGAGGACGAGATTCAGAGACTCCTGTTGGCGGCGAGAGACGCTGCCCCCGAAATATACGATCCGCTGGTAGTTACCCTCAACACTGGGCTTCGATGGAGCAACGTATTTCAACTGCGGTGGGACCAGGTAGATTTCGGAGCCGGGTTGATACGAATCGTCCAGAAGGGGCGGCGCAACCATGCCGTTGCCATGAATGCCACGGTGCGAAATATTTTCGCACACAAACGGGCGGACACGGAATATGTCTTTACCAACCCACGCACCAATCGGCCGTATGTCTGGACCCGGCGGGCCTGGGCCAAAATAAAAGCCCTGGCTGGGATCACTAAACCGCTTCGCTGGCACGACCTCAGGCATGTCTACGCCACCATGGTTTACCGGGCGTCCGGGGCAAACCATCAGGTAGTACAGGAGATCCTCGGGCACACCCAGCTCTCTACGACCCTCCGATATATGAATTTACCATCCAATGTGGTTCGGCAGGCCGTCGACTCAATATCTGTGAGCCTCCCAGAATAATGCTTTTTATGATATAGCGCCTCGGGGGTATAGGCTGATGAGGATTCGACCAAGAAATCTACTCGTCCCGGCGATGCGCCTGCACACAAAGGCTGGTTGTTTTGAGGACAGGAAGAAGCGAGAAAACAAACAGCGGTGCCGTGGTTTTCGGCGACTACGAAAAAATGGGGACCCAAACGGGGACCCAAGAGGGTTTTTAGCTCGCTTTTATTAATCATATTGGTGGGTTGCGTGCCAGCTCGTTGGGCTCATAACCCAAAGGTCAGAGGTTCAAATCCTCTCCCCGCTACCAGTAAAATCAAGGACTTAGGCGAAAAAGCCAAGTCCTTTTTTGTTTTTTTGGGCCAAACTCACCCCTAGCAATTACCGCAACTTACCGCAACTTACCGCAGGCTCCGCAAACTTTGGGGACCCAAATGGGGACCCAGGGCCTCCCGCCCTTTTGATCCACCCGGCCCGGTCGTCTCGCGTTTAGGGTCCCCACTTGGGTCCCCAGATAAACAAAAAACACCTCGAATTTTTCCGTAGCTCGCGACCCCCGGCTTGAAAAAACCACACATAATTGTAAGGTTTGCGTCCACGTAAGTGGGGGGTTCCCCATCGTCCCAAGTGCAACCAAGCGATGCGAGGGAACCCTCAAGCAGAAAAACGGCTCTATGAGTCGATTGAGGGGCTGAATGGGCAGTTACGTTGGGCTTAAAAAGAGGCCGCGAGAGTTCCCGGTCTCGATCACCAACAACCTGCACCGAGAGTTTGAGCAGGCGATCCTGCAATGCAAGGACATCTGCCTCAAAATTGTCGAGGCAAACTCGGACATCGGATCGTTTCAGATCGACAACCCCAACGACCTACAGCGGATCGCATCGGCCCTCTCGCAGATATCCCGGGCGGCCATAGACATGGAAAAATGGGAGTGTGAGAAAACCCGCCAGCTCGAGGATGCGGGCGAGGCCATCAAAATAGAGATTCGGCGTATGCTCCAAGAGCGGCCACAGCTTGCAACACAGCTCTGCGAGATCGCAGATAGCGCAACGAAGCGGGTGCAGGCCGCAGTTTTCGTCCCCAGTGGTAACGGAAATGGGCTTATTAAGCCTCGATGAACTAAAACCAAATAGTAATTTTATGCCCACCTCGGGCCGACTACGGTTCCGGGAGTGGGTAGATAGCGTCGGCATACTCATTCGGGGCAAACCCTATAATACCGTCGGACACGAGTATCTTAAGCAAATTATCAACGACGACCACCCAGATCAGACGTTTCAAAAAGCGGCGCAGGTAGGAATCAGCACAGTAGTCGTTTTGAAGGGCCTGTATGTCGCCGAGCACCTCGGCCGTAAGACGGTCTATTATTTCCAGGACGACGGTGCGGTTTCTGATTTTTCAAACGACCGGGCGACCCCTATAATTGAGGCGAGCCCGTATCTGTCAACTCGTGTCCGATCAACGAACAATGTGGGCCTGAAACAGGTTGGCCCGGGCAGTATCTATTTTCGGGGCCTATATTCAAAGGGCAAAGCGAAAAGCGTTGATGCGGACATGATCTGCCTCGACGAGCTTGACGAGGCCAAAGAAGAGCATGTGGAGTTTGCGCTCGACCGGCTGTTGCATAGCGACCTCCAGTGGGTCCACGCACTGAGCCAGCCATCGTTTCCGGGTTTTGGTATCGACCTCCGGTTTGCTCTCACTGACCAGCAGTATTGGATGATCAAGTGTCCAAAATGCGGGGAGCATAATTGCCTAGAACTCGATTTTCCAGCCAATTTCATTCCTATATCAAAAAATCAATCTCGGTCCTGGCCGGACGGCGCTACCCATTTTAGGGGGTGTCGAAAATGTCAGGCTCGTCTTGATATGGCCGTCGGGGAGTGGGTGCCAAAATATCCATCGAGGGCTAGGCGCGGCTATCATTTGAGCCATCTCTATTCTCAGATAACTGTGGTGAATTCACCGAACTTTGCCACCAAGGTTATGCGAGAATACGAGGAGGCTCGGCGATTTCAGACGAGGATGGCTCGGTTTACGATCTCAGAGATAGGGTTCCCGTATTCTGGTGGTAACGCCAGAGTAACGGACGAGTTGCTGGACTCTATAGAGGGGGATTACGGGTTTTCACTACAGGAGGTCGGGGCATTTATGGGGGTGGATCAGGGCGATGTGCTGACTATAGCGGTGGCGATTTTGAGCGGGGGGATTTTGCGTTTTGTGCATTTTGAAGAGACGTCCGATTGGGGGCGTCTCGACCTTCTTATGGAACGGTTCTCTGTCTCGAAGTGCATTATAGATGCCCAGCCGAACAAACACTCCGCCAAGTCTTTTGTCGCTCGTTATCCCAAGCGGGCTTCGATTCAGTATTTTACGGGGAAAGAGCTTGTGCTTGATACCGAGTTGCATGAGGGAAAAATCTTAGTTGATTGCGTAAAAGTCCCACGAACAGACTCTCTCGACTCGTTCATCGACAAGCTGGAGGGTGGCTTCGTAAATCTTCCAAACAAGAATCAGTCCTCCGGGATTAATTTGAAATCACTCGAGGATGTTCGGCGGCACCTGAAATCGCTGATTAGCCGACTCGAACAGTCGTCGGATGGCTCGCTAAAGCGGGTCTACCTCCGGGGCGAAAGCGTCGAGAACCATTATGGTATGGCCATGAACTCGGCATCAATAGCCGCTTTTGACCTTGGCATACATAGCCCGGGGCCGATGGTTTTGCCTGTATGGGGCGGGAGGACCGGGAACGCATAATGTTTGCTTGGTTCCGAAAGTTTTTTACGAATAATATAGCTATAGGTTACCCGAGAGTAACCTCCCGCATTTCTAGAGATAAGGACTTTCTCCCGTTTGGAAATACGGCGATGGCCGAGCTGCTCCAGGTACCGCCGACTTTTAGCCTTGAGTTTTTCAAGGTCTTAGACAACCTATTTTTGATCGACCCGTATTTTGCAAAATTCCATCAGACGACGATAGCTCTCGGCAACACCGGCCATAAACTGGCGATTGACGCTCCGACCGAGGCAAAGGCAAATCAGGCCATTGAGCTGGCGAACGACCTTGCGGCCCGGTGTTATCCGCTCGGCGGCGGCATGGACGGGCTCGTGAATGGGCTATTTAGCCAGATAGCAAGGGCGGGCGGGCTCTGTGTAGAGTGGGTCCCAGATCGAAAATTGACGCTGGTTGACAAGGCATACCTGGTTCCGATCGCAACGATTCGGTTCCGCTACCTCCCGGATCTGAGCTACCAGCTCTGCCAGGAGCAACCCGGCGAGGCGCAGTGGGTGGCGCTTAATACGGTCCAAACCTCGTATCATGCGGTCTATGCTCGGGACGGGAACCCGTATCCTATCCCGCCAGCGTTGAGCGCAATTGAAAGCGCCGCTAACCATAGGAAAATCAATGCATCCATAAAGCAGTGGATGGACAAGCTCTCTGCGCTTGGCGTGTTGTTGGCCGAGGTTGAGCCGCCGCCCCGGCTCCCGGGAGAAACGCAGGAGGCGTACGACGCCAAGGCCAGGACTTTCTTGGATCAAATTGCAACGTCGATTTCTGACAATTTTGAGAGTGGGCTCGGGGTTGGATATAACAATATTAAATTCCAGTTCCAAAATACGCAGGCGGGGGCGCAGGGCGCCAAGGATGTTTTGCAAATAGTCCTCCAGGGGTTATTTGCGGGGCTGCAACGAGACCCGATATTTTTCGGGTGGAATTTCAACTCGACCGAGACGTTTGCCAGCGTAGTTTATCAGGAGATGATGCGGAGCATTCAGGGCTACCAGCTCGGGGTGAAGCGCGCGCTCGAGCATGGGCACCGGCTCAACCTGGCGCTACAGGGCCTTGGTGACGTTGGTGTGTCGATTTATTTTGATACGGGTTACTCGCTCGACTCTTTTCGTGATGCTCAGGCCGAGGCCATGGAGGCGCAGTCGATTATCAGCCAGGTTGGTGCGGGGATTATTACCGTTGGCGAGGCCCGGGAGATCCTCGGGCACGTGGAGAAGAAAGCCACATCCGGGGCATTTGTGGCTAGTTATTCGCAGGTATCGAATCAATACAACCTGACGAGTGCCCCGGAAAAAAAAACTTCCAGTACTTGCGGCCAGTTCAGAG
>Ga0172371_10009694_pt1 | contig 13181 bp, 13 predicted proteins | sample Lak12m_FD_114543 | JGI IMG/M metagenome (GOLD analysis project Ga0172371, IMG submission 114543) | Freshwater microbial communities from Kabuno Bay, South-Kivu, Congo - kab_022012_12m | ecosystem: Environmental > Aquatic > Freshwater > Lake | place: Democratic Republic of the Congo: South-Kivu... | reverse complement strand
TCATCACCAAAATAGCGCGCCGCCACCGACTGCACCTGCGCTGCGGTCACGCCGCGCAGGCGCTCAATCAGCCGGTCACCCGCGTCCACGTCCCAGCCCTGCACCCACTGCGACCCCAGCTCGCGCGCCTGGTTGAAAAGCGAATCGCGCTTGAACACCTGGCTGGCCACCCACTGCGTCTTCACACGCGCCAGCTCAGCTTCTGTAACGCCTTCTTTGGCGATGCGCTGCACCTGAGCACGCAGGGCACGCTCCACCTCATCGGCCGATTTGCCTGCTGCGGGCACGCCCACCAGCAGAAACATCTGTGGTCCGCGACCCCACAGGCCGTTGTCCGAGCCAACACTGTCGGCCACCCGGCCCGGGCCTTGCGTCAGGGCGCGCTCCAGCCGCGCGCCCTGGTAGCCGTCCAGCACAGCCGACAGCACCGTCAGCGCCAGCGCGTCTTCGTCGTCGGCAGACCGCTGCGCGCCATCAACTTTGGGGGATTGGCCTGGCGCGCCCTCGCTTTGCGCTGTCCCGAACGCATTGAACGACGGCACCTTGAACGCCAGCACCACATTGGCCTGCGACGCGGGCGCCTTGAACGCCAGCCGCTTCATGCCCGCCTGCGCTGGCTCCAGGTGCGGCTTGCGCGCGGGCACACTGCGCTTGGGCAAGGTGCCGTAGTATTTTTCAGCCAGCACGCGCACCTGCTCCACGTCCACATCACCGGCCACCACCACTGCGGCGTTGGCGGGCACATACCAGCGCCGGAAAAAGTCACGCGCGTCATCGGGGGTGAGGGCGTCCAGGTCGCTCATCCAGCCGACGATGGGGCGGCGGTACGGTGCGGCTACAAACGCGGTGGCGTTGAGCGCTTCGTGCATCAGGGCAACGGGGTTGTCTTCGGTGCGCATGCGCCGCTCTTCCTTGACCACCTCCAGCTCGCGCTTGAATTCATCATCAGGCCACTGGTTGTTGGCAAAGCGGTCAGACTCCAGCTTCATGACGTCTTCCAGCCGTGCGGCCGGAATCTGCTGGTAGTAGCCGGTGTAGTCGTGACTGGTAAAAGCGTTTTCTCGCCCGCCCAGCGCGGCCACCCGGCGCGAAAATTCGCCCGCGGGCACAGTGGGCGTGCCCTTGAACATCATGTGTTCCAGCACGTGCGCCACGCCCGAGCTGCCGTCCACCTCGTCCATGGACCCCACCCGCACCCACAACATGTGCACTGCGGTGGGCGCGCGCCGGTCGGGCTTGACGATCAGCGTCATGCCATTGGCCAGGGTGAACTGCTGTGCCTGGACTGACCCCGGCAACGGTGCCGCCTGCAGATAAACGCCCGCCAAGGCCAACAAACAAGAAAATGCCGAGCGCAAGAAAGTATGATGCAGACTGTAGCCTTGCAGAATGTGTCGTTTCATAGAATGCGTTGATACCACGAAACGCGTAAATGTTCAGTTTTTTTAAAAAAAAGCCCCCTGTCGTTGCCCCTTTAGCCTGCCCTGACGCAGCCGCACCAGCGGTCAGTGTCCAGGCGTCGGTGGCGCATCAGTCGTGGTTGTCCAGGCTGAAGGCTGGCCTGCGTAAAACCGGCGCAGGCATCGCTTCGGTTTTTACCGGAACGCAGATTGACGACGCCCTGTACGAAGATTTGGAATCAGCTCTGTTGATGGCAGATACCGGCGTCAAGGCCACCAGCTACCTGCTCGACGACCTCAAGCGGCGCGTCAAAGAGTCCGCCACCACCGATCCAGCAGCGGTCAAAGGGCTGCTGATCGACGCCCTGACCGAGTTGCTCACCCCGTTGCAAAAACCACTGGTGATCGGGCGCTTCAAGCCCACCGTGATCATGGTTGCGGGCGTCAACGGTGCGGGCAAGACCACGTCCATTGGCAAGCTCACACGCCACTTGGCCGCATCGGATGCCAGCGTGTTGCTGGCTGCGGCTGACACGTTCCGGGCCGCTGCACGAGAGCAGCTGGGGGCCTGGGCCGACCGCAATACGGTAGATATCATCAGCCAGGACGGCGGCGACCCGGCGGCGGTGGCGTTTGACGCTGTCAGCGCAGGCAAGGCGCGTGGCCGCGACGTGGTGCTGGTGGACACCGCCGGGCGCCTGCCCACACAGCTGCACCTGATGGAAGAACTGCGCAAGATCAAACGGGTGGTCCAAAAGACCGGCCCGGTTACCAGCGCGGGTGACGCAGCGCTGGGTGAAAACAGCACACCACCGCACGAAATTTTGCTGGTGATCGACGGCAACACCGGGCAAAACGCGCTGCAACAGGTCAAAGCGTTTGACGACGCGCTGGGTCTGACAGGCCTGATCGTCACCAAGCTCGACGGCACAGCCAAGGGGGGCGTGCTGGCGGCCATCGCACGCGAACGACCGTTACCGGTCTATTTCATCGGCGTTGGCGAACAGCTTGAAGACCTTGAAACCTTTAACGCGCGCGAATTCGCGCAGGCGCTGCTGTCATGAGCGACATCGTTGGCCAACTGGCAGACCTGACCGCTTTGCGCGACCGTTCGTCGCTCGACACTGCGCTTGCCACCACGCTGCACGACCTGCTCCATCCTGAAAGGATCGTGATCTTGCGACGCGTGGGGCCGGGCGGCGACGAACGTTGGCTCACTTGCGCAGACGTTGTACATGGCGTGGTGGACACCAGCCCAACCACCGCTTGGGCCGACTTGGAACAACTGCCTGCGGCCGATCAGTTTCCAACGCGCCAGCGCGTACTGGCAGAACGCGTCCATGCGCTGGCCTCGTCCAATCAGCAACCCCATGTTTTTCCGCTCATCAGTGCCAATGGGGCGTCAACGGTGATGGAGCTGTTTTTTGACCAAGCGCTCACAGACGAGCAAGTCCGATTGATTGATGGCGTTCTTCGTTTGTATCAGAACTTCCAGAATTTGCTGGACTATGGCGAACGCGACGCGCTGACTGAACTGCTCAACCGCAAGACTTTTGACGGTGCTTTCATGGAAGCTACCGTGTCGCAAAGGCCGATGGCCGACGCTGTTTTGACCGACGCCAATGAACGTCGGCAACCGGTCACATCGCAGGATACATCTACGTCCAGCGCGGGCTATTGGCTGGCAATGATCGATATCGACCACTTCAAGCACGTCAACGACAACTATGGCCATCTGATTGGCGACGAAGTGCTTGTTTTGCTGGCGCGACTGATGCGCCAGACGTTTCGCATCCATGACCAGTTGTACCGATTTGGTGGCGAAGAATTTGTGGTGTTGATGCGTTGTACAAGCCCGCAACAAGCTGCGCAGGCATTGGAGCGTCTGCGCGTCGTCACTGAAGCTTATCGATTCTCCCAGGTGGGTCACATCTCTATCAGCGTTGGCTTCACTGAAGTGCACCACGGCGACTCCCCCAGCGGTGCCATCGAGCGTGCCGACAAGGCGGTGTATTACGCCAAAGAGCACGGTCGCAATCAGGTTTTCAGTTTTGAAGAGTTACTGGCATGTGGCAAGCTTGCATCAGAGCCAGAAAACAGGGGCGACATTGAGTTGTTTTAGGGCGAACGCAGCAAATTCGCAATTTCTCAAGCGTGTTGATACCCGGATGAAAGGCAGGCGTCTTGCCTCGTAGTACATTCGCATCCCATGAATACAGTGTTGACGCCCCTGGACAAGCCGTCACCAACGAACAACCCCACTCAGGCAGATAACTATGGTTACTGAAAAGTTGAAACCGGGCAAGGAATCCATTTTTGAGTGGCAGGGCAAAGACCGTAGCGGCAAGCAGGTGCGCGGCGAAAGCCGTGCCGGCGGCGAAAACCAGGTGCTCGCGGTACTGCGACGCCAAGGCATCACTTCGATCAAAATCAAAAAACGCCGCATGAGCGCCGGGCGCGCCATCAAACCCAAGGACATGGCCATCTTCACGCGCCAGCTCGCCACCATGATGAAGGCCGGCGTGCCCCTGCTGCAGGCGTTTGACATTGTCGGTCGCGGCAACCCCAACCCCAGTGTCACCCGCCTGCTCAACGACATTCGCAGCGACGTGGAAACCGGTACCTCGCTGTCGGTGGCCTTCCGCAAATACCCGATGTATTTTGATGCGTTGTACTGCAACCTGGTTGAAGCCGGTGAAGCCGCTGGCATCTTGGACCAGTTACTTGACCGGCTGGCGGTCTATATGGAAAAGACCGAAGCCATGAAGTCCAAGATCAAATCAGCGCTGATGTACCCGATCTCGGTGTTGATTGTGGCTTTTGTGGTGACCGCCGTGATCATGATCTTTGTCGTGCCCTCGTTCAAAGAGGTGTTCACCAGTTTTGGTGCCGACCTGCCCGCACCGACCTTGGCTGTGATTGCCATGAGCGAAATTTTCGTGGCTTACTGGTGGGCCATTTTTGGTGGGCTGGGTGGTGGTTTTTATTTTTTCATGCAAGCCTGGCGGCGCAGCGTCAAGATGCAACACGTGATGGACCGGCTGATGCTGAAGATGCCCATCTTTGGCGTGCTGGTTGACAAATCCTGCGTGGCACGCTGGACGCGCACCTTGTCCACCATGTTCGCCGCCGGTGTACCGCTGGTGGAAGCACTGGACTCGGTGGGCGGCGCTTCAGGCAACTCTGTGTATGAGTTGGCTACGCTCAAGATTCAGCAAGAGGTTTCCACCGGTACCGCGCTGACGGCCGCCATGACCAACACCAACCTGTTCCCCAGCATGGTGCTCCAAATGTGCGCTATCGGCGAGGAGTCCGGTTCCATCGACCACATGCTCGGCAAAGCAGCTGATTTTTTTGAATCCGAGGTCGATGACATGGTCGCTGGTATCTCCAGCCTGATGGAGCCCATCATCATCGTCATTTTGGGCACCGTCATTGGCGGCATCGTAGTGGCCATGTACCTGCCGATCTTCAAGTTGGGGCAAGTGGTTTGATGCTGGTGCCACAAGGCGCAGACGCCGCGCTGCTCGGGTTGCTGGGCTTGCTCATAGGCAGCTTTCTCAATGTGGTGATTTACCGGCTGCCGGTCATGCTGGAGGCGCGCTGGAAGGCCGAATGCGCTGAGATGCAGGGCCAGCCCGTACCGGTGGCGGAGCGCTTTAATTTGATGGTGCCGCGCTCGCGCTGTCAGTCGTGCGCGCACACTTTGTCGTGGTTTGAAAACATTCCGGTGCTGAGCTACCTTGTGCTGCGCGGGCGCTGTCGGCATTGCCAGGCACCAGTCAGTTTGCGCTACCCCCTCATTGAGTTGGCCACGGGTGCGCTGTTTTTCTTTTGTGGCTGGCACTGGGGCCTGAACGCCACCGCGCTGGTCTGGTGCGGCTTTGCGGCGGCACTGCTGGCACTGGCCATGATCGATTGGGACACCACTCTGTTACCCGATGACATCACGCTGCCGCTGCTCTGGGCCGGTCTGGTCGCAGCAACCTTGCACTTGAGTGGTGTTGTGCTGGACGACGCCGTTTGGGGCGCGGTGGGCGGTTATATGTCGCTATGGCTGGTGTACTGGGCCTTCAAACTGGCCACAGGCAAAGAGGGCATGGGGTTTGGCGACTTCAAGCTGTTTGCCGCGCTGGGGGCCTGGTTTGGCTGGCAGGCGCTGATTCCTGTCATTTTGATGGCCTCGGCCATTGGCGCGGTCATCGGGATCGCCATGAAATTTTCAAACGCGCTGCGCGAGGGGGGCTACATCCCGTTCGGGCCGTTCCTGGCAGGTGCCGGGTTGACCGCCATGCTGTTCGGGCCGCAGTCGATCCTGCGCGTTGTGGGGCTGTAAGTAGTGGCGCGGGCCATGCGCTGGGGGCTGACGGGCGGTATTGGCGCGGGCAAAAGCACCGTGGCCGCCATGCTGCAGAGCCTGGGGGCCGCGATCATCGACGCCGACGCCATCTCACGCGCGCTGACAGCGCCGGGCGGCGCGGCCATAGCAGACATTCGCCAAACCTTTGGTGACAACTTCATTGACGCCAGCGGTGCCCTGGATCGTACCCGTATGCGGGAATTGGCTTATGCGCATCCAGACGCACGTCAACGTCTGGAAGCCATCATCCACCCGCTGGTCGGAAAGCACACCTGGCAGCAGGCGGAGCACGCGCAGGCCGCTGGCTACCAGCATCTGGTGTTTGACGTGCCGCTGCTGGTGGAATCCGCGCACTGGCGACAGCGCGTGCACCGCGTGGTGGTCGTGGACTGCAGCCCAGAGGCCCAGATCACCCGCGTCATGGCACGCAGTGCGCTCAGCCGATCCCAGGTGCAAGACATCCTGGCTGCGCAGGCGGATCGTCTGCACCGGTTGCGGGCCGCCGATGCAGTGATCTGCAATGACGGCATCACGCTGGAGGATTTGTCGGGCCAGGTACGGTCGCTGGCTGCGCGCTTCGGGCTATCATCGCCCCACCTGCCAGTCACTGAAAAACCAGCGTGATCCTCTACGAATACCCCCTTCAAGAACGCATCCGTACCTACCTGCGTCTGGAACATCTTTTCAACCGTCTGAGCCAATTGATGACGCGCATCGACGCGCTGGATCACCACTTTGCCCTGGTCACCTTGTTTGAAATCATGGACGTGGCCGCGCGCGCTGACCTCAAGTCCGATTTGCTCAAAGACCTGGACAAGCAAAAGCACACGCTCGAAGGCTACCGCGGCAACCCGGCCATTGCGGAGGACGCGCTCGACAGCATCATTGCCGATTTTGATCAGCGCTTCAGTGCGCTCAACGCGCAACCAGGCAAGGCTGGACAAATCTTGTCAGACAACGACTGGCTGATGAGCATCCGCAGCCGGATCGGCATTCCAGGTGGCACTTGTGAATTTGACCTGCCGTCCTACTATGCTTGGCAACACCGCGCAGGGGTCAGCCGCCAGGAGGAGTTACGCCAATGGACTTCCACACTGGCTCCGCTGGCCGACGCGGTGCGCCTGCTGCTGAAATTGTTGCGCGACTCAGGTACACCCCAAAAAGTCTTTGCCAGTGCCGGACAGTTTCAGCACAACCTGCCACAAGGCCGCACTTTTTTACTGCTGCGCGTGGCGCTGAATGCCTCCCTGGCACTGATTCCTGAAATCAGCGGCAACCGTTTGATGGTATCGGTGCGCTGGATGCGCCTGGGCGAGGCCGAGCGCCCGCAGCTGGTCACCGAAGATATTGCCTTTGAGCTGACCCTTTGCGCATGACCTTGACTGACCCCGCGCGTTTATCCCCACGCACTGTGATTTGCCCTGCCTGCGGCGGGCCCAGTGTTTACGCCAACAGCAACCGCTGGCGCCCGTTTTGCTCTGAGCGCTGCCAAAAGTTTGACCTGGGTGCCTGGGCCAGCGAGCAGTTCAAGATTGCTGCTGACGCCGACCCTGTCCAAGGCGATGAGGCGTCGCAACCGCGCCAGGGCAACTGAGCAACACGCCATGAACGAGCTTGGTTTGTCGCTGCAGTTTGCCCGATTCGACGACGTGGCGGCGCACCGTGCAGCGTTGCCCCGCCACAAGGTGAGGCGTTGGCTGCGTGCGGCCTTGCAAAGTGATGCAGAGCTCACCGTGCGGGTGGTCAACACGCCCGAAGGACAGGCGCTCAACCGCGACTACCGCCACAAAGACTACGCCACCAACGTGCTGACCTTTGCCTATGCGCAAACACCCCTGGTATGCGCCGACCTGGTGCTGTGCGCACCGGTGGTGGCACACGAGGCGCAGCAACAGGGCAAGTCGCTGGAACAGCATTACGCGCACCTGCTGGTGCATGGCACCTTGCACGCACAAGGCTGGGACCATGAAACCGACGCCCAGGCACAGGCAATGGAACAACGCGAAATCGAGGTATTGACGCGCCTGGGGTTCGACGCGCCTTACTGACCACTGCGCTGCGCGTCAGTGCACAGCGCGACAACACGCCCACCCCTCAGGCCAGTCGCTCCAGAATCAGCACGGCAAAAAAGCCGAACGCGGCCATCAGCGTCCATTTGAGTACCGTCAGGCCCCAACGCTTGTAATGCGGCTGGCCGGTGCCAATGAAGAACACAAAGCAGACGACGGCGCCCAGCAACAGCAGCAAAATCGCCCAGCGAAACAGCAGCATGAACAGCCCGCTCTTTACCAGGCGCGCGCCAGTTGCGCAAAGCCCTGCGGGGCCAGGCGCTCATCGTCAAAAGTAACCACGTCCCAGGCCTGACTGCGTTGCAACAACTCCCGCAACAGCAGGTTGTTCAGGGCGTGCCCGGAGCGAAATGCGCTGTAGCTGGCCAACAAGGGCTTGCCCAGCAGGTACAAATCACCCATGGCGTCCAGAATCTTGTGCTTGACGAACTCGTCGTCGTAGCGCAGGCCACCGGCGTTGAGCACCTTGTAGTCGTCCATCACGATAGCGTTGTCCAACCCACCGCCCAGCGCCAGGCCGTTGGCGCGCATCATTTCCACGTCTTTGGTAAAACCAAACGTGCGCGCACGTGCAATATCTTTGGCATATGAGTCGCGACTCACGTCAAACTGCACGCGCTGACCCGTTGCGTCCACTGCCGGATGGCTGAAGTCGATCTCAAAACTGAGTCTGAAGCCATGGTAAGGCTCCAGCCGCGCCCACTTCAAAGATTCGCCCGCGCCCTGCTGCACCTCCACCGGCTCCAGCAGACGCACAAAACGCCGCGGCGCGTTCTGCAACTCGATCCCCGCGCTCTGGAGCAGAAAAACAAACGACGCTGCCGAACCATCCAGAATCGGCACTTCTTCTGCGGTGATGTCCACGTAGAGGTTGTCCACGCCCAGTCCGGCGCAAGCCGACATCAGGTGCTCAACGGTGTGCACCTTGGCGTCACCCGCGCTGATGGTAGATGCCATGCGCGTGTCTGAAACCGCCAGCGCCGACACAGCAATGTCCACTGGCTGCGGCAAATCGACCCGCCGGAACACGATGCCAGTGTCGGGTTGCGCCGGGCGCAGCGTGAGCTCCACCCGCTGGCCGCTGTGCAGCCCCACGCCAACAGCGCGCGTCACGGTTTTGAGAGTACGTTGTTTGAGCATCTTCCGATTGTAAAAGTGACGCTCAACACGCAGCGCGCGAAGCCGGGGTGTGCCCGTTTAATCAGCCTGCTTGCGCAGGAACGCGGGAATCTCGAAGTCTTCCATACCGCCACTGGACAGCGCATCCACGCGGGCCGAAGCCGAGGTGCGGTTGCGCCAGACTGCGGGCGGTGCCATGGTGTTGAAGTCAATCTTGCTGCCCGCCTGACCCAGCCCACCCGCAGGGGTCACCGTTGCGCCACCCAACCCGGCCACCGGCGTGTCCATGATCGGAAGATTCACCGACATGTTGTCGGTACCGGTACGACGCACGTCGTTTTGCACAATCGAGATGTTGGGCTTGCGACCCTGACGGCTTAAGCCAGTGGCCACCACCGTGACGCGAATCTGGTCGCCCAAGTTGTCGTCGTAAGCCGTGCCATAGATCACGTGGGCGTCGGGCGACGCGTAGGCGCGGATGGTGTTCATGGCCAGCTTGGATTCGGCCAGCTTGAGCGAGCCCTTGGCCGCAGAAATCAGCACCAGCACACCCTTGGCGCCCGACAAGTCGATGCCTTCGAGCAGCGGGCACGCCACGGCCTGTTCGGCCGCGATGCGCGCACGATCCGGGCCTGAGGCCAAGGCCGTTCCCATCATCGCCTTGCCGGGCTCGCCCATCACGGTGCGCACGTCTTCAAAGTCCACGTTCACATGGCCGGGCACGTTGATGATTTCGGCAATGCCACCGACCGCGTTTTTGAGCACGTCGTTGGCGTGGGCAAAAGCCTCGTCCTGTGTGGCGTCATCACCCAGCACCTCGAGCAGTTTTTCATTGAGCACCACGATCAGGCTGTCCACATTGGCCTCCAGCTCGGCCAAACCCTGGTCGGCGTTGTCCATGCGGCGCTTGCCTTCAAATTCAAACGGTTTGGTCACCACGCCCACCGTCAGAATGCCCATTTCGCGCGCCACCCGGGCGATCACCGGCGCTGCGCCGGTGCCAGTTCCCCCACCCATGCCGGCGGTGATGAACAGCATATGGGCACCATCGATTGCCTCCCGAATATGTTCGACACCCACCTCGGCCGCCTCGCGCGCCTTGTCGGGCTTGCTGCCTGCGCCCAGGCCCGTGCTGCCGAGCTGAATGATGCGGTGCGCGTCGCTGGTAGAAAGCGCTTGTGCGTCGGTGTTGGCGCAAATGAACTCCACCCCCTGCACCGCGCTGGCGATCATGTGCGCGACGGCGTTGCCACCACCACCGCCGACACCGATGACCTTGATCTGGGTGCCTTGGTTAAATGTTTCTTCTTCAATAAGCTCGATGGACATGCTGCTCTCCTTGGGTTTCGATGGGTAAAAACAAAATAATGACAAAGTGACCGGACATCGGGTGGGGCGGTGAATCCATGCACCGCCATCGTCGTGGCGGCCCGGCGCGCTGGGGGTAAAAAGTGGCGTTCATGGTCAAAAATTCCCCATGAACCAGTCTTTGATGGAACCAAACGCGCTCTTGACCGAGCCGTTTTTCTGCGCCACCTTGAAGCCGCGCAGCCGTGCCAGCCGCGCCTCTTCCAGCAGGCCCATGACGGTGGCCGCACGAGGCTGCGCCACCATGTCGGCCAACGCACCGCTGTACTTGGGAATGCCACGGCGTACAGGTTTCAGAAAGATGTCTTCGCCCAGCTCGACCATGCCCGGCATCACACAACTGCCGCCGGTGAGCACCACGCCGCTGGAGAGCATTTCCTCAAAGCCCGACTCGCGCATCACCTGGTGCACCAGGCTGAAGATTTCTTCCACCCGCGGCTCGATCACACCGGCCAGCGCTTGGCGGCTGAGCATGCGCGGGCCACGGTCACCCAGGCCGGGCACCTCCACCTGCGCCTCGGGGTCGGCCAGCAACTGCTTGGCGTAACCGTTTTCGACCTTGATCTCTTCGGCGTCCTTGGTGGGGGTGCGCAACGCCATGGCAATGTCGCTGGTGATGAGGTCGCCGGCAATCGGGATCACTGCCGTGTGGCGGATGGCACCGTTGGTAAAGATCGACAGATCGGTCGTTCCCGCGCCAATATCCACCAGCGCCACACCCAGTTCACGCTCGTCTTCGGTCAGCACACTCAAGCTGCTGGCCAGCGGGTTGAGCATGAGCTGTTCCACCTCCAGCCCGCAACGGCGCACGCATTTGATGATGTTTTCGGCGGCACTTTGCGCGCCGGTGACGATGTGCACCTTGGCTTCGAGGCGGATGCCGCTCATGCCGATGGGTTCTTTCACGTCCTGGCCGTCGATGATAAATTCTTGCGGCTCCACCAGCAGCAGGCGCTGATCGGTGCTGATGTTGATCGCCTTGGCGGTTTCCACCACGCGCGCCACGTCGGCGGCGGACACCTCGCGGTCCTTGATGGCCACCATGCCGTGCGAGTTGAAGCCCCGGATATGGCTGCCGGTGATACCGGTGTAGATGCGGGTGATCTTGCAGTCGGCCATCAGTTCGGCTTCTTTGAGCGCCTGCTGAATGCTCTGCACCGTGGCGTCGATGTTGACGACGACACCGCGCTTGAGGCCGTTGCTGGGCGCGACCCCCAGGCCGGCCAGTTTGAGTTCGCCGCTGGGCATGACCTCAGCCACCACCACCATCACCTTGGCGGTGCCGATGTCCAGACCGACGACCAGATCCTTGTATTCTTTTGCCATGATGTCACCTGTTCACTGTGTTTTCACTGTTGCTTGCCACCGGTACCGTCCAGCGTGGCCACGCCTTCCAACCGCAGCGCATAGCCATCGGTGTGGCGCAAATCCACCGACGCCAGCTGTTCCGGCGTGCGCTGATAGCGCGCAGCCACCTGGGTCACGGTACGCAAGAAGTTGTCGGCACGCGCCAGCACCTCGGGCACCGAGCCGCCGCCCAACTCGACGGTCGTACCGGTATCGAGCTCAGCGTGCCAGCCACCGCGCGGGGTGAGTTCAAGCACACTCATTCCAAGATCGAGGCGACCAAAATGCGTCTGCAGCGTCTGGTACATCGCCAGCACCTGCGCCGACTGCTCCAGCGGCCCGTTCAGCCGGGGCAGGTCTTCGCGGTCAAGCTCGCCGACGTTGGCGTCAAAGACTTCACCGTAACTGTTAAGCAGGCGCACATCGCCTTCGCTGCCCCAGAACGCCACCGCCTGATGCTCTTGCAGCGCGACGCGCAGCCTGTTGGGAAATTCGCGCTGCACCACCGCCTGACGCACCCAAGGCAGTACCTCGAAGCTGCGCTTGGCGGTGGCCAGGTCCAGCGTGAAAAATGTGCCGCACAAACGTGACAACACGTTGGCACGCAGCGTGATGGCGTTGTAGTGCGTGGCGTCGCCCACAATGTGCAGACCCCGAATGTCAAACACGGGCTGACGTACCGTCCAGGCCAGCGCAACGGCCACGCAGGCCAACGCGGCCACGCCTAGCAACAGCGCAGTCAGCGCGTTCATCAGACGCACGTCCAGGGGTAGCGTGGTTTTGTCGGTCATGCTGTGGCGTAGTCCAGGGTGGCGCCTTGCAGGATCTGCAGGCACAAATCGGCATAGCTGATGCCCGCGGCCTTGGCCGACATCGGTACCAGCGAATGCCCGGTCATGCCCGGGCTGGTGTTGATTTCCAGCAAATAGGGTTGGCGCGTGGCCGCGTCGATCATCACGTCGGTGCGCGCCCAGCCACGGCAATCCAGGCTTTTGTACGCGGCCAGCACCAGCGCTTGAATGGCAGCCTCTTCGCCATCGGGCAGACCGCAAGGCACCAGGTACTGCGTGGTGTGGGTGAAGTATTTGTTCTGGTAGTCGTAGTTGCCGTCGGGTGCGACGATGCGAATCACCGGCAAGGCGCGCGCTGCGGTACCGCTGCCCAACACCGGCACCGTGACCTCGTCACCGCTAATGAACTGCTCGCACAGCACCTCGTCACCCGTGCCCGCTGCCAGCGCGTAGGCCGCGGCGCATTGATCAGCGTGAGTGACCTTGGTCAGACCGATGGTGGAGCCTTCACGCGCGGGCTTGACGATCATCGGGCTGCCCAGCTCGGCAAAGGCCGCCTGCAAGCCAGCCACGCTGTCCACCTTTTTCCAGGCTGGTGTTGGCAGACCATCAGCGCGCCACAGGCGCTTGGTCATGATCTTGTCGATACCGATGCTGGAGGCCATGACGCCGGGGCCGGTGTAGGGGATGCCCAGCAATTCCAGGGCGCCCTGCACCGTGCCGTCTT